>Ga0182014_10008041_pt1 | contig 10889 bp, 15 predicted proteins | sample 612S2DmetaG_FD_120489 | JGI IMG/M metagenome (GOLD analysis project Ga0182014, IMG submission 120489) | Permafrost microbial communities from Stordalen Mire, Sweden - 612S2D metaG | ecosystem: Environmental > Terrestrial > Soil > Wetlands > Permafrost | place: Sweden: Stordalen | collected... | reverse complement strand
TTACCCCCGATAAAATAGGTTATCAAGAGGAACAGTATTAATAGATTATGGCCAGCAATAGATCAATTTGATAAACCCAAGCCGTTGGCTTAATGTGTCTCATGAGCAGGGTGTTTATATCGGCAGGCACCGGCGCTGCGGTCTATGTGTTCGCCAATGATCACTGTCCGCCGCATGTGCATGCGAAACACCGGGGCGAGAACACGACCATGACCCAACATCCCATTAACGACGCTGGCTACGCGAGGGCATTGGCCGCCGGCCGCGATCAAGCGCAGACCGAAATCCGCGCGCAAGCAGTGCGGTATGTACCCGAGCGTGACGCGATTGAGATCGTCATCCAAGGAGAAGCCGGCTTTCTGATTCCTCGTCAGTGGATCGGTGCTCTGCAGGAGGTGCCTACAGAGGACTTGGTGAAGCTGGCAGTCTGGCCCGATGGATCCGCGATCGAGCTCGAGGATCGCGACATTCAGATCAGCGTGCATGGACTCATGACGGCGATCCTCCCGGCCATGCTGCCGGCTCGATCCATTGCGGCAATCTTCGCAAGCCGCGGCGGGAAATCCACCTCGGCGACGAAGCGCAGCAGTGCCAAGATAAACGGACAAAAGGGGGGGCGGCCCAGAAAACCGCAGGTCGCGTGATTAGCTGCGCGTGCTGATAATCGTACGCATCGAGAAATACCCACCGTGTCGAGCGGATGAGTAACTGGTGGATAAGTTCGGATGCTGTGCATCGGCGAACCACTCTATGTAGGTGTAGCCGCCGCAGGAGGTGGCAAAGGGCTCAGCGATTTCCTCGAGGTAAATTGCCGCCGCTTGCTCCGGCGTCCGGGGCGAGAATCCCACGCCGTACTCGCACACCGTGTCGAAGTCTCCGAGCTTCGCTGTGCAGTGCTCGCAATGGTTCATCCAGTAAGAATGTTGTGTGGTCTGACTGAAATCGATGCGGTAGTGGGGCGCCAGCGGCCGCAGCCGAGCCGCCGCCGGCTCGGTCAAATAAGCAACATAGCTCAGCACGACCGGCTGGCCCGATACCTGCCAATAATCGTCCTCCTCCTCGACCTCCACATCGAGAACTTCGTGTTCCTCGGGCAGCACAATCGCCACCACCCGCGTAATCGCCGCACAGCGCCAACAATCGCGTGTCGTGGTGGCAAGGAAATACCGCGGCGACCGGATGTTCGGCGTCGGCGGCCGTGGACGCCATTTCTGCAGCGGCGCGGGATCAACGTTTGCTGGCACGTACCAGACTTTCTGGCCCGGGTCCCAGCGTGCACCGAGACGCTGTGCCTCGTCTTTCTCGTTGAACGGTACCTGTAAGTCAATCCGTGACATATCGGTCTCCCTCCGTATTGCGTCCATCGTCCTGTGAGGCGCGCAGAGTGTGCAGCATCGAGCCGCAAAACATGCCCATGCATTCGGGGGGTCTTTATTCAGAAAACCAAGATCGGCAGCGCGGATCCGCTATAACCCCAATCCTGAGGTCCTGCTGATGTCACGACACGAGCAAGCATCAGCCGACGCCTCGAATTGCAGGCATGCTCCCACTGGGCCATCATGCGGTCTTGTATCCATTTATCCGAATGCCGACAGTTGAAGTGCCGCCTGGCGCGCGTCTCAAGGAGTTTTGTCATGACCAACATCACCGTCTCGTTACCCGATGAGCTGGCCCAACAAGCCCAGACCGCCGGACTCCTGCGCCCAGAGGCTATCGAGCGGCTGTTGCGCGAGGCGATGAGGAAAAACCAGGTCGATCAGCTGTTCAGCACCATGGGCAAGCTCGCCGCCCTGGATCCTGCGCTCACCGAAGCGGAAATCGACGCCGAAATCGCGGCCGCCCGGGCCGACCGTGCGCGTCGTCGCTGACACCAACACGGTCGTCTCGGCATTCCTCTGGGGCGGAACGCCGGCTGACGTCCTCATCGCGGCCCGTGAGCAACGCCACAGCCTCTTCACCAGCGCTACGCTTATCGCCGAACTCGAGGATGTCCTCGCCCGCGAGAAGTTCGCCAAGCGCATTACCCAGGTCGGTAGCACCGTCGCAGATCTCCTAGCCGGTTATCGCGCACTCGCACAGCTTGTACGCACCGCCGTGATCGCTCCGGTCTGTCGCGATCCAGATGATGATCATGTGCTGGCCTGCGCACTCGCGGCCGACGCCACCCTCATCGTCACCCGCGATAAGGACCTGCTCACCCTGGACCCGTTTCGCAGTATCCGTGTCCTCTCGGCGCGCGCGGCGCTTGCACTGCTGGCAGAACCGCAGGGCTACTAACCGGCCAGAGGTGCAATCGGCTTTGAAGGGCCGTGCTTCAAGGATTCTGTGGTCGAAACCGTGCTGCACACCCCATCGAAGTTGAAGATCTTCTCATAGCCCCAGCCCGTGATCCTGTTGGCGGAGCCGCTCCTGCCGCTGCGCCAACGCCTGATCCAGAGCCTCGGCCACCTCCGGCTGCGCGATCATCCTCTGTAGCGACTGCTCCCGGCCCTCCCCCGGTAGCTGGTTGAATCGATCGATCGAGTCGCGCAATACCTTCGGTATGGCTCGCCACTCCTCGCTGCGCTCGCGCGTGCCGGAGCCCTCGAGCGCCCGCTGCTTCGCCAGCTCCTTGAATTTCTCCACGATCCGCTCGCGCTCAACCTTCTCGCCGAGCAGGCGCTCGAGCCGCGAGATTCGCGCCCGTGCCGGCGCGATCTCAAGCGTGATGCGAGCCGCGGCGGCGTTGCGCGCATTCTCGAGCTCCACTTCCGCCGCCTCCTTGAGCGCCAAGACGCTGAGCCGCTCCGCCTGAGCCTCCGCCTCGACCTCGGCCCGGGCGGCGAGATATTCCGCCCGCTTCACGCCGAGGTCATGCAGCCGGGTCTGCAGCGCATGCGCCTGGCGCCACTGCGCCGCCGCCTGGCGTGCTTGGGTTTCACGCCGCTGTGTCTCAGCGAGTCGACCGCGTAAGTCCGTGCTCCGCTCGAACGCCGCCTGAACACTCGCATCCATCGCGACCCGGTGATTGACCGGCTCGGGTCGCAGCCGGTTGATCTCTTGCCGCAGCTCCTGCGAACTCAGGCGTGACAGACGCTCTCGATCGTCCTCGGGACCGGGCATGCTGTGTTCGTATCCCATGCCCGTCGGGGTCCGTGACGCCGCCGCGCCCGGTTCGGCCCGCATCGCCAACCAATTCTCCCGCGCCCGCCGGCGGGTCTCCTCGAGCGTCTCGGGTTGCTCGCTCCCGGACTGCTCACGCATGGCCAGCCAGTTCTGCCGGGCGGTCGCCCGGATGTCGTCCAACGTCTGAGCTTGGGCCGGCTTTGCCTCGGCCGCCGACGTCATCACCGGCGGCACGCTGGCCACCACGTCGGGCTCAAGATAGTCGTGCGCCAGATCCTTCGCCTGCTGCCGCGAGAGCCGCTCGACGAACCGCGCCTGGGCCACATCGGGATCCGCGCCTCGACCGCCAAAATCCGCTTGCGCATACCACAGCGTCGCCGCCTCGCGATGCCGCGACAACGCCACATAGGCCGTGTGCCGATCGAAATGCGGCGTGGCCAGCACATACGTCCGGTCCACCGTCGTCCCTTGCGCCTTGTGCACCGTTGCCGCATAGCCCAGATCGAGGTGGGTGTAGAACTTGGTGTCGACGGCGAGCGCCTTGTCCGCCCCATCGAGCCGGATACTCAGCACCCCATCCTTGATCCCCTCGACGCTACCAAGAGAACCGTTTTTGACGCCCAGCGATCGCTCATTACGCAAGAACCGCACCCGGTCGTTGACGGCAAACTCCTGCTTCCCCTGGCTGGTGACGATCGCATGAGCGGCGCCCAACTGCCCGGTCTGCTGCCGCAACATCCGGATCGAGGTGTTGAGCGCCTTGACGTCATCCCGGGTGTAGGCCAGCACCAGCTGCGACTGAGTGGGCTCCTGCTTCGCATCCCAGGCCCAGCGGGTGAGCAAGGCCGAGCGCGCGTCCTCCCGCCGCTCCACCGCCACGATGGCATGGTTCTGCTCGTACGCCCCAAGGGCATCCGCCGTCTTGCCCGACGCCAGGGCCTGGGTCGCCTCCCGCTGCCAGGCTTGCCGCTGCCGCCGCACTTCGGTGAGCTCCGCCACCCCGTGTTGATTCGCAATCCGCCGAAACGGCGCCCCCGCCTCGATCGCCTGCAGCTGCTCCGGATCCCCGACCAACACCACCTTGGCGCGCGCCTGCGCCGCCTTCTCGAGCACCAGCGCCAAAGTCCGCGTCGACACCATGCCGGCCTCATCGATGACCAAGACGTCCTTCGCGGTCAACGGATCCCGGCCGTCGTTCCACGCCTTCTCGTAACCCGCGAGCGTGCGCGCCGCGATCCCCGAGGCGCGGGTCAGCCCATCCTCCGCAATCCCGGCGAGCGCCGCGCCCTTCACCGTCAAGCCTTGCGCCACCCAGGCCTCGCGCATCGCGTTGAGCACCGTGCTCTTGCCCGAGCCGGCGACGCCGACCACGCTTTTCAGATCACCCGCCGCGGTCACGTACTCGAAGGCCTTCGCTTGTTCCTCGCTTAAACTGTGGCGCGATAACACCGCGGCCCGGCGCGCGGCACTCACCCCATGGCCGCGCCGCCCGGCGAGCTGTTCCGCATTGGCCAGCAAAGCACGCTCCCGCTCGACCATCTCCCGCGTCGTGAACCGCTGCCGGCCCTGCTCGTCCAACCCCAGCCCCACCAACTCGGGCGCCGTCGTGACCTTCAAATAGGCGTGATCGAATTGTTCCTGGCTGTCGGTTCGAGTATTCAAGAACCGCCCGATATCGTGATGCGTAAACGTCGCCCTCTCCCGGCTCAAGGCCTGCAACGCAATGACCGGATCGGCAATGATCTGCGCGCCGTTGGCGTTCATGATCCGCTGCTGCTCGGCCACCCGATCCGCCAGGAACTTAGGGAGCTGCGGATCGTGCTGCCGCGCCTGGCTCACGCCGATTTTGCGGCCCGGGATCAACGCCTGCTGTTGCTCGGCATAGGAGCGATGATCGATGCGCACGGCCAAGCCTGCCTGAGCCAAATGCTCGTTGGTGACCTCCGCCCAGGTGCGCCGCGCCGCCAATAGCTCGGACGTCTTGTTCCAGGTCCGATTCTTGAGCCCAAACCCCTCGGGCGTGAGGTGTCGCAAGGACAGCAAAATATGCCCGTGTGGATTATGCGGATTATCCAAATGCACTCCTAAGTCGGCGATCATGCCGCGCGCCACGTATTCGCGGCGGATGTAATCTCGCAAGAGCTCGATCTGCTGCGCCTTGGACAGCTCGATCGGCAGTCCCACCTCGACATCGCGGGCTAGCTGGGCATCCTTGCGGCGCTCGATCTTCTCCACCGTGGTCCACAGCGTTTGCCGATCGAACACCCAGGCCGGCGCATGCTCGGGGGCGAAGATCTCGGTGTGCTCGACGCCAGGCTTATGGCGATAGTCCCAGGTCATGCCCGTCGTCTCGTCGTACAGCGCCGAGCCGGAGCGGTAGGCGCCGGATTTGACGACGTTGCGCCCTTCGGAGCGTTTCACGAGCTTGGTGCTGTGGTGGTAGATCGCCATGGCGTGTAACTGCGATGGATTCCTTGATCTGTTGGTCGCCGGTCGATCGTCGGTCGGGCTCCGGCGGCGCTGCGCCGCCTCTTAGGGTCCGGTCCGCACGTCGCGAAGCGATGTATCAGTGCGCATAAATTACGCGCCTCTTGATCCTAGCAAGGTGGCAATCGACCTTCAATTTTTATTTATATTCCGGGGAGTGACCATCGGGATTCGAGGCTGTTTTGTCCGCCTTATCGCTCTCCTGACAACATTTTGAATCCGGCGTAGCGGTCGGTTAGCATCCATAACGGCAAGACGAACACGGCCGGCCCAGCAACCGACATCAACTCCAAGGAGGAAATAAACATGCCGAAGCTCGACGAGAAAATCGCCGCCGCCGAATTAAAGGTCAAACAGCTCAAAACTCGCCAACGCCAGCAAGAGGCGCGCCAACGCTCGCTGGCCGCCCGGAATCAGCGTAGCCAGGAGCTTCGGAAGAAGATTTTGGTGGGTGCCATCGTGTTGGCCAAGGTCGACGCCGGCGAGATCCCACCCGCGGATCTGCGCCACTGGCTCGATCAGGGTCTCACCCGCAGCGACGATCGGGAGTTGTTCGAATTGCCGACTCGAGACGCCGACTGACAACCTGGGCAGGGACGATACGCCCAGGACGTTCGGGGACCACCCACCCGACGGCGTTCAGATCTCCTCGCTCCGGTCCTTGATCTCGAGCTTGAACTGCCATCCCTCGAAACTCATGAGCATCCGACCAAACTGCTCCCAAGAAACTTGGCGCCCGTCGATCACCAGGGACGGCAGGCGCCCGTCCTGGGCACTGCTCCAGGCAATTCGACCTCGTACCACAAAGTCTTTGATCGAGAGCCCCATCCCCGGTTCATGCTCGAGGTGTTGCTGCGCCAAGGTGCGGCGTATCCGCTCGAGTAATTGCCCCATCAAGCCAAAGAGATCCGCCTCGGGATCGGCGAGCATCTGAAATTGATAGCCCTCGGGTGCCCCCTCCTCGAGCTCAAAGGCCTCGAGCGAGATCTGATCGCCCAAGAGGTGCAGCCGAAAGTGAAATCGGTGCAAGGCCCCGCTGGCATCGGGCATCTCGATGGGCGGAAAGCCGACGTGCTGAAACTCAAACTGCGCCGACCGCGCCATCTCGGTGTTGAAGCAACGGCTGCACAGATCCCGATACCCGGTTTCAATCGAGCCGTAGTGAATGGTGTCGTAGCCGGCGACCGTCGCGCGACAGGTATGGCATTGGATATCCGTCATAAATTGCTCGCGGTGATCACCGGTGGTGTGCGGGTCGGACTCGATCGATTCCCATCACGGCACCGGCGCGGTCAACTCCTGCAACAGATCCGGATGCCGGTCCAGCAACTGCAGCAATTTCACCAGCGCCAACGGCGGCTTGGTCTTGCCATTCTCATACCGCGAGAAGGCGTTCACGCCTCCGCCGAAGAGCTGACCCGCCTCACGCTGGTCAAGATCGAGTTTCTTGCGCACGCTCAAAATGAACGCCGGATCCACGATGGCGGCGTTGACTTGTTTGTTGAACTCGAGCATCAGACCCATCGTGCGCCCCGTCTCGGCCAGGTCCAGAATCGATTCATCGCAGGCCGTGCAAAAATCCCCGGTCACGGCCGGAATGACCGTCGTTTCACCCTTGTAGGTGTACGGGATGTCGCGGGTGTCATGCACCAGCTCCGCCGCATCGCAAATGGGGCATCGCATACTCACAGCTCCTTGAAGGACACGATCAAGACATCGTCAATGACGGTCAGTTTCAAATACACGGCACCGACCTCCGTCGTGGGGCGATACACGTCTTGCCACACCCGATGATCGGAATGCGTGGTCATGCTCTTGTAGAAATCAGCCATCGTCAGCGCCTGAATCACCGCGAGCATGCCCTCGAGGTCTAGCCCCAAGGCCACTGCGCCTTCGCGCGCCGTCCGGGTGGTGCGCACCTGGCCGGCCGTGACCAAGGCTTTAACGACGGCGAGCTTGCAATGAGGGGTCAGCTTTTCCACGAGCTATACTAACCTAGTAGGTTAAATTAGCAAGTAGGTTAATGGGAAGCTTCGGCGTAAGCTCGCGCTCAAAGACTCTTTTCCCAGTTACGGTAGGCGACGCGATGAGTTCCAAGCAAAGCTCCCCTTCACTGATTTCTCCCCGCCTCGGGTCATAAAATGGACGTGGGAGTCTCGGTAAACTTACCCACCAACTTCATGCCATCGACCGCACACGCATCCGGAGCCGAGGCATCCTGGCTGGTTATGCGGCACGCTTTAAGGGGAATCTTGCTCATGCCCAAACACTCGCTGCCAAGTAGGCAAAAGCCGCGGGTCGAATCAGTTTTATGCGGCGGAGATGCCGGAAGGGGAGCGGAATTCGGCACTTGAGCGAACCCCAATCCGGCCGAGCAAACACCGATAGCGGTTAACCAAATAGCTTTCATATCGGCTCCTGGGGGTGGCACTCGCCCTTAAGACCGCTCGTGGTCCCGCGCTACACTCGATGAACCAGCGCCGAATACGGCTCCAGCTGCGAATCGGCCGTCAGCAAGTGCAGCGGTTCGCTGATCGCTTGCGCGAGTAACAGTCGATCAAACGGATCCCGATGCAACGCCGGTAACCGAGCCACCGCCACGGCATGACGCATACTGATCGGCAACTCCAAAAAGCCGCTGCTGCTGACCGCGGCGGCCAGTCGCTCGGGCTCCATCGCGAGCTTGCCGAGTTGATACTTGATCGTCGCCTCCCACAGGCTCGCGCTGCTGACATACACGGCATCCGCCGTTTCAATCATCGACCAGGCGGCGGCGGAGAGTTTCGGGTCATCGTCCACGCACCAGATGAAAATATGCGTGTCGAGCAACAGCTTCATCCCGGCCCCTCGACACTCTCGAACAGATCCGCCGGCAACGGCTCGTCGAACTCCGGACCGAGCTTGATCTGGCCTTTCAACACCCCGCGCACGCGCTTCGGGGTTGCCGCGTGCAGTGGCCCCAGCAGCGCGACCGGCTTGCCGGCCTTGGCGATGATCACCTGCTCACCCCGCTGCATGGCATCGATCAATTTAGATAATTGGCTCTTGGCTTCGTGAATGTTGTAGACCGACATGAGGCTTCCTCAGGTAATCAAGACTTAGCTAAGCTTAGCCATAATCACGCTCGATGCGCAAGTTACTTCTTCCCACCCTTGGGCGCCGGCCGCTCGCCCTCGCGCTCTTTGAGCACCTGCATGAGTTCGGCGTGCTGGGTGGTCAGCGCCTCGGCCTGACCGCGCAACTGCGCCGCCTCTTCCCGGGCCGCCGCCGCCGTACTCCTGGCCGCCGCCAGATCCGCCTCCACCCGCTTCAATCGCTCGCCTTGCTCGAGCTGCACCCCGGCCTGCGCCTCCGCCCGGGCTTTGACCGTCACCAGCTCCGTGGTCACCGCCGTGACGTGCTCGCGCGTCACCCCGTGCTGACGCCGCTCTGCCTCGACCTCTGCCGTCAAGCGCTGCTCCGAGGCCTGCGCCGCCTGCAGCGCGGTCTTCAGATCCTCCGCCCGCTTCTCGATCTCTTGCGCTCGAGCAGTCGCGGTGTGCGCACTGTCGGTCAGCACCACCACCTGCTGCGCACTCTCCACCCGCGCCCGCTCGGCCGCCGCCGCGGCAGCGGCGGCCTCTGTCTCCACCTCCGATAGTCTCCCACGCAGTGCCTCGAGCTCCGCGCCCTGGGTTTCGAACGCGGAGGATAATTCGACGCGCAGCTTCTCCGCCTCCGCCCGCTCCGCATCCCAGGCGGTCTGCGCCACGTTCAATGCTTCGTTGGCGAGCTCCTGGGCCTCGGTCCATAGCGCACTCAAGGCGGACTGACTGGCTTGCTGCACCCGATCGGGCACCGACACCACCGCGGCGGAGGCGGAGACGATCTGCAACCGGCGCCATTCCTTCATCACCGCCGAGGCATCGTTCATGTTGGTCTTCGATAAACGTCGCACGGCATCGACCGTGGGCAGCTCCAAGCGTCCAGATCCTTCAAACAGCTGCTGCGCAGCGTTCAGAATCCGCTCTCGAATCTCGGGATTGATGTCCATGTGCCTATCTCCGGGTGATCATTGATAAGAAGATAGTAATAATAATATTCCTATTACTATCAGTCAAGCTTATTATTAACCCGCCCGGCCGCGACCACGTGACCGACCTCAAAGCCCTCGGTTTTGTCCAAACGCAGGCCTAGATCACTGTTTTGACCCCAAAACCGACCCGCGCCGCGCCGCCCTTGGCATGACCCTCATCACGTGGGACCATAAACATCTAACTCGCGTTTATGTCCCTACTGGGAAAGAGGATCGCCATGACGGATTCCGTGCGCTGGACGCTGACGATTTCGAAAGACACCGATGTGACGCTGCGGACCTTTCTCGCGCGCTCGGGCTTAAAAAAAGGCGATTTGTCAAAATTCGTGGAAGACGCCGTGCAGTGGCGGCTCATGAAACTCAATATCGCTGAAGTTCGCACCCGCAACGCCCACCTGCGCCCGGAGGAAATCGAGGCGGCGGTCGATCAAGCGCTGAACGAGGTGCGTGGCAGCCCCTTCCCCACCTAGCCCCGGATTGGGCCACCCATGCGGATCATTCTCGACACCAACATCCTCGTGAGCGGCCTGATTTCCGAGCACGGCGCCCCGGCCCAGCTCTTGAACGCCTGGACGGACAAAGCGTTCGTCCTCATCACCTCGAGCACGCAGATCGCCGAGCTGCACGCGGTGACCCACCGGCCCACCGTGCGCCCGCTCATCACGCCCTCCCACACCGGGCGGTTTATCAACGATCTGCAGCGCTTCGCGACGGTTCTCGAACGATTACCCCCAGTGGATCGGTCGCGGGACCCGAACGACAATTTTCTCTTAGGCATGGCCGAGGCCGGCGCCGCGGATTACCTGGTCACCGGCGATAAACGTGACGTACTCGCCCTCAAACGCCACGGCAACACGCGGATCATTACCGCCGCAGCCATGCTGCCGTTGCTGGGCATCACCCGGTAGCCCCCCAAAATTGGGAAGCGGCGCCCTGGTTCGAAGCCAGGCAGTCTTTCCGGTGTTCCAAAAACGTCAAATGCCCCCCGTTGGCTAAAACCGCCCAGGACGCCCCAGGAGCCGCGCAGCGGCGCGAGAGGATGAGAACAGTGAAAAATTAAAAAATCCGCCCTGCCAGCCTCTCCGGCCGCCCAAAATGGCGAATTGGCGGTTTCGTCCAAAAACCCTCCAGTCGGAAGAGCAGATCAGAGGGCGGCGTCGCCTTCGCCCCGGCAGCCACGACGGGCCCCTCGAGCAACGCATTCGTAATGCGTGGGTCTACC
>Ga0182014_10008039_pt1 | contig 10890 bp, 15 predicted proteins | sample 612S2DmetaG_FD_120489 | JGI IMG/M metagenome (GOLD analysis project Ga0182014, IMG submission 120489) | Permafrost microbial communities from Stordalen Mire, Sweden - 612S2D metaG | ecosystem: Environmental > Terrestrial > Soil > Wetlands > Permafrost | place: Sweden: Stordalen | collected... | reverse complement strand
CCGCATCTTGCCCTGCGGTCCTTCCAGCTCGATCACACACTCCGACCCAGTGATCGCCGATGATCCGACTACCTCCAGGAAGGACGGCAGCGAAGCCGCAACCCGAGCGCGGCTCGCCCTTGGGCGTGGCACCCCCGCCGTAGCGCTCAGCGATGCCGTCGAACGGCGGATCGCGCGACCCTTGCGGGAATCGGACTGGATAGGAAACTGGCCTGACTCTGTGATGCGCTTCAGCTTGCCGTACTCCAAACGCAGAACCTGCGCGGTGCGACAAACCCCGTGTTCGCGCGCCACCTTCGCCGCCGCTTTCCACAATCGCGACGGGATCGGCAAGCGCACCCCAGGGTGAGCGCTCCGCCAACCCGCAAAGCGCTGGTAAATCCTCTTCATGCCGTGGGGAATCTCAGACCGCCCGTTTGCCATCGTCAGCCCTCCTCTGCTCGCACAGGAAAGACTGACGTTAGCAGCCTCGATCAGATCAAGTCACGCAAACCTGCCGAAAGGACACAATGAACCTGGCAAAGGGTTTCGCGTCTGCATCAATGCTCGCACGGTCCAGAGCCTTCAGATATTCTGCACGGTCTTCAACGCAAACCACCGTCCGCGGATACCTCCCCGAAGCCAGCAGGACATTCATCAGAAAGCGAGCCATACGGCCGTTGCTATCGGGATAAGGACGAGTATAGCCAGAGAGCCAATGACCGAGCACAGCCCGAACTGATGACTCAGGTTCCGCATCGAGCAAATCGAACAGAGCGGTCATGGCATCCCGCACAGTTTCCCAACGCGGCGGCACATACCTTGACTTTCGCAGATAGATGGCATCATTGCGGTAACCAGCAAGCGCCGAAGCCGGGATCAGGCCGGATACAACACATGTCTCGAAAAGTTCTCTGTACCATTCCCTGTGATCCGTTCTGGCAATCGTCCCGAATTTTTGCCAACGAGCGCCTTGGACACGGTGGTCTTCAATTTTTGAAAAGCTTGCCAATACCCACGCGCAGCCAGCGCATCCTGGCTTTGCCGGTCTGCTTCGTGATGCGCTGGGCCCCATGCTCCTGACCTTACCTTCTCGATCAACTCAGGACCTACGCGATAGCCTTCGATAAACAGCACCCGGCTGCTAAATATCCTTCCATATCTTCACAACCTGCACCTCCTGCACAACATCCTCTGTTTGCAGCAGTTGCTGGTTGTGGCAGTGACCACAGGCAGACACTCCATCACTACCTGGGAGTACCTCACTGGCATAACCCAGTTCATGTGCCCGAGCCTGGGTGGCGTTGTCAAGCACGAGTCCCCTTCCGGCATTGCCGAGTCGGCGCGTGTAAAGGCCAAGGTTCTTCAGCACGTGTCCCACGGTCTCGTTGCTGATCTTGAGCGATTCTTCTTCCGCGCTGTACATCTGGTTCGCGGTAACCGCAATCTCACGAACAAACACCTGCTGCTCGTCGGGTTGGTGGCAGTGCCACAGTACGGCTTTCAGAACCATCCCATCCTGTCCACTGGCGCGATCGACGCGTGACTGCTCATCGCGTTCTTGCAGCAATTCAATGATGTCCTTCTGCAATTCGGGATCATCGACGATTACCGCACCAAGTACCTCAGCCATTGCGGAGACTTCCGGTCGAAATCGAAATCCGGAAAATCCATATTTCGCATCCGCCACCTCGTCATGACTAACGAACCGATAATAAAGGAGCCGCCTTTGGAAGTTTTGTATAACGTCATCTTTGGGCGGCGGCTGAAGAAAACTCCGAGAATTCCCGCCAACGTGAATGTGAATATTATTGGGCGTTAATAACTGGTTGTTGGCGCGTTCCCCCATGTAAATGCACTTCGCGCAATAAAGCTGTTGGAAATCATCACCGCTGCAAACCAGGTATCCCGGCTGGTTGGAAGCATCGAGCAGCGCTGCCGTGCGCTTACTCAGTTGTGGCTCACGGATCAAAAGTGTAGGCATAAGCTCAGCTAACGGAAGAGCACGTAGAACGGCCGGGTTAACATCCGCTAGCAGCACTGGTCTCCGGCACACAGCCGCCAATGTCCGAAGCAGCAGATCGGCCGCGGTCGCGGGTCCTGTGACGGCTACGGAAGGAAGGAACGGCAGAAAGTCCAAGAACCACGTGGCAATCGACCAATACGCAAGAAGCGAGCATTCCCTTTCCGGAAGCATGACATGATGCCGCAAAAGAGCAACGATGTCATCGAAAAGTTCCCGGGCTGATCCACACTTTTGGATACCGGTTGGCAAAGTCAGCGACTGGTACAAACCAAGTGGAAGTCGAGGTGCATAGTGCCGCTGGCCGTTATGCCGGATTTCGGAACCATATTGCAAATGGACGGTCTTGTCGTTGAGCTCCACGAGAGCCGGATAGATCTTTTGGTCCGAGTGCCGACGGACTAAGTCCGGCATGGATGTAATCGCAACCTCGGATTCAGTGGAGGCAGCTGATTGTAACTTAGAACCTTCTGCGTTCGATGCCTGCTTGGCGACCCCTAACATAGTATTGGTCGGAGCGTTGCCCATAGCGGCGTCTTGGCGTTCGCCAGTGCCTCCAAGCTCACCATCCGCCACCGGAGGGATAGCATCAGGTTTATCCGTCAGCACTTCGTCCGCGTTGCTGGTGGGTTGCGTGGTCAAACGGTCGGTTGGCTCTTGCATCTCATCCTCCTGTAAGCCGTTCCTTTCTCACTTAGACCGCTCGGGCAAGAAGCTCAAGAGTACCCTCGGCTATTTCACTTACGGAGGTAATCTGTTCCCCCTTCACGGGCAGAGCGCGGAGTAGTCAGCGATTGGAAACTGTTTGCATTCCGACAGATGATAGTGCTGCACGGGAGCTACGAAACGTCAATCCTGAAATCAGTAACGGGCATTAGTTTGCGACTGCCTGAAATCGATTCATGTGAAACTGGACTGGGAGGTTCATGGTGGCAGTCGCACCGGCATCGTGGCGGAGCGCCGAGTCGATGAAGCTGGCAGAGCAAAAGAAACTTGGAATCGAATTGCAGAGCTATCGGCCACAGCGACCGAATACAGCGACTCCAGCCTCAAGAGCGGTGAGCGGTTGGCTTACCGGGTGCGCGCAATCAATGGCGATGGCGAGTCAGCGTACTCCAACATCGCGCGGGAGCACTTCCAACCGAACCTTGGCCGTAAATGATCGGGTGGGTTAGAGTGGCAGAAGACGTGGGTGTTCGATTTCCGAAAAGAGTTCGAGTCGGGACAAGTGCAACCGTTTGTGCCACTATGCCGGAGGCGAATTGGAGCAAATTCAGTTTTTTGCTGGGTCAGATCTCGGTCCAGACGACAGAGCGATACCTCGGGTGCAAGCAGCACTTCCGGGAAGCGGTCAACGATCACATCGGTTTGGGGCCAGATGCGCCCTCATGATCAGCGGGGAGCGCGCTGGCCGACTTGCCAGTGCTGATTCTAGGACAAATCACGGCGACGGGGATTGGACACTGCAGGGGCGCGATTGAACTGTCTGCGTTCTCTGATGCGGCACACTCACGCCGGTCGGCACTGCAGCCGAACTGGGAGTCTTCATTGTTGCACTGGCTTCAACAACTGGCGGAGATTGGCAAAGTTGCTTTGCAGTATCTGCAAGCCTGCCACCAAACCCTTTATTGGCTCTACGGAACGACGGAAGCAGCAAGAGGGCTCGTGAGATAGCGGCAGAGAGCGTCCTGCCATTCCGGCATGTGGATGTTGTGGGTGTGCAGGCTGTCGGGCGACAGCACGGATCACCTTGGGTGGTGGTCCCGAACTGTCGCCGATACACGACGATTCGAGGAACCAGCTGATGTCCCGGAGCGGTCCAAGCAGATCATGAAAGTGGTTCCCCAAGTTTCCGGTTGTTGAGCAATTTCGCGGGGGGTATAAAGCAAACCTCTGCGCTTCTTTTCCTCTTCCGCCAACGCTAAGACCTCCGACAGCGGATCTAACAACTTGTTTTGCGCTATTCGTTCCATTGGATTTTTGATTGCATCGAATCAAAACTGAACTATAAGAGAGATCGGAAGTATTCGCAACTAATTGAAATGGAAGAGATATTTTGATCCTTCGTTTCCGTAGGGTGTTGCTTCGCGGATTAAAATTATTGACTCAATGTAATATATCGTGGTATATATCACGTTTAGGGGAATACTATGCTGCGCACCGCAAAACTCTTTCTCAATGGCCGAAGTCAGGCGGTTCGCTTACCTTCCGATTTTCGTTTTGAAGGCAGCGAGGTCTTTATCCGGCAAGACCAAACTACCGGGGACGTGATTCTGTCACGCCGTCCGGAATCGTGGGACAGCTTCTTCGAGTTCCGAGGGAAAGCAAATGTTCCAGATGAGTTCATGGCAGATCGTCAGGATGAAGCGCCGGAGAAACGCGAGTTGTTCTGATGGAGATACGTTACCTGCTCGACACCAATATCGCGAGCTGCATTATCAAAGGGAACAGCCCCGCTGTAGATCGTCGTTTGGTGAAAGTTGCGATGGCGCAGATCGCCATATCTACGGTTACTGAAGGGGAGTTGCGATTCGGAGCTGCGAGGCTTCCTCATGCCACACGCTTGCACTCCGTGATCGAAGATTTCTTTCTGCGCGTGGCGATCCTGCCTTGGGATTCCGATGCAGCCCAGCAATACGGCCAGCTTCGGGCCACACTAGAACGCCAAGGTCAGCCGATGGGCAATCTCGACACGATGATTGGTGCTCACGCACTTGCGTTGAACGTGGTCCTCGTCACTAACGATTCTTCATTTGCCCGTATCAAAAAGCTGAAAGTCGAAGACTGGACGAAAGGGCCGCGCCAATGATCAAGCTCATGCATCTTCGAACCGAGCCTTCTGCTTGGCGAGCTGTTGAATGAGCACCGACCGTGGTTAGCAATCTATGAACTTCAGGGCGCACTGAATTTCTATGATGTCATTTCTCTCTTTGGCCGGTCAGGAGCCAACCTACTGACTTCTTGAACTCCTTGCTTGATGGCCAGCAGTGCAGCAGAACATGGCTCCTGCCCCTTTGATGTGTCCGAAGAGTCCGCTCTAGTTCCCTTTTCCTGATCAACGATGCGCTGAGCGTCCCGCCTCAACGGCGAACCGCCGTTACCAAGCCTTTCGGAGCGCTGCGAGTCCTTGGAGATAATCCTCATCTTCGATCCTGCTCTCCACCCCTTGTCCCCGGATCGCGGTGCCTCTGAGACGCGTCGGAGACAAGGCTTGCGGTGACGGGTTTCCCGAACCAGAGTTTTGCTAAACCTGCACAGCACAGCGACAAATACTCGCTATTGAGTAACATATACTAGTAGTTTATATTTCTCATATGCGCTACATTCCTAGACAACTCGCACCAGTGCTTCTGGATGCATCTCGGCACTTCCCGGCCGTGGTCGTGACGGGGCCGCGTCGTGCGGGAAAAACCACCCTTTTGCGCAAGCTATTTTCAAAGGCCCGGTACGTTTTGCTCGAGGACCCGGATATTCAGGCGCGGGTGCGGAGTGATCCACGCGCCTTTCTTGAAGAACTGCAGCCTCCGGTTGTATTCGACGAGATTCAAAACGCCCCCGAATTGCTTGACTACATCCGAACGCTGATCGACACCAAGCCTCGCCGCAAGGGTCAGTGGCTATTCACTGGTTCCCAAGAAGCTCCTCTCATGCACGGCATCACGGAATCCATGGCCGGGCGCGCCGCCATTCTTCAGCTCCTGCCTCTTAGCCTCGCAGAAACCGCCAAAGTGGATCTGCTGCACGGAGGCTTCCCCGAAGTGCTCGCGCGTCCCTAGGCCCGCAGCCTTTGGTTCGCCTCCTACCTGCAAACGTATCTAGAGCGGGACGTGCGAGCGATTACCAATGTGCGCGATCTCGTGACCTTTCGTCGGTTTCTTTCCCTGCTGGCGAGTCGCCATGGTCAAGTTCTCAACAAGACCGACCTTGCCGCACCCCTCGGGGTTTCGGTTCCAACCATCGGCGAATGGCTCTCCATTCTGGAAGTGACCGGTCAGATCATTCTCGTGCCCCCATACTTCGAAAACTTCGGAAAGCGGCTCATCAAGTCGCCGAAGCTCTACTGGGAGGACTCCGGACTCGCCTGTTATTTGCTAGGCGTGACTTCCTCAGCTGAGCTTGAGCGTTCCCCCTTTCTGGGGGCCCTGTTCGAAGGCTTCGTTGCGGCCGAGATACTCAAGAGTCAGGCCAATCGAGGACGGCAGAAGGAGCTCTACTACTTCCGCGATCAGCAGGGCTTGGAGGTAGACTTCCTCGTGCCGCGACCCAACTCAAACCTGTGGTTGGTGGAAGCCAAGGCTGGGAAGACGGTCCGGCCATCCATGGCCGCTCCGCTACTCTCATTGCGGCGAGCCTCGCCCGAACGGTCGGGGCGGTTGACCGTAGTCCACCGCAAGTCCCGCTCGCAATTGCCGACAGCCGCGATCGCTGGCGGGGTTGAAGCTCTTGATGTTGAACGATTCATCCAGGAGCTTGGTCGCTCCAAATAGCGGGATCCCCGCAGCCGGTTCCGAACTGAGCCGCGGGGGCCGGCATTCGTGTTTGTACCACCAGATCCCGGTCACCGGGTAGCAATCGAGACGGCAGCTCTTCAGAGTCGTATCCATGACTGTTATTTCGGACAAACGAGAGCGACCTCTTTACCAGCCCAAGGTCAGAAGTCTTTGACCCTGGACTCCTGCTTGGCGAGTTGTTGAGCGAGGCACCGGCCGTGGTTAGCAATCCTTGAACTTCAGGGTGCACTGGAAATTCGATGATGTCATTTCTCTGTTTGGCCGGTCAGGAGTCAATCCACTGACTTCCCGAACTCCTTGCTGAGGGCCAGCAGTACAGCAGAACCTGGCTCCTTTTCGCCATGTTCCAGTGCTGATAGGTAACTTTGCGTGACGCCGATACGGCGCGCGAACTGGGCCTGCGTCATATCGAAACCCCTGAGTTCCCGGATCCTTCTACCGATGGCATCATCCGCTATGAGGAAGACTGAAGTGTGGTCCACTTCGGGGGCTGTTCGGCCTCACGAACCATCCCAAAGGTCTACGATATCAAGACCACAGTCGTCGAAGTCTGCAACATCGCGCGTCGCGAGCTTGGCCCCTCTCACTTTGGCAATGGCCGCGATCTGTGCATCCGCATGGCTGATGGGTCTGCCGAGCGCCAGCCGAGCGAGTTCAGGAGGACGCCGAAGGTTACCGCGATTGGGGAACCATCCATCCCCAAGGCAGCGCAACATCGCCGTCGTCGAGCGGACGTGCTTTGCCACCGTGCAACACCACGCCCCGGACGAGTGACGCTTTGCGTTTCAGTGCATCTCGGAACGCGCGAATCCCAATCACGTCACTTGTTGTCACCTGACTGCCCGCCTTAACCTCCAACGCCACCAACTTGCCGGCTTCTTCCAAAATGAAATCGACTTCGTGCCCCGCACGGTCGCGCCAATAATGCAGCTTGCGCCGTTGTCCATCGAGGGCGCGCCACGTGTCCAGAGTCTGAAACAGGGTTTGCTCCAACCAAAAACCTGCATCGAGGCGTTGCGTGGCGTCTGCGGACGACTTGATCCCGGCAAGCCATGCTGCAAGACCACAATCTGTCCAGAGCAACTTCGGAGCCTTGACGAGTGCGGCCGAGGGATTGGTCGCCAATGGCCGGATGCGTGTGACCAGACAGCCGGTTTCCAACAGGTTCAAATACCGGTGTGTCGTCGGGTGACTGAGTGCGGCGTCGCGGGCCAAATCCGCTTGGTTGAGGAGTTTGCCGGTTCGTTGCGCGGCCAACATCATCACGCGCTGAAAATCAGGCAGGCTGGAAACGGCGCTCAACTGGCGCAGGTCACGCTCCAGATAGGTTTGTACATAAGCGGCGAACCACAGGTCTCGATCCGTTTCGGAAGCGATTTGCAGTGCGGGCGGGAATCCTCCGCGCAGCAGCCATGTCGGCCAGTCGCCAGGCTCATCGGGCCATTCACGCCAGTCAAAATCCGGTGCGAACAAACGTTCCAGCGGCATCAATGCGCCCTTACGCTCCTGCCACTCTGTGGGACAGAACGGCCGAAGATCCAAGTAGATCGCGCGGCCCGCCAACGTGTCCGCCACGTATTTCATCAGCAAGAGGTTGGCAGAGCCAGTCAGAGTGAAGTCGCCCGCCCGCCGGTGTGTGTCTACTGCGCGTTTGACCGCTAGCAAGATCTGGGGCGCTCGTTGAACCTCATCTAGGATGACCGGGCGCGTAGCGAGCAGCGAGTCGGGATTGCGCTCGGCCTGATCGAGCACACCCAGATCATCGAGAGTGAAATACGCCCGCGCCGGCTTAATCGCCTGCGTTAGTGTGGTCTTGCCTGTTTGCCGTGCACCCGTCAGTACGGTGACGGGCAAGATCCGAAGAGCCGTTTCGAGATTGCTTCGAAACCAGCGCGGCCTGATTCCTTCCATATCATGAACTAAATCATTTCACACCATGAAATGCAATAGGAAACTTTCGGATTCCTGGTCCCGCCCTGGCCATCTGTCTGGAAACCAAGGCCTTGCATGAACTTGGGCCCTTCCTCTCAAAATGGGCCAGCCCGGTTCGCTTGGTATTCGAGTGTCACTGTGCAACCGAGTTGCACAAACTTGGGCCTCAGTAGCCTGTTCCACTCAAAAAGCAATGCCGGCGATGATGGGCGCGTTGGTTGCGGCCAGGCTCGGGCAAAAGACCGAATAAAATTGGGGACGGAAAGCGTTGCGCGCACACTGATCATAGGGGAACATAAGGCGAATCTCAACAGCCGTCTTCGAGCGGTTCGAGCGGCCCACTAGCGGCCGTCGCCTTTAACAATCCAATCGAGTCTTTTTCCGAATTTGGTCGCAACGCCAAGAAGGATTTCCAGAGTCGGAGCGACTTTTTCCCTCTCGACTTTTGAGAGCTGGCCTTGGGCGACACGCGATCGGGCCAGTGCGAGCATCATCCGGCAGGTCGGCAACTGATCTACGCGTGGACGGCCGTCATGCGCTTGAGGGTGGGAAGGGCCTTGATGGTTTTTCCCGCTTCCTGCTGGGCGATGCGCAGATCGTAGAGGCCTTGCAGATTGATCCAGAATTCGGCACTGGTGCCGAAGAAATGCGCCAGGCGCAACGCCGTGTCGGCCGTGATGTCCCGGCGTCCGTTCAGAATCTGGGTGATGCGATTGGTGGGGACCTGCAGCTGGCGTGCCAGCGAGGCGGCGCTCATGTTGAGTTCCTTCAATTCCTCGGTCAAATGTTCTCCGGGATGGATCGCGAGCAGCATGTTCGTTCCTTTCCTAGTGGTAATCGACAATTTCAACATTCGCCGGACCGGGGGAGCGTTCTGGCCATTCGAAGCAAACACGCCACTGGTCGTTGACGCGGATGCTGTATTGGCCTTTCCGGCTGCCCTTCAGGGACTCGAACCTGTTTCCAGGCAAAACAGCAAGGTCGCTGAGCGTGAGCGCCGATTCGAGCCGGTCCAGCTTCAGACGGGCGGCGCGTTCGATGCCCGAGAAGGCTTTGACACGTTTTCCGGCCGCGAAGGCGGCAGTTTCCTTGTCCCGGAAACTAACGATCATGAATGCAGTCTAGCGACAAATACGCCGTACGTCAAGCGTAACGTCCTGATGGTTGTGCGCCCGGAAGAGATTTCGCCATAGCGTCGATCCTGGCTTCGAGCACTTTGCGTCGTGCAAGAATGTCATCGAACGAGAGGGGTTCGTCAACAAACATTTCACGTAGCGAGAACGTAGGACTCGCCCCGAGGCTTGATGTAGGGTTGTCGTCGCTGTGCAACCGGGTTGCACAAACTTGTGGCTCGGTACCCTGCTCCTCCCACCAACCAATGCTGACGATGAAGGCCGCATTGGTTGCAGCCAGGATCGAGCAAAGACCAAAGACAAATGGAGGATGGAAAGCATTGTGCACACGCTGATACTAGGCGAACACAAGGCGAATGTCAACATCCAAATTCTCCATGCCCTCATGAAGGTTCGGCAATAGCCGTCGGAAGGTGGCAGTCTTGCCGGTCTGGCGGGCGCCGGTCAGCACCACCACTGGATTGGTCCGTGCGGACCGTGTTGGCAAATGAGATCCTTATGTCAGGCCTTCAGTTCAGGCGGGGATTTTTCCGTCACCCGGCAAAGAGTCATCAGGCGGCTCAGAACCACGAGACCCATTCGCCCGACGTCGGCTCTGCAGGTGCTCGAGCCGATCAAGAGCCCGACTGAGGCTTCGGTCGGTCGCAGTCTCATAGCGAAGAATTCTGTCGAGATCATCCTTCTTCGGAATGATGCCTTGTGCCAACCTAACTTCCACAATGGATTTGCGGCTCGCTTGTGCGAACTCTTTGATAAGATCGACCCCTATTCTCGCTGTATGCAAAGCGAGGGCGGTACGCTCCCGGTCAGTTAAAACGTAGGGCAGATGAAGCTCTTCTCGACTGACTGCCTCGATATGGGGCCACAGCGCCTCAAGCGCCGGCATGGCCGCAAACATTTTCTGCTTAAGCTCCTGCGAGATTTCGCCTGTGCCCCGGCGTGACCTTCGATAGCGGAGTTCCTCGTCCGGCCAGCCAGGCCAGAAAAGGACTCAGAGAGCGCCTTCGGTTGATAATCGTGGAATCAGCGAAACCCCGCTCTTGTTTGAGGAAGGTCAGAAACGTCTGCAGGTAACGGTTGCAAGGCAACTGCTCGCTTTCGAGACACATGCTAATCTGGACACGGTAGTGCTCCTTTCGGAAGAAAAACCATCCAGTATCAGCCGTCGCTTTGCGGCGGGAGCAATGTTCTTGCCTTTCCACAACTCGGCGCGTTACTGTCACAACGTTATGCCTCTCCACGCGCGTGAAAAGATCGGACGAAACGATGCCTGTCCCTGCGGTAGCGGCAAGAAGTACAAGCACTGCTGCCT
>Ga0182014_10008038_pt1 | contig 10891 bp, 10 predicted proteins | sample 612S2DmetaG_FD_120489 | JGI IMG/M metagenome (GOLD analysis project Ga0182014, IMG submission 120489) | Permafrost microbial communities from Stordalen Mire, Sweden - 612S2D metaG | ecosystem: Environmental > Terrestrial > Soil > Wetlands > Permafrost | place: Sweden: Stordalen | collected... | reverse complement strand
TGGCCCGAGAAAAAGGGAAAATATCCTCGCGTCTATTTCTTCGCGGCTTCGCGTGAGAAATTCACCGCCCCCCGGACGGCCGTCTCGCAAATTCCCACCCTATTCTTATATGTTCGCGCCTTCGCGCGAACCAGCGCCTATCCAGCCTCCTTCAGTGAGTCGGGTTCATCCGGGTCGAGTTTTCTGGGCAGCCGCTTTTCCTGAAGGTTCTTCACCACGTTGCGGTAGGCCTCTACACGGGTTAGCAAGCCGGCTACAGCGCTGTGTTCGTCCAACTCGAGGATGAGGGAGGGCTTTTCCCTGAGCAGGTGACGGTAGAAATGCTCGATGAAAGAATCCGCCCCGCAACTGAAATTGGTAAGATGCACGCCATACCAGTTTGGGGTGCGCTGGATCCTTTTTGCCGTCCTGATGATTCTGGCCCCCAGTCCCCAGAACATCCGCTTGAAATCGCTCATGTCTTCGGAATCCGAGCTCACCAGGTCCATCGGCAGCGCCTTGATGCCGAGCTTTGCGAGTTGCTTTCCAAGCTGGAGGTTGAGCCGGTCGTCATACAGGTTGTATGGACGCCCTGTGACGATCCAGACGGGCTGGGCCGGATCCATGCCCGCGATTATCTCATCGCCGGTCTCAATCAGTTGGCGGCGAAATTCCATTTGTCTTGCCCACGCTTTGAAGACCGCCCTCTGCAGTTCGGCCCTCCGCGGTCTCAAGGCGGGCGGAAAGGCCTTCTCGAAGACATAAACCAGATTAGCCGGGTCTTCCTTCAAATAGAGCGAAGGCCGAATGATCCTCCTGTCCGGAATGTTCAGCGCGGATCTGCACATGTATTGGGAACTCTGAATCAGCGGACAGAAATATCCGATTTCGTCGGGCTGCGGGACAGGCGTGTTCACTACATTGGGCAGGAAAAGGTATTCGGCCCGGTCCATAAGGTAACGGACATGGCCGTGAAAGACCTTGACAGGAAAGCAGACCTCGGAGATCACATTTTCCACCCCCAGGAAAGCCAGCTTGTTGGTGGTTTTAGGGCTTAGCAATACCGGGAATCCAAGCTCGGAGAAAAGGTGAGCCCAGAAAACGCCCCACTCGAGGGAGTGCAAGGCAAGAGGTATGCCGATCACCGGCTTTGGCTGACGACTGGCTTCGGCTTCGGTAAGCAGGTTTCCCGCCTCCATCAGGGCCTGCTCGAAAAGGCCCTGCCTAACCTGAAAGTAGTCAGTCTCACGGCCTCCTTCGGCCCGGGTTTCGTAGCGGCCGCAGTCGCCTCCCCACACGCTCTTTCGTTCTCCGAAATTATAGACCTTGAGCTTGCACTCGTTATGGCATTTCTTGTCCGCATGGCAGATGCTCTCGGTAAAATTCACTTTCATCGAAGCAAGCTGGTCGAGATCGCGCCTCCGGTATTCCTCTCCCTGCTTCTTGAAAAGCTCCATCACCGACAGGGCGGCGCCGAACGCCCCCATCACTTCGCGGTGTCTGGGGACCAGCACCTCGCGCTTGAGCACCTTCTCGAAGGCCGCAACGATTCCCCTGTTCAACGAAGGCCCGCCCAGGAACATGATGCGCTTTCCGATGTACCTGTTTTCCACCACCCTGTTCAGGTAATTGTGGACAATTGCATAGCAAAGCCCCGCTATGAGATCCTGCCGCTCACCCCCCTTTTGCAGATAGCTCTCGAGGTCGGATTCCATGAAAACCGTACACCGCTCTGCAAGATGGATCGGACTGTTAGACGAAAGAGCTATTTCCTGGAATTCCTCGACAATATTGATCTTCATCTTGTTGGCGAGCTCGTGGAGAAAGCTGCCGGTGCCGGCCGCACAGACCTTATTCATATCGAAATCAAGGGGGTGGGTGTTTTCTATCATGATGTATTTTGAGTCCTGCCCGCCGATCTCGAATATGGTGTCCACTTCGGGGTCGATTTCAACCGCGCCCCTAGCGTGAGCGGTAATCTCGTCAATGATAAGGTCCGCACCGAGAAAATCCCCGACTACGTTGCGGCCCGATCCGGTTGTGGCGATCGCCATGAGCTTTATCTTCTGACCTGCATTTTCCTGCAGCGTGCGGAGAAGCCGCTGGGTGACCTCGATAGGTTTTCCCTGCGTTGGCACGTAGCACTTGTGCAGGATTTGGCCTTTCTCGCTTAACAAGGCATACTTCGTCGTGGTCGAGCCTATATCGACCCCCAGGTATGCCTCCACCGGTTTTCCCTTTTTCTTTGCCCACGGCGTCAGATCGTTGTCATGGTCAAAACGGGTCAACGAAAGTTCCAGGCGCTCGGCCCTCGGGAAGTTGTACACCGACTGAGAATCCGCCCGAACAAGCGCCGATGGGTCCACCTCATTTCGATATTCTTGCTTCTGGGCCTGGATGGCTGCGCCAAGAGCGCCAATCGAAGTATGGTGGGCCGGAACTATCAGCGAGGGGAAATAATGTTTGAAAGCCTGGACCTGGAGTTGGTTGGAAGCCATGCCGCCAATAAAAATGATCGGATCTGACAGCTCCCGGTTTCCGACTATGGTGCTCATGTAATTGGCGGCGTTGCCGAAATGCAGGCCGGCTATGATGTTGGGCAGACTCTCCCCCTTGTTCTGGAGGTGGATCATGTCCGATTTTGTAAAAACCGTGCAACGGCAGGCGACAGGAGCAGGGTAAGTGCTCTTCAGACCCAGTTCGATGAAGTCGTTCAGGGTCTGCTGCAGCTTTTCCTGGTCCATCGAAAAATCCGGCCCGTAAATCGACTGAGCAAGCCTTTCCGCCTGCTGGTCTATGAAAGAACCCGTTCCCGACGCGCATGGGCCGTTCATGTTGAAAGACTCCAACCGCCATTCGTCCCCGCTGTGCGCCAACTGGAAGACCGCCGCATCCTGGCCTCCCACCGTAATGATCGTGCGCACGCCGGGCGCCACATGTATGGCGCCCAGCACCTGGGCGATTGTTTCTACTTCGAATGGCGCATGGAGCTTCTCGGCAAGCAGCTCTCCGTGAACTCCCGTAAAGGTTACGGATCTGAGCGCGCCGGAATCCTCACCCCGGATTCGTCGCAGGATATTCTCCAAAAGCTTGCGAGTTTCTTCGTAAATCAGGCCAAAATGCCTTAGATATGGAGTTTCCAGGACGACTCTACTATTTTCGTCCAAAATGACGCAGTTGATGCTGACCGATCCTATGTCAACCCCAACGTCATAATTCATTGTTCTAACCTCTCGATTAATCGATATTCTCGCGCCAGAACGGACGCCTGTGCAAGACTTTGTTCAATATAATGAATTCGTTCGATTAGTTCAATCACAAGATTAGCATAGATCGGACAGACTTTTAGTAAGAAGGCGGACCAGTTCGCGAAGACCTTCTCTTTTGAGAGCAGATACCTGGAGGACAGGGAGTCCGAGTTCACGGTAACATCTCTCGATATTGGCCAGGTCCTTGCCGTTTTGTACCAGGTCGGTCTTGTTCAAAACGATTATTCGCGGTTTTTTCCGCAGCTCTTCCGAATAGCTCTCAAGCTCATGTTCGATCTGTTTGAACGGCTCCAGGGGGTCGTCCGAAGGGACTCGCGACACGTCGATCACGTGAACCAGGAGCCTGGTCCTCTCGATGTGTTTCAAGAACCTGATTCCCAGCCCGGCGCCCTCGTGGGCGCCCTCGATAAGCCCCGGCACGTCCGCCATCACAAACGGGGGCGCATCGTCGTACTGCACCACCCCGAGATTAGGCGTAAGAGTGGTGAACGGGTAGTCCGCTATTTTGGGCCGCGCCGCAGAGACAGCCGAAACGAGGGTGGATTTTCCAGCGTTTGGAAGTCCTACCAGACCTACGTCGGCAATGAGTTTCAACTCAATCTTCAGGCTGCGTTCCTCCCCGGGCTGACCCTCCTGGGCGAAACGAGGCGTACGGTGAGTCGAACTGACGAAATGGGCGTTTCCCTTCCCGCCTCTTGCCCCTTTGGCTGCTATCCACCTCTGCCCCGGTTCTGTCAGGTCGGAAAGGATTTCGCCTGTCAGAGGGTCCTTTGCCACCGCGCCAACCGGCACTACCACAACCAGGTCCTCCCCGCTTCGTCCATGCCGGTTCTGGCCGGAGCCGTTTCTTCCCGGCTCGGCCCTGAAAAGGTTTCGATATCGAAAGTCAAGCAGGCTGTGCTTTCGTTCAGAGGCCTCCAAAACTACGCTGCCCCCTTCGCCACCGTCTCCCCCATCGGGTCCGCCTCGAGGCACATACTTCTCGCGTCTGAAACTAACGCAGCCATTGCCGCCTTTTCCGGCCACAACCGTGATTGTCACTTCATCAATGAATTTCATCTATTTATAAACTTAAGTCGTCCCAGGGGAAGCCGGGAGTTCACCTTTTGATTTTTAATATTCAGTGGCGCGATCGGTCAGGTTTTCCCCGGCTCAGTTCAAAACACAACTCCCCTCTCACCGTTGGGTGGAGGGGAGCACATTTTGCCGCTTCTCGCTTCCCGCTCTACTGCTGGGCTTCGATTGGATAGACGCTGATTTTCTGGCGCATCCTGTCTTTTCGTTCGAAAGTGACCAAGCCGTCAGAAAGCGCGAAAAGCGTATAGTCCCTGCCCATTCCGACATTGTTTCCGGGATGAAAATGCGTGCCCAGTTGGCGAACTATGATGTTGCCGGCGCGCACGAACTCACCGCCGAATTTCTTTACTCCCCTGCGCTGTCCAGCGCTGTCCCGGCCATTTCGGGAACTCCCGCCCGCTTTTTTATGTGCCATAATTTTCCTCCAAAAACTCAAAGCCGCCGGCGACCTGAAATCGCCCGGCGCTAGCCGATATTTTCCACGCGCATAGCCGTGTAAGCCTGTCTGTGTCCCTGTCTTTTCCGGTAATCTTTGCGGCGTTTGTGCTTGAATATAACAATTTTGGGCAAGCGCCCCTGCCCGATTATAGTGGCCTGAACCCTGACGCCCTCCACAACAGGCTGGCCAACCCGCAACTGATCTCCGTCGGAGAAGAGGAGCACCTCCTCGATGGTGACGCTTTCCCCGACCTGGCCGGGAATCTTTTCCACTTTGACTACATGCCCGGGCCTGGCTTCATATTGCCTCCCGCCGGACTTGAAGATGGCGTACATAGGTTCAAATCCTTCTCGTATGATAGACTTATATAGTACCCTACCGAAAAAAAATGACCGCTTTGCGTCGTACGAGCGCGTAGGGGCCGGGACTGCTATTGGTTATGCTCTTCCAATATAAGACTTCCGGATAAAAAAAGCGGCCCCCTCCCGGCCGCTCATAAAAGGCTGAACGCCCGTAGCTACATCGTCGCGTAGATTCCCTGTTTAAGAATCATTTCCTGGTATTCCTTGAGCCGATCGCATTTATCCAAACATTTGTTCTTATCCTCGTTGGCTCGAACACAGTTTATGCACGGGCTTTTTACCATCACGGCGCCTCCTATAAGGGGAAATATTTAGAATTGTCTCTTATAGTTGAATCTGAAACGCTATGTCAAGTTATTTTTCAAAAATTGGCGACTGAGACCATCAGGCCGGCTCAAATAAGATAATTTAATTAGAAGTTTTTCAATCCGACAGCACGGGCTCGCGCAGCAGCAGACGGAGGGCTTCTCCGGCAGTTGCTGCAAGCTGGGGATGCGTTTGGCTAAGAGCTTCGATCTGGCGAAGGTGGTCGGCCGTGCGCAGTATAATCATTGCAAGGTCTCCTTCATCCATGCCGGAAATCTCGCGAAGCTGTTCCCACGAAAGCCCCTGCGCCCAATGGTAAACAGTCACAACCGTCCAGAACGGAAGCGGCGGGGTTTCGAAGCCTTCGGCCTGCAAGCGCTCCCTGAGCCGTTGGAGGATTTTCAACATCTGGAAAAAGGGCTTGGCCTGGTCGGGATATTTCCATATAAAAGAGGCCAGTTGCACGTCCCCTTGTTTATCCCGGTCCGTCACAAACGGAGCGATCAGCGCAGCCAATAACTCGGGGTTATTTTGCGGAAATACGTTTTTGCGGATCCCCTCGGAGATGAGCAGAGGCTGGTCGAGCCTGAGTTTGGATGCCCACATCCCGTCGCGGGTTAAATTCCCGTCTTCATCGACGTATCCTTCGGCCTGAAGCAGCCGGTAGTATTTGATAAATGAGCGCCAGAGCTGCTCCTGGGTCGAATCCACCTTCGCAAATAAATGAAAGTACCGCCTGAGGGCCGCAGTGAAAGGATGAGCCGTTTCTTTCTGGCAGGGACCGAAAAGGGCGCATTTTTCGCACGGAGAAGAATGCAGTCTTTGGGCCATCGCAGCCAAGTCTCTGGATGCAAGGTCGTCTGAAGGCCCCTCAACGGGTCCCTCCGGCTCGACCGGCCTGAACTCGCCCTCAACGGCGCGAGCGATCAGGAGTTCCCAATCCTCCCGCTCTTCCATGTCGGGAAAAGCCTCGAGCAAAACACTCAACTCGCGGACACGCTGAAACGCCACCCGGTGAGTCCTGATGCGCCGGTGCCGCATCCTGATCGGATTGGCCAGCCGGACGGCTTCCACATTCCTGTATTCAAAATCAGGCCAGGATACGCAAATATAAGGGGTCCCTCTCTGGCTGATAAATACGCGGCCGGGAGCGAACTGATCGACGAGTTTTTTGTATCCGGGTCTTCGCTTGAGCGACCTGCGCATTTTCCGCAACTGCACGGTGGCGGTCGAGTACCTTGCCCGGACTTCGGACAGCTCTTCCAAAGATCCGCAGCCCATTTGCTCTCGATATTGCTCGAGTTCGGCCCGGACCGCTTCGAGCTTCTTCATTGACCGTGTGTCGCGGCTAAGGTTCTGGAAAGTGGACAAAGAGGCCGCGAAGAGTTCTCGAATCTCCTCGGGGCTGTGGGACAGCAGCAGGTTCAAAACCATCGAGAAATTAACTCTAATCTGGCTCTGGATCGCGTCGGGAGACGATTTTAGCAGCTCGTTTATAAGCCTGGGGTCCTGGTGCTGGCCGGGAACTATGAGCACAAACCCTATTTCATCCATCCCGCGGCGTCCCGCCCTGCCCGTCATCTGCAGCAGTTCGGTTGCGCTAAGCGTTGCGAATTCCTTACCGTTGAATCGGTCGCTTTGGAAAATAACCACGGTGCGAGCCGGGAAATTGACTCCTGCAGCGATTGTGGAAGTCGAGAAGATGGCGTCCAGGTGTCCTGCCTGCATCATCTTTTCCATGAAGAGCTTCCAGTGCGGAAGCTGGCCGCCGTGATGGGAACCGACCCGGCAGCTCTTTAGGATCGAAAGGTGCTGATGCGTCCTGAGAAAAGGATATTCATCGAGCAGTTCGGCAATCTCCCCCCGAAATTGGGGATCTTCCTGCCTGCTTGGGCCTTGAACCGGCTGGCAGAATTCAACCGCCCTGTCGCAGTCGGCCCTCGATTTCAGAAAGAATATGGCCGGCAGCAGGTTGGCGTTTCGGAGAGCATCGAGGATTCTGGGGATCTCGGGCAGTTCGCTCCGAGGAAGCGATCTGGGGTCGATTTTTTCAATTCTCGGGAGCAAACCACGGCGCGTCCCCAGCGGCGCAAGCTCTCCATCAGGGAAGAGGAAAAGCGGGAAAAGCGGTACCGGACGCTCGTATGTCGCCACCCATTCGCACTCGGCGCCGCGCATCCAGGTTAGCCATTTGCAGACTTCACCGCCATTGAGTATTGTTGCGGAAAGCAGCAGGAGCCGAACACGAGGAGGAAGATAAATGAGCACCTCCTCCCATACGACGCCCCTGTCGACATCGCCGAGGTAGTGGGCCTCGTCCAGAACCACCAGGTCCATGTCGATGTCCTCTCCCCGGTGCATAATGTCATACAACTGGTTGCGCAGGATTTCGGTGGTGCCTACGATTACCGGGGCAAGTGGATTCTCTTTCCTGTCTCCGGTGAGAATCCCGACGTTTTCCCGGCCGAAGATTTCCCGGAATTCCTGGTACTTTGCATTCGACAAAGCCTTAAGAGGCGATGCGTACCAGCTTTTCCCGCCCCTGTGAAAAACCTTGTCAATGGCTTCAACTGCGATATAAGTTTTTCCGGCGCCCGTTGGGGCGGTAACGAGCACGTCTGACGCCTCAACTGCCCTCAGAGCTTGGACCTGGAAAGGGTCCGGCACGAAAGGGACCGGCTCCGGGGTCCGTATTCGGTCCAGCACCGGGATAAGGCTTTTGTGAATCTTATGAGTGTAGGGGCCGCCGGAGGCCCTCATTGACGATTGGCGTCCGTGCTGTCTGGGACGATCTCGCCTGCGGCCGGAATTGTTCATTTGCGGGAAGATTGCCAAAAAACCACCTCTTATGTCGAAGATTCAAAAACCGTGGGATGCGCTTAAAAAGTTATTATAACAAGGAGCTTCAGAATGAACGAGTCTTCACAAAAAAAGATAATCTTTCGCGCCCAGGCGCAGACGACAGGCGCTGTTACTCCCTACCACATAACGAGTCTGCGTGTCCCGTTTTTTGAAGTCGATTTGGGTCAGGCTGTCTACCACGGTAATTATTATCACTTTTTCGAGCTGGGGCGTGAAGATTTCCTGAGAAAAACCGGCTTCCCTTACCGTGAATTCTTGAACCGGCAGCTTCATCTCACTATCATCGAGTCCCGCTGTAAATACCGCAAATCGCTGCGCTATGACGATGAGATCGAAATACATACCGGGATAACTTCGCTGAGTAGACGAAAGCTTTCATTTTCTCAACTCATTTACAGACCGCAGGAGGCTTCGGCAAACTGCGAAACCAAAAGCTCTGAATTGGAATTATGCGCAGAAGCCCAATTAAACATGATTTGCCTGCGTTTCACAGGGCAGGCCACCCATTTGCCCGAAGATTTCCGGCTGGCCGTTGAAGCTATGCCAAAGAAGGAATAAACTGAGATGGAAAAACCAAAAGAAGAAGCCGAACTGGAAATAGTCTTGAAGCCGATCGGGATAATCCGAAGTCCGATCGTCGATCCGCACAGGGCCCCCCTGCAAGGGAGCGAATCTGCAGTCAGAGGGAAACTGATTGTCGATGAGCAGTACACGGACGCCCTGTTCGGTCTGGAAAAGGGTATGAAGATCGTTATTGTCTACTGGATGCACCTTGCCGAACGCGATATCTTTCAGGTCTACCCCAGGGGAGATCGCACCCGCCCGGTGCGAGGCGTTTTCTCCACCCGGAGCCCCGATCGGCCAAACCCGATCTCCCTCGATACTGTCGAGATAACCGGGATCGATGGCGCCGTTATCGATGTGATCGGCCTCGACGCCGTTGACGGCACTCCCCTGCTGGATATCAAGTGTGTTGTATAAAGGCATAGAACAATGCTAGGCCCTGAAATCTGCCCGCCAGCGCATTTTTTTACCCTTAGGATGATACCTTACCCTGCCTCGGCATTGTTTAACGCATTCCGGGGCATTTTCTGAGGTTGTTTTTTAACCTCTTTTTTATCTGTTGACGTGTATAGACAATTTGTCTATACGGAGTTACTATGTTTGAATGGGACGAAGCAAAGCGCCAAAAAAACCTTAAGAAGCACTGTCTTGATTTTCGGGACGTGCGCCTGATTTTCGACGGTCGGCCTGTAGTACATGTGCCGTCACACAAACATGATGGAGTCCGCTTTGCGTCTGTGGCCCAAATCGAAGCGCGGTTTTACACGGTTGTTTGGACGTGGCGAGCTGAGCGGAGGCGGATCATATCATTCAGGAGGGCGCGAGATGGCGAGGAAAACGCATATCGTGAAATACACGGCTGAGGAACTTGATGAGCTGGTCAAAAAGGACGGGTCTCGCTCCGATTGGGCAAAGGCGGCCAGCATGACAAAAGCCGATATTGAAGCGGCTGTTGCCTCCGATCCCGACGAGGCGGATATGGTCATGGATTGGGACAATGCAACGGCTGAGCTACCCAAGTCCAAGGCCGTCTTAAACATGCGAATTGATAGAGACGTATTAGAATATTTCCGCAAGACCGGAAAAGGCTATCAAACCCTGATTAATGCCGTTCTTCGGTCGTATGTTAAACGGAAGGATCAGCACCATAACCACGATTAAAGGTGTGTTTTAAGCACGGGACATTGGTTTAAATCAACGCGCTGAGCAAATCCGACGACCATTGCCTCTGAAAATTGCCTCCAGGAGCGACCCCGCATTTCAGTGACGACCATCATTGCGATGGCAAATAGCCTGATAGCAATTTGCGTTCAAGATTGAAGTAATCGAAAAGAGCGGGGAAGTGAGCGTCCTCGCAAAAGATCGGACGCTAAACTTGAAGCATTTTACGTTGCTTCGAGTGTCAAACGCGAACCCGATCATAGTGAGGGTTCGGGGGCAAATGTCCATAAGCGCTTAAATAAGAAACTAGACGTATTCATGATTGCAATTTTCTAAAGTGTTTAAGAATTAGCGTGTTGAGCCCTGAAAGGGCTGAATAATTCAGCCCAGGGTAAGCGAAGGCGCCACCCTGGGTGTGGGGTTCCATAAATTTTTTCTCTGTACCCCGAAGGGGTTACATAAAACTCGCATTGCAAAGTGCAAATGCCAACGCTGGGACAATTTCTATGTAGCCCCTATGGGCTGCATAATCTAGCCCGCGATCCCTACGCTCCGCGAGGGGCTGCGCTGGGGCATGTGAAACCCGCAACGCACCTTACCCTGAAAGGGTTACATAAAAATGATCCTGTTCGGATTTGCATTTTGATATGTGAGCTTATGTACCCCCATCAGGGGAAAAATCTACGTAACCCCCAGACCCAGGGTGACGCTTCGCTTACCCTGGGCCTAAATAACAGGGTAATCCTCCGGCTCTGCCGGGGGACTCCCAGAGTTTGACATTTCCGGGAATGCACGAGAGTTTTGCCTGATGGGCCGCTTAAGGCTCAAAGAAAAGGTCAGGCTCTCACGTCGTCATTCCGGCGGAGTTTTTG
>Ga0182014_10008036_pt1 | contig 10892 bp, 7 predicted proteins | sample 612S2DmetaG_FD_120489 | JGI IMG/M metagenome (GOLD analysis project Ga0182014, IMG submission 120489) | Permafrost microbial communities from Stordalen Mire, Sweden - 612S2D metaG | ecosystem: Environmental > Terrestrial > Soil > Wetlands > Permafrost | place: Sweden: Stordalen | collected... | reverse complement strand
TGGCCGGTCCAGGGGGACGCGTCGGGGGCCGTGTGGAACGGCGTGCAACTGCGTGCGACGCTCTGGGACGGGTTTGTTGGCTCGAATGTTGGCTTTTTTGCGCCGCCTCTGCCGGTGCCGGATCCGATTAGCTGGCCAAGCTATGAACCCGGACAGGGACAGCCGTCTCTACTCAACGGCCCACAGGGATCGTGGGCGAGCTATGACCGAGTACTCCGACAGTGGTTGGAAACGGCAGCGCCACGATCAGGAGCGACTGACCCAGCTACCTCGATCGTCGAAGATGCGCTCGTGCGAGGCGACGTTGCCGGCGTCATCACGTCGTAGATCCGGTCTCTGAAAACGACCCACAGTGCACCGCCCCTTCACGGCAGATTTCGTCCAGGCTGAAGCGACCTTCCGCGCCCGCCTCGTCATTGTTCACTACGCTCAACATCGGCGTCCCTTCCTCGCCGGCGCGCTAACGCCGGCAGCTCGTTTTGACTTCAACGAGGAAGGTACGTCGCGCCTCCGAGCGAGTGGGTGGTCCACAACTTCAGGTCATACCTCCGTGGCACCAGGTCTCATTTATGCATATGGCGGCGGATAGTCATGAACGGCGGGGGTGAGGGGAACCCCTCAGCTCGGCTTGGTCATACCAGTGCTCGCGCGGCGTTGATCTATCAACACGCGACGACTGACCGCGATCAGACGATTGCCGGTGCTCTATCCAAGCTGGCCGTCCCCCGGTGAGATCGTGCCGCTCCCGGTCTCGCAGGGCGCATCTTTACACTGAGAAACGCGAAGACTCGGTCTCGTGGGGTCCTCTTGGGTCAGCATGGTTAGTTCCCAATTACCGCCTGAAGCTCGTCGATCGTCACGTTCACAACACGACCCGGAACCTGCTGTCAGCATGCCTCATGCTCCCCGTTCACGAAGTATCGGTAATACATCCGCAAGAGGCACTTCGCTCGTCTTGATTCGAGGACCCTCACGGGTCCAGCCCTCAAACTCCACAACGACCGTTCGTTCGGTGTCTTGTCGTGGCGCAAGCTTGCGGAGTAGCACCTCCGCAAAGCGTCTGTCGTGAGTGGTGACGATCAACTGACGCTGTTCTCGTATTCGGCGACAGAGGTCAGCGAAGCCCAAGACGCTCAACACATCCATAGCCTGAAGTGGATCGTCAAGAACCATAAACGGGAGTGACCCCTCTCGCGAGTTCAACGCGAGCCCCAGGAAATATGACAACGCGACCACGTTGAGCTGTCCTTCGCTGTAAACGAGCAAGGGATTGGCCGCAATATTGCGCTCAGGGTCGTAGACCTCGGGTACCACCTGATTCCGGCCGTAAAAGACGTCTTGTCTGGTGCGTAGCTGTGTGAACGTCGGATGAGGTGCCAGTCGATCGAAGACTTCCGAAAAACTCGGTGAGATTCGAGCGAGCGCCCGCTCGACGATCCTCTGAGCTGCTGCGTGCGCAGCGGCATCTAGCGACTGGGCGCGGCTACTGCGAGCCCTGAGTTCTTCAAACTCAGAAGTGACCTGTCTGAGGTACGCGCTAGCGCTCTCGGCAGTGGCTTCGGCCTCTGCGAGTCGGTCGCCCGCTGTCTGCTGCAGTGCCAGATGGGTCCGACGCAGATCTTCAAGGAGATCATTGACTGGTCCAAGCAAGGAACTTGCGTGATCAGCCCTCACCCATTCCTGGGCAACACTTAGTAGTGGCTCCCCGACGGTAACGACGTCAACAAGAGATGATGTTGCAGAATCGAGCCGCTGCAACGCAGTTCTGCGTCTGGCCTCCAGAGCCCTTGCATCGGCAACTGTCGCCTGAGCGTCTGCGACGGCTTGTTGAGCTGCATTAGCTGCTTGAGTGTCTTCAGTCGCTGCGAGGAGGAGTTCCTCCAGATGACGACGAATGGAGTCTTCGTCAATTGGTTGTCCGCATACTGGACACGTGGGTCCGAGCAATTGAAGGGCTGAAGTAGCCATTTGAGCCCTGACCGGCGACCGCGCTGTCAACTCCTGAGCGCTTTGCTGAGCGACCGCCAAGGAACTCTCTAGCTCTGCAAGTGAATGGGCACTTGCTTGATCCAACAGTCCGACCTCGCGATCTGCGTCGGAAGTCAGCGAAGCGGCCGAGATCAATGTCGAGAGATGGCTGATCAGCTGTGCCAGAGCGTCGAGAGTCAGAACTTCGATCGATCGGAGCGACAGTCCTTCAGGTAGCGACGCGCTAGCTCGTACGAATTGGGCTTGGAGCACGTCCCTTACTGCTGGCGCAGTATCGGCTAATGCGCGCGCTTCACCAAGAGCTTCCGTCGCACTGTCACTCTTGCTCCTCGCCTCAGAGCACATGACTTCTAGCCGCTTCAGTTCCTGGGCCAACTCCTTCGCCACGCGCGCTGCACTTTCGGCGAACAGGCTCACGCGTTCGAGGCCGACAACGGCGGCAAGTCGATCGTGCATTGCCGCGCCGCCCTCGAGGGCGGCGCGTATAGCGTCCTGGCGAAGGACCCCCCAGGTACTCACCGCGTTGCTGAGGCTTCCGGGGTTGAATTCCCCAAAGAGGCGCGCGAGTTGATCGGGACTTTCCGATTCTGGTAGAGCGATTCCGCCGGTCCAAGCGGTCAGTGCTCCGCCGGCAGCTCGCCCTTTGCGCTCAAACTCCCACACTTCTCCATCGACATCAATCGATAAACGAACGCGGGCGGGTCCCGTGGAGTAGCGGTTGACGATGGGGTCTTCTGTTCGCCGCATTCCCTGCGTGCGTTCCGCCAAGTGACGTAACTCACCGCAGAAGAGCCACAGCAATCCCTCCACGACTGTCGTCTTGCCGAACCCGTTGTCGCCCCGAATGAGAACTACGTCCGCGTCGAGGTCTACGCGGAGGGTCTCAGCTGCGCCCCGGAATGCCTCTAGTTCAAGCCAAAGAAGGCGTGGCGAAGTCAAGGAACCTCGACTTCATCGTTTTGAACAAAGGCAGCTAGCGCAACGTCTGCGACGCCGTGTGGAACGTCGAGGTCGTAGAGCTCGCGCCGCAGTGCTTCGACTGGCTCAATGAGGTCGAATACGGCCGCTGGGCGCAACGGGAGAAGGGGACGTAAGGCAGTCTCCAATGGTTTGAGATCATCGCGCGGAATTGTCATCCGGATAAACTTGCGGGTATACCGCGTATCGGCCTCGATCGCCTCGGCCAATGCTTCCTCCGCTGGACCTGGGGCCCGCGTAAGCATGTGGACAACTACGTACAAGTCCCATCGACGAGGTGATGGCGCGCGCGCCGCAAGCTGCGTCAATTCAGCTTGGACATCTGAAACCCGCTGGAGAAGATCACCCCATTCTGAAGCTTCGAAACAGCAGACGAGCGCGTAAGGGGACTCTGCAAGGAGAACAGGCTCGGCGGCCTCAAAATGCCCGAAATCAACTGCGTAGCCGCTCGACCGAAACACGTCGGCAAAGTTCTGCAACGAGGCGAACTCCAGAGTTGTCACGCACTTAACCGTCCACGAACGCCATCCTCCGCAGCGACGAGCCGAACGACATTGGGCATGACATCGGAGATGTCGTCAGGGTCTTGCTCAGTTCCCGCAATCTCTAGTGGCGCGTCAAAAGCGGGGAACATCCCCATCGCCTCAGATACAACAACAGTCACTGGTCGGGAGTCGGGGTAAACGCCTTCGAGCCGTCGCCGATCCACCCTCGCGCGTGCAACGATTTCCACATCGCTCACGTGCGCACCTGGCCGACACGCGAGTTCGTAGTAGCTACTTTCACCGGCAACCGTCATGCGACCGTGGACACCGCTAGCCACGGCGGGGCCGTCTTCTCGCCCTGCGAGTAGCGAGATTGTCATCAAAGCCTGCTGGCCGCGTAGCTCTGTCACGAATGGTCGCCCGGCCTGAGTGTCTGTAACGCCGTCGCGCCACCAGCGAAGTACAGCCTCGCCAGTCACATTCGCAAGTGTGTGCCGTAGTTTGGCGATTCCTGTCAACATCGGCTGAGCCCAAGTTTCGTTCTCGACGAGAACGTCCACTGACTGCGCCACCGAGGCTGCGGCATAGAGAATCACCGCGCGCACGAGTTCGTCGAAGAACGCGTCGGCGCCCATCGCGAAATGTGCTTGATCTGCTCGATCACCCAACGCTTGCCGCCATGCACCTGACAATTGGGGATCCACAACGCGAACGGTCGTTTGATCAGTAACCCAAGTGCGTAGGAGCTCGGCTATTGGTTCGCGGACGTAGAGGCCGACGGTTCCCAGTCCGACGAAGACCACGTTTCCGCCAGTGAGAGCTGCCTGGACCTGCGCTTGCGCCCACATCTGAGGTCGATCGACTTCGCTCTGAGTAAGCGCAAGCGTTTGTGGACGTGTCGCGCAGCCATGAATCTTGTAGAGGGGCACGTCTTGACCCAGCTGCAGGCGCTCTGTTTGTGTCGCCACGCCCGCGATCGTGACATCGACCCGTCGACCCGCCCTCTCGATCGCGCAATCCCAGTTCGCTGAAACGATCTCAAGGAGGCCTTCGCGAAGAAGAAGAGCGGCTATCTCATGACCGTAATTGGGCTCCAGGCCATGGAAATCAAATGTCGTTGCAGCACGATCTCGTAGATCGTTGAGCTTCTCCGGTGCTTGTTGCTCGACAGCCTCAGCAAGTTGTTCGAGGGTCAAGGTTGCTAGCTCGGAATCATCGACGTTGAGCATGCTTGCAACTAGCCGACGTAGCCGATTAGCGACCTTCCACCCTGTCGGGCCAGACGCGGGCGGCGACGCGCTCAGTCCCGCTCCGGCGTAGATCACCAGCCGCCTTTGTGAGGCAGCTTTGGCGAGAGCAGCAATTTCGGCCGTGGGCTCTTCAGACAAGGGCAGCCCTTGATACCGAATTGCACTCACATTCACCGGCACGGCCGGCGGCTCGGAAGTCACGCCACTGTCCACACGCGGCGTTGCAGTGATTGCGCATGATCCCTTGCAAGTTGACCTTGAACCGAGCGGGCTCTGTAGTTCAAGTCCCAGGATCGCATTATCGAATCCTAGGAGACGGGTGAATCGCGCGCCGTTGGGAACCGAGTAGTTGCCGACATGCCGAACGCGTTGCCGGAACGCTAGCCGTGTCAGTGCATTCCGTTCGCGCACAGATCGCGCACGCCGAGCTATCGCGGTCGGATGTCCACGGCTCTCGCGAGATGAAAAGTGGCTCTGAGCTGCCTAGTTGCGTGGAGCGGGCGACGAGAATCGAACCCGCGTTCTCAGCTGGGAAGGGCGGTCAGCCGTACGACGGCGAATCAGGGCGGCCTATTAGGGCAGGTCATCGCGTTAGTCGCACGTTGAGGAACATGTCGAGTCACGCCTATCCCCTTAAGGAAGTGCGATTTCGCCGACCCTAACGGTCGAGCCCCTGTCAGTGGCGATGACCTCGATGCCAGACCGGATGCGCTCGTGCAGTGCACCGACGTGGCTGATGACCCCAACCATCCGACCGCCCTCGCGGAGACGGTCGAGCTCGTCTATCGCGAGCTGCAGATTGTCGGGATCGAGGGTGCCGAAACCCTCGTCGATGAATAGCGCGTCAAGGTGCACACCCCCGGTTTGCGCCTGTACGGCGTCGGCGACGCCAAGGGCGAGGGCGAGTGATGCCTGGAATGTCTCACCACCCGACAACGTCGTCACTTCGCGCTCCTCGCCAGTAAACGCATCGCGCACGCGGAGCCCGAGCCCGGCCTTGCTGCCGCCACGTTCACCTTCACGATGCACGAGCAACCGGTATCGGCCCGCGGTCATCGCCTCGAGACGAGCGTTGGCATGGAGGCAGATGTCGTCAAGGTAGGCCGCGAGCACCCATCGTTGGAGCGACACTTTGGGCGGGACGCGGCCCGCGCACCGATCTGCGACTCCACTCACGAGGTTCGCGCGCTTGCGCAACTTGCCCAGCACCGCCTCGCCAGTTCGGTGCTCGTCGGAGAGGCGGGTGAGCTCGGTCTGGGCGTCGGTCGCGCCCTTCTGGTGCTCAACCGCGGCCGTGTATGCCTCCTCGGCCTGGACGACGACCGCTTGCGCGGCGGCGGTGTCGGGTCGCTCGTCGGTTAGGTCGGCGAGGTCCGGGGCTTCGAGGACGCCCTGTTGCTTCACGACCTCATCATCGTGTTGCTTGAGGCGGAGCGCGAGATCGGTGCGGACGTCATCGTCGCGCAGTGCGCTGCGTGCATCTTGTGCGTCGGTGAACGGCGACGTCATGAGCTCTCGTCCCAGGTGCTCGATCGCGGCGGTGTGCGCCGCTCGGAGCGGGGTCTCCTGCTCGGCGTCCCGAGCAAGTACATCGAGCGCGCCGATCAGGTCGTCGAGCGTCTCGAGCGCGGCTTGCGGGGTGGTGCCGTCGCCGAGCGCGTTTACGATCTCAGCGCGCATAGCGGCGGCACGGCCCTCTGCGGCAGTCGCCGTCTCGAGCGAGATGGCGACATCGGTGTTCGCGTCGGCGATGTTCTTCTCGAGGTCGGTCAGGAGGGCGTCGAGTGCGGTGCGGAGTTCTTCGAGGCTCTCGATGTTCCCGGAGAGCTCAGTCGCGGAGAGAAGCTCGGCGGTTGCGCGATCGGCTTCCTCGATGCCGGCCGCCGGATCGTCGGCGATTGTCCCCGCCTTGGCTTCGAGGGACGCGGCCTCCGTGGCAAGCACGCTGGCAGCTTCGGTGGCTGCCTTGGCCGCGTCATCGGCATGGTCTGCGGTGCCATCTGCCCGGTCGAGTTGGTCCTTGGTCACGGCGTTAGAAGCAGCGACAGCCAGTGCTGGGTGCACGACCGATCCGCAGACAGGGCAGGGCTGGTAGTCGGCCAGCCCGCCAGCGAGCGTGGCCGCGATGCCGTCGAGATAGCGCTGGCGGAGGTCTTGCGCGGCCTTGCGAGCTTTGATCGCGGCGCGCTCGGCCTTGGCGGCGTTGCGCTCCGCTTCGGCGAACCGCGAGCGCGTCGTCGTCAGACTGGTCGCCGCGTCGGCACGCTCCCGGGCGGCCGCAGCGGCCCGTTCGAGCCCTGGCAGCTGGTCGCGCGCAGTGCGGGCCTCCTCAAGTTGCTGGGTTGCCGTGGCGCGTTCGGCGCGTCGGGTGTCCACTTCCTCGTTCGCTTTCGCAACGACTTCGAGCCCGGCACGCTCGATTTCGCGTGCGCCGTCGGCCTTGGTCGCTTCGGCGTCGGCGTCGACCGACTTCAGCGCGAGCTCCTCGAGCTTGGTGCGGTGTGACGCCAGCGCGGTGAGGGACTTCGTGATCGCACTCGGCTTGGGGATCTCGATCAAACCGAGTCGTGTAGCGGCCGAAGGGAGTGCGATACCCGCGTCGCGCGCTGCGCGCGCTTCCATGACGTGATTGGCGATCTCCTCATGGAGATCGGCGAGTTTCGCGTTCCGTTCCTCCTCGGTCTCGAGGCTGCTTCGCAGTTGCTCGGCGCGCTCGGTTCGCTCGAGCGCCTCGCGGTCGTCCGCGATCTCCTCGGCGCGCACAGCGAGTTCGACCAGGCGGGTACGGGCGGCATGCCGCCTATCCCAGCGTGCCGCGACGATGTCCGCCGCCTCCTTCTGGCTCTGCGCCGCCCGCCTGTTCTGTTGGGCCTCGGCGGCGGCGACGCGCCCGTGCTCGACGATCGCGCCAATGTCTTCCACGAGCTCGTCGAGCGCAGGCTGGTCGGCTGGTGCCGTTATTGGGATGCCCTCATTGCCCTTGTCGATTAAGGGTCCGATTTCGGCACCGGCGAACGGGCTCCATTCGTGCGCGGCCTGATCGCGGAGCACGCTGAGGGCTCGTTCCTGGTCATACATCAGAGCGCGCGCTTCCTTCGCCTGCGCGTCGAGCCAGTCGCTGACCCGTTCGTAGAGGACGGTATCGAAGAGTGTCTTGAGCAGCACCTCGCGCTCCTCGGAGCCAGCCCGCAGCACCTGCTCGAAACGGCCCTGGGGGAGCATGATTACCTGCTGGAACTGACTCGCGTCGAGCCCGACGAGGTCGGTCACCTCCCGGTTGACCGCGGTGACTGACGAGGCAATCGGTACTGTTGTGGTGCCGTCGAGCCGGGCGAGCGTCGCGGTCGCCGGCTTAGAGGTCTCTCCGGCGCCTCTCAGCTTGGGTACGGTGTGCGTCGGTGACCGTTCCACGATGTAGCGGTGGCCGTGGGCGGAGAATTCGAGGGTGACGAGTGGGGTGGCCCGCGGAGCGGCGTGATCCGAACGAAGGGTGTGCTTGCCCCGGGCACCGGACACTTCGCCGTACAGGGCAAAGCTCATCGCGTCGAACAGGAAGGTCTTGCCGGCGCCGGTCGGACCGTAGATGAGGAAGAGGCCGTCTAGCGCCAGATCGTCGAACTCGATCGTGACCGTGTCGGCATAGGGGCCGAAGGCCTTGAGGGTGAGGCGGTGCGGCTTCATCGCTCACGGTCGCGAGCCGCGGCGGTGAGCGCGGCGCGGAGGAGCTCGTCCTCGGCGGGATCGGCGTCGGCGCCATGCTGGTCTGCCCAGAACCGCAGGGTCAGCTCGTGTGGTGCGACAGCGGAGTCGGCAGACGACAAAGTGGCGGTGTCTCGGCCCTCATTGTCTGCGAGCGCGGGATGGTGACGCAGTTCGACGGCGTACGGGAATCGCGCGTGCAAGCGAGCCATAGCCTGCATCGGCAGGTGGGGGTCCGTGAGGAACGCTCGGACTCGGGCAGGCTCGGCTTCGGTGAACTGGGCGCTGTGGAGCAGGTCGTCGAGGGTGCCCTCAATCGTGCGCAGCTGTCGGCCAACGCCCAAAGCGACCACTTCGACCGTGAGCGTGCCGTCGGGTCCGACCTCGACGACTCGCACGGACTTGGTGTGGTCCTCTTCGGAGAACGAGTAAGGCAGTGGTGACCCTGAGTACGCGACACGTACGCCGTCACGTTCTTGAGTGCCATGAAGATGCCCGAGGGCCACATACTCGAAACCGGCGAACGCGTCGATGCCAACCTTCTCGATGTTGCCAAGCGTGAGCTCGCGCTCTGACTCACAGGTGATCCCACCTTCGACGAAGGTGTGCGCTACAACAACCGAACGCGCGCCGTTACGTCCGGCGAGGTCGGTGCGGATCCGGTCGATGGCGAGCCGGGTGACCTCGTCGTGGTGCAACCGACGCCGCGCATTGCCATCGATCCCCGACCCACCCTCGCCGGACGGGAGGTCGGGATCCGGCTTAGGAAGCAGGAGCGGCCCGGCCAGAGTGGGGTCGAGGTAGGGGAGGGGGTACACGGCGACTGGAGGTCCGCTATCGGCCGTCGCGATTACCACCGGCTGGTTGGCACGCGTGATGTCCCCGCGGATTGTGACGCCCGTTGCGGTCATGATGCGGTCGTACACGCCGATTCGGATGCTGGAGTCGTGGTTGCCGCTGATAGCCACGACCATCGCGCCCGTTGAACGCAGCCGTGCGATGGCGTCGTCGAAGAGGTTCACCGCCTCAGCTGGTGGGAAGGCCCGGTCGTAGAGGTCACCGGCGACGACGACGAGCTCGATCGAGCCATCAGACACCATTTCGACGATGCGATCGATAGCCAGCGCCTGCTCGTCGAGCAAGGAGGCCCCGTGGAACGTGCGGCCCAGGTGCCAGTCGGAGGTGTGGAGCAGGCGCATCAACAACGAACTGTACGCAGCGGCTGGATCAAGTGTCGGGTCCCGGTCACACCCGAGCGCACCTACAATCCTGCTGTTTGCACCGGGACTGACATTCGGATCATCGCAGGACACAACGATCCAGATCGCATCTCGACCTAGTACATCGAGCGCGAGAGCCTGATTACGCGAATGGGGATGCGTCTATTCACGGCCCGGGGCACGGATTCTCAAAAGGGTCGGGAACCATGCTCACACGGTCAGTCTTCTCTTCATGTACTACAACTTCCGCCGGCTCGATCACTTCGCTGTAGTACCGCAAGCCTGGTGTTCGGAGCTGGACGCAGCGCACATGACAGCGTTGGCCACTGGCGTTGCTAACTACCAGTGGTCGTTGAGCCAGATCGAGGCCTGTCTGACTAGCTGATCCGCCGATCACCGTAACGGCCTCTAATGAAGGCGCTGAAGTACTCGCCATGAGAAGGGGCCGACATCAGTCCCGCGTGAACGGACGCTGGGACACCCGCGTACGAGTAGAGCCCTCCGCTGTTAAAACGGATCTGCATTTCTGCGCTCATCGGGTCGTAGCCAACGGCCGCGAGATTGCTGGAGACGACGGGCACCATGACCACAGTGAAATCGTAGGACTAAACACCCGAGCGCGTGAGGCAACTACGTGGGGCGCGGTGGCAATCAGAGCCGGGCTTCCGATCGCTTGGCTGGCTGATCGCGCGCGAACATGAAGATGTGCTTGATGACGTGCCAAAGTTGGCCGCGCCGGGAACAGTCGTGCTACTTGGAGCCGGAGCATCGGTGGATGCGGGACTGCCCACGTCACTCGAGCTTCACGAACAGCTGACGAAGACTCTGCCTCAGCTGTACTCAAACTTGGCCAAGCTCGTGTTCGCAGAGGGGGAAGATATCGACCCGGAACGCCTTTTCCGCGTCTTGGAATTCCTCCATGTCGTTGAAACCGGTGGCCGTCCGTACGACCGCCGGCCAGTGACGGACTCACCCGACGTCGCTCGGCTTGTCAAGAGCTGGGACTCCAGCATCGAGGAATACCTGGAGTATCAAAAGGACACCGTTCGAGGTGGCTCAACCGGTCGTGTGATCGATGGTCTGTGGAAAGCGCTCGCCGACATCTTCTTGATACCGATGCTGATTCGAGAACGCCAGCTCGGCTACCTCCTTCAACTGGTCTCGGCGATGCGCGGTCAGACGATCGTTACGTTGAACTACGACAACGCCATCGAGGTGGCGATGAGTCAAGCCTTTGCTTTCTCGCTGGATGACGATCCGCGTCCACGACC
>Ga0182014_10008035_pt1 | contig 10894 bp, 10 predicted proteins | sample 612S2DmetaG_FD_120489 | JGI IMG/M metagenome (GOLD analysis project Ga0182014, IMG submission 120489) | Permafrost microbial communities from Stordalen Mire, Sweden - 612S2D metaG | ecosystem: Environmental > Terrestrial > Soil > Wetlands > Permafrost | place: Sweden: Stordalen | collected... | reverse complement strand
GGCGGTCAAGGCGTGGAAGAGATGCTCTACCAGATCGATGAGGGCGTTTTCGCTTGAAGACCCTGTGGCGCATCAGCAACTACGTCGATCTGGGCGGCTGGGGCGGGAGGAAGTTTTCCTCGCGTTGGACCAGCTTGGGCCGTCGTGTCGTCTACCTTGCTGAGTCGCCAACCGCTGCACTTGTTGAAACACTCGTGCATCTTGAAGTAGACAGCGAAGACACCCCGGATTTCTACACCCTTCTCAAGATTTCCGTCCCCGATGGCCTGACCATACAGCCTCTCGTTCCCCCTGCCGGGAGCGAATGGAAGCAAGACCTGGGACTGACCCGCCGCATCGGCGACGCCTGGCTTGCCTCCCTGGAAACGGCCCTGGCTCGCGTACCCTCCGCCATTGCGCCCCGCACCTGGAACTACCTCCTGAACCCAGCGCACCCCGACGCCAAGAAGGTGCAGGTCGCCGAAGTCATCAAGGAGCGATTCGATAACCGACTCTTTCGTTTCGGTGCCCGCTGACCGGCTTGGGTTTGCACTCTGGTTCCCAACCGTGGCCGGAATTCCCCCCTACCGCCCATTCATGGTAATCTCACACTAGACACTTGAGAGTGGACTGAGAAGACAAGAGGAGTAACACACGCCGTGCTGGCGACTGCCAAGAAAACAACCCTGATTGAAAGCTTCCGCACCCACGATAAGGACACCGGTTCGCCGGAGGTCCAGATTGCGATTCTGAGTGCGCGTGTTGCCGAACTGACCGAGCACTTCAAGACGCACAAGAAGGATCACGCTTCCCGGCGTGGATTGTTGCAGCTGGTCAGCAAGCGCCGCCGCCTGCTGGATTACCTGAAGACGCACGATGCCGATCGCTACCGCGATGTCATCGGCAAACTCGGTATCCGCAAATAGCCAGAAAGCAAACCTTGAATCCAACGTTGCCCCGGAAGCGCCCAGACCCGATGTTGGTCACGGCCCCCGTTCCACCCAGGACCTGGGGTCAAAGTGTGCCTGGCGAATTGAACCCGCTGCCAGGGCCTGCGCACAGCTATCGGCTGAGCGCGGCCCGGCAGTCCAGACTGGCATGCAGGCCGGGAGAATCCGCTCCCCCGCGCACCCCCCGCTCTCTTGCGCGCGCCCTACATCGTGTCCGGCCCTTCGCTGGCACCTCTTCATCCGGTAGCGCACTCCCTCACAAGTTTCCCAAGCGAACAAAAATGAAACGAGGACTCTATGTCTAAGCATGAAGTAGCCGTTGAGCTTGCCGGCGGCAAGCGGTTGGTTTTTGAGACCGGCCGCATGGCCAAGCAAGCCTCTGGCGCCGCACTGGTCAGCACGGGCGAAACCGTTGTACTGGCCACCGCCGTAGCCTCCACCGAACCCAGGGAAGGCATCGACTTTTTCCCACTTACCGTGGATTACCGCGAGTACACATATGCCGGCGGGCGCATCCCCGGCGGCTTTATCAAGCGCGAAGGCAGGCCCAGCGAAAAGGAAGTTCTCACTTGCCGCCAGATTGACCGCCCCATCCGTCCGCTCTTCCCTGACGGCTTCCGCAACGAGACCCAGGTGATTGCCCTGGTCTTCTCCGCCGACAAGGAAAACGACCCCGACGTGATCGGCATCAACGCCGCCGCCTGCGCATTGGCTCTCTCCGACATTCCCTTCAGCGCCACCGTAGGCGCAGTCCGGGTTGGCCGCGTTGACGGCGAGTTCGTCATCAACCCCACCTACTCCGAGCGCGCTGCCACCACCGTCAACATCATGGTCGTCGGCCACAAGGACGGCATCGTGATGATCGAGTCGGGCGCCAAGGAAGAGACCGAAGAGACCATCCTGGCCGCCATCGAATTCGGTCATACCGAGATCAAGAAGATCGTCGCCGCCATCGACGAGTTGGTTGCCCTGGCCGGCAAGCCCAAGCGGGCCTTTACCGCGCCGGAGTTCGACCAGGCCTACTACGACGAGTTGCTCACCAAGGTTGGCGACCGACTGAAGGATGCCCTCGACACCAAGACCCACGGCAAGCTGGAAAGCCAGATTCTGATCAAAGAGATCAAGGATGAGCTGGCCGCCGCGCTGCCCGCCGACGATCCTGCCGCCAAGAAGAAGCTGGCTCACTATTACGAGCATCTGCGTGAGCGCATCTTCCGCGAGCAGGTCACCAAGGATCGCGTCCGTCCAGATCGCCGTGCCTTCGACGAGATTCGGCAGATCACCATCGAAACCAGCGTGCTGCCTCGCACCCACGGTTCGGCGCTCTTTACGCGCGGCGAAACGCAGGCCCTGGTAACGGCCACCCTCGGCACAACCGACGACGGCCAGCGGCTGGAGAGCTATGAGGGCGAAAAGAAGAAGCCCTTTATGCTCCACTACAACTTCCCGCCCTTCTGCGTGGGCGAGACCGGCCGCATGGGCGGCACGGGCCGTCGCGAGATCGGCCACGGAGCGCTCGCCGAGCGCGCCATCACCGCGGTTCTGCCCAGCGCCGAGGAATCGCCCTATACCATCCGCATCGTCAGCGACATTCTCGAATCCAATGGCTCTTCGTCGATGGCCACCGTCTGCGGCGCAAGTCTGGCGCTCTTTGACTCCGGCATCGCGCTCAAGGGCGCGGTGGCCGGCGTGGCCATGGGACTGGTCAAGGAAGGCGATGACTACGCCATTCTTACCGACATCGCCGGCGCTGAAGACCACTACGGCGACATGGACTTCAAGGTGGCCGGAACGCGCAAGGGCATTACCGCGTTGCAGATGGACATCAAGATCGGCGGACTCACCCGCCATATTCTTGAGCAGGCCATGGAGCAGGCGCGCCGCGGCCGGCTCTTCCTGCTCGACAAGATGGACGCCGCCCTCGACGGGCCGCGCACCGAGCGCTCCGCCTATGCCCCGCGCATCGAAACCCTGATGATTCCCACCGACAAGATTCGCGATCTGATCGGCAAGGGCGGCGCGACCATCCGCGGAATCATCGAGCAGACCGGCGCCAAGATCGACGTGGACGACACGGGCCGGGTCAGCGTCGCCTCCTGTGACGGCGAGGGCCTGAAGAAGGCGCTCGAAATGATCGGAAACATCACCGCCGTGCCCGAGATTGGCAAGGTTTATCTGGGCAAGGTGGTTCGCCTGGCTGAGTTCGGCGCATTTGTCGAGCTCTTCCCCGGCACCGATGGCCTGCTGCACATCTCCGAGATCGCCGAGCACCGCGTAAAGGAAGTGAAGGACGAGCTGCGCGAAGGCGATCAGGTCATGGTCAAGGTTCTGGCCATCGAGGGCAATCGCATCAAGCTCAGCCGCAAGGCGCTCATCCGCGAGCAGAAGGCGAAGCTGGCCCCTCAGGCTGCGGCCGATAGGGAAGAAGCACCCTTTGAGTCCCCAGCCGCGCCGGCTGCACCGGCAAAGCCCCGCCACGAGTTCGACGAGCGCCAGCCGAAATCGAACCAGAGCACCATTCTCATCGAAGGCGGAGACGACTTCGACGAAGAGGTAGGCGAGGAGTTCGACGAGGAGAGCGAACCGAACTTCAACCGCGTTGAGGGTGCGCCGGTCCCGGCAGGTCAGCATGTTCAGCCGGCAGGCGCCGGCCGTCCACCGGCCAACAACAACAATCGCCGTCGCCGTCGCCGCCGGCCCGGTGGCCCTGGCGGTGGTCGCGGACCGGGCGGCGGCCAGGGTTGATCGTCAGCATGACAGGAAAAATGAGAAAGGCCCGGATACCAACTCCGGGCCTTTCTTACGTTAGCGCATGAACGCAAACCACCGGCAATGATAGGGCGTTGCACACCCCCTGCTCAAAAACGCCACTGGCTTCCCGTTAACCGATCGGATTACCGCGAGGGAAATTTCTCGGGTTCTGGCTATCTGTCTCCGCTAAACTGACAGAAATGGCAGCCAGTTTGTATATCGTCGTCGAAGGGGAAGATCCTGGCTTTGACATCTTTGTGAATGGCCAGGCTCTGGCCCGCAACGAAGATGCCCTAGAGCGCCTGGCAGAGCGGCTCAACATAAAGCCGCTGCTGGAGTTCTTCTCAGCCGATGAGAACTCGATGGCGCTGTTGTTGGAGCAGGGCGCCGCCAGTCCCGATTGGGCTCGCCACTTGCCGCAGCCGCAATGGTTCGATGCTCCCGAGGGACTGCGCACGGTCCGCACGCTGATCGGTTTTCTTTCTGGGTCACCCGCCGCCCTTGGCTCTGAGACGCCACCGGTTCTGGCCGAGTTGCGCGAGTACGAGCGCGTGCTGCACAAGACGGCCAAGCGCGGATTGCACTGGCATGTTGCCGTGAGCTGGCGTTAGAGCCATGAAAGCGCTCAGTTGGCGGCTGCCTCGCCGTCCTTGGGACTGAAGACATTGCCCATGCGCCGAATCTGCGCGCCCACTCCGCGCAGCTTCTCTTCGATGCGCTCATAGCCGCGATCCATGTGATAGACGCGGTCCAGGATGGACTCTCCATCGGCCACCAACGCGGCCAGCACCAGCGACGCAGAAGCGCGCAAGTCCGAGCACATGACGGCCGCGGCCGACAGCCGGGCGAGTCCGCGCACGGTGGCACTCCTTCCATCCACCTTGATATTTGCGCCCATCCGCACCAGTTCCTGCACATGCATGAAGCGATTCTCGAAGATGTTTTCTTTGACCGCGCTCACTCCCTCGGATTGCGTAGCCAGCGCCATGTACTGTGCCTGCATATCGGTGGGGAAGCCGGGATACTCTTCGGTCGAAATATCGGCCGCATTCAACCGCCCGTCGGCGCGAACGCGGACCGTTTCGGAGTTAAGAGTCTCTACGCGGGCGCCGGCTTCCTCCAGCTTGGCGATTACCGCGCTCAGGTGGGCCGGGATGCAGTTGGTCACGATCAGGTCGCCGCGGGTGATGGCGCCCGCAATCAGGAAGGTTCCAGCCTCGATGCGGTCGGGATTGATGCGATGCCGCGCGCCGTGGAGCTTGTTCACTCCCTGTATGCGAATGGTAGAGGTCCCGGCTCCCTTGATCTTCGCGCCCATCGCCGTCAGCAGCGAGGCCAGGTCGGTCACCTCCGGCTCCCGCGCGCAGTTCTCCATCAGGGTTTCACCGTCGGCCAGAACGGCGGCCATTAGCAGGTCCTCCGTGCCGGTTACGGTGATCTTGTCGAAGACCAGGTGTGCACCTCTCAATCGATCTGCGCGCGCCTCCAGGTAGCCGTGCTCCTGGGTGATCGCAGCGCCCATCTTCTCCAGGCCCTTGATGTGCAGGTCAATCGGTCTGCCGCCGATGGCGCAGCCGCCGGGCATGGCCACGCGCGCCATCCCGGTGCGCGCCACCAGCGGCCCCAGCACCAGCGTGCTGGCCCGCATGGTCTTCACAATCTCGTACTGAGCGATCGGATCGGAGAGATTGCGGCAACAGATGGTCGTGCGGTGCTGTGCGCGCCCATAGCCCAGCTCGACCTCGGCCCCCATTGAAGCCAGCAGCCGCCGCTCGGTCTCGATGTCGCGCACTTGGGGAATGTTCTCGAGCGTCACCTCGTCTTCGGTCAGGATGGCCGCGGCCATGCAGGAGAGCGCCGAGTTCTTTGCGCCGGAAATGCGCACTGTACCCACCAGCGGATTGCCGCCGCGAATGACAAATTTATCCATGAAATTGAGCAACTCCCAACCTTACAAGTGTAAATGGGGCGCCGCGCTGCCATGAGGAACGGATCGAATCTCAAAATTCGCATTGGTGGTAAACGGCGTTAACCTACTACTGGAGGATGCATACTCTGTTCCAACCATGAAGATCCTCATCGGCATTCTCGCCACCCTTCTCGTCGCATCCATCCTCTTTGTCGACTACAAGTGGCGCCAATGGATGGCCGCCCGCCGGCGCGACCGGCAATGAACCTTGCGCCTCTACCTTCCTCTCCCGTTACAATCACTTGAGGGAGCCGTCCAACCGCCATGTCCGAATTTTTGCGCCTCGCCCGATCAGTCTCCGCCCGCCATAACCTTGCCGGCCTTCTTCTCGGCCTCGCCGCACTTCTGGTTGCTTCCGCCTGCGCCCACGCGCAGTTCGCCGTTCCCCCGAGTGGAACCCACGTACTCGATACCTCCGCGCTTCATCCCCCCGCCGGCGCCCGCGTCGCCATCGTCGAGTTTGCCGACATGGAGTGCCCCGCCTGCGCACACGCCAACCCGACCATCAGAGAGGCCGTCGCCAAGTACAAGATTCCGTGGGTCCGCCACGACTTTGTGATTCCATACCACGCCTGGAGCCCGATTGCGGCCGTCAATGCCCGCTGGCTCGACTCCAAGAGCGCGGCACTCGGCAGTGAGTACCGCGATGAGGTCTTCGCCAGCCAGACCTCAATCTACAATCCCGAAGTGCTCCGCCAATTCACCGAGAAGTTTGCGAAGAGCCATGGCATTGAGCTTCCATTTTCCATGGACCCGCAAGGCAAGCTGGCAGATGCCATCAAGGCCGACAGCGAGCTTGGCAGGCGCACTGGCGTTACGCAAACTCCGACCATCTTTGTGGTTACCTCCAACAGCAAAGGCGCTCCTTTCATCGAGGTTCAGCATCCCGACACGCAACTCTTCCAGGCCATCGACCAGGCTCTTGCCGACACCGCCGCGCCAGTGAAGACCGCCGTCAAGGCTGCGGTGTCAAAGAAGCCGGCCGCCCAGTAGGTTCCAGCAATCGCCGGGCGGTTGAGATTGGAGATTGTGTGCAATTGATTCTGCCATGGGTTGTCTCATCGTGGCCACTCTGATTCGCTCCAGTAGACTGAGATTGCGATGAGAAAAGGGCACATATCGGGATTGGCTGCCTTGCCTCTCGCGCTGGCTGCGGGTCTGTCCCTGACCGGATGCGGGACGCCGGGCGCGCCCATGCCGCCCTCGCTCAATTTGCCCGACCCGGTGATCGATCTGGCCGCCGTCCGCGCCGGCAATCAGGTCTCGCTCACCTGGACCATGCCCAAGAGGAACACGGACAAGCTGCTCTTGAAGGGCGATCTTCCGGTGTGGGTTTGCCGCAAGGATCAGGCGGAGGCATGCACGCGCGTCGATGCCAATCTGCTCTTCGCTCCCGGAGCCAGCGGCGCATTCACTGAGACGCTTCCGCCGGCGCTAACCACTGGCGCGCTCCGCCCGATCACCTACTTCGTAGAGCTACCGAACCGCAAGGATCGCTCGGCAGGCCTCTCCAATGGCATTGTCGTGCTGGCCGGACAAGCCCCCGCCGTCGTGGCCAACCTGACCGCTGAGGCGCGCAAGGACGGCGTTATCCTCCGGTGGACGCCCGGTTCTTTCGATCAGGTCAGCCAGGAATCCATCCGGCTGCATCGCAAGCTGCTCACACCAGCGCCCGAGACAACCCCAAAACCCCGAAAGGACCTCTTTTCAGCGCCGTCCGAAACTCAGGAAAAGAGTCTGATTGTTGAATCCGGCGCATCCGGCCGCGCGCTCGACAAAGATGTTCGCTTTGGCGAAGCCTATGAGTACAGCGCCCAATTCATTACCCACGTGGATGTGAACAACCACGTCTTCGAACTGGCTGGCCCGACCTCCGCGCCTGTCCGCGTACAGGTTCTCGATATCTTTCCTCCGGCCGCGCCCACTGGTCTCGCCGCCGTCGCCAGCGCTCCTGGAGAAGGTATCGAAGGCGCGATCGATCTCAGTTGGCAGCCAAATACCGAGACCGATCTGGCCGGTTACTTCGTCTACAGACGCGAGGCCAGCGTGGGCTGGCAGCGCATCTCGCCCTCGCAGCCGCTTGTAGGTCCAGCATTTCACGACATCAGCATCCAGCCCGGCCACACCTACCGCTACGCCGTCACCGCCATCGACCAGGGAGGCCGCGAGAGCGCCCGCTCGGCCGATGTCGAAGAGGCTGCACCCGGTCCGTAGCCGCCGCCCCGCCAAGGAGGTTTCCATGAGGTACTGCCGTTTTCTACTCGACGAACAGGCCCACTACGGCGTTGTTGAGGACCGCGGCGGCGAGCCCTGCATCGTCGACTTGGCCCGCGCGCCTGAGGAGGATCTGAACTTTCGCCTCACTCATGGCCGTTCAACGTCCTTGAGCTTCAGCTTCGAGCCGGGACCGCTGAGCGAAGCGACTCTGCTCGCGCCGGTCACCCCCTCCAAGATCGTCTGCGTGGGCCGCAACTATCGCGACCACGTCAAGGAGATGGGCAGTGAGCTGCCCACCGAGCCGTTGATCTTTCTCAAGGCACCGTCGTCGCTGCTTGCACCCCGCGGAGTCGTCCGCATGCCCGCTGGCTCGTCGCGCGTGGACTACGAGGGCGAGCTTGCGCTGGTCATCGGCCGCCGTGTACGCCACCTCAAGCCTGAAGAATGGCGCTCGGCTATCCGCGGCTACACGGTGGCCAACGACGTGACCGCACGTGACCTCCAGGCCAAAGATGATCAGTGGACCCGCGCCAAGGGCTTCGATACTTTCTGCCCGATCGGCCCTTGGGTGAGCGACGAGGTGGACCCCGAGGCTGGCCTCACGCTTGAAACTCGCGTCAACGGCGAGCTTCGCCAACACGGCTCAACCCTCGACTTCATCTTCCCCATTCCCTCCCTACTGGCCTATATCACGTCCATCATGACGCTCGAGCCCGGCGATTTGATCCTCACAGGAACCCCTTCAGGTATAGGCCCGCTTCAGCCTGGCGACCGCGTCGAAATCGCCATCCCCGGCCTGGGTGTCCTTGTGAATCGTGTTGAGCTTGAAGAGACACGAGTTTGAGAAGCGAGGAATCAACGTTCCATCCTTATCTCTAGAGCGTTTAATAGATCAGCCGGTTGGGAGTTGGAGCTCCGCGGGAGAAAGATCATGAAGACAATCAAGGGACCGGGAATCTTTCTGGCACAATTTGCGGGTAACGCCGAGCCATTCAACACGCTGAAGGGAATGGCGGAGTGGGCGGCTGGGCTGGGATTTACCGGGGTACAGATTCCGACCGGGGACCGCCGCCTTTTCGACCTGAAGCTCGCTGCCGAAAGCCGGAGTTACTGTGACGAGTTGGCCGGAGTGATGGGCGCTGCGGGGCTTGCAATCACCGAGCTCTCGACGCATCTGCAAGGGCAGTTGGTCGCCAGCCACGCAGCGTATGATTCTCTTTTTCAGGGTTTTGCGCCACCGGAGTTTGCAAGAGATTTGAAGGCCCGCCAAGCGTGGGCAGTCGAACAACTATGCTGGGCAGCCAAGGCGAGCAGTCATCTTGGGCTTAAGGCGCACGCCACATTCTCAGGCGCGCTGGCGTGGCCATTTTTTTATCCCTGGCCGCATCGGCCGGCGGGGCTGATCGAAGAAGCCTTCGCGGAGTTGGGGAGGCGCTGGCTGCCGATCCTGCAAGCATTCGACGAGGCCGGCGTGGACGTTTGCTTCGAACTGCATCCGGGCGAGGATCTGCACGACGGCGCCACATTCGAACGCTTCCTGGATGTGGTGGGCGGGCACAAACGCGCCAATATTCTCTACGACCCCAGCCACATGGTTTTGCAGCAGATGGATTATTTGGCCTTCCTGGATCTCTACCACGAACGGGTGCGAGCCTTTCATGTGAAGGACGCTGAGTTCCGGCCAAGCGGACGCTCCGGGGTTTATGGCGGTTATCAGGATTGGATCGAACGGCCGGGGCGGTTCCGCTCGCTGGGCGATGGGTAGATCGATTTCCGCTCCATCTTCTCCAAGCTGGCCCAGTACGACTATCCAGGCTGGGCAGTGGTGGAGTGGGAGTGCTGCCTGAAGCATCCGGAGGACGGCGCGGCGGAGGGGGCGCGGTTCGTTCGCGATCACATCATTCGCGTAACGGACCGGGCCTTTGACGAGTTCGCCGGCGGGACGGCGAATAGGGAAGGGAATCGACAGATTCTGGGGCTTGGAGAGGCATAAGCTGCCCCTCCTCAGATTGCGATCCCGGCAGAGCGATAGATCTCCGTAATGTGGCGCATATCGCGCAGGCCTTCCTCACCGGAGGCTTTCGGTTCCGACCCTTCCAGGATGTTGCGGGAGAAGTTAGCTGCTTCGGCCACGAAGTGCGAAGGATCGCGAGCCGGGTTGGGTTCGTCGATTGTGGTGCCGGAAAACTCGCCGCGCAGGCGAAGACCATCGTAGTTGAAAGCAGGGCTGGCTTCGAGCCAGCCTTTTGATCCATGCACGATATAGTACCCGTTCATAGCAGCGCCGTACGTGGTGTTGCAACTGGCCACAATGCCGGATGGGAAACGCATGGTCCAGGAGAGGTTCTCTTCGACCTCGTTGAAGCGTCCGTCGCGATCGATGGTGGTGGCAAAGGCCGCGAAGCGCTCGGGCTCTTCGCCTGTGAGGTAGCGGCAGGCGTTGAGCGAATAGATGCCGACGTCGAAGAGCGGGCCCCCGCCGGCGAGCTTTTTGTTGAGCCGCCATTCGCCGGGGGCGCTGTTGAAACCGAAGGCGCTTTCGATGGCCTGGACCTGGCCGAGTGCGCCATCGCGGATAAGTTTGACGGCCCTGAGGTTGGTGGGCTCGTAGAGGCAGCGATACGCGATCATTAGCTTCACTTTAGCGGCCTTGCAGGCGGCGATCATGGCCTCGGCCTCGGCCACGTTGACGCTCATCGGCTTCTCGCAGAGCACGTGCTTGCCGGCCTTAGCCGCGCGGATGGTGAACTCGGCATGCATGGAGTTGGGCAGAGCCACATAGACGGCTTCGATGGCAGGATTGTGGGCGATCTCATCGAAGTTTTCATAGTTGTATATGGAGCTTGAAGGGACTCCGTACTGGGCAGCGATGCGCTCCGCCTTGTCGCGATGGCCGCTAACCAGCCCCGTGATCTTCGAGTTGGCCGTGCCGAGTGCACCGGCAAGGAAATGGTCGGCGATGCGGCCGAGACCAATGACGGCGTAGCCGATCTTGCGCCCTGTAGGAGAATCCGGCGTGGCAGACGAT
>Ga0182014_10008034_pt1 | contig 10895 bp, 6 predicted proteins | sample 612S2DmetaG_FD_120489 | JGI IMG/M metagenome (GOLD analysis project Ga0182014, IMG submission 120489) | Permafrost microbial communities from Stordalen Mire, Sweden - 612S2D metaG | ecosystem: Environmental > Terrestrial > Soil > Wetlands > Permafrost | place: Sweden: Stordalen | collected... | reverse complement strand
CCAGGACGCCGATCGCGTGGGCGTCATCCACCATGACGGCGGCGCCGTATTCGCCGGCTATCCGGCAAAGCTCGGGCAACTGGATGACGTCGCCTTCCATGCTGAAGACGCCGTCCACGACGATGAGTTTGCCGGCTTCGGGCTCGAGCTTCTGAAGGCGGCCCTCAAGGGCCGCCATGTCCTTATGCGCGAAGCGGAGGAACTTGCCCTGGGCGAGCAGGCACCCCTCGACGATGCTGGCGTGGTTGCTCTTGTCGCCCAGCACGTATTCGCCTTTGCCGACCAGGGCGCTGATGACGCCCAGGTTGACTTGGAACCCGGTGCTGTAGAGCAGCACGGCCTCCTTGTTGACGAGTTTGGCCAGCGCGGCTTCCAGCTCCAGATGGATGTCCAGGCTGCCGTTGAGGAACCGTGAGCCGGCGCAACCGGTGCCGTATTTCGCGACGGCGGCCTGCGCCGCGGCCTTGATCTGCGGATGGTTGGTCAGCCCCAGGTAGCTGTTGGAACCCAGCATGAGGACTTTCTGGCCGTCAATGATGACCTCGGTGTCCTGCGCCGATGAAATGGTGCGGAAGTAAGGGTACAACCCCAGTGCCCGCAGTTGGTCGGCGGTCTTGAAACTCCGGGCTTTCTCCAGCAAGGCGCACTCCGGCGGGGCGGTTGGGGCCTTGTGATGCACCGGGCGGTGGTTAATCTCCCGGGTCGCGGCGGGGCGTGGCGACGGGTATAATTCAGGCTGGACGGCGCCGTTTTCTTCCAGAGTGGGGGGCTTATCGTGGTAAATCATAAACAGGCAAGGCGTTTCGAGGCGGAATCAACTCATTTGTTGACCCGCCATCTCGCATTCACAATCCATAGCCAGCAGCTTGTTACAAACTCACCGTTGCTTCTCATATAATCGGAACCCAAATAACCATTCAGCAGACCTCTTTGCCCTTTCTCAAGCCTCCCTTTTACGCTTTATCCCCGGACTGGCAAGTATTAAATTGACCCAATAAACTGACCGTAAGGCCCCTCCGCCAGTCAGGCCGGCATTTCCAGCCCGGTTGCCGGGTCAATGCCCGAGGGAGCGAGGGCGGGTGATTTGCGATGTTTTTGGGTGTTTTCGACTTGCCAAACCTGGGCGGTCTGGCGAATTTGAGCCGCTCGAAATCCGGCAACAGACCGTTACGTGCATGCGTTTAAGAGGGGTTGCCGGCTCGGGGCGCGCGCTTAGCTCAGTGGAAGAGCACTTCCCTCACACGGAAGGGGTCGCAGGTTCAAGCCCTGCAGCGCGCACCATTTCCCTGGTCCAACGGCGGGAAGCGTGGCTGACCAGCCCATCCGAAGGAACTGGCGCGTCACGCCGTCGTGCCCGAATGAAGCCAGGCCTCGGCCGCTTGGCGGCTGTCGAAGGCCTTGGCCTCGTACCGGCGGTTGACACAGACTGTCTCGAAAAACAGAGCGAGTTCGGCGGCCCGTGGCGTCCGGGAGTGGACCAGGGCGATTCTGGTTTGCGGGGGCAAGCCACGGTTGGCGTAGTCGTTGACGAACCAATACACCGACGCGAACGAAGGGCCCGATTCCATCCCGCGAAAGTCCCCCAGGACGCAGGGTGCCTGGGTATCCTTGAGCAGCGAGATCGCCCGGGTGGTCAGCTCTTTTGCTTCCTCATCCGACACCGGACCCCTGGCGGCGACCATCAAGGTCTCCTTTTCCGGAACATACTTCATTTCCCAAGCCATAAGAGATTGATTGACACGCAGTTATACTCAGGGCGCCGCACCGGCCCAGGCCGTCCCACGGACCCTGCGACCCGAATTCATAACGGGAGATTGAGCACAAAGCTTCCCTTCGCCAATGGGGTGAACACCCCATGCCAGCGAGGTCAATCTCAGCAAATAGGCCCCTTGATGCCCTATTCCCCGCGCATGGCGGCGAGGATCTTGGCGCCTAACTTCGAGCGGCGGAAATACCAGATGAAGAACAGCGAGAAGGCGGCCAACAAGATGGCGCCGCCCCAGAGGCGCAGTTGCGGGTGATCGGCCAGGCCGCTGCCGAGGAGGGCGAAGATGAAACTCTCGGGCAGGTACCCCAGGAAGGAGGCGGCCAGGAACGTCCCCAGGGGGATGGCCGTGACGCCGGCCAGGTAGTTGGTGAGGAAGTTGTTGCCGACCGGGCAGAGCCGAATCAGCAGCACGACCATGAAGCCGTGCTGGCCCAGCAAATCGTCGAACCGCTGGAGACGCCGGCCCATGCGGCGGGCCACCAGCTCGCGGCCCAAGTGGCGCGAGTAAAGAAACGGCGCGAGGATGGCCAGCGTCATGGCCACTTGAGACCAGAGTGTGCCTAAGGCCACGCCGAACATCGCCCCGCCGACCGCCGCCAGGACGATGCGTGGCAGACCGATGGACACGAGGCCGGCGCCGGCGGCGGCATAGGCCAGCCACGCCCAGCCGCCCCATTGGGCCAGCCAATGCTGCAGGCGCGCGACCTTCTCGAACGTCGCGCCCCGGCTCCAGGGCGTCAGGGTGAGCAGCCACGTCGAAACGATGAGGAACCCGGCCAGCAACAAGACGCGCCAAACGTCGCCCAGGGCGGAACGCGGCGGAGCCGGGGCGGCAGCCTGTGTGCCACCGGAAGCGGGTGCGGACTCTTGCATACCGGCGCCGATGCTAGGCGGGCGGCGCGGGGAAATCCAGCGGCAAAGCGCGCCGCCAAAGGCTGTCGAGCAAATCGTGGCAGGCTGGGCCGCCGTTCCCGCGAGGAATCTTGCGTGACCGCGCAGCGCTCCTTCCCCATGTAACAGATGTAACCCATTTAACTCCTGTAACTCATTTAACCCCTCATCACCACACTTCCACCGGTCCTTTGGGGACGGGGATGTGTCCCGGGGGCGCGGCGCCGGGGGCTTCGGGGGCTTGCATGAATGAGGCCGTCATGGGCGGCGGGCGGAAGCGGGGTTTCAATTCCCCGGCCTCATCCAGGAACGGCTGACGCCAGCGGCGGTAGTATTCGAGCAGCTCGTAAAAGCCGGCGCGGCTGGAAATGAGCACGACGCGTTTGTTAAACTCGTTGACCGGGCCGAACCGCTTCGCATGCCACGGCGCCACCTTGCGGAACATCCGGCAGCCGTGGTCCTCGCCGAAGACCTCGATCATCAAATCCAGGTGGCGGCACATCACGCGCACGCGCTCGTCGAAGGAGGGGTCGGGCGGCAGTTCGCCGGTCTTGAGGTAGTGCAGCGTGTGTTGATAAATCCACGGGTTGTAGAACGCGCCGCGGCCGATGCTCACGCCGGCACAACCCGTCCGGTCGAGCATGACTTTCGCCGCCTGCGGGGTGGTGACATCGCCATTGCCGATCACGGGCATTGCCTTTAGCGCCCGCACTACGGCGCGGATGCCGGCCAGGTTGACGGTGCCGCCGAAGCCTTGTTCACGGGTGCGGCCATGGACGAAGATGGCCGCCACCCCGACGTCCTCCAGCGCGCGTGCCAGGTCCGGAGCGGTGAGGTTCTCATCATCCCAGCCGAGGCGCATCTTGGCGGTGACGGGAATCCTCACCGCGTCCACCATGCCCTTGACGAGGCGCGCTGTTTTGTCCAATTCCGTCATCATGGCCGAACCGCCGCCGACACGGCAGACCTTGCGCACGGGGCAACCCATGTTGATGTCAACGGAGGCGACGCCGAGGGACTCCAGATAGACCGCCGCATCGCGCATCTCTTCCGGCACGGAGCCAAACAATTGGACGGCGAGCGGTTGGTCGGCGGGCGAGGTTTCGATGAGCTTGAGCGCCTTGGCCTTCTTTTCCAGGAGGGAGCGGGCGTTGACCAGGTCGGTCGTGGCCAGACCGACGCCGCCCAACTCGCGGACCGTAAGGCGGAAAGGCAGGTTGGTGTAGCCTGCCAGAGGCGACAGAAACAGATTGGAGGCCAATGTCAGCGAGCCGAGACGCATTGCCCACACTATAGCCGCGGGTGCCAGCCAAGGCGATTCCGATTCAGCGGGATTGCATCAGCCACTTAGCGCTTGGAGCTATATGCTGGCGGAGGATGTCCCCGTGGCCACACCCGAGCCTCGCCGTAGGCACACCGTAGCCTCGCCGTGGATAACATTGTTATCCACGGCGAGTCTCCGGGGAGGGCCGCGAGACGGTCGGGTGCAGGATTGAACGAAGAACCCAGAAAAGGTGCCTTCCGCCCGTCTGCCGCAAACTCCCGTCCCGCGCACCGCGCCGGCGTAGCCCGCATTTTCTTGCTGCAATCCAATCCGCCCGGGCGCATCATCGCATGACGTTTACGTCATGGGCCTGAATATCGAAATGATTGAAGGCAAGCAGACATTGCAGGATGCAGTGCTCAGCCTTCATCACGCGTGCATGTTGACCACGTCGCAAACTGGCGCCTTTAACATCATCGAGAACCAAAAGGGCGCTGCGTTCATCCACGCCGCCCAGGTCGCGCAAGTGGTACAAGCAATGAAAAAGCCAAGGGCAAGCATTCACCCAATAAGGTCCCGCATCCTCGCCGGGCTCCTGCCAAAGCCGCCGCCGCACCAATTGCGTGCGCCCTCCAACCGGAAGGATATGAACTATGCCTGAAGTTTACTGTGTCCGTGCTGAGTCTGGGATGTACGCCGAGCATTTTGTTAAAGGCGGCTACGTCGCCATCGGCTGGGTTTACGATCACGACCTGTCCAATATCAAATCCAAGGACGAATTGTATCCGCTCTACATCCAGGCCTTCCCCGAAGATACGAGCGACCTCGTCATCGGCCAACAGGTTGGCCAAATCGCTCGCTTCCTCCTCGATATAGCAGCCGGGGACTACGTCATCACGCCGGCGGCAGACACAGAGCTGCTTCACGTCGGGATCGTTGACAAAGACCCCTCGTATTTCCACAGCGGCGGAGAGGATGGATGCGAGTATGAGAATCGCCGTCGCGTCAAATGGCTGCCGCAAACATTCAAGCGCAGCGCATTTTCGGTGCCGTTCCAAAACACCATCCGCTCCTCCCTCACCGTTTTCTACGTCTCTCAGAAGGACCACTTCCTCCAAGTGATAGGCAAACAGGCAGTGCCGTCCCTCGCCGCCGCCCCAGCACACGATCCCTATCACCCAGTACTGCAAAGCCTGCTCCAACTAAACGCCAAAGAGTTTGAGATTTTGATAACGCACCTGCTCGCCGCGCTCGGCTTCGAAGGTGCCAAGCACACAGGCAAGTCCGGCGACGGTGGCGTGGACGCCACCGGCGAGCTTAATGTGGCCAACCTGGCCAAGGTCAGGATTTTCGTGCAGGTCAAGCGGTACAGCGTAGGCACCAAGATCGCCGCCAAAGATGTCAAAGCACTGCGCCAGTCAATACCCTCCGGCGGGCAGGGAGCCTTCATCACCACCGCCGAGTTTCAAGCCAAGGCTAACGACGTAGCCGTCGAGCCGGGATTTCCGCGCATCGGCCTTGTCAACGGGCACCAGCTCGTGGACCTCCTCGTCGAACACTGGCAGGATCTTCCTGAGGATTTCAAAAACAAGCTCGGCCTGAAGCCAGGCCTGGTCCCCGGATGAAAGCCAAACTCCCAAGTCACTCACGCACCCCCGCCCCCCTGCGCGACTACCCACTCCTCAGGTCGCCGACGGAAAGGCGGCTAAGCCATCGCGGCTGTCGCAGTGGGATGAACCTATGGCAGGAGTTGAACTCGCCGACCTGGCGTCAGACGCCTTGGCGCGCTATCGCGAGAGAACGAGGATTCCAGACAAGACGATGTCGGCAGCCTTCCTTCAGCGTCTGGAGCGCCAGGGCTTGCTCCGCCGGCGGGGCTCAAAACTGGTGCCGACCGGCTTTGGGTTCCTGCTTTTCGGAAGGAGCCCGCGCGACGTCCTGCACCACGCCGGACTGAACGCGACACTCCAATATCCCGACGGCAGCAATGAAATCCACAATTTCGATGCTCCGGCCATCCTGGTGCCGGAACTTGTCGAGCAATGGTTGCGGCCACGGTTGCCGAATGTGATCGACCGCAGTCGCATGACACGGGAAGAGCGCACGGCGTTGCCCTTTGAACGCGTGCGCGAGGGGGTCATTAACGCGCTCGTGCATCGAGACTACGATCTGACCGGGGCTACTTGTCACCTCGTGGTAACGCCGGACATGGTCACCGTGAAAAGTCCGGGTGCGCCTCTGGCTCCAGTCACCCTCGAACAACTGCAATCTTTCACCGCCCCGATGTACAACCGGAACCCGAAGCTCCAGTTCGCTTTCGGTGGAACTAAATTGGTGGAGGGGCGCGGTTTCGGCATGAGGACGTTCGGGGCTGCGGCTGCCAAGCACGGCTTGCCGCTGCCGAAGTACGCTTGGGAAGCGCCGTATTTGGCACTGACAATATATCGGACCCTGGAAAGCTCTATTCTCGACCTCAAGCCGTCCGTAAGAGTCGTACTAAGCGACGAGGAACTGCGAGGCTGGACCTTCCTGGCGACTAGATCTGGCGCCTCACAAAGTGAATATGCCCGCCAAATGGAGGTTACGGCCCGGACCGCGCAACGGCACCTGACGCATTTCGTGGAACTCGGCTTGCTCCGACGGGTAGGGCGTGGGCCTGCCACTGAATACCGCAAGCCGCAATACCTCCAGCCATAATCGCGACATGAATCGCGACATTGTGTCGCGATTGCCCCTGCATCCGCCACTGGCGTCTCTAACCGCGACATTGCGCTCAGGACCCGATGAAATCTACCGAATCCACCGTCGAAGAGGCCACGCTGGAATGGTTCCAAACCCTCGGCTACCCCACCCCGTGAGAACGCAGCATGACCGGCGTCAATTCGCTTGCTATGGGAAGCCTGCCTTCCCAATTTGGGAAACCAGGCCTCCCACCAAAGGAGTGACAAGCGACAACTTGGAACGTTGACCGCCGGGGCTCGAACGCCGGACTTTGGGCGCTGGAGTCGGGATTTCAGCGCTCGGGATGGGCATGGGCGACGGTTTGATGCAACCGCTTTCAGGAAAAGGGAAAGTCTAAAGTCGGGGCGATGGAGCTAAGGCGAGGAGGGCGGAGCCGGCGGGGGATTGGCGGCGGCCCAGGCGGTGTAGTGCTTGTTGTCACCCCAGCCTGGGCCCCGGCTGGCTGCTTCACGTACGAGCCGCCGCCGGGGGTGATTTGGCACGCGGCAGAGAGCACCTCGGCCATTTGATGCGCCTTATGCCCCTGAACCTCCAAGCCAAGACGGACCCCTCACCCCGGCCCTCTCCCCTTCGGAAGGGGAGAGGGGGAATCGTCGGCAGCTCTCTGGCGAACCGAGATTCAAGGGGAGGGTGGACGAAGGCCGGGAGAAGGGCGGTTCATGGAAAGGGAGAGGCTTGTTACTCAAGTAACAGCCTTTGTGGACCTATATGGGTGAAGTGAAGAATTGTGACCTTGCGCCGCCCCGCCTTCTGCCACTACATCAATATGTGAGGCAAATACAGGGCATTTCCCCAGCAAAAGAATTGACCTGCCGGTGCGTTGGCCGGACATTATGACGTTAATATGTGCAAACCGCGTCAAGCCATTCGACTCGCAATCCGCACCGTGGCCCTTCTCCTTTTCTGCCTGCTGATCAACACCGCTGAGGGCACCATCCGCGATGGCGGAATTGATCCGTCGAACCTGGGCAAGGGGGACTGGATCTACCAGATGAACCAGGCGGTCGCCCAGTGCAACGGCAACGTGCCGTCCGTGACCGACGTGCCGAGCCTGATGATTTATCTCAAGAATCAGGGCATGCAGTATATCATCGTGAAGGCCGGCACCGGCACCAACCTCTTCTCGACGCCGGGTTTCAGCCCGCAGTTCACCAGCAGCCTGGTCAACTCGGCGCACGCAGCCGGCCTCTGGATTTTTGGCTATAACCGCTCCTACGCGACGAATACGGCTGGGGAGATTGCGATTGCCAATTATGTGTTCGGCCAGGGGGCGGATGGATTCGTTTGGGATGCCGAGTCCGAATGGGAATCCGGCGCGATCGGGTCGCAAGGATCGGCGCTGGCGATCGCCCAGTGTTCGGTGGTGCGCTCGAACTACCCGACCAAGTTTCTGGCGCACTCACCCTTCGCCTATATCAACGTCCACAGCACGTTTCCTTACAAGGAGTTCGGTTACTACTGCGATGCCGCGATGCCGCAGGACTATTGGGCCGAGTTCGGCCAGACGCCCACGGTGGTCGTGAGCAATATGAGCAGCCAATGGCGAAGTTGGCAGAGCGGGCTTTCCAGCCAATGGGTCAACTCGATTAAGCCCATTGTGCCCATCGGGCAGGGCTACGTCGGAAACGGCACCCCCACGGCGGCGCAGATCGCTGAATTCGTCAACGCGCTCAAGACGGACCCTAACCCGGCGACCGCGGGCGGCTATAAGGGCGTGAATTATTTTGTGTGTGAGGATCACTCGCCGAGCCTTTGGGTCGCGATTGGCACCAACAATATCGGCACGGTTCTCACCAACAATCTGCCGGTCATTGGGAACGTGTCGGCGGCCAATGTCAACGCCAACTCAGCCACCATTACATGGACGACCGACCAGAGCTCGGACAGCGTGGTGGAATATGGCATGGACACGAGCTACGGCGCCTCGGTCACCAACAGCACGCTGATTTACTATCACACGGTAATCGTGACCAGTTTAAGTCCCTATACCACCTATCACTATCGGGTTAAGTCGAAGAACAGCAACAACCGGCAGGGGGTATCCGGCGATAACCTGTTCACGACTACGGCCACCACGGTAAGCGATGTCATTATTGAAAGCCATACCCCGGGCGGAGCGGTGACGGGCAACCCACCGTATTCGGATTCGGGGTTCTTGGACTCATCTCTAAAGAGCACGGCCGCCGGATTGACGGGCAGCGGTTCGCGCTACGCTGATACCGGCTCGCCCTTTTTTACACTGAGGCCGGCTTTGGCCGTGCCTGGGGGCAACTACGATGTTTATGTCACCCATGGCAGCGCGGGGAGCGTTTCCCCGACTATTATTGTGTCCATCAGCCAAAGCAGTTGCACCGGGCTGCCGGGGACAACGACTGCTTTCCAGCAAAGCTATGCCAACGCCTGGACTTACGTGGGGCGGATGACGCTCAACGCCGGGGTGAGCGCCCCCACCCTGGTCTTTAGTTATGCCAGCGGCACGCTCAGCCGGATGTATAGCGACGCCACCAAGTTCGTTTACGTCGCGCCGCCGCCCACGGGGCCGGGCATTGTCACGCCTCCACAGAGCCTGAGTGTGACGCAAGGCAACAGCGCGACGTTCAGCGTGGTCGCCTCGGGGACGCCCGCGCTCTCCTATCAATGGCGTTTCAACGCGACGAATAACATCGCCGGGGCGGCCGGGAGCGTTTATACGAAGAGCAGTGCCGGACCGGCTGACGCAGGGAACTACTCGGTGATGATTACAAACGCCTTCGGCCAGACGAACAGCCAGAATGCGGTTCTGACCGTGTTGGTGCCAGCAGAGGTTGCCGTTTCACCAACTGACGTGACTACCGGACTGGGACTGAATCCGACGTTCACTTGCACCGCCACTGGCACACTGCCACTGAGCTATCAATGGCAATTCAACGGTACGAACCTAGCCGGAGCCACAGGCAGCGGACTTACCGTCACCAACGTGCAGGCTGCCGATGTGGGAGCTTATACCGTCACTGTATCCAATTCCTACGGAACAGACGTCAGTGACCGCGCGTTCCTCACGTTGCAGGATCCCTTCATCGCCGGCCAACCACAAAGCCAATCCGTGTCGGCAGGCGGGACTGCGAGTTTCGCGGTCGGCGCGGCGGGCACTTTGCCACTGAGCTACCAGTGGCTGAAAGAGGGCCAACCCCTCACGGATGGCGGGAACATCAGCGGCACACGGGGGGCTAGTCTGACGGTGTCAAATGCGCAGTCGGGGAACATGGGCAACTACTCAGTGGTGGTGAGCAACAGCCAGGGCTGGTTGGCGAGTTCGAATGCGACGCTAAGTGGGTTGTTTCCACCCACGATCTTATCACAGCCCGCTAGCCAGACGGTTTTGGCCGGCTCGGTAGTTTCATTTACGGTGGGGGCGTTCGGCCTCGGAACGTTCACTTATCAGTGGCAACACGCCGGGACAAACCTGGTGGAGGGCGGAAAGCTTAGCGGGACGGCCACGGTGAGCTTGACGGTGTCGAACGCGCAGGCGACGGAGATGGGCAACTACTCGGTGGTGGTGAGCAATGCTTACGGCAGCGTGACCAGTGCGAGTGCGCTGCTGGGGTTGTGGCCCTTGGCGGTCTGGGGCCGGAACGATTATAATCAAGCCAACATCCCCGGCGCCTTGAGCAACATCGTTGCCATTGCGGGCGGGCTTTATCACACCCTGGTGTCGAGAGCGGATGGGACAGTGGCCGCGTGGGGGGCGGGCACAACCAATAACGGAGTGCCGAGCGGGCAGTATGGGCAGGTGATGGTTCCCGGTGGATTGAGCAACGTGGAGGCGCTGGCCGGCGGCTACTATCACAGTCTGACCCTGAGGGCGGACGGGACGATGGTGGCGTGGGGGGCGGGACTAACCAATACGGGTGCGAACCCACACTATGGGCAGTCGATTATTCCGAGCGGGTTGAGCAACGTGACGGCCACTGCGGCCGGCGGCTACCATAGCTTGGCGCTCAAAGCTGATGGAACGGTGGCGGCCTGGGGGGCGGGCACCAACAACACGGGTTCAAGCCCGAGCTACGGCCAGGCGATGGTTCCGGCCGGGTTGAGCAACGTGGTGGCGATTGCCGGCGGGGGCTACCATAGTCTGGCGCTCAAGGCGGATGGGACGGTGGTGGCGTGGGGCGCGGGCACGAGCAACACGGGTTCGAGCCCGAACTATGGCCAAGCGATAGTGCCGGATGGTTTGACCAACGTGGTGGCTAT
>Ga0182014_10008033_pt1 | contig 10896 bp, 9 predicted proteins | sample 612S2DmetaG_FD_120489 | JGI IMG/M metagenome (GOLD analysis project Ga0182014, IMG submission 120489) | Permafrost microbial communities from Stordalen Mire, Sweden - 612S2D metaG | ecosystem: Environmental > Terrestrial > Soil > Wetlands > Permafrost | place: Sweden: Stordalen | collected... | reverse complement strand
CGTCATGAAGGCGCTGGCCCTTTCAGAAGGCTTGGATACTTTCCCCTCCCACAGCGCCTACATCTACCGTATTGAGGGCGGCACCGGCGGCAGGAATGAAATTCCAGTCGACTTGAAGAAGATCATGGATCGAAAATCCCCTGACGTGCCGTTGTTGGCAAACGACATACTCTACGTTCCGGACGCGTCCGGAGCGCGGGCAAGTCTGAAGGTTTTGGAAACATCCGTGGGTATAGGCGCTGCTATTGGCGGCGCCGCGATCTACGCGTATCACTAGGATATTTGAGGAGAACCCGTGCCTGAACAATCGCGACTGGCGGAGGTAATTCCTCCTGGGCAGTCCAACAATCTGCCGGCGGTGCCCTACTACCCGCCATTTCCGCCGCAGCAGGAATACGAACCGGAAGCTCCCTCGGTTCCCCTGTCGCACTACCTTTGGGTTCTGCGGCGACATCGCTGGAAAATGATCGCCTTTGTGGCGATCTGTGTACTGGCGACTGCTGTAGTTTCTGCGCGGCTGCAACCTATCTATGAATCGACGGCGACGGTAGATGTCGACCGGCAGGCTCCTTCGGAAGTTGTTGGCCAGGACTCAACTCGGTCCACTGCCCCCAACGACGCGGACCAGTTCCTCGCCACGCAGATTAAGCTGATCCAGTCGGATTCGGTGCTGCGCCCGGTGGCTGAGCAATTCCATCTGTTGGACCGCGAAGGACAGCTGAAAAGGATGAGCCCCGAGAAAGCGCAGCAAACAGCCCGAGCGCCGGTGGTGCTGAAGCGCCTGAAGGTGGTCCGCCCTCCGAACACATACTTGTTGCTGATCAGCTACCGTTCTCCAGATCCTGGCCTTGCCGCGGACGCCGCGAATGCGATCGCGAATTCCTATCTGAACCACACGTATAACATCCGCATTCGGTCGTCGGCCAGCTTGTCGTCTTTCATGGAAAAGCAGATCGATGAGTTGAAGGCGAAGATGGAAAAATCCGGGCTTGCCCTCGCGCAGTTTGAAAAGGACCTGGACGTTATCAATCCAGAGGAGAAAACGAACATCCTCTCGGCGCGATTGCTGCAGCTGAATACAGAGTACACGGTCGCCCAGGGAGAGCGAGTACACAAGGAAGCGGCCTGGAATGCCATGAAGTCCGGATCACTAGAAGCGGCACAGGTTTCTTCTCAGGGGGATGCGCTCGCGAAGCTCAACGAGACTCTAAACCAGGCGCGCCAGCGATTTGCCCTGGTCAAATCGACCTATGGGTCTACCCACCCGGAATACCGTAAGGCCGCCTCCGAAGTGGCGGAAGTGGAGAGGCAGTTCGAGAGCACGCGCAGCAATATCGCCGAAAGAATCGAAGTGGAGTATCGTGAGGCGCTGAATCGCGAACAGATGCTCCAGAAGACCGTTGCCGAGACCAAGGAAGATTGGGACCGCATCAACTCCAAATCGTTTGAGTATCAACAGTTGAAGCGGGAGGCCGAGGCCGATAAGACTCTGTACGACGAGCTCATCCGGAAGATCCGAGAAGCGGACATCAATGCCGGGTTTCAAAACAACAACATTCGGATCGCCGATCTGGCGCGGCCACCGTTACGTCCGGTGTTTCCAAATTTCAAGCTCAACCTCGCACTGGCGTTCCTTTTTTCAACCCTTCTGGCGGTAGGCGCGGCGTTGTTGCAAGACACGCTCGATACCACACTCCGCGATCCAAAGGAGGCCAGCAGGTTTCTTGGCACAGATGTCATTGGGACGATGCCTATCGATCGCCTTGCGGCTCAGCTCCCAAAAAGTGCAGCGACCGTTTCGTCAGCTGCCATCGTGGCCAAGAGTGCCCAGAGCGGAAACCGAAAGGGATACTATCGCTCGACTTCCGATTTCGAAGAGGCCGTGCGGACAATACGCAATACCATCCTGCTGTCCGATTTCGAAGGACGGTTACGCTCGATCGTGATTACCAGCGCCGCTCCCGGCGAGGGGAAGACGACGATCGCGGCCCATCTCGCTATCGCCAACGCCGACCGAGGTAAGAAGACGCTGCTTGTGGACGCTGATCTGCGCCGCCCCAGCCTCCACGCAAAGTTCGGGTTGAGCCCGCGAGAGGGGCTGTCCAATGTTCTGACCGGCGAATTACCTTGGCAGGATGTCGTAATGCCGGTGGAGGGCAGGCCGAACCTGAGTTTCCTGCCGGCCGGGCTGGGCTCCCATCGGGCCGCCGACCTGATAGGCCCGCGGCTTGCCACCCTGCTGGACGAGTTCGCGAAGGAATACGATCTGGTATTTCTCGATTCGCCGCCCCTTCTGGGCTTTGCAGAATGTCTCCAGATGGCCGCCGCCGCCGATGGAGTACTCATTATCAGCCGGGCCGGAGAAACCAGGCGCCGGGCCGTTGCCGAGGTGATCTCGGTACTGAATCGCCTGCGAGCCAATATCGTTGGGGTGGTTCTGAACCAGGTGAGCCAAAACACGTCTGGGGATGGGTACTCGTACTATGGGTATTACCGCTACGGGCATTACCGGAAATCGGAATGATGAACCGGGGGCGCTCGCAGCGCTTCTTGTGAAGACCAGATTCGGGCTCTTCCTACGATTTTGAAAGACCGGATCGGAACGAACTTCAAACTAGTAAATCACTTTGAAAAGGCAAGGTTTGTTCTGAAATGAAAGCAGTCATCCTCGCTGGCGGTCTCGGAACTCGCATTTCAGAAGAAACTCACCTTAGACCCAAGCCAATGATCGAGATCGGAGGAAAGCCAATCCTCTGGCACGTCATGAAGCTCTACTCCGCCCACGACGTGAACGAGTTTGTCATTTGCTGCGGCTACAAGGGCTATGTCATCAAGGAGTACTTCGCCAACTACTTCTTGCACATGTCGGATGTCACCTTCGACATCGCCAACAACACAATGCAAGTTTGCGAACGGCACGCGGAGCCCTGGAAGGTGACGCTGGTCGATACCGGGGACGCTACGATGACCGGCGGCCGTCTTAAGCGCGTTGCACCCCACATTCGCGACGAACAGAGCTTTTGCCTCACCTACGGCGATGGGGTTGCCAACATCAATATCACAGAGGAAATCGCCTTCCATCACCAGCATGGAAAGCTGGCCACGGTTGCGGCTGTGCAGCCCCCTGGCCGTTACGGCGCCTTGCAGACCACAGACGCCAGGGTGACCAAGTTCATGGAAAAGCCCGCCGGTGATGGCGGCCTGATCAATGGGGGCTTTTTCGTGCTCTCGCCCAAGTGTCTTGAACTGATTGAGGGCGACGACTCCAGTTGGGAAGACGGGCCGCTCATGAAGCTGGCCGAGCAGGGTGAGCTCATGGCGTTCGAACATCGCGGTTTTTGGCGGCCCATGGACACTTTGCGCGACAAGAATCAACTTGAAGAGTTTTGGGCCTCGGGCGTGGCACCTTGGAAAATCTGGTGAGCGTTATTGCGCCCCAAGCCGTTTTCGGTGGATTCTATGCCGGCAAGCGCATCCTGGTCACTGGCCACACCGGCTTCAAGGGCGGCTGGCTGGCGCTTTGGCTGCATCGGCTCGGCGCCACGGTACATGGCTATGCGCTCAATCCGCCGACCGAGCCCAGTCTGTTTGAATCCGCCGGTATTGGCACAGCGCTTGCGACGGATACCCGCGCCGATCTGGCCGATCTTGCGCGGCTGAAGGTGGCGCTCGACAATGCCGAGCCGGAGATCGTCTTCCATCTTGCTGCTCAACCCTTGGTGCTGGCGAGCTATCGCGACCCGCTGGGCACTTTGGCCACGAATGTCATGGGAACGGCGAATGTGCTGGAGGCGGTGCGCGCCGTCCACACGGTACGCGCACTGGTCCTCATCACCACCGACAAGGTGTATGAAAACTGTGGAGGGGCGCATCCTCATCGCGAGATCGATCCGCTCGGCGGCCACGATCCCTACAGCGCCAGCAAAGCGGGGGCCGAGATTGTCGCGGCCAGTTATCGTGCAAGCTTCTTTCCGGGACAAAACGATCACCCAGCCAGCGTGGCGACTGTCCGGGCGGGCAATGTGATCGGCGGCGGCGATTGGGCTTCCGACCGGCTGATCCCGGACTGCATGAAAGCCTTCGTTAAGGGTGAATGCGTGCTCCTCCGCTTTCCTCGGGCTGTGCGGCCCTGGCAGCACGTTTTGGAGCCGCTCACCGGCTATCTGCAACTGGCCCAGCGCCTTTTTGCCCCGGATGGCGCTAAATTTGCCAAGGCCTGGAATTTCGGACCCGACGCCGGCGGCGATGCCACCGTGGGCGAGATTGCCGAGATCGCAGCGCGTCTCTGGGGCGAGGGCGCGCGCGTGAAGTGTGCGCCCTCGCCTGAGAACCTACACGAGGCGGGATCGCTCCACCTGGACAGCACGCTGGCTCGCACCGAGCTTGGATGGAGACCTCGCTGGACGCTGGATCAGGCGCTGGTACAGACGGTTGCCTGGTATCGGGCTTGGACCCGTGGCGCGGACATGGCCGCCATCAGCCTCGACCAAATCCACGCCTACGAAGCGGCGGGCCAATCATGAGCTCCTGCTTCAACATCCTCGACACGCCGTTGCAAGGGCTGAAGCTTATTCAGCGCAAGCCGATCGGCGACCATCGCGGCTACCTGGAGCGGATGTTCTGCGCGGAAGAACTGCAGTCGCTGATCCCGGGCAGAGGCATTGTGCAGATCAACCACACGCTGACAGCCAAGCGCGGCACGGTGCGCGGTCTGCACTTTCAGTATCCACCCCATGCCGAGACCAAGATCGTGAGTTGCCTGTGCGGCGAGGTGTTCGATGTTGCCGTGGATCTGCGCCAAGGCCCCCCAACATTTTTGCAGTGGCACGCGGAGATTCTGAGCGCCGACAACCATAAGACTCTGCTGATACCGGAGGGCTTCGCCCACGGCTTCCAGACCCTGACTGAAGACTGCGAATTGCTCTATTTTCATACCGCCGCCTATCACCCCGGCGCCGAGGGCGGCCTGCACGCGCAAGATCCCAGGCTCGATATTCGCTGGCCCCAGGCGGTGATCGAACTCTCGTCCCGCGACGCGGCTCACCCTTCCTTAACCGCAGCCTTCGTCGGCCTGCTCGTATGAAGTGCCGCCATTGCGGGTCCGAACTCGAGCTGCCGCTGGTGGACTTAGGCAGTGCGCCGCCTTCCAACGCATATCTGACAGAGCAAACGCTCAAGGCGCCGGAAAAGTGGTTTCCCTTGCGCGTGCTGGTTTGTGAGCACTGCTGGTTGGCGCAGACTGAAGATTTTGCTCAGGCGCAGGAACTGTTTGACGCCGAATATGCTTACTTCAGTAGCTTCTCTAGCAGTTGGCTGGCGCACTGCAAAGGCTTTGTCAGCGACATGGTGGCACGATTGGGGTTAGATGCTGGCAGTCATGTAGTAGAAGTTGCAGCCAATGACGGTTACCTGCTGCAATATGTTCGAGTCCGAAATATCCCCTGCACCGGGGTGGAACCCACCGCCAGCACCGCCGCCGCCGCCCGCGCCAAGGGCATCCCAATTGTGGAAGACTTTTTCGGCGAGCGTCTGGCCCGGGAACTGGCCGCCCAGGGCAAACAGGCCGATTTGACCATCGCCAACAACGTGCTGGCCCATGTGCCTGACATTAATGATTTCGTTGCGGGTTTTGCCGCGCTGCTGAAACCTCAGGGCGTAGGGACCTTCGAGTTTCCGCATTTGCTCAAGCTTATTGCCGACAGCCAGTTCGACACCATCTACCACGAGCACTTTTCATATCTGTCGCTCACGGCGGTCGACCGAATTTTCGCCGCCAACGGGCTCACGGTATTCGATGTGGAAGAACACCCTACACACGGCGGCAGCCTCCGCGTCTTTGCCCAGCGCAGCGACACGGGCCAACGCTCGCGCAGCGCCAGGGTGGACGAACTCCTGGACTGCGAATGCCAGGCTGGCATGACCACGGCCAGCTACTACGCCGGTTTCCAGGCCAAGACAGACAAAATCAAGAACGATTTCCTTGCCTTTTTGTTGGATGCCAAGCGCCAAGGCCGGTCTGTCGTTGCCTATGGGGCCGCAGCCAAGGGTAACACCTTAATGAATTACGCCGGGATACGGCCCGATCTGATGGCGTTCGTAGCGGATCGCAATCCGGCAAAGCAGGGCAAGTACATGCCAGGCAGTCGCATACCCATCGTCGATGAAATCCGGCTCAAGAACTCCAAACCGGACTACGTCGTCGTTTTGCCATGGAATCTGAAGGCGGAAGTGATGCGCCAACTTGAGTACTTTAAGGCTTGGGGCGGGCGGCTCGTCACGGCGGTTCCTCATTTGGAGATTACGCCGTGAAGATCGCAGTGACAGGCGCAACCGGATTCGTTGGGCGGCACGTCGTTGCAGAGCTTGAACAACACGCGATATCCCCTACCCTGATCTGCCTGCCCTCAATAGAGCTTCCACCTGCGTTTGCAAGCCATACTGTAGTTCTTATTGACTTGAAGGAGGCGCCTGCAAAGGCATTTGATTTGATGGGTCAGCCTGATGTGCTCATCCATCTGGCATGGAGCGGGCTGCCGAACTACAAGTCACTGCATCATTTTGAGGAGGAGTTGCCCGCCCACTATCGATTTCTCAAGGCGCTAGTTGAATCCGGGCTCAAGAACCTGCTCGTGACGGGCACATGTTTTGAATATGGTTTGCAGTCGGGGCCGCTCAGTGAACATATGGAGGCACGGCCAAACAATCCCTACGGTTTTGCCAAAGATGCGCTTCGACGCCAGCTCGAATATCTGCAACAGGTCAGACCGTTCAATCTGACTTGGACGCGTCTTTTCTACCTCTATGGAGAAGGACAGGCTGAAAACTCATTGCTACCGCAGCTCAAGAAAGCGGTTGAGCGAGGCGACCCCACATTCAAGATGTCAGGCGGCGAGCAGTTGCGCGACTACCTGCCCATTTCTGAGGTCGCGGAATATCTTGTTTCTCTGGCGATGTCCGGGCGCGATAATGGAATTGTAAACGTTTGTTCGGGAAGGCCCATCTCGGTTCGCAGATTGGTTGAAGGTTGGATCGAAGAAAATCATTGGTCAATAGACCTTCATCGGGGGCACTATCCCTACCCCGAGTATGAGCCCATGGCCTTTTGGGGCGATCGGGACAAACTCACTCGATGCCTGGAGTCACAACAATGCAAAATTCGGTCGTAAAGAGCGGGGCTTTGGTGGTCCGTTGCCCGACCTGCAAGGGCGATTGCCAGTATTGCTTCGGTGCTAAGGATATCAACCGCAGAATCTCGGATGAGACGTTTGATTACTATCGCTGCCCAGCCTGCGCTCTCATTTTCCTGGCCACCGTTCCGTCTGACCTTGGCCGCTTTTACCCCACGAGTTACTATTCTATTCCTCTCTCGCTAGACGACTTGGAGCGTCGGGCCGAGGGCCAGCGTTTCAAGATCGAAGCGGTTCAGAGCTTCGCGCGAAAAGGAAGCATCCTCGAGATAGGGCCGGGCACGGGAGAGTTCCTGTATCTCGCCAAAGCCGCCGGCTTTAGGGTGGAAGCCATAGAAATGGACCAGCGCTGCTCCGAGTTTATTGCCAAGGTAATCGGTGCGCGAGTAGTGCAAAATGGAGACGTGTGTAAGGCCCTGAGCAGCCTCGAGCAGTACGACGTGATCGCTCTATGGCAATCGCTAGAGCACCTGTCCGATCCCTGGGAGGTTCTGACCTCGGTTAGTCAACACTTGATTCCTGGGGGCCTGCTGTTCATAAGCACGCCAAATCCGGAATCGTTCCAGTTTCGAATAATGGGAAGTTGGTGGACACACGTAGACGCGCCCAGGCATCTGTCCCTGATCCCGTACCGCCTCTTGGTCAACGAGGGTAGAAGGCGAGACCTTATTCCGATCAGTATGAGTGCAAACGACACCGAGTCGCAAGGCTGGGACAGATTCGGATGGGAGATGGCGGCTATGAATTTGCTGGGGCATCGGCCAAACACGGCTCTTGGTTTGAAAATACTCAAACGCGGATTTTGGTATGCAGGGACGGCGTTGAGCGTCAGTGCGAGACCCATCGAGCGCCGGGGCTTCCGTGGGAGTAGTTATACGGTGGCTTTCAGGAAGCAAAGCCCGCCGCCTTTTTCGGCTGAGACTGCCTGAGTGCGTTCGCGGGAACTGCTGTAATTGATCGAGAATTGGGAGACAAAATGAAATTTTCGGTGCTTTTGCCGACCCGCAACGGCGGGGAACAACTTAATGACTGTATCGCCTCTGTACTGAATCAGAGATGGGCAAACCTGGAGCTGGTGATATCAGACAACTGCAGCGAGCCGGATACGGTCGCCGTGATTCGCCGTTTCTTGGGAGATCCCCGCGTCAAGTATCTGCGTCAAGACGCACCGGTTCCCGTTTCTGAGAACTGGACCAGAGCCCTGGAAGCAAGTACCGGCGACTATTTCGTGATGATGGGCGATGACGACTGCCTGCTGCCAAACTATTTCGGCAAAATGGATGAACTGCTAAAGGAATTTAACTTCCCCGATTGCCTTCATTACCTCGGATATTTGTTCGTGATGCCAGGGGCAATGAACGGCGTGAGCGGCGCACGGTATGACCCGGCTTGGGCGATGCAACTGCCTGCTTGCGGTCTCGTACCGAAGCCGTTTCGCGAAAATCTTGTGAGGTCGTTTTTCGATTTTAGTGGTAGCTGCCAATTTAACTCTCAGCTTGTGCTTGTGTCACGAAAGTTTACTGAAACACTCACTCGAGGATTTTACGTCGCACCCTTCCCAGACTTCTATTCTATGAGCGTGCTCCTACTTGATGCGGAGCGCTTTGTGTTTATACCTGAAAAGCTCTGCGTTGTCGGCATCTCTCCCAAGTCCGCGGGGCATTACCACTACAACCGAAAACCTGGTTTTGAGGCTTATTTGAGCAATACGGATAAGTGGCAAACCTTTAGCCCGATGCTGAATGGCGTGCTTGGCTGGCTTGAAGTGCTCGCTGCTCGATACGGCGATCGCCTTGGCGAAATGAACGTGGCCCCTGACCGCTTGGCCCGGTATATGCTTGCGGAGCAATGGCCCCTTTTCATCCTTGGAGAGATAGGTCTTTTGAGGATAATCCGTGCTGCCGGGTTTCTCCCAGCACGCAAGTATGTAACGTACTTGGCGCCGCGCATAGGCTATGGTTATCTCAAACGCTTTCAGTGGCGGCTTGTGGGGGGGCGTCCCAGCGTGGCGGCTTGGACGTTTCGGCGAACCTTGCCGTTCAGAGACGGAGGAATCGGAGCGTTCGCTCAAGCCGTCGCGAGGGGGCAAATTGCCTGATAGAAGCTTTGCATGAGAATGCGAACTTTTGTGAAGGAGCGATAAGGTTTCTGCGCCGGACAAACTGTTGCGGCCGGACAGTGGAATTGCCGTAGTTGTGTTCGGCGCCGCGACCGAAGACATGCCCGCCGAGATGATCCCCGACCGCCCCTCGGGTCCGGGCAACAACCCCAAGACTGCTGTGCGAGAGTACCGCAAGACCCATCCCGAGTTCGAGAGCGACAAACAGATTGACCATAAACTGCTGATCAGCGTCGCGCCGGATGGGTACTTGAGGCGATTGGCGTGATCCAAACATACGACTTCAAGTTACCACAATGTCTCTGAAGAAAAACGTCGTCGCCAACTACTTCGGTCAGGGCTGGCAAGCGCTGATGAGCTTCGCCTTTGTCCCGCTCTACATCAAGTATCTCGGGATGGAGGCCTATGGCCTGATCGGCATTTTCGCCCTGCTGCAAGCCTGGCTGGCGCTGCTCGATATGGGCATGAAGCCGGCCCTGGGCCGGGAAATGGCGCGCTTTACCGGCGGCGCACACAACGCCCAGTCGATCCGGGATCTGCTGCGGAGCATCGAACTAATCGGAATCGCCATTGCCGGAACGATCGCGCTTGGCATCTGGGCAGCATCGGGATGGCTGGCTACCCACTGGGTGACGGCAAAACACCTGTCGCCCGGGGTGGTGGCCCACGCTTTTGCCGTGATGGGCCTGGTCACCGCCCTGCGGTTTATCGAAGACATCTACGCGAGCAGCATCGCCGGCTTGCAACGTCAGGTACTGCAAAACATCGTGACCAGCATCATGGCCACGACGCGTGGCTTGGGCGCGGTCGTCGTGCTGGCCTGGGTCTCCCCCACCATCGAGGCTTTCTTTCTCTGGCAGGGGTTGATCTCGGTGATGACCGTCGCTCTGTTTGCCAGCGGCGTTCACCGTATATTGCCACCCGCTCCCGTGCCCGCTCGCTTCTCCGGATCGGCTCTGCTCGGTATCTGGCGTTTCGCGGCAGGCATGATGACGATCACCTTTCTGACGCTTCTGCTCACCCAGGTGGATAAGATTCTGCTCTCGCGCCTGCTCACCTTGGAATTCTTCGGTTACTATGTCTTGGCGTGGGCAGTGGCCAATGCACTGAATATGTTGGCGATGCCGATCACCGCAGCGTTTTATCCGCGCTTTGCGGAGCTGGCGGCGAACGGTGACGATGTCGCATTGCGCGCGCTCTACCACCAGGGCGCCCAGTTGGTGACGGTTCTGAACGGCTCGGCCGCCATGGTGCTGATGGTGTTTAGTGACAGAGTACTACGGTTGTGGACCGGAAACCCGGTGCTGACCCAACATGTGGCGCCGGTGATGGCTGTCCTGGCTCTGGGGATGCTGTTCGGCGGAATGATGGCGATTCCTTATCAAGTGCAGCTCGCCCATGGCTGGACTTCACTCACGATCAAGGTCAACATCGTTGCCGTCAGCCTTCTGGTGTCCGCCATCCTACTGGTCGCTCCGGCACACGGCGGCATCGGCACTGCATGGCTTTGGGTGACGCTGAATGTGGGTTATGTGCTATTTGAGATCCCCTTGATGCATCGGCGTTTGCTTCGCGCCGAAAAGTGGCGCT
>Ga0182014_10008030_pt1 | contig 10900 bp, 11 predicted proteins | sample 612S2DmetaG_FD_120489 | JGI IMG/M metagenome (GOLD analysis project Ga0182014, IMG submission 120489) | Permafrost microbial communities from Stordalen Mire, Sweden - 612S2D metaG | ecosystem: Environmental > Terrestrial > Soil > Wetlands > Permafrost | place: Sweden: Stordalen | collected... | reverse complement strand
GGCGTGCCGCTGCGCTTCGTCTCGACCGCTTTCTTGATGATCGTCGCCGTCGCCGTCTCGGAATGCGCGCAAATCGTGGGCGTGTTGCTGGTTTTCACGCTGATGGTCGGCCCTGCGGCGGCGGCGCTCGCCTTCACCGGGCGACTTTACGCCGCCATGGCGCTCAGCGCCGCGCTGGCGCTCGTCGAGGCCTGGGGCGGCCTGACGCTCGCCTTCTACTCGGACTGGCCGGTCAGCTTCTGGATCACGGCGCTGTCGGGGCTTGTCTATTTCGCGAGCCTGGTGAACTGGCGCGCGCTGGGGCGGGGCGCCGCCGGGGCCGCGACGCGCGCTTAGCGATCCGGCTGCGACTCGTGCTAAGTCGCGGCCGATGACGTCCCAGGAATTCATCGACAAAGGGAAGCCGGCCGCGCTGACCGAACGCTCGGCGGGAAGGGGGCGCTGATGGCCTTCTTCCTCGGCGTCGAGCGCTCGCTCACCGGCCGCCCGTGGCGGGCGCGGCTCGACGCGGCGGGGGAGGCGCGCGCGCTGGCCATCGCGCAGGCGAGCGGCCAGAGCGAATTGATGGCGCGCGTGCTGGCGGGGCGCGGCGTCGAGCTCGACGAGGTCGCGCGCTATCTCCAGCCGACCCTGCGCGAACTGATGCCCGATCCCTTCACGTTGCGCGAAATGGCGGCGGCGACGGCGCGTCTCGAGCAGGCCGTTCTACGCCGCGAGCGCGTCGCGATCTTCGGCGATTACGACGTCGACGGCGCGGCGAGCGCGGCGCTGCTGAGCGAATATCTCGAGGCCTGCGGCTGCCGGACTTCGATCCATATCCCCGATCGCGTCGTCGAGGGTTACGGCCCCAACAGCGAGGCGATGGCCGCCTTCGCGCGAGACGGCGCGAGCCTCGTCGTCACCGTCGATTGCGGCGCCGTAAGCCATGAGCCGATCGCCGCGGCGAAGCGGCTAGGCCTCGACGCGATCGTGTTCGATCATCACCACGCGCCGGAAAACCTGCCCGAGGCGCTCGCGGTCGTCGATCCCAACCGCCAGGACGACGTTTCCGGCCTCGGCTATCTCTGCGCCGCCGGCGTCGTCTACATGGGCCTCGTCGCGCTCAATCGCGCGCTGCGCGAGGGGGGGTTCTTTCGCGAACGCGCGGCGCCCGATCTCAAGGCCGCGCTCGATCTCGTCGCGTTGGCGACGGTCGCCGACGTCGTGCCGCTCATCCGCCTCAACCGCGCGTTCGTGCTGCGCGGCCTCGAGGCGATGCGCCAGCGCCAGCGCCCGGGCCTGGCGGCGCTTTTCGACGCGGCGGGCGCCAACGGGCCGCCGAGCGCCTATCAGCTCGGCTTTCTCGTCGGCCCGCGCATCAACGCCGGCGGACGCATCGGCGATTCCACGCTCGGCGCGCGGCTGCTGACGACGCGCGACGATGTGAAGGCGCGCGAAATCGCCGCCGAACTCGACCGCCTCAATCGCGCGCGCCAGCAGATCGAATTGGCGGTTCTCGCCGAAGCCGAAGCCGAGGCGACGCTGGCGCTCGGGATCGAGGAGCGCGGCGCGGCGGTGGTGGTGGCGGGGGAGGGCTGGCCGTCGGGCGTCGTCGGCCTGATCGCCGCGCGCCTGAAGGAGCGCTTCGCACGCCCCGCCTTCGCGCTCGCCTTGAACGGAGGCGAAGCGACGGGGTCGGGGCGCTCGATTCCCGGCGTCGATCTCGGCCGCATCGTCCGCGCGGCCGTCGAGGCGGGCCTCGCCGTCAAGGGCGGCGGCCACGCCATGGCGGCGGGCGTCACTCTGGCGAAGAGCCGGATCGGCGAATTTCGCGCCTTTCTCGAAGAGAAGCTCGCACAGCCCGTCGCCGAGGCGCGCGCCGACGCCGGCCTGGCGATCGACGCCGCGCTGACCGCGACGGGCGCGAGCCCGGCGCTCGCGCATTCGATCGAGGCCGCCGGACCCTACGGCGCCGGCAACCCCGAACCGATCTTCGCGCTGCCGCGTCATCGCCTCGCCGATGTCTTCGCGGTCGGCGCCGACCACCTGCGCCTGCGCGCCGTCGCCGGGGACGGCCGGGCGATCGAGGCGATCGCGTTCCGCGCCGTCGGCAAGCCGCTCGGCGACGCGCTGCTGCGCCTCAAAGGCGCCAACGCGCATCTCGCCGGCGCGCTGGCGATCAACCGCTACGGCGGCCGCGAGAAGGCGCAGCTCAGGGTCGTCGACGCGGCGGAGGTCGCGGAGTAGCGCGCGATCGAGGTCGACGGACGCGGGCGCGGCGCGCCTTACGCCGTCGCTTCGCCTTCGAACACGATCTGGTCCGCCCACCGCAAGGCCGTTCGCCGTTGCTCGGCCGTTCGCACCGTCCACGTCATGACCGGCAGCCCCTTGAGCCGGCGCAGCAAGAACGGCGTCGGGTGCGGCAGGTCGTCGACGCTCCAGGAAAGAAAATCCGGCCGCGTGTCGGGATAATGCAGGAACGCGGCGCAAGCTTCTTTCTGCGCGGCCGAGAGGCCGCGCCAATATCGGCCGCGGTAGCTCGCCTCGGCGACCATGCCGAGCGGGCCGATGCCGGCGCCGCGCGCGCGCAAATGGGCGATCGGCGCGGGATCGAAGCTCTTGATCGCCAGTGGGCCGTCGTATTCGCGCGCCAGCGCCGCGACGCGGTCGGCGAGGCGCATGTCGCCGTCGAAGCGGCTCTTGAGCTCGCAGATCAGCGGCGTGCGGCCGGCGACGCGGGCGAGCAGTTGCGCCAGCGTGGGGACGCGCTCGTCGCTGTCGCGAAACTCCGCCGCCTGGATTTCGGCGACGGTTTTCTCGCTCACCGCGCCGCGGGCCAGGGTGAGGCGGCCGAGCGCATCGTCGTGAAACACGATTGCCTCGCCGTCGCGGCTGAGCTGGACGTCGCACTCGATCGCGAAGCCGCCGCGAATCGCCGCCTCCGCGGCGCCGAGCGTGTTCTCGACCACGCCCTTGGCGGCGTCGTGCAGGCCGCGGTGAGCGATCGGCCGCGCGACGAGCCAGGCGGGCGCGTTGGCGCTCACGCGCGGATCTCGAAGATCGCCTCGACTTCGGCGATCGCGCCGAGAGGCAGACAGGCGACGCCGACCGTCGTGCGGGCATGAACCCCGGGCGCGCCGAACACTGCGCACATGACCGAGGAAGCGGCGTTCATCGCCTTGGCAAGCTCGTCGCAGGCCCCTTCGACGGCGAAGAAGCCGCCGAGCCGGACGACCTGCGCGATCCGATCGAGATCGTCGACCGCCGCCTGCGCTTGGGCGACGAGGGCGATCGCGCAGAGCCGCGCCGCCTCGCCCGCCGCGTCGAGCGACGCATGCGGCCCGAGTTTTCCGAGGTGCTCGGGCGCGATTCTGCCATCCGGGCCAAACGGCAATTGGCCGGAGACGAACAGCAACGCCCCGACGCGCTTGAAAGGGACATACGTGGCGACCGGCTTGGCCGGCGGTGGAAGCGTGATCCCCAGTTCTTCGAGACGCTTGGCGACGAGGCTCATGACCGGTCCTTTGCTCGAATGTGACGGGCGGCGCCGCTGGAACGGCGCGCGGGCGAGGTTAATCGGCCAAGTGCGGCGGCGAAAGGACCCACGCGCGGCGCCGCGCTTGTTTTTGCCGCCCGGGGCGCTTACGTTCTCGGGCATGATTTTCGCGCGCCGGCGCAATTTACGGCGCTCGGCGCGATCGAACGGGATGATGGCCATGGGTGGCATGAGCATTTGGCATTGGATGTTGTTCGGCGCCGTGGCGCTGCTGCTGTTCGGCGGCAAAGGCAAGATTTCCGACATCATGGGCGACGTCGCCAAAGGCATCAAATCCTTCAAGAAAGGGATGGCGGAGGATGATGCGGAGGCCGGGCCGGCGGCGCCGACGCCCCCGCGCAGCCTCGAAAATCACGCCGGCGCCGTGGTCGACGCGAAAGAGACGACCAAAGTCAACTGACGCGCCCGGCGCGAGCGCCCGTCGCCGGGCGGGGAGCGCGCTGAGCGCTTCTCCCCAAGGTTTTCGTGTGGGCGGACCGCTCCATGTTCGATTTTGACGTCGGCAAGCTCCTGATCTTCGGCATCGTCGCCCTCGCGGTCATTCCGCCGAAGGACCTGCCGCGCGTCATGCGCGTCGTCGGCCAGGCCATGGGCAAGATGCGGCGCATGGCGGCCGAATTCCAGGGCCAGTTCATGGAGGCGATGCGAGAGGCCGATCTGGAAAGCGTCAAGAAGGAACTGACCGCCCTCGACCAGTCCGCCAGGATCGGCTCGGCGTTCGATCCGGCGATGGCGATGCGCCGGGAGATCACGCAGGCCGTCGAGGGACCCAAGGAGATCGGCCATTCCGAGGTGGCGTTGGCCAGCGCGCCGGCGGGAGGCGAACCCGTCGGCCAAGGCGCGGCCGCGGCTGAGGAGAAGACGTCGTCGCCGGTTCGAGGCCTGGAGCTTGTCGAGCCGCCGAGCGCCGCGGCCCCGCGGGACGCGGCCGAATGACCGCCGAGGACATCGACGCCACCAAGGCGCCGCTGATGGATCATCTCATCGAGCTGCGCATGCGCCTGATGCGCGCGCTCTATGCGTTCTTCGCCGCGTTCCTGGTGTGCTTCTTCTTTTCGCGCTCGATCTACAACATCCTCACCGAGCCCTATGTGCGCGTCGTCGGCGCGGAGAAGGCGACGCTGATCGCGACGCATTTCCTCGAACAGTTCTACACCAACATTCGCCTCAGCATGTTCGGCGCCGGGGTCATCGCCTTCCCGATCATCGCCGTGCAGATCTACAAGTTCGTCGCGCCGGGGCTCTACAAAAACGAGCGCCAGGCGTTCCTGCCCTATCTCATCGCGACGCCGATCTTCTTCTTCGCCGGGGCGACGCTGGTCTATTTCGTCGTGATGCCGCTGCTGATCCGGTTTTCCGTTTCGTTGCAGCAGGTCAACGCGCCGGGCGAGGCGACGATCGAACTGCTGCCGAAGGTGAGCGAATATCTGTCGTTGATCATGACGCTGATCTTCGCCTTCGGCGCGGCGTTCCAGTTGCCGGTCGTGCTGACGCTGCTCGGCCAGGTCGGCATCGTCAGCTCCAAGTATCTCGTCTCGATGCGGCGCTACGCCATCGTCGCCGTGACCGGCGTGGCGGCGATCCTGACGCCGCCCGACCTCATCAGCATGGCGTCGCTGGCGTTGCCGATGCTGCTGCTCTACGAAGGTTCGGTGATCGCGGTGCGCGTGGTCGAAAAGCGCCGCGAAGCGGCGGAGAAAGCCAAGGGCGCGACATGACCGCGCCTCCGATCGCATGAGGACGCGCGACGTTCTGGCGGCGATTTCGGTTGCGATCGTCTGGGGCCTGACCTTCATCGCCATCAAGATCGGCGTCGGCGAGACGACGCCGTTGGCGCTGTCGGCGCTGCGCTTCGTTTTCGCGGCGCTGCCCGCGGTGCTTTTCGTGCGGCCGCCCAAGGCCTCGCCGTGGATCGTGGCGCTCTACGGCCTGTTCATCGGCGTCGGCCAGTTCGGCCTGCTTTTCGTCGCCATTCGTCAGGGGTTCCCGGTTGGGCTGGCGTCGCTGGTCATCCAGCTGCAGGCGTTCTTCACCATCTTTCTCGCCTGGGCGCTGATTGGCGAGCGACCGCGGCGCGCGCAGCTCGTCGGCGCCGGCGTCGCCTTTCTCGGCGTCGCGCTGATCGGGTCGCGGCGCCTCGACGGCGCGAGCCTCGTCCCCTTGTTGATGGCGATCGCGGCGGCGGCGTTCTGGGGCGCGGGCAACATCGCCGCCAAATTCGCCGGGCGCGTCGACATGCTGGCGTTCGTGAGTTGGTCGAGCCTGGCGCCGCCGGCGCCGCTGTTCCTGCTCTCCCTGATCGTCGAGGGGCGGGGCGGGCTCGTCTCGCTCGCCCATCCCTCGCTGAGGCTCGTCGTCGCGGTTCTCGTCCTCTCCTACGCCGCCACCTTGTTCGGCTTCGGCTTGTGGGCGCGCCTGCTGTCGCACTATTCGGCGGCGACGGTCGCGCCGTTCGCGCTGCTGGTGCCGATCGTCGGCTTGGCGGCGGGATCGGCGGTCTTCGGCGAGCCCTTCGGCCCATTTGAGCTTGGGGGCGCCCTTCTGGTAATGGCTGGCCTCGGCTTCAACCTCTTCGGCGACCGGCTGCCGCGCCGCTGGCCGCGTTCCCCAAGGTGATCCATGCACGATATCAAAGCCATTCGCGAGAACCCTCGCGCGTTCGACGAAGGGATGGCGCGCCGATCGCTGCCCCCCCGCGCCGAGTCGCTGCTGGCGCTCGACGATCGGCGCCGCGCTGCGATCCTCGGATTGCAGAAGGCGCAGGAGCGGCGAAACGCCGCCTCGAAGGAGATCGGCGCCGCGATGGCGCGCAAGGACCTGCAGGCGGCCGAGGACCTGAAGGCGGAGGTCGCGGGCCTCAAGGCGGTGATGCCCGAACTCGAGGCGGCCGAAAGGAACGCCGGCGCGGCGCTCGACACCGAACTCGCCGCTATTCCCAACCTTCCCGCGCCCGATACGCCCGACGGCAAGGACGAAAAGGACAACGTCGAGGTCCGGCGCTTCGGCGCGCCGCCGAAGTTCCCCGACGGCTTTGCGCCGAGGGAGCATTTCGACATTGGCGAGGCGCTCGGCCTGATGGATTTTGAAGTGGCGGCGAAGCTCTCGGGCGCGCGCTTCGTCGTGCTCAAGGGCGCGTTGGCGCGGCTCGAACGCGCGCTGCTGCAGTTCATGCTCGATCTTCACACCGGGGAACACGGCTACCAGGAGGTCAACTCGCCGGTGTTGGTGCGTAGCCCGGCGATGTTTGGGACTGCGCAGCTTCCGAAATTCAAAGAGGACCAATTTCTTGCGACGCGGATGCTATCCGAGCAGGAACACCAGGAGCGGATTGTCGCCGCTCAGGCGCAAACGTCCGGCCCTTATGTCAAGGAGCTCCAGCCATTCCTCGTTGACGACAAAGACTACTTCTGGCTGATCCCGACCGCCGAAGTGCCAATGACCAATCTGGTGCGCGAGAGCATCGTCGACGAAAAGCGTCTGCCGCTGCGCTTCACCGCCGGCACGCTGTGCTTCCGCGCCGAAGCGGGCGCGGCAGGCAAGGATACGCGCGGCATGATCCGCCAGCACCAGTTCGAGAAGGTCGAGTTGGTGTCGATCACGACCCCGGAAGACTCCGCCGTTGAGCACGAACGCATGACCGCCTGCGCGGAGGAAGTGCTCAAACGGCTTGGCCTCTGCTTCCGCACCGTCGCGCTGTGCACGGGCGACATGGGCTTCGCCTCGCAGAAGACTTACGACATCGAAGTCTGGCTGCCGGGGCAGGGCCGGTTTCGCGAGATTTCCTCGTGCTCGACATGCGGCGACTTCCAGGCGCGGCGGATGAATGCGCGCTGCAAGGGGACGGACAGCAAGCACGCGCGCTTCGTCCACACGCTCAACGGCTCGGGCGTCGCGGTCGGCCGCGCGCTGGTCGCGGTGATGAAAAACTATCAGAACCCGGACGGCTCGGTTTCGATCCCCGAGGTCCTGCGGCCCTATATGGGGGGGCTGACGCGCATCGAGGCGAAGCAGTAGGACGGCGCGCAATCCAGCCGCCGACCGCCGTCGCGCGAATCGGAGGAGCGCGCTACAAACGGCGCTTCCAACCGCACCCAGCGGGAGAGGCGATTCCATGCGGATCTTGCTCACCAACGACGACGGCGTCCACGCGCCGGGCCTGAAAATCCTGGAGGCGATCGCGCGGCGGCTGTCCGACGACATTTTCATCGTCGCGCCGGAGAGCGACCAATCCGGCGTCGCCCATTCGCTGTCGCTCAACAACCCGCTGCGGCTGCGGCAGATCGACCCGCGCCGTTTCGCGGTGCAGGGGACGCCGACCGACTGCGTGATCATGGGCGTGCGGAAGATCATGGCCGACGCCCGCCCGGACCTGATCCTTTCCGGCGTCAACCGCGGCCAGAACGTCGCCGAGGACGTCACCTATTCCGGCACCACCGCGGCGGCGATGGAGGGCGCGCTGTTCGGTGTTCCCTCGATCTCCCTTTCGCAGGCCTACGACGGCCGCGAGGGCCGCGACAAGACGAACTGGGACTGCGCCGCCACGCTGGGGCCCGAGGTCATCAAGAAGATCCTGCGCGTCGGCGTGCCCGAAGGCGTGCTCGTCAACGTCAATTTCCCCGCCTGCGCGGCCGCCGAGGTCGCGGGCGAGACGGCGACCGCGCAAGGGCGGCGCGACACCGAGTTGATGCGCATCGAGGAGCGGCGCGACGGGCGCGCGATTCCGTATTACTGGCTGATGTTTCAGCGCGGCGGCTTCGCCCCGGGCGCGGGCACCGACATCGAGGCGCTGGCGGCGCGAAAAGTGTCGATCACCCCGTTGCGGCTCGATTTGACCGACGCGGCGACGTTGGCGCGCTACGCCGAGGCTTTCGGGAGCCCTTGACCATGCCGGTGCCGCGAGACGAAGACGCGCCCGTGAGCAGCCTGGAGGCCGAGGAACGCGCGCAATTCGTGCTGCGGCTGCGCGCGCGCGGCATCCGCGAACTTCGCTTGCTGCGAGCGTTGGAGGGCGCGCCGCGCGCGCTGTTCATGCCGCAGCGCTATGGCGACATCGCCGCGCGCGACATCGCGCTGCCGATCGGCTGCGGCCAGACCGCGCCGCCGCCTTCGATCCTGGCCGCGATGATCGAAGCTCTCGATCCCCAGCCGGGGAGCCGGGCGCTCGAGATCGGAACCGGCGCCGGCTACGCCGCGGCGCTGCTGGCGCAACTGGCTGGGGAAGTGCTCTCGGTGGAGCGAATTCAGACGTTGGCGCTCGAGGCGGCGACGCGCCTCGAGGCGTTCGGGCTCGCCAACGTCCGCGTCGCCTGGGCCGACGGGTTGGCGCTCGATCCCAAGGACGGGCGGTTCGACCGCATCCTCGTGCACGCCCTGATCGAGACGCCGGCCCCGCGGCTGACGGACCTGCTCGCCGAGGGCGGCTCGCTGGTCGCGGCGGTCGCCGACGCGGCCTCCGGCGAACAGCGCATCGTCCGCCTGACGCGCCAGGCGAGCGGCGAGATCGCGGTCCGCGCGTGCGGCGCGGCGCGGACCTTCATGCCCCTAGTCGGGGGCCTCGCGCGGGCCTTGTGAGGTGCGGCGTCCGCGGGCGCCAAGCATTCATCTTAAACGATCTCTTAACACGTTGCGGTCAAACTGCGCCGACGTTGAGTGGCGTTCGAGTGGGTTGAGCCGATGAGTGCAAGGGCAGCGGTTGTCGTCAGGCGGAACGTCGTCCGCGCGGCCTTGACGGCATGGGTCGCAATTTGGCTCTCCGGCTGCTCGGCCGACTCGAGCCGATTCAGCGACACGTTCGGCAGTCCATTCGGCAATCCGTTTGCGACCGCCTCCAACGACGCCGGGACTAGGCCGCCTGCATCGGCGGCGCCGAAGGCCGATTATGCGGCCGCGGCCCATCCGAGCCCGGTCGCCGTCGCCGCGTTGTCGCCCGCCGCGCCGGCCGCGGCCGCCGCCACCAGTCAGATCAAGCCTTCCTCCGACCAGCCTGTCGCCGGCTTCGGCGGGAAATGGAGCGTCGTCGGCGGCTCGCCGATCGTCGTCGCCGACGGCGAGGACCTCGACGGCCTGTCGCGCCGCTACGGCGTTCCGGCCGCCGCGATGCTGAAGAGCAACGGCCTGAACAGCCCCGCCGAAGTCCACGGCGGCATGCGCCTCATCGTCCCCGTCTATAGCGCCGGCGGCCCCGCCGTCGCCGCGGCGCCGGTCGCAAAATCCAAGCGCGTCGCTTCCGCCGACGCGCCCGCTGCGACCCCCGTCAAGACGGCGAAGGCCAAGAAGCCGGCCCCCGACGCCATCGCGCAGGCGAGCTCGCCGCCGGCCAAGTCGGCGGCGAAAACCGCCGCGAAGACGGCCTCCCCCGTAGTCGTCGCTCAGGCGGACGCCGACGCGAAGGTGACGGCCGCCGCCAAGAAGAATCCGAGCGCCGACGCCACCCCGATCAGCGGCGTCCATCCTGGCGAGCCCGCCTCCGCGGCGCCCCTGACCGGCGCCGAGGCGGACGCCGCCGGAGTCGCGCCGGAGTTTCGCTGGCCGGCGCGCGGCCGCATCATCGAGAGCTTCAAGGCCGGCGGCAACGACGGCATCAATATCGCCGTGCCCGAGGGCACCTCGGTGCGCGCGGCCGAAAGCGGCACCGTCGCCTACGCCGGCGACGGGTTGAAAGGCTACGGCAATCTGGTGCTGATCCGCCACCCCAACGGCTTCGTCACCGCCTACGCCAACAACGGCGAACTGGACGTCAAGGCCGGCGACACGGTCAAGCGCGGCCAGATCATCGCCAAGTCCGGCCAGAGCGGCAACGTCAATTCGCCGCAACTGCACTTCGAGTTGCGCAAGGGCACGACGCCCGTCGATCCCACCTCTTATCTTGCCGGCCTCTAGACCGGCCGGCGGGATGGCTAAAGGTCCGGCCTCCAGTCCGGAGGCGGCGTCGCTCACAGGATGACCGCGAGACACGATTGCGCTGTGAGTGGGAAAGCGAGGCGGCGGGCGCGAGGAAAGGCCCGCCGCCTTCGCCGTTCGAGGGCGAGCATCGCGCCCTGGCTCGACGTCAACCGGCTTCGCCGTCCAACCGCCGCCCGAGCCTCCCCGCCAAGTCCTGGGTGAACTGCCAAGCCGCGCGGCCCGATCGCGAGCCCCGGGTCGTCGCCCATTCCAGCGCTTCGCGCTCGATTTCGTCCGCCGGCGCTTCGAGCCTGAAATGCTTGGCGTAGCCGCGGACCATCGCGAGATAGTCATCTTGGCTGCAATGATGGAAGCCCAGCCATAGGCCGAAGCGGTCGGACAGGGAGACTTTCTCCTCGACCGCGTCGCCGGGATTGATCGCGCTCGAGCTCTCGTTCTCCAACATTTCGCGCGGCAGCATGT
>Ga0182014_10008029_pt1 | contig 10900 bp, 13 predicted proteins | sample 612S2DmetaG_FD_120489 | JGI IMG/M metagenome (GOLD analysis project Ga0182014, IMG submission 120489) | Permafrost microbial communities from Stordalen Mire, Sweden - 612S2D metaG | ecosystem: Environmental > Terrestrial > Soil > Wetlands > Permafrost | place: Sweden: Stordalen | collected... | reverse complement strand
ACGCCTTCCATCATGCGCGCCCCGCCCGAAGCCGAAACGATGATAAGGGGAGCCTTGCTTTCCGTGGCCTGCTCAATCGCCCGCGTAATCATCTCCCCGACCACCGCTCCCATGCTTCCGCCGATAAACGAGTACTCCATGGCGCTCACAATCACCGGAGACCCGTTGAGCTTGCCGCGCGCGTTGATCACGGCATCTTTCAGTCCGGTTTCGGTCTGCGCCTGTTTCAGTCGCGATGAGTAGGTCTTCAGGTCGACAAACTTCAGCGGGTCGGTCGAGACCAGGTTGGCATCAAACACTTCGTACTGGTTATCGTCCAGAAGTTGTGCCAGGCGGGTCCGAGCGTCGATGCGAAAGTGTCGCTCGCACTTGGGACAGACATTCAGGTTTTCTTCCAGATCTTTTTTCCAGATGATCTGCCGGCACTGCTCACACTTGACCCACAGCCCCTCGGTGCGCACTTTCTTCTCGCCCCTGGCATCCAGTTCGCCGGATTGTCGTTTAAACCAAGGCATAGGAATTTTGTAAATGAGTAATTTTGTAATTTGGTAATTGAACGGCTCTGCATTCCCGCCGCCAATTACTCAATTACAAAATTACCCAATTACCCAATCAGTACTCGATCCCTCTCTGTGCCATCACACCCTTTTCGTAGGCGTGTTTCACCTGGCGCATCTCGGTGACGGTGTCGGCCAGTTCGACAATTGTCGGATGGGCGTTCCTCCCGGTCAAAATGACATGAACCATTTCCGGCTTCTTCTTCAGGCTCTCGACCACCTTCCCCGGATCGAGCATGCCGTAGCTGATGGCGTAATTAATCTCATCCAGAATAACCAAATCCCATTCGCCCGAGCGAATCGCCTGCTCCGCTTCGGCCCATGCTTCTTCCACCATCCGTACGTCTTCGGGATCGGGCTTCTCCGTTCCCACCTTCACGAAGCCGCGCCCCATTTGCTTCATCACGAACTTGTCTCCAAACGCCTGCACTGCATCAAGCTCGCCATAATGCCACGAACCCTTGAGAAATTGCAGCATCAGCACCCGCATCCCCTGGCCCACCGCCCGCAGACCCGTCCCCATGGCGGCCGTAGTCTTGCCCTTTCCGGGCCCCGTGTTCACGATGATCAAACCCCGACGGATTTCCTGCATACCTGGGAATAATTGATTGTACCTGTTCAGGGCGTTTGGCGACGCTAGAGGGGTAGTATGTTCAGGAAATCTAGCGCGCCCCTGCTCGGGTAGGAACTTTGTGTACCTTCGTGTCCTTTGTGGTTGATGCAGTTCACGGGCCCGGTTGGGATGCCGCGCCCGCTCAAAACACCGACGCCGAGACTTTTCCGCTAGGGCATCTTGATCGTCTTGCGGGACTCAATTTTCCCGTCGCTGGCAGACGGAGGTTCTTCTCCCAGCAACTTCGCGGTAATCCGCAGCGCTTCTACTTCTTGTCTCACTCTTACGACTTCCTGCTCTTTCATGCGCAGTACTTCAAGTGGATTCTTCATGGGGAGGGCTCCTTACTCAACTATCGACATCATCAACCATCGATCAGGCATCGACTCTAACCCGTCACAGAGCAGCGAGAAACATCACGAAGGTGCACGCCGGATTTCGCGATCTGTCTCAATGTCCAACGTGGTACGGATGCCCTTTCAAAATAGTAAATGCGCGGTAGAGTTGCTCCAGCAATACTACTCGCGCTAACTCGTGGGCAAGCGTCATTTTTCCCAGGGAAAGTAACAACTTCGCTTCCTGCCGCGTTTCATCCGTGAATCCATTCGCCGGACCCAACGCAAACAGCAGCGGTAACGGATTACGATCCTGATGGTTCCCGAGAAACTCGGCGAACTCCTCCGAGGAAAGCTGCTTCCCCCGGCTGTCGAGCACCACGAGGGCATGCGCCTCGCGCCTACACAGCTTCAGCAAGCCCGACTCATCTTTCAGGGCAATGCCCTGCGCATCGGCATAACGGCCCAGCCGCTTCAGGTACTCGTCGGTCAATGATTGGATGGCGGGCTCTTTGGTCTTCCCAATCCACGCAATTCTTAGCTTCACACCGGGATTTAATCACAAGGCAGCAAACGTACACAAAGGAAATGCCGCCGGGATACAGCGCTTGTCCTTGGCGGTCATCGCATTCCCGAAACCACCACCACCTCGGCCCCAAACTTAATGCTGTCGCCATCCGAATATTGCTGGATCGCCGCGATCACCTCGCGATCCACTTCGTCCCGCTTCTCTGCCGGAACCCGTTGCATCAGCGGAAGAAACGGCGTGGAGACAGCCTGCGCCTGCTCCCAAACTTCCTCCGCCGTGCCCGGCCAGGTCCACGGCACGGCCTTGACTTTTTCCTCAACCTCGACGAAGCCCGCCTTCTGCATCACCGATGACAAGCTCCCCGGTTGGCTGAACTTGAATGGGTCCGGTCCGCCTGGGGCAATCGCGGGTCCTCCCACATGTTTGATCACAATCCCAATCATGCTCGACCAATAGGGCTGCTCCAACGGTCCCCACACCAAAAAACAAGCTCGCGCCCCCGGCTTTAGAGTGCGATGCACTTCGTGCAACGCCTTCTCGCAATCCTGAAAAAACATCACGCCGAAGCGGCTGGTAACCAGATCGAAGCTTTGATCGGGAAAGGGAAGCTGGTGCGCGTCGGCTTGCTGAGTCGAGAAATTAGCTAATCCGCGCTGCTCAGCCCGTTCAGCGGCGATCTGCAGAAGTTCACTACTGAGATCGAGGGCCGTGACATGGCCTTCGGCGCCGACGCGTGCGGCCAGGCTGATCGCCGGTTCACCCGTGCCGCTGGCCAGATCCAAAACCTTCATTCCCGGTTTCGGCCGCGCATACTCGACCAGCGCCTCGGTGACGTCGCGCCCCATGGCGCCCGATTTCGCCCGCCATTTCTCCGACGCGAACAGCCGGTACGAAGCGCCCCACTGCGGATTCGAATTGGAAGGAGATGCCATAAAGGCCGAAGATCTCAGCCACGGATTTCCACGGATCAATCTTTTTTTCGGTTATCCGTGAGATCCGTGAAAATCCGTGGCTGATCTTGTTAAGCCCGTTTTTTCGCGACCCGCCGCACCGGAGCTCGTTTCGTTTTAGGGGCGCGCGCGGCCAGCTCCGACGGCTCCAGCCGCTTCGCCGACTTCCACAGCCGCTCCAAATCGTAAAACTTGCGCGCCTTCTCCGAGAACACATGCACTACGAAATCGACATAGTCGAGCAGCACCCATTCCGCTTGCTTATAGCCTTCGATGTGAGTCGGATGCTGCCCTGCCTTCTCCAGCCGCTCCTCGACCTCGTCCGCGATCGCCTGAATCTGCCGAGGGTTGGTGCCGCTGCACACCACAAAGTAGTCGGTAAATGCTCCCGACCCTTGTTCCAGTTCTAAAATCGTAATTTCTCCCGCCTGCTTTTCCTGGCAAGCGGCAATGGCTTCCGATACCTGTCGCTTCACATCGTTCTTTTTCATGCAGTCGTCATTGGTCGTTGGTCGGTCGTCGTTGGTCGTTGGCTTCTTTATTCTAACTGACGCGGGGTTGAGGAGGAGTTGCGTAACGGCCAACGACGAAGGACCAACGCCTATCTGCTCCGATACAACCCCATCTTCTTGATGTATTCAGCCACCGCCGAATCCACCAACTTCGTCAGTGGCCGCTTGGCCACGACCGCCTCTCGAATCACCGTAGCCGAAACCTTTTGATGCACGTTCTCCAGCAGATGCACCGTCGCCCCCGCCAGCACTAAGTCGCCTTTTGCCGCTTGCCTGGCAAATGGCTTGGTCACCGCGGATTTCGGGCGCAGTTCCTCCGGCAGAGCATTGGCGACATCGGCCAGCGAAAACCCCGGACGGCTGGCCACGACGAATTCACATTCCCGGAAAAGCGCCGCTGCTTCGTGCCAGGTTGCGATGTCCTTGAACGCATCGATTCCGATCAGGAAGAAAAGCCGATCGCTCTTCTTGAGTGTCTGTTTCAATCGACGAACCGTATCGATGGAGTAATTCGCACCAGCTTGAGCGTTCCCTTTTTTGCCGGAGACGCCCGCGGCCGCGAGCTCACCCGGAGCCTCCAAGAGAGACGGCACGAATGCCTTCTCGTCCACAGTCGCCAGCGCAACCATGGCATAGCGATGGAAGTAAGACGCAATGGGGTGCCGCTGCTTGTGAGGTGGAATGTTGGCTGGGACGAAATGAATGCGGCCCAGTTGGAAACGCTCCTGCGCGCCTCGTGCCAGGGCCATGTGTCCTAGATGAATTGGATCAAAGGTTCCGCCAAAAAGTCCGATGTTCATGCGTGTCCAATTGCCAAGCAACCTCGGCTGAGCGTCTTGCCCGGTGCATCTCTTGGTTCAGAAAATCCGCACTTTTGCGCATCTCCGAAATTCACAGGCCAATCTCGTAGTAGATTCAAGCTAACAGTTGTGGCTGTGGTTGTCCTCATGGCCAGCGCCCACCCGTCAGCAATCAGATGAACTCCCGTAACTCGCGGAGTTCCTATTTTGGAACTAAAGTTTGCTCGTATGCGTCTGAAGCTCCCCCTTCTTCGCGCACGCTACATTGCCCCGGCTCGGGCGCCGATCCTCCGCTACGGCGTCGCCGTCCTCAGCATTACCCTCGCCCTGATCCCGGCATTAATGATGGTGGATCTCGTCGAAAGCCGCTTGATCGTGTTTGCCGTCGCCATCATGGTCAGCGCCTGGTATGGGGGCTGGAAGCCCGGTTTGGTGGCAACGTCGTTCGCGCTCACCGTCAGCGCCTATTTTTCTTTAGCCGGCGAACACTCGCCCGCCGAATATCGCAAAGCCATCATACATCTGACTCTGTTTGTGTTTGTGGCCCTGTTGATTTGCTCCTTCAACGCAGCCCTGCGTTCGGCCCAGGAGGGTTTGCGGCGTTCGGAAATCAACTTCCGCTCGCTGGTGACCAATGCCCCTTATGGGATTTGCCGGTGCGACTCGGACGGCATCCTGCTCAGCGCCAACCCGGCGCTGGTGAGCATGCTGGAGTACGCTTCGCCCTCCGAACTCGTGGATGGCAATTTAGCCAACCTGTACGCAGACACGCAACAGTGGTTCGTGGTCGCCGATCATTTTCGCTCCTCGCAGCGCTTCAACGGTTTGATTGCTGACTGGCTCCGCAAGGACCGCGTTCCCATCACCGTGCGCCTTTCCGGCCGAACCATTCGCGACGAACACAACTCGACGTTCTTCGAACTGTTCGCCGAGGACGTGACTGAACATCGAACCCTGGAACAACAGCTCCGCCAAGCTCAAAAGATGGAAGCCGTCGGCCGGCTTGCCGGCGGAATCGCGCACGATTTCAACAATCTTCTAATGGTGATCTCAGGCTACAGCGAGTTCCTGCTGGAGAGGATCGGCCCCGATCCGGGACTGCGTGGCCCCGCTCAGGAAATCGCCAACGCGGCCAATCGCGCCACCGCGCTCACCCGCCAACTCCTGGCCTTCAGCCGAAAGCAAATGCTCATTCCCAAGATTTTGGATTTGAATGCCGTGGTCCCAGAAAACTTCAAAATGCTGACTCGCCTGATCGGGGAAGATATCGAACTGGTCATGGTACCCGGCAAGGACCTGGGCGCGACCAAAGCCGATCCCGGCCAGATCGAGCAGGTCATTATGAATCTGGCCGTCAATGCCCGCGACGCCATGCCACGCGGAGGCAAGCTCACCATCGAAACCGCGAATGTTTCGCTGGACGAAACTTACGCTCGTCTGCATCCCCCTGTGGAGCCGGGTGAGTACGTAATGCTCGCCATCAGCGACACCGGGGAAGGAATGGATTCGGAAACCCAGAGCCGAATCTTCGAACCATTTTTCAGCACCAAAGGCCCGAAGGGAACCGGACTCGGCCTTTCCACCGTGTACGGCATCGTCAAGCAAAGCGGAGGCTACATCTGGGCCTATAGCGAACCGGGCAAGGGAACGTCCTTCAAGGTCTACCTCCCTCGAGTCACTGAGACCGGAGAACCGGCTGTGGCACAACCTGCAGTTGCAGCCGAAGATATTCAGCGGGGCCGCGAAACCGTTCTGCTGGTCGAAGATGAGGTCACCGTCCTGCGTCTTGCCCGCGATTTCCTGGAGCGCCAGGGATACACCGTGATCGATGCCGGCGATCCCGCCACCGCAATCCTGATTTCCAACGCTCACTCCGGCCCCATTCACCTGCTGCTGACCGACGTAGTGATGCCCGGAATGACCGGACGCGAATTGGCGAACCAGCTTTGTCCGCGGCGGCCCGAAATGCGCGTGCTTTATATGTCGGGCTACACCGAGAACGCGATTGGCCGAAACGGCACGCTGGACGCGGGTATCACCCTGCTCCAGAAGCCCTTTACCCTGCTCACGCTCAAAGCAAAAGTACGAGAGGTGCTCGATGCACCGCTCCCCAAGGAGGTCTCTATGTCTGCTCGTTTAGCGATGGAAGCTGAAGCTGGTCCTCGGAATACAAAGTTGTCGCCGTTCCGTGCGCAACGGTTCAAACTCCAATTGCCGCTGAAATACCGGCCGATCGGAGAGGACGCGTGGCGCGCCGGGACCACGGAGAACATCAGCCGCTCGGGCCTGCTGTTTCGGGCCGAGGAATTGCTTCCGGCCAACGTCCTGCTCGAGATCAATCTGGTGTTGCCCGCGGAAATCGCAGGCTTGTCGGCGGCGGAGGTCGTATGCCGCGGCGAAGTAGTCCGAACCATGGAACCCGAAACTCCGTCGATGAACCCAGCCCTAGCCGCCAAAATTTTGCAATACCACTTCCAGCACGGCTCGCTGGTCCCAGAGGCGTAAGATTCAGTCGCACTCTTAAAGCGGTGTCATCCTGATAAAGCGGTGTCATCCTGAGCGAAGTTGCCGTCGCGTAGCGACGGCAACGTAGTCGAAGGACCCCGAGACCACCTCCCAACTACGAAACCGGCAGGGAGTTTCCGCTATGCTTTTCAGAGTGCCCCGTTCAAGCTCCCGCTTGGACGGGGTTTTTGACTTTCGGAACGAACCGAGCCGGCGGCATGATTCCCAGCCTTTCCCTCCGCCGCGCTGTCCATTGCGATTCGATTTCGACCATCCCAACGTGCCCTGCCGGATTAACGAGATTTTAAAGATGCCTCGCGGCGACTCACGCATCTGACAGGTAAAAGAGCCCAATTACAGTGGCGCCGCTCGCATGCGCGAGCGGAAGTGTATCTAAATCACCTTTCAAAAAACCCATTACTTAAGGAGACGAGGATTCAACGGCGATCAGGGGAGGCCAAGTGAAGTGCGCTTTTTCTTGAATCCTGTACCACCCTAAGTCCTTACTCTTGGTACCGAGCGCTATGGCCTCGCGAATCCTTTCCGGAGTCATGTCCCGAACAATCTGTGCCTGTGCGACGCCGACGATCACGGACATCACAAAGAGCAGAAGAACGCACCTACGGCTTGTCATTGGCTGCGAGGGCTACTCTCAGAAAAGGAGTCGAATAGATGCTGCGAAGAGGCAGTACAAGCCGTTTACGGAGGCCGATGTAACTCCGGATATGATCAAGCCCGAGATCTTGGTGTATGCCGAGCCGCACGCTGTACAGGGTACCGATATTGCAAACGTTGAGGCAATCGTGGTGCTCCCGCACAACAGCAAAGATGCGAGTCAGGCGGTACATCCGACGGAAATGAAAGACGCGTCTCAAGAGTACAAGAACCTTTTTGGCTTTAGTGGAGAAGGAAAGGGTCTGGTTGCCACTTTTCCAATCGACGCATGGAACGAAAACAATGATGTGCGAGTCGTATTCGACAAAACAATACCCGGCTCGAACGGGCCGAACGCCCTTGGCGGTTGTAAGGACTGCAAATCGCGCATATATCTCGGAAGAGTCAGATAACGCAGCAACGTCGCGGGAGCCGAGCTAGCGGCTAAATTGGGCAATAATATAGTTGACTCCACCACGGTATTTCTGTATTATTTGAGTCATGGAGAATAAGGCCATGACCGAACCCAAGAGTTTGCAGGAAGCAATCGTTTACTTCTCGAATCCTGACAACTGCATCGACTATCTCGCTATCCGCCGATGGCCGGATGGTAAAGTTCTCTGCCCTTCGTGTGGTTCCCCTAAGGTCAAGTACCGCGCCAATCGCCGCACTTGGACTTGCTCCACTCATCATGCCAAGCGTGAGTTCTCCATTAAGGTTGGCACTGTTATGGAAGATTCGCCGATTCCCTTGGACAAATGGCTTACCGCAACTTGGTTGGTCACTAACTGCAAAAACGGAATCAGCAGCTACGAGATTGCGCGAGACGTGAAAGTAACTCAGAAGTCGGCATGGTTCATGCTTCACCGCATCCGGTTGGCAATGCAGGATGATTTCTTCGGTAGCAAACTCGGCGGAGAAGTGGAAGTCGATGAGACCTTCATCGGCGGCAAAGCGCGAAATATGCACGTCTCGGAGCGCAAGCGCCGAATCACTGGCACTGGTGGAACTGACAAGACTGCGGTTATCGGAATCTTGGAGCGTGGCGGCAAGGTTCGCGCTGCCGTCATCCCCAGCCGCAAGCGCAAGGTGCTGCAAGAGGAAGTACGCAAGCATGTAACCGCTGGCGCGGCTCTGTACACCGATGCCCTCATGTCCTACGAAGGGCTGGCGGGTGACTATGCTCATCAAGTGGTAGACCACGCGACTCAGTACGTAGACGGTCGCGTACACACGAACGGCCTTGAGAACTTCTGGTCGCTCCTCAAGCGCGGTATTTCGGGAACCTACGTTAGCGTGGAACCGTTTCATTTGTTTCGTTACCTTGATGAGCAGATGTTCCGTTTCAATAACCGTAAAGACCTTGATGACAAGGGGCGGTTCGATCTGACCGTGTCCCAGATCGTAGGTAAGCGCCTGACCTTTGCTGAACTTACTGGCAAGTCAGGCGCTCCCACGATTCACTAGACCTTGGAGTCGGAAGCGCGGTCGGCAGAAACCCCATCAATTAAAGTAGTGCCGATATGCAAGCGTATCGGCACGTGTATATCGGAACGTTCCTTGCTAGTTAAATGTGCGACGCGGAGCATGAATTCGTTTATTTGATTCACCGCCGCAGCAAACGCCTGACCAGTCCGCGCGTCATAACTAGAACCGAACCAGTCGCAATTACACTGAGAACAACGATAGTCATTGCGTGGAAGTTGTGAAGTGATAGGCAGCATAACTTTCGCTCTGCACTTGGGATTCTGACACTCAATTTCAACGCCCTGAATGTCGCTTAGGTCAATCAAAGTCCTGATCTCTCTCGTCATTTAGCCTTCCCAATTTTCCCTTTTTTCTGCGCTCGTTTGCGTCTCCACTCTTTATCTCGCCTCTGTATCTCTTCGTGCGAGACAGAGAGTAATCTTCTAACCACTACATCAAACCGCTCCGAATCGCTTGCGTTTTTCTCCATCCCCCATCCTTTCGAGTGGCGCTAACCCCTTCTTCGCCTCTAGTTCTTTTCTCAAAGATTCCAAATACTTTCTGGTTATGTGAAAACCGAACGCCGCTCGGTTCATTAACCCGAATAGAATCTGAAGAGGTTTACGCATATTTTCGCCCTTCCAGTTTTGAGCGTCGAGATAGCGCATAGATTCGTAAGCAAATAAATCGGCACTTTGTAGGCCAACATCATCGCGCCAAGTCAGCGGCGTAATCCCAACGAATTTATGTCTATGCTCCCATGCCGGATCATCAACCATCTGGTTATAACTTTGCAGGGCAGGCACGTCCCAATCTCCGTGGTCGTGAACTATTGCCAACTGATCGTCAGGATGCGTTTCTGCAATTGCAGCGCCTAATTGCTCCATTAGGGCTTTCATGCACAAGACATAGGCACTTCCCACTCCTGGCGGATCACAGTGGGGAAATATCTCGTTAAATGCTCTAAGGTCTATTCCAGCAGCCACAGGGATCATCCTGCCCTTGCCGGATATATTCAGGAGTTTTTTAGTGAAGCGTAATTTTCTGTGCTGTTCCTTTTCCCAGCCTTTGTATTGCCCGTCATTGGCGTTCATTTCTGCGGCATGGTATCGGGATAACTTTCTTCCTTCGGGTAGAGTTCTATTCTCAAAGGCCAAAGCCTTTTGCCAATGTTTCTCTCTCTTTTTCCATTGCGCTTCGTCCCCAACCCATCCCCCGATTACGAGCGTGCGAGTCTTGTAGCTCTCGTCGAACTTCAAAGTTAGTACGGCCATAAACCTCCGGCGCGGCTCTCGGGCAGGATGAACAATGTGCGCTATTTCGCAAATCATCGCGCACACCCGCTTCGGCTATAATCTACTCGACCCTTGGTGGAGTCAAGTAATTTATTGCCCTAAATTGGGCCAGCCCACCACAAGCGCGATACCCAAATTGTTCCCTTGACTTTGCTGCGGAATGTAGGATAACATAATTAACATAACATTAGCTCTTAGATAACAACAATGGCTGTTCCGGTTCTTTGAAAACTTAGCAGGCTGCTGAAACAAGCGGGAACTCCTGGCAGGCATCGCTCAGCAATGCGCAGACTTAGAAACGCTAAGTCCTTTAGAAGAGATATTTTAGAGGGTATATCGAGCTCCCCCCCCGTGTTTTCAAAGACTTACGACGGCTAAAGAGCCATGAGATAATCCCCTCCGTAAGTCCTTTAGAAGGGATATTTTACGAGGGTATCTCGAAAACTGGTCCTTTCTTTTCATGGATCTGGCAAGAAAGCGCGTCTTTTCGCTACATACCCCTGTAGCGAGATACTCTAAGAGCTTTCCCCATCGGCTACCACGGGCTCGATATTTGCTCGCGCTTCTTCCACTTTGTCCGCCATCGCGAACTTCAACTTCTCGATGCCTGCGCCCGTGACCGCGGAGATGGCAAACACTTCGAGCCCCTGCTTCTTGCAATACCGCTTCAACTTGGCCAGCTT
>Ga0182014_10008028_pt1 | contig 10900 bp, 9 predicted proteins | sample 612S2DmetaG_FD_120489 | JGI IMG/M metagenome (GOLD analysis project Ga0182014, IMG submission 120489) | Permafrost microbial communities from Stordalen Mire, Sweden - 612S2D metaG | ecosystem: Environmental > Terrestrial > Soil > Wetlands > Permafrost | place: Sweden: Stordalen | collected... | reverse complement strand
CAATTGGCGCAAGAGCTGCCAGCGCGTGGCGCCGACGGCCAGACGGATGGCCATCTCACGGCGGCGGCCGGCGGTACGCGAGGTAAGCAACAACGCCACGTTGGCGCAGCCGACCAGAAGCACGGTCGATGCGGCGGCCCACAAAAGCCAAAGCGGCCGGCGCAAATCGCCCGCCACGAAATGGGAAAACGAATCGAGATCGATGAAGTAGCCGAGATGGGCCATGCCGGTAGGATCGTTCGACGTCTTCAGGCCGGCTACGTACCGGTTGACACGGTCGGCGGCCCGAGCCGGGGTGACGCCGTCGCGCAGCCGCGCGAAGACGCGTTCCATCATGTTGTAGCCGCGTCTGCGCAGGCGGTCCGGCGAAAACACCACCGGCACCCATGCTTGAACGCCGGCCGGAACGTGGAAGCGTGGCCCGGCAACGCCTACGATTCGATAGGGCCGGCCATCCAGCATCAGCACCCCGCCGATGGCGGACGGGCTAGCGGCGAATTGCGTTTGCCAGAGACCGTACGAGATCACGGCCACGGTTTCCCGGTCTTCGCGATGGAAGAAACGGCCGGCCAGCGGGTGCTCGCCGAAGACACGAAAATAATCCGGCGTGACGCCGCGTCCCAGCATGCGGCTCGGCTGGCCGCCCAGTTCCGCGGTCCATTCGCGCGGTTCGGAAGCGGCAACCGCGCTGAATGTGTCGGTCATCTCCTGGAGCTCGCGGTACTCCACGGCGGAAGTTTCGGCGCCCGTCATCTGCAGCTTTTCGAGGCGCACACTGGCCACCATGATGTTGCCCGCGTCGCGGATTCCCAGCGGATCGAGAAGCGCGGTCCGGAGCACGCTGACAATCGCCGTATTGGCTCCCACGGCGAGGCCCACGGTGACGATGGCCGCCGCCGTCACCAGCGGTTGATGGCGCAACAGACGCAGGGCGAAACGGGCGTCGCGCAAGGCCGCGTCGAGCCAGGGAAATCCCCACTCGTCGCGGCTCCGCTCGCGGGCGCCGAGGTCGTTGCCGAACCGGCGCCGGGCGGCGGCATGCGCGGCGGCGGGGGACAGGCCTTCGTCGCGAAGTTGCCGCTCGAGCATCTCCCGGTGGGCGCGGATTTCGTCGGCCAGTTCGCTATCCAGGCGGCCGCGCGTAAACCAGAAGCGGATACGGTTCCAGAGCCTCATGCTCCCTCCATCACGCGGGCGATGGCGGCCACGAGGTACCCGAAGTCGCGGGTTTCCCTTGCCAATTGTTTGCGGCCGGCGGCGGTAATGGAATACTGGCGCACCTTGCGTCCGGTTTCCGAAGCGGTCCATTCGGCCCGGACCCAGGCGTTGACCAGGAGGCGCTGCAGGGCGGGATAGAGCGACCCCTCGCCGATGGTCAGCGCTTCGCCGGAGATGCGGTGGATGTGCTGGGCGATGCCGTAGCCGTGATTGGGGCCGCGAGCGAGGGTTTTCAAGACCAGCATATCGAGCGTGCCGGGCAGGAGATCGGGAGCGCGTTCAGCCATTGTCTATCGATACCTCGAATGTCGATGCCTTGAGTATGAAACGCGGGGCTGGCGCTGTCAAGAGGTCCTGGCAGGCCGGCCGGTGCGACACTGGAAGCATGTCCAAGCAATCAGCCGGATCTCTGCGCTCGCACCTGGCCGAACTGCTCCGCATGAAGGGCGCTCACTTGACCTTCCACGCCGCGGTCGCCGATTTTCCGGCGCACCTGCGGGGGGTAAAGCCGCAAGGGGCCCCACATTCGGCGTGGCAACTGCTGGAGCACATGCGCATCGCGCAGGAAGACATCCTGGACTTCAGCCGCAATCAGGCGTACGCCAAGAAGAAGTTCCCCGACGACTACTGGCCAGCAAAGGAAGCGCCCCCAAGCGAGGATGCCTGGGACGCCAGCGTGAAACAGTTTCAATCCGATCTGAAAGAGATGCAGGCGCTCGTCGCCGACACGAAACACGACCTGATGGCCGCAATCCCCCACGGCACCGGGCAAACCTTGCTGCGCGAAGCCCTGGTGGCGGCGGACCACAACGCCTATCACCTGGGACAGTTGATGTTTCTGCGCAAGATGCTGGAAGCCTGACGCGGGGCTGAAGGCGGCAAGATCGTAACGGTACCGGGAAAAAACGGAGCGCTCCTTTTTCGTCTGGTGACCGAGCGTGCGATCGCGCACATGGAGCCGGGCTTCGACTTTACCATTCATATCGACGATTACGCTCACGGCACGGGGATATTGACGCGGTAGGGGGTGCAACTCGGTAGCCCCAGCGATTTCTGCGAAATTTCCGGGCCCGCTGCCACTATATCCAGGTAGCGACATGCGGCTACTGGTGTTACTGGGGGTCGGCGCGCTAGCCTGGGCGCAGCCGCCGGATCCGGCTTACGAGCCTTTGGCGCGGGCCTATGCGGCACTGAAGGCGAAGGATTACGACGCCGCGGTAGCGGGATTTCGGGCTGCCGGCACGCTGGCGCCGGATCGTGCGTCGATCCACAAGGATCTGGCGTACACCTATCTGAAGATCGGCGAAAACGAATTGGCGCGCCGCGAATTCGGCGAGGCCATGCGCCTCAACGCCGGCGACGAGCAAGTCGCTATGGAGTTCGCCTTTCTAAGCTACGAGAGCAAAGAGCAGGCCGTGGCGCGGCGGATCTTCGACCGAATTCGCAAGACCGGCAACCGGACCGCCGAACAAGCCTTTCAGAACATAGACCGGCCTTTGGCGGCGGGCATTGCACGATGGCAGGAGGCGATCCGGCGCGGCGCGGATAACTTCAGCAGTCATCATGAGTTGGCCAGACTGGCTGAGCAGCGCGACGAGTTGGCCCTGGCGGCGGAACATTATTCCACCGCGTGGCGTCTGGAACCGGAGCGACGCATGGTGCTGGTGGACCTGGCCCGCGTGTGGACGGCGATGGGGCGGGCGGAGGGTGCCACGGCCGCCCTTTTGGCGGCGTCCCGCGGACCGGAGCCCCGCTGCCGGGAGTTGGCCCGTGAGTCTCTCCCCGCGCGGTATCCTTTCGTCGCGGAGTTTCAGAGGGCCGCGGAACTGGACCCCCGGAACATCGCCCTCCGGCGTGAGCTTGCCTATCTCCTGCTCAAGATTGGCCGGCAGACGGCGGCTGAGAGCGAGTTCGGCAAGTTGGTGGAACAGGATGGCGATCTGCTGGCAGCCACGCAACTCGGCTTTTTGCTGCGGGCGCGGGGCGAACGGGCAGCCGCCCAAGCCCTGTTCGACCGCGTGCTGGCGGGCGGCGACGAGGAATTGGCAAATCGGGTCCGCGCGGTTCTGCGCGTGCCGCAGGAGGCCAAACCTGGGGACGACGGCCGGAAGCAGGCGCTGGACGCCAAAGAGATGGCGGAACGCAGCTACAAAGCCGGTTACCTGAAAGACGCGCTGAATTACCTGCAGCAGGCCAACGAAGCCGACCCCGCCGACTACGCCGTGATGTTGCGCTTGGGGTGGACCTACAACATGCTCCATCAGGATGTGGCCGCGTATCGCTATTTCGGCATGGCGCGGCTGAGCTCCGATCCGAGGATTTCAGCCGAGGCGCGGAAGGCGTGGCTGAATCTGCGGTCGGTAGGTGCCCGCGTTCGCGTCACCGGGTGGATGTACCCTATCTTTTCGACCCGCTGGCACGATCTGTTCGGCTACGGCCAGGTGAGGTTGGAGTTGCGCACCGGCTTGCCGCTGGTGCTGTACAGCAGCGTTCGCCTGGTTGGAGATACGCGGTTGACAATAGGCGCGATTTCGCCGGTGGCGCTTTCGGAGAGCTCCCTGATTTTCGCCGGTGGAGTGCGGAGCCTGCCCTGGCATGGTATCACCGGTTGGTTTGAAGCCGGGTCGGCGGTCGGCTATATGAGCGGCCACGCGTTGCCCGACTACCGCGGCGGTCTATCCATGACGCGGGGTTGGGGACACTCGATGGGAGCGGAAACGGGAGGTTGGTTTACCGATACAAGCCTGGATGGGGTATTCGTGAGCCGGTTCGGCGACGACTTTCTGGCGTATAGCCACACCAGAGTGGGGTACACGCTTGGACCAAGCGAGTTACGCACCCAGATCGTCTGGACCGGCAATCTAACGCTGGACGATCAACGGCAATATTGGGCCAATTTTGTTGAGACGGGTCCTGGTATCCGAATTCATACTGCCTGGATGCCACCGCCGATGTACATAGGCCTGGACGCCATGCGCGGAGCCTATCTGATCCACGATGGGAATCCTGGGCGACCAAACTTTAACGATGTTCGGATGGGAATCTGGTATGCGTTTGTGCATTAGCTTGCTGTGGCTGACTGCTGGCTTGGTTTGTAGTGAGCAACTTCCTTATTTTCATGTGCTTGGCGGAAACCAGGAAAGCTGGGCGTCGATTCTTGGCTCTATCGGGATGGAAGCGAAGCCGATGGACGAGGCCCAGGTTTTCGTGGCTGGCGCGGGTGCGCCGGCTTCCACTGAATGGCAGGCCCGATTAGAGGGAGGGGCCTTCCTGGTTCTGGAGGGCCAATCCCCGCTGGCAGAGCAGCTCGGATTTCGAAGCGGCCAGACGGTTATCCACCTGGGAAGCGTGCGCGACGTGCATCGGCCGGAGCTACCGATTATCTGGGAGAAACCGCTGGAATTGACAGCGATCGAAGTGCCGAAAGGCGCTCAGATATTCGCCCGCGAGCGTTGGACGGGAACGCCGGTTGAGGCGGGTTTGCGACAGGGGAAAGGAGCGATCTTGTGGATCGCCGCACCCGCCGGCGCGCGTGGCTATGAACGGTTTCCATATTTGCTTCAAGCGCTTTGCGAGCTTGGGTTTGAACCTTCTTTTCGGGCGGGAGGGCTGTGGGCGTTCTTCGATTCAGCCTACCGTTCCCGCGTGGACCTGGACTATTTCGCGGCTCGCTGGCGCGCGGCAGGCATTGCGGCGCTGCAGGTGGCCGCCTGGCACTTTCAGGAACGGGAGGCCGGTCAGGACGAGTATCTCGAAAAGCTGATCGCCGCCTGCCACCGCGAGGGCATCCTGGTGTATGCCTGGTTCGAGCTGCCGCACGTGAGTGACAAGTTCTGGGACGACCACCCCGAGTGGCGGGAGAAAACCGCGGTCTTGCAAGATGCCCAACTCGATTGGCGAAAACTGATGAACCTGAACGACCGTGCGTGCTTTCGAGCGGCGGCCGACGGGGTGCGGAAGGTGGTGGAGCGTTTCGACTGGGACGGGATCAACCTGGCGGAACTGTACTTCGAGTCGCTGGAAGGGATTAGTAATCCCTCCCGGTTCACGCCCATGAACGACACCGTGCGGGCCAGGTTTCACCAGGCCAGAGGTTTCGATCCGCTGGAGTTATTCGGAACACGAAAGGACGATGCCTCGCGCCGCGCTTTTCTTGATTTCAGAAGGGAGTTGGCGCGGGAAATGCAATCCAAGTGGATAGCCGAGGTGGAAGCCGTTCGAACACAGAAGCCCGACCTGGACCTTGTGCTTACCCATGTCGACGACCGGTTCGACGCGGGCATGCGAGACGCGATCGGCGCCGATGTAGAACGGGTGATGCCACTCGTAGACAGCCACAAAATGACCCTGCTCATCGAGGATCCCGCGACGGTGTGGAACCTGGGTCCGCAGCGTTACTCGAATATTGCCGAGCGCTACCGGCCCCTTACGCCTCACCACGAACGGCTGGCGATCGACATCAACATCGTAGAGCGCTACCAGGATGTCTACCCGACCAAACAGCAAACCGGGGTCGAGTTGTTCGAGTTGGTGCACAGCGCCGCACAGAACTTCCAGCGAGTAGCCTTGTACTTCGAGAACTCACTGCTGCCGACCGACCTGCCGCTGCTGCCGGTGTCCGCCGCGGTTGGAGCACGTTTGGAGAAGAAAGGCGATACCCTGATTCTGGAAACTCCGGTTTCGGTCGGCTTGGCCTGGCAGGGTGCGGCAACAGTGGACGGGAAACCATGGCCGGTGAGCGACGGCCATACCCTGTGGCTGCCGGCGGGAAGACACCGGATCGAACCGGCGAACACGGTGTCTCCGATCCGCCTGCTTCGTTTGAACGGCGAGTTGGATGGGGTGACTGCGCTTGGCGCCAAGGGCTTTCGCTTTTCCTACCACAGCACCTCCAGAGCGTTTGCGGTGTTGGATCGAATACCTGCCAGGGTCCAAATCGACGGAGCGACGGAGACACCGTCCATGGCCGGCGCATGTACGCTTCGGTTGCCGCGCGGGCAGCATTCCGTGACATTGACGGTTCAGTGAGTTAGGATGTCGAATGGCGCATGACAGATGTGGCGGCAGAGCCCGATTCTCCCGAGATTCCGGATAAGCTGTACTTCAAGATCGGCGAGGTCAGCGATCTGTTAGGGGTGGAGCCCTACGTACTCCGGTATTGGGAGACCGAGTTTACGGTGCTTTCACCGAAGAAATCGGGGACCGGGCACCGCCTTTACCGGCGCAAAGACGTCGAACTTCTGTTGCGCATTAAGCACCTGTTGTACGAAAAGAAGTTCACCATTGAAGGCGCGCGGCAGTTCTTGCTGGCAGATTCACGTGCGCCGAAACAGCGTAAGCTGAAGCAATCGCAGCAGGAGCTTTTCGCGGTGGATCCGTTACCCGAGATCCGCAGAGAGCTCACCGACATTCTGCGGATGTTGAAGTAACCGCCCTACGACTCGCCGGTGATCAAGTTGTAGATCCGGTCCAGGTCCTCGGCAGAGTAATAATCGATCTCGATTTTTCCTTTTTGCTTCGCCCTCTCGATGATGCGAACCTTGGTGCCAAGCACCCGCTCGAGTTGCTCGATGGCGGCCTTAACGTTGGGATCGGTGGCGGCTTCTTCGGGATGTTTCGGTTTGCGGCCCTCCATCATGCGCTGCGTGGTTCGTTCGGTTTGGCGAACGGACCAGCCCTCGGCAACCGCCTTCTCTGCGACTTCGACCTGCAACTCGGGGGTGGGAAGGGCCAGCAGGCACCGCGCATGACCCGCCGATAGCCGGCGATCTTCCACGAGTTGCTGGACTTCCGGCGCGAGATTCAGCAGGCGCAAGAAATTGAGTATGGTGGTGCGGTCTTTGCCGGTTCGGCGGCCAATGTCTTCGGCAGAAAGGTTGAATTCGCGGCCCAACTGTTCGAAAGCGTGGGCAGTTTCCATCGGATTCAGGTCTTCCCGCTGGATATTCTCAATCAGTGAGACTTCCAGGAGCTTGTCGTCAGTGATCGGGCGAACAACCACCGGAACGCTCTCCAAACCGGCGATCTTCGCGGCCCGCCAACGCCGCTCTCCAGCGACGAGCTCGTACCTGTCACCCAACTTACGTACCACTAACGGCTGAATGATTCCATTAGCCTGAATGGATTGGGCTAACTCCGCCAGTTTCTCGCTTTGAAAGATCCGGCGCGGCTGGAAGGGATTTGGCTCAATGGAGTTGATCGGTAGGGTCAGGTTGTCGTCCGGCGGTGCAGGAGAAGGCGGCAGTTGGGACGGCGGGCGCGTGGGCAGGAGCGCACCAAGGCCCCTACCGAGCGCCCTGCGCGGATTTTCTGGCTTGTTCATGGTCCAGGACTTCCTTGGCTAATTGAATGTAGCTTTCAGCGCCTCTTGATCTGGGGTCATATCCCAGGATTGCCTTGCCAAAGCTCGGGGCTTCGGCCAAACGAATGCTGCGGGGGATCACGGTAGCGAATATCTGATCTGCGAAAAATTGCTTCAGATCGGCAGCAACTTGGCGGGTAAGGTTGGTGCGGTCATCGTACATCGTGAGGAGAATCCCCTCTATTTCCAGCGGATGATCAAACGATTCGCGAATGCGATCGATAGTGTCCATGAGCTCCGAGACACCCTCTAGGGCGAAGAATTCGCATTGAATCGGGACAAGAACGGAATCGGCGGCGATGAGCGCGTTCAGCGTCAGGAGGTCAAGTGCCGGGGGGCAATCGATCAGTGTGAAGGCAAAACGCTCGCGAAGGCCGGCAATCCGCTCTCTAAGCAGGAATTCCCGATTCTCGATACCGACCAGTTCAAGATTGGCAGCGATAAGATTCTTGTCGGCAGAAATGACGTTGAGGCCTTCGAGGTCGGTTGAGCGGATGACGTTGTCCGGGGTAGCGGTGCCCAGCAGTAGGTCGTACAATCCCGGCTGGTCTTGAGACTTTTGTAGGCCAAGACCGGTAGTCGAGTTCCCTTGGGGATCAGAGTCGATCAACAGCACTTGGAGATCGTTCGCAGCAAGGGAAGCCCCCAGGTTAATAGCGGTGGTGGTCTTACCCACTCCACCCTTTTGATTGGCGATGGCAATTACGCGGCTCAAGCGGCCATGCTACCACGGATGAAGTTTTGGGTGAAGTCTCACGTGAAACAACATTGCTGAAGAGGGTCCACAGCTGTTTCACGTGAAACGGTCGTCCTCAGAACTACCATTATTTTCGACGTTCCCCCACCCGCAGGAACCGCTGTTTCCCCCATGGCAGGGGAACGGGCTCCTTCCACACAAAACCCAGACCATCCGGCGGTACTTCCTCTCCCGTCAAGAGATCGGCGGAGATGCCAAGATTCTTTACGCACGGAATCAGGTCCTGATAGCTCACCGCCCGCGAAATTACGTGATCAAATTCCTCCTGCACTTCCTCCGCACGGACAGAAAGGATTCGGAAATTGTCCAATCGCCGCGTCGCTTCCCGCAAGAACACGCTCTTGCGCTGGTGCGATTCAATCAGGGTGACGGCGCAATCCGCACGCACCACACCCACTGGAAACCCTGGAAAGCCGCCACCCGAACCCACATCGGCCACGCGCAAAGGCCCCGGGGGCAAGTGCAGCGCCAGAAAGACCGATTCACAGTAATGCCGCTCCACAGCTTCCCCTTCGCTCCGAATCGCCGTCAGATTGAGGACCTTGTTCCAGCGGGTGAGCAACTCGAAATGCATTTGCAGCAGGTCAACCTGCGCCGCGCTCAACTCGACCCAAGCGCCCAGCCGCTCGCGCAAAAGCTTAGCAAACACGGTTCAAGCTGAGATAGACGTCCAGAACGGCTATCGCTGCCGGGGTAACACCCGGGATTCGCGCGGCCTGCCCCAGCGTCGCTGGCCGTACGCGGGCGAGTTTCTCCTGAATTTCACGCGACAAACCCGGAATTCCGCCAAACCCGAAATCGGCGGGAATCGCGCGCCGATCTGAGTCTTTCAAGCGCGCAATTTGCCGTTCCTGCTGGGCAATGTAGCCGCTGTATTTGCACTCCGTCTCCACGGTGGTCGTCGCCCCGCAGACGGGTTGTTCTCCCAACACCTGGCACACCCACGCGGAGATCGATGCGATGGAAACCTCCGGCCGCTTCAGCAACTGGCCATTGGGATGCCCCTCGAGAGCGGCAGTCAGTCGGGCAACCTGAGCCTTCTTGCGCTCAAAAACCCGCCACCGCTCCTCCGTCACGAGCCCGGCCCGGCGGCCCATCGGCGTCAGGCGCAAGTCGGCGTTGTCGATGCGTAAGTGCAAGCGGTACTCCGCGCGGGAGGTAAACATGCGGTAAGGTTCGTCGGCGCCTTTGGTGATCAAATCGTCAATCAGTATTCCAATATAACCCTCGGTGCGGCCAACGATTACCGGTTCCTTTCCCGCGATCCGGCAGGCGGCATTTAACCCTGCGATCAGCCCCTGACAGGCTGCCTCTTCATAACCCGATGTGCCGTTGATCTGGCCGGCCAGGTACAAGCGGCGGATCGACTTCACCTCCAGCGTATGTTCCAACTCGCGCGCATCGATGGCGTCATATTCAATGGCGTAACCAGGGCGGATCATCTCGGCCTCTTCCAAACCCGGGATAGAGGCCACCATGGCGGCCTGCACGTCGATGGGCATGCTGGTGGACATCCCGTTCACATAGACCTCGTTGGTGTCGAGGCCTTCGGGCTCTAGAAAAATCTGGTGACGGACTTTGTCCGGGAACTTAACGAATTTGTCCTCGATAGAGGGACAATACCGCGGACCGACGCCCTCAATCTGCCCACTGTAGAGAGGGGAACGGGGAATGGCTTCCCTCAGAATCCGCCGCGTTTCCTCTGTCGTGTAGCCGATGTGGCACTGGATCTGGGGGCGGTCGATTTTGCCCGTCAGGAAGGAAAACGGGGTTGGTTCCGCGTCGCCCGGTTGGGGTTCGAACTTGGACCAGTCGATAGTGCGGCCGTCCAGGCGCGGTGGCGTGCCGGTCTTCAGGCGGGTCCAGTTCAAACCCAGGCTGCGCAACTGGTCGCCCAACAGTTGCGCCGGAGCCTCGCCATTGCGGCCGCAACTGTACTTGGCCTCGCCCACGTGGGCCAAGCCATTAAGGAAAGTGCCGGTGGTGACCACCACCGCGGCCGCCTCCACGGTTCGGCCATCGCGCAACGCCACGCCACGCGCCTGGCAGCCGTCCACGATCAGCGATGCGACCTCGGCCTGCTTGATGCGGAGGTTGGGTTCGCGCTCCAGCACTTCGCGCATCTTGACTCGGTACTGCCGCTTATCCATCTGCGCCCGCGGCGACCAAACCGCCGGGCCGCGGCTGGTATTGAGCAGGCGGAACTGGATGCCGACGGCGTCCGCCACTTCGGCCATCAACCCGCCCAACGCGTCGACCTCGCGCACCAGGTGGCCTTTGGCGATCCCGCCAATGGCGGGGTTGCAGGACATCTGCGCGATCAGGTCCAGATTCATGGTCACCATGGCGGTGCGCATTCCCATGCGGGCGCAGGCCCGCGCGGCCTCGCAACCCGCATGGCCGGCGCCGACCACGACCACGTCATACCTCTCGTGCATTGTTATCATTTTAGCGAATGCGCATCCTCATACTGGGCGGCGGCGGCCGTGAGCACGCTCTCGCCTGGAAACTCGCCCAATCGCCCGGCGTCGAAATTCTTGCCGCACCCGGCAATCCCGGCATTG
>Ga0182014_10008027_pt1 | contig 10901 bp, 14 predicted proteins | sample 612S2DmetaG_FD_120489 | JGI IMG/M metagenome (GOLD analysis project Ga0182014, IMG submission 120489) | Permafrost microbial communities from Stordalen Mire, Sweden - 612S2D metaG | ecosystem: Environmental > Terrestrial > Soil > Wetlands > Permafrost | place: Sweden: Stordalen | collected... | reverse complement strand
CTCGTCCGAGGCCTCCGAAAACTAGGATTCCGTACTCTTCTTTGTGACGCGTGATCGGTTTCGGGCCAGCGCTGGATAGCCCTCGAGAAAGTATCGCGACAGTCGCTCTTGTCCGCGAGATAGACCAATTCGCTTGGAGCAACCAACTCGAACGGCGCCAACGTCAACGCGGCTCTCTTGAAATGAGACTCTCCCGGTAGATTCCTCGCAGCAGTCTTGCCCGTTGTCCGTTCCGGTGATGCCGAGTCCACGCGTGAGGTTTCCCGGTCCACTCAGCAGTAGGGACTTGGTGTCCCTTGCGGCGCCGTCGACCGGTAAGGAATAGATTTCCGCCGCACGGAGCAAGACTGCGCTGGCGGTCCCTGTGCTCTCGGTAACAACGTTCATGCACCAGTGAACTCCGTAGCTTCGATACACGTACAGGAACCCCGCTGGTCCGAACATGACCGCACAGCGCGGCGTCGGGCCCCGAAAGGCGTGTGACGCGGGATCATCGCCACCGCCGTACGCCTCGGTCTCGAGGATCCGGGCATGCACCATATGGCCCGCCGTACGAATGACGACGTCTGCACCAACGAGGTCGCGCGCAACGACGTCGGGGTCACGTTCGAAGAAACTTCTCGGGTATGTCGCACTCGTCACCGGTGGCTGTCACCAACCAGACTGGGGATCGAGAGTCTGTCGTTGCCAATGTCAATCACCGCAGAGTAGTCCACGATCAGCAATCGCTCGTGACGAGATGTCCGTGCCCTGAGCCGATGCAATCGCCCAGATGACGATGGTCCTGATCGGACCGACCTCGAACCAGCTCCTGCGGCGAGGACTCAATCTCGCATCCGACCGTCTGGAACCATTGACGGCCGTGGGGCCGACGTGCGTACGACACTGTCCAGTCTTCGAACGAAATCGTCGTGGGCTCCTCAGGGCGAAATCGGCGTGCGTGGCGAGCCGTCATCGAGTTCAAACCGCAAGGCGGTTCGATGCGCCGTTCGCGCGGCCCAGCTCGACGTGCTCACGAGTCCGACCACGAAGACGACGCCGCCACACGCGCTGAGCAACCACCAGTCCGCGTGGGTGGTGTCGGCGAAACTTCGAGACAACAGACCCCCACCGAGTCCGGCGGCCACCGCCGAGCCGACGATGCCCACGCCCAGTGTCTGGCCGATCTGGCGGCTGGTCGCCGCCACCGCGGACGCCACCCCCGCTTGGCTCGCCGGCATCCCCGACACGGCGGTGTTGGTGATGGGGGCGTTCACCGCTCCAAAGCCAATGCCGAAGATCACGTAGGCGAGGAAGAGCCGGTCGAAGGACGTCGTGGCCGAAAGGCTGGTGAGCAGAAGACTGCCACCACCCATGGCGATGCCGGCGAGAGCGAGCGAGGGTCTCGCGCCGAAGCGTCCGACCATCCGCCCGGAGAGCGATGAAAACAGCGCCATCGCACCCGCCATCGGCAAGGTGTCGAGTCCCGCGTCCAGCGCCGAGAGACCCCGCGCGTCTTGGAGGTACAAGGTGTTCAAGAAGAGGAATCCACCGAAGGCGAAGAATGAAGCCACGGCGATCAGCGTCGCACCCGAGAATGGCACACTCTTGAAGAAGCGCACCTCGATCAACGCTTCGTGGCGGCGCAGTTCGTAGCAGACGAGCGCCACCAGGCCAACGAGCGCCAGTCCAAACAGACCAAGGATCTCGGCCGAGCTCCAACCCCGGCCCGGTCCTTCAATGATGGCGTAGGTGGTGCTCGCGAGGACCATGAACACGAGGATCTGGCCGATCGGGTCGAGACGTCGTGGCGTGAGGGCCCTCGACTCGGGGATGTACTCGTTGGCGAGCACCACGGCCACGACGCCGATGGGAATGTTCACCCAGAAGATTGACCGCCAGCCAACACTTTGGACGAGAACTCCCCCGAAAACCGGCCCCAGCGCGAGGGCGATGCCGGTGACGGCGCCCCAGATCCCGATGGCCTGGGCTCGCTCGCGCGGTTCGTCGAAGGTGTTGCGGATGATGGACATCGCCACCGGATTAAGCATCGAGCCGCCGACGGCCTGCAGCATGCGAAAGAACACCAGCCAGGCGAGACTGGGCGCGAGACTGCAGGCGAGCGATCCGAGTACGAAGAGGCCAAGTCCCGTCGTGAAGACCCGGCGCCGACCGATCCGGTCAGCGGTTGATCCCGAGAGCATGAAGAGGCTGGCGAGCACGAGGGTGTAGCCGTCGACAATCCACTGCAGTCCCGACAGTGTGCTGTGGAACTCCCGCCCGATCGAGGGCAGGGCGACGTTCACGATCGTGTTGTCGATAAAGACGATGAACAGACTCATGCAGCAAATGGCGAGCACGCCGAGACGACGTTGACGTGACATGACCAGTTGGTGATTCATCGCCCTACGACCGTGACTCACTCTTCGGCGAAGAGGTGACCTCAGCGAGCGCCCCACGAGTTCTCATCGCCGGGGAGTCACTACGCGTACCACCCGCTGGATTTCGCGAGCCGGCTCGCGACCGCGGGGATGAATTCAACACGGTTCCAGCGTAACGGCCAACCATGCGCAGTCGACATCGCCCCGAGCCGCTCGAGCGTCGTGAAAAAAGTTTCAAGCCATCAGCGCAATCGCCTGAAGGAGCGAACCAGCGAGGCGAGGGCCTACCGGCCACGTACCAACGTCCTCGCGGGATCGAGAAGTTGCGTTGCATCAACCACGACGCTGTGGATGATCTGGAATGCGACCGCGACTGATCGCAGACCATCACTATCTACATGACCACTCGAACAATGTCGACGATTCGCGCCTCGGGCTGAAGTCCCAGCGTCGCGCACGCCGCTGGCGACGTGGTGCCGTACTCTCGCACCTTCCAACCGACCAGCCCGAAATGCTTGAGTAACTGCAGGATTTTCCGGTGTGCGGTCTCGGGCGTCATGCAGGGGTGTGCGGTAAAGGCCGCCAGGGCCGCCCGCTGAAATTGGGCGGAACGAGAGTTCTGCACGCGTCCATTGAACGTGGCCAGTCCCAGTTCACCGCACACGTCAGCATTGCGCGACGGTGGGAAGCCGGCCAACGATCCGTTGGAGAGAAGACATAGTGTTCCGTGGGGGTCAGAGCTTGCCGGGACCGACCGCCAGTGCATAAGCGCACCACAGGCGGCTAATGGATCACTGGAGTACGCAATGACATCAATGTTGGTGTGGAGCGACACTTTCTCGTAGCAGCTCAACGTCGTGACATTTCGGACCGGTGATCGTAGAAAGGTAATGGCTGACGCGGTTCCCGCCACGACCAGCACTCCCGCCAGCGAAATCAACGTCACCCGACGCCTCATGGTTCTGGGCGACCGGCCCATCGCCCCACTGTCCGCCAACTGCGGACGCCGTTGGCGGTGCTTCCTCGTCGACAGCGCACGAGTGACCAACGGAGCCGCCCCCCGACCCGCTCGTGCGAGGACCGCCCGAGGACGAGCCATGATCCCACGATCAGTCGGCGACGCCAGTATCTCGCCGAGTAAGTGGCGAGCGAAGTCCGAGTCAACGGACTGGCCCTCGCCCACCGTTACCGGATTCAACTCTTGAATCAACGCTTCAACGTTCGTCGCCATTACGGTGTCCCTTCCGTTGCTAGTGGAGTGACCAGTGATGTGCTGGTATCTGCTGGAGTGACCAGTGATGTGCTGGTATCTACCGTTGTCTCATGAGCGGACATCGTCTCGTTGACGGCGGCGCGCGCCGCGTTTCGCGCCCGCCGGTAGCGCAACTCGAACGCATTCACACTGCAGCCCAAGACCTTGGCGGCTTCAAGATGAGTAAGTCCATCCCAGAGCACGAGCTGCAAGGCCTCACGATCTACGGGCTTCATGGAAGCCATGGCCGCGAGGGCGAGATCGTATCGACGATCCGACCCTGCTGCGCCGCCGCCCTTCATCGTCGTCTGTTCTTGAAGGACCCGCGTATACAGACGGGTCTGACGTCGCTGGCCCCGCAGCTGATCAGCCACGCAACGGCGGGCAACGCCAAAGAGCCATAGTCGGTCCTCAGGCGAATCGGGCACGTCATCGAAGCGACGCCATGCGACCGTGAAGATCTTGGCTACGACATCGTCGGTTTCGTCTACTGAAACCCTTCGGGTGGCGTACGCCGCGATGTCACGATAGAACGAGGTGTAGAGACGCTCGAAGGCCTCGGCGCGTTCACTGGCTTCACGGCGGCTCACTGACCAACTCTCGACGCTCGATGGCTCACAGTACAATATGGCCGGAAGCGGCGAGAAACCGTCGCCCAGATTTCGAGGGACGGAATTACTGTCATTTTTGGTGCGAGCAAACTCGTGGGTCTTCCACATTGGATCGCACAGTGTGCCGGTCCGAGCCGGTGACCCGACGCAATACTCTGCCGCAATACGCTGGTTTACGCCAGCAGGGTGATGATTGGTGTCCACGGGCTGCCCTCAAAAATCCCTGACTGAGAGTTGCGGCGGTGGCGGCGGCGGCGGCGAAGGACGTCGCTCACCTAGTCCAGGTCGCTTCGAAACTGTTCGGGCTCTAGAAATCCGGGTGTCCCAGTAAAAAACAGGGAGAACGTGGACGGTTTCAAGGGGAAAGATGGTGCCAGTAGAGAGGCAATGGGGGGCACGGTGTTGGCTCAGACTCATTCGGTATCGAAAACAAGCGTTTCCAACGGACTTTCACACGCCGTTCACAACTTAGGACCAGAGACTTGGTGTTGTTCGAGATCATCTTGAACGAAGGCAACGAAGGGAACACAATGTTCCGCAATAAGACGAAAGCGTTGGGACGAGTTGGGGTAGCAACGGTGCTCAGCATGGGATTGGTAGTAAGTGCCGTGAGCGTCGCCTCGGCGGTCGGAACAAAGGCCAACACCATCACCGCCAGCACGCCGCCCGCGGCCGGGAGCGTGCACGGCTCCTACACGCCCAGTGCGACGGCGACCTCTGGTGACAAAGTCGCAATTACCCTTGACGCCGCCTCGTCGGGCTGTTCACTCTCGGGGGACAAGGTCAGCTTCACCGCGGCCAGCACCTGCCTTGTGGACTTTAACGACGTCGGGAACAGCTCCTTCGCCGCCGCCAGCAAGGTCCAACAGAGCATCAAGGTGTACTCGTCCAACACCATCACCGCCAGCACGCCGCCCGCGGCCGGGAGCGTGGGTGGCTCGTACTCGCCGGGCGCGGTAGTGACCTCAGGTGACGCAGTGGTACGAAGCCTCGCCAGTACTTCAACGGGATGCTCTCTTTACTCGAACAAAGTTGTTTTCACGGGACCGGGCGTATGTCTCGTCGATTTCAATGACGAGGGAAACGGCGCCTTCGCCGCCGCCAGTCAGGTTCGCCAGAGCATCAAGGTGTACTCGTCCAACACCATCACCGCCAGCACGCCGCCCGCGGCCGGGACCATTGACGGCTCGTACTCATCAAGTGCGTCAGCGACCTCTGGCGACAAGGTGGTCATTTCCCTCGCCAGCGCCTCAACGGGCTGTTCGATCAACGACAAAGTGGTGACCTTCACCACCAACGGCGTGTGCCTCGTGGACTTCAATGACGCAGGTAATGGCGCCTTTGCGCAAGCAAATCAAGTTCAACAGATGATCACAGTGGGCACCGGGAATCCGAAGACCCAGGCCGCACTCACCCTGACTAGCACCAATAGCATCGTGGGCAACACCCTGGCGCTCACCTCACAGGGCGGTTCAGGCACGGGTGCGCTTAGTTACGTCGTGACGAGCGTCGGCACCGCTGGCTGCTCCCTCTCCGGAACTACGCTCAGCGCGACCAGGGCGGGAACGTGCACGGTCACGGTCACCAAAGCAGCGGACGCCACCAACGCAGTCGCCCACTCCCCGGCCACGACGGTGACATTCACGGGGCGTAGCGCCACCGCAGTGAAAGCGATCAGAATGGGATCAGCGGTATGGACTGGTAAGTCAGTGATCACCACCATTATTGGAAGGAACTTCTACGGCCGGCCGCGGATTACCAGCAACGTTGGTGGTACGAGGGTTGGTGTGCTTCACGACAGTGGGAACACCCTCACGATTCGTGTGACGGTGGCTAAGGGCACTCCTCGAGGCGTCCACACCTTCATCATCGTGTTCGCTCGTGAACAGAGGACTACGGCGAAGTACAACCAGCGCTAACGAACATCTTCATTGAGGATTCGCACCCTGCAGACGGCCGTTGCTGATCGTGGCCCTCGGGGACCAATTCATCGACATAGCGCTCGCGCGCCAGTGAGGTGTGGAGTTGGGTGGGTGGTGTTCACCGTAGCGTCGGTTCGTGGTACCCATCCCCTGCTCGCGCAATGAGCACCGGGACGCGACCACAGAACCGACCCTAGGACTTCCCTATCTGCCTTCGCGCGGTGAGCGTGAGCAGGGGGTGTGAATTCTCGGACCGTCAGTCTCGAGGACGTCACTCTTGGTGGACTTCTAGCGGAGGGCTTTCAGCCCTTCCAAGGACCTCAACCAGCTTCTGCGAGATGACCAAACGGTCACACTTGAGAGCCAAACGACGCGTTGCCAATCGGGTCTTCAAGGACGAAGCTAGTTTTTCGAGGTTGTGGGTCACCACGAGTTTCGTCGACACGAAACTCGTGACGCTCTAAGCCCTGGACCCGAGCTCGTCGTGAAATCATCAGACCCCACGATCGCTCGACGATCACAGTGCAATTACGGACGAACGAAAGCGAAGTGCCTTCGCTCACTCGGGGCACACTGTGTTCACCTTGGCGAAGCACTACTTCCGATCCGCCCCCGGTACGCGCGGCTCCTGAGAGTGCTATTTAATCTCAGATCGCGCGGACGTTCTGCGCTTCTTCGCCCTTCTTGCCAGGCACAGCGTCGAACTCGACGCGCTGGCCCTCTTCGAGGCTCTTGTAGCCGTCGCCTTGGATGTTGGAGAAATGTACGAAAACGTCATCACCTTGCTCACGCGAGATGAAGCCGAATCCCTTTTCCGCATTGAAAAACTTCACTGTTCCTTGTGCCACTAATACTCAATTCTCAGGACGACAGACCGACCAGTTCGGTCTGCTCGCTATAAGAAACTGTACTCGCCGGTGTTGGAAGTGCCATCGGTTGGCTCAGGTGGCACCCCCAAATCCTTTGTTTGGCTCAGAACTCGCGACACGTGACGCCATCACACTCGATCGACGCCTACGCCGCGACCTGGTGTACGGACTCATTCGCGGGCGGTGCGACAAGGCTCGTCGAGCTCGACACACGCCAGGCACAACGTTGAAAATCTGACTACGAATGGCGAACGTGATGGACCATGTAGAACCAATCCTGGTCCCCTGACCTAGGGAAATACGGCATGAAAGTCTGCGCTGGGGCGAGAATCGAGCGCCGAGAGACTTGCCTGCGTTGGCAGTGGAAGTGATGAGACCATGTTCGCACCCAACCGAAGAGCCATCCACTTAGGCGAGGGTGTCGACCGATCTTGGGGCCGACCCACTTTGTTCTCGCCAGCGATAAACCTGTTGCGGGATCGCGATGCTGCCACTTGATTCGATAATGAACCAAAGACGATGACTTCTTGCGCGATCCCACGGAAAATATTTAATTTCGTGGATTAGTTCTTGGCTTTGGACCTGTTCAGGGTCACGGCGGCGCGAACGAGAGCCGTCAACGCCTTCTCGTCTATCTTCTCGCCCTCGTGGAAGTCGATGGCACGCCTTGTGTTCCCGTCAAGACTGGAGTTGAAGAGGCTCGAGGGATCCTTCAGCGCCGCCCCCTTGGCGAAAGTCATCTTCACGACGTTCTTGTACGTCTCGCCCGTGCAGATCATTCCGTCGAGGTACCACACCGGAACCCCTCTCCACTTCCACTCCTCGACGACCTCGGGATCGGCTTCCTTGACCACGGCACGCAGCCGACTGAGCATTTCGCCCCGCCAGTCGCCCAGCTCCTTGATTCTCGCGTCTATCAGTTGCGACGGAGACTTGCTCTTCTGCGGCCCGCTCATTTCCATGCCCGTTTCTCTTCCTTGGTCCCGAGGTTTTGATAAATCGAGGTCGTCCCCACCATGCCAAAATTCTACCTAGGGCTTGGACAAACCGGCCCTATGCGCATCCTGCACGCCGTTGAGTGGCAGCCTCCGATAGGTATCGATTCGCTGAAACATGCCGGGTCGATGGCACCGCAAACGAATCGGCTGTTCAAGGGTGCGAACATGACCATTTGCCTTGCGGAGCAACTGGATGCCAAAAGTCCTTTACTACTAGGGACAACGTTGGAAAGCCGACAACGTGATGGACCACATGACCTTTCGCCGGACTCTCCCCCAACGCTCGGCGCCGATGCTCAGACGTGACGATCAAGTCGCGCCGGTCACGACCTTAAGTTCAGCGAAGAGCTCGCGGATGAGTTGCGGGAGATCTTGCGGGCTCGTCTCATTGATCCAGCGCTCGAACGCAATCTTCAGAACTGCAATTCCCGCTTCAGCGCTCAGGCTCGCGCCGGGGTCGCTGACGCCGCGTTTTCGCAGTGCGTCAGCCATCGCTGAGGCGAGTGACGCGAGCTTGATGAGCTCGCGTTCCTGAAGTTCGGCGTTCGCGGCGATCACGCTCTGACGCAGTAGGGCGCCTTCGCGCCCCTCCTGGAAGACCGCCCCGGCCGCCTCGATGGCCGTACCAATCACGGTGATCGGTGCCTCGGAATCAGGGGCACCGGCCACGGTACTCACGAGGAGCTCTTGCAGCGCAGCCGCTCCCCAGAACAGAACCTCACGCTTGTCGGCAAAATAACGAAAAAATGTTCGCTCCGTAAGGCCCGCCAACTTGGCAATCTCGGCCACCGTCGTCTGCTCGAAACCGCGCTCGACATACAGCTCTAGCGCTGCTTGCAACAGTCGACCGCGCGCGTTTGGCTCCCATCGACTCATTCCTTGATGGTAGTTGATGACAGCGAGTGACATGCTGTGCTAACGTCATGTCAGCGAATGACATCGCTCTCTTCTCGTCCAAACACATGGGCAATAGGAGTTATCACTTGGAGGTCTTATGCGCGTTTTCGTTACTGGTGCGTCCGGTTGGATCGGCTCCGCCGTCGTACCTGAACTTATTAGTGCTGGTCATCAGGTCATGGGGCTTGCCCGCTCCGATGAATCGGCCGCCGCCCTCGTCGCCGCTGGCGTAGAGGTGCGTCGGGGCACGCTCGACGACCTCGAAACCCTGCACAGCATCGCAAGCACGTCAGACGGCGTCATCCACCTCGCCTTTAAGCACGATCTCGCCTTCACGGGCGACTTCCTGGGCGCGGCCAACGCTGATCGTCGCGCCGTCGAGACCTTCGGTGACGCGCTGGCGGGTACTGATCGACCATTGGTGATCGCGTCGGGGACTCTCGGGGTCGCGCCGGGCCGGGTGGCGACCGAGCTCGATGGACACGACGACGATCCGGCGGTGGCCGCTTTCGGCGAAGGTCCTCTTGCTCGACGTGCCACCGCTGAGTTCGCGCTGTCCCTCGCTTCGCGCGCAGTGCGCTCGTCGGTCATGCGACTCCCTCCGACGAATCACGGCGACGGCGATCACGGCTTCGTCGCGACGTTGGTGGCCATCGCCCGCGACAAGGGCATCTCTGGCTACATCGGCGACGGATCTAACCGTTGGCCCGCCGTGCACCGACTCGATTCCGCACGCCTGTTCCGCCTGGCAGTCGAGCAGGCGCCTGCGGGATCAACGTTGCACGCGGTCGCCGACCAAGGCGTACCGATCCGCGACATCGCCGAGGTCATCGGCCGGCATCTGAACCTGCCCGTGGTCTCCATCGCCCCCGAGGACGCGGGCGAGCATTTCACGTGGCTCGCGCACTTCCTCGCGTCCGACAGCCCGGCCTCGAGCGTGTTGACCCAGGAGTTCCTGGACTGGCACCCGGTGCAACCGGGACTCATTGACGACCTCGACGAAGGCCACTACTTCAACGGCTAAAGGAACATCGACCTTTTGCGACCCGAGGAAAGGCTAAGGCCCGACGTCTCGTCGTCTACTCCTCCAACCTCATGCAGTCGAGCCGCCGTACGCGTAGCGCGACGGCTCGACTGCATCACAGGACTCAACTTGGTGGACCTCAGCGGACAACTTTCCGACCTTCCTCAGCTGTCGGCATTGCTGGTCGAATCAATCTCACTGACCCATGTACCGGGCACACTGACAGCTGATTCGGGGACAGACCCCAACATTGTGATTAAGGCCCGTTGATGCTACGCCCTGATGCCCGGTCAGTCTTCGAGAAGAGCAGAAAAATCACGCTTGGTTTTGCGATACCAACCCATTCCTGCAATGGGATTCTTCCACCGACCCTTCATCTCCTTCAAGGCGCCTTGGTGCGTTTCATCACCCCCTGCGACCATCTCTTTTAGATGGCTGTCTTGGGCTTTTATCACCTCATCGGCGGTATTTCCACGGAGCAGGAAATCACAAGGTCCACCCAATTGTTTACATGTCATTGTTTTCATAGGTCGTGCTTCCTTTCGTAGTCGTCGTCAGTCAACAAGGACGAATTGCAACGACTGAGCAATCGAGTCACAACGCTTCACGGTGCCCACCGCGCAGGCCATGACGACGATCGCCGCACGGCTTAGCTCGACTGCTGGATGCGGACGAAGTTGCCCGAGGGGTCGCGCAACGCGCAACCGCGCACTCCCCAGGGCTGGTCCGCGGGCTCCTGAAGCACCTCGGCTCCCGACGCTCGAACCTTCTCGAGCGCGGCGTCAGCATCGTGGACAGGGATGAACATTGCGGAGACGGAGACCGGCATGCGATGATCCTAGATGTACCGACCCGTCGCGTGCTTCTCTGATCCTGCTTTATGGGCTCTTCGGATTTCAGCGGGGTGCAGCGGTCGCGATAGTAAGCACCCGACGCTAGGTAAGTCGGAATCTGCCCCCACTGAACCG
>Ga0182014_10008023_pt1 | contig 10902 bp, 9 predicted proteins | sample 612S2DmetaG_FD_120489 | JGI IMG/M metagenome (GOLD analysis project Ga0182014, IMG submission 120489) | Permafrost microbial communities from Stordalen Mire, Sweden - 612S2D metaG | ecosystem: Environmental > Terrestrial > Soil > Wetlands > Permafrost | place: Sweden: Stordalen | collected... | reverse complement strand
ATGAGAATGGGTTTATATGCCAGCGGTGCCCAAGAAGTAGCCGATTGACGAATTCAGGGCTTACCGCGTTTCAAGGTCGGGCAGGCTGGAAATACGGTTTGGCTATTTGTCGCAAACTGACAGATCTCGTTTGTAAGGACCTAACTTGTCTAAGGTTTACGCTTGACGTGGAGGGCATCGGTGCATCGTCATTCGGCTGTCACAGCGGCACCAGTTTCGATGAGAACGGATTAGGCATGGTTTTTAGAAGTTTCGCGTAGTCTGCCGGCTGCGGTCCACGAACAGCGACGAAATCATAAGACCGGCCGCCACCACCGGTGGCCTCAGTTGCGACGCCCAGGGATTCTTGGCTGCCGTATACCATTTGGGCGTATCCGACGAGAAATTGGAGGTATTTGACGCGGTCAGCTCGACTCGCCGACGACGCCATATAGATAAAGCAAGTGCCTCTGCTCGGATGAAAGTGATGAAAATGGTGCGCGTTACCGTCGCGCGCCAATTCCGCATGTTCATAAGCCATCTTTCCTAACTTGATCCGCCGGTCCCGCGTAAGCCATCCAAGGAAACTGGCAACCCGGAGCCCGGCCTCGTGGGTCGTATTTTCATTCCAGGAGAGATTGGGGTCAAAATCGTGGACGTGTGCTATCAGGTCGTCGATGAGTAACCCATATTTCCAATCCTTGTCGAACTGCGATCTGCCCGACGCCTTCTCTTCAAACGTCCGAACTGCCCTGTCGAGAAGCTCAGACTGATCGCTGCGAAAATGCGGCGCCCAAATCGTCCTATATCGATCAACCATACATTTCAGGTTTTGGGTTTCGTCCTGGACAAGAAGGCGATCTATTTTCGACGTATCAGTCCGAGTCTCGACGAAGTTAATCATGTCACCTGCGGTATCAAAGCGGTCGGCGACGAGTGCGAAGTCCTTCAACGAAAAGACGTGAATGGGAAAAGTGCTGGTCAGCAATTCCGGCACGAGATCGGACGCGTAATACGGGTCGGAATCGTGGGCGAGAACAACAATTCCGAACACGTTCGGGTAGTTCTGAGGGGCGAAGTCAAGATCGCCGTAAAAGTCATTCCGGAGCTTGGAGACGCTTCCCACTTCCAATAGGGCCTTTGATTTCTCCAACTGGATCACGGCCTTGCTCAGACGATCCCTCACCCAATCATCTCGTTTGGCAAGTCCGATCTGCGCCTTGACTTCGATGAGGAGCATTACGTCACCGAAGAGGACGATTCCATCGACCAATTGGTCGCCCTTCTTCTTGCCTTTGGCGTTCCGATAAACAAAATCTCTGAAAAACGACTTCTCAGCGACCCACTGCGCTAACTGCTCTTCGTAAAGGCCGGGCTCTCCTCCCGGCTGCGGTGGCCCACTCATGGCAAATCGTGTTGCGGCAAGCTCTTGAGGGGTGAGCATTAGGAATCTCCTCATCGCTAATCAGAACGTGGCCAGCGGGAGGACTAGAACCGCTCTCCCCATCCACACGCCTTGCACTTAATGAAATAGATAGTCTCCTTAGGAGTGTTGTGAGAAGACCTGCTCAGTTTTGTTGAGGAACACTCCGGACAATATCGGTAGTTCAGCGGATCGTTCGAACCTTCATCTAATAGCACCGCGTTACGCCTAATAATTGCAGCGCGGTCCGATAGAACGTCGCTATTCTGATCGGGATACACCTCGCTGAAGGAAGCAATTTCAAGCAGCTTCCAACGATTTGGCCATTTGTCCGGAACCCGGTCGAGATCTAACAGCCAGACGGCGAACCGGACAGAAAGTGTCTCGCCATTGTTCGTGGGAGCCTCACTCTGGACGACAAGCACATTGAGGCCGAGGAACGCCGACTCCAGTTCGCGGATGAGGGCCGCCGGAATGTCGTTGGTGTCGGGTGCCATTTTCTCCGGATCAGAGGCCATCAAAATCTCGCCGACGCTAGCAAATTCAGCCGCTGGAGTTTTTGCCTTCGCAAGATTAATTGAAAAACTCAGAATCCAAGGGTCGGCTTTCGAGTGCTCAGGCTGAGAAGAACCTTCCAGAAATGCGATAGCAGTATCTTTCGGAAGCGTACCCGCTTCAATTTGCTCCCTAACCCTCGCCAAACTATCCTTAATGATGGCTTCGCGGTTGAACCGTTCCTCTTCTTCCCGGACGGCAGGCTCCTTTTTTCGAACCAGTTCCAGGTAGAAGCGAAGTGTTCCTTCGTCAAACACCCAATCAGACTTATCTCCGTTACAACCTCGGTGAGCCGGCACCCAGTTGAAGTAGGAATTCACTTCGAAATCCGGTTTCCCGAGCTTCGTCAAGACTTCGTCGAGCTTTGTTTGTTCAAGGTGCTCAGGAATGATGTGATCGATTTCCAAAAGCTCAAGAGACTCAATGAGTTTTTTGCAGTAAAAACAAGTGCTCTTGTGAGCCCTCATCACAGCGATGCGTTCTTTGAATTTCGGCATAGAGTTTGCGGGATCGGAAGGCGGCTCGCCCTCACTTTCGGTAGAGATATTTGCAATACCGCATTATAAGGTTCTGGCTCGTGCCCCGGACCTTTGGTCCTTGGGGCCTGGGAAACCACCGCCCCCAAGCCGATCCCGATTGATCCAGTCAAGTCGGTCAGTGTCCAGCGATCCATCCGATTAGGCTTTCAACTGTCGACTTCAGAGAGAGTCAGTCATGCAGAACGGTTTGCTCGGCAAAGCGCGGATAGGTACCGGTAGACGTGGACGGAACCCTACAAACGGCACGCGCAAGCGAACTGAATCTCGCGCAATCCCCGTTGAAACAATTCGGCCGAAACCCTATCGGCGACTTCGCCAAATCTGTTTCAATTCCCGTCCTAGGCCATCGAGATCAGGGAAGACCACGGACTCTGTGACGCCGGCATCACGAAGCTGTTGTCGTATTCGGCTTATTGAGGCCGGAGAAATGCTTATCGATACGAGATTGGAGTTATTCTTACCTAACCGACTGCTCAGCCACAGCGGATTCGTTCCAAAAATCATGAACCGGCTCCGCTGCGCCGCGATTCGCCGGGTTACGTGGGGAGAGTCAAAGAGGATCGGAATGGCCGGGGTGTCCAGAAGTTTATCTTCGAAATCCTCTTCATCAGCTGGCAGGTAGAGCCGGTCCCAGTCTCTCGCTTCAACGCTGCTGTCCTTTTCTGCGTATTGCTCCCACCTCTTCTTCGCTCGCTTGAGCTCGTCATCACAATTGATTTCATCGAGCAGCCAGTAAGGATCGAGTACATAAATAATCGCACCGCCCTTTGGGGGAACCAGCTTGTCTCTGATGGCGAAGTGAAGGGCGATGAGAGCGCTGTCGGTCCAGTCAAGAAGGCGCGTCGGTGCCCCGTGGTGTTGCATCAAAAAGTAAGAATCCCAGTCCCAGTCGGTACTCGTGAGCCTCGCATCTGAAAGCTGGGACGCGCACCGCTGGAACTCTTCATATAGTTCGTTTTCCAATTTAAGCAGCGTGTTCACTGACTTGCGGAGTCCGCTTTCTCTGGGACGATAGAGCCCGGGTTGAAGCCGGGTCTTCCGGTGTTTGGCGTCCTCTGCCCTGAACCACAGTTCATCCCGCCTACGGATCTTCCATCGTTTCCGTATCGTGGCAACTGCGGCCAGGAATTTGCTCAGCGAGTTGGCGGTCAGCTGGATCATGAGGAATCATTGGGAAGATAGACACCATGCTACACGCCACGGGCTACCCGGCCTTACCGGACTTAAAATTGTCTCGTGCCCAATCCTCCTCGTAACCGCAAGGACCACTACGTACCGCAAGCATATCTCCGCGGCTTCATCGATCCGGCCCGTGGCAAAAACGATCGCCCGCTGTGGTGTTTGAATAAGTGGCGGAATCAATGGGAACGAAAAGCGCCCAAGCAGATTTGCCACGCTATCGGCATGTACGATTTCTCTAACGATACGATAGAGGCAGAACACGCAGACGTTACCTTCAAAAAGATGGAGGACCTATTTCCTTCGGTTCTCGCTTCGCTCAAGGCTACGCACTTTGCGGATTGGAAAAAGCACTTCGATTTTCTTCTCAACTATATGCAGATGATTCGCGTGCGTTCGCCACAGTTTTTCGTCGAACAAGGTCAAGAATTGGCAGAAGCCACGGTGGCAACAATCACGAGCGTTGATCATACGGCAAACAAGATCACGTACGATAACTTGCGGCACCTAAGCGAAGCTGAGGTTCACGATTTTACACTTACCAAGATGCGAGAGGAATTCAAGAAGGGTGCGACCTGGATGGCGAACTTCCACTGGCAGATTAGGACCACATTCGATCCGATCGATCCCGTAACAACATCGGAGGCGCCAATGTTCGTGAAGGGAGTAAAAACCAATCCGGAGCGGGCAATGACGATGGACATTCTTACCGACGAAGGCAGCGAAGTCTGGTTTCCGCTCTGCTGGCAGGCTGCGCTGGTCGGTCGGACGCAGCCATTTGATACGGATCGGATAAGCTTCGGGCAGGAGGAACTGATTGAGCTTCGACACATTATTGCGGAAATGGCTCCGCAATATGTCATATCGCCGCAAATCGTGAACGGCTTATTCTTGGATGGTCGCCATCCGCCCAAACAGGAGTCGCGAAGCCAACCGCGTTAAGCCAACCGCTCCAGCTTAACCACAGCTACCCAGGGCGGCCGGAGGGAACAGCGGCGGTTATCCCGCTCGCTGATTCTGGAGTCGATCCATTCCTGGATTTCGTCTTCGACCCATGCCACCGCCCTTGCCCCGAGAGGAACTGGCCGGGGGAAGGTACCCCCGGCGATTCCGTTATAGATCGAGCTTTTTTGGTACCCGGTCCGTCGCTTAACTTCTTCTAATCTGATTAGCCTTGTGGACTTCATTCATTCACCTCGGCCTTTATCGTCGCTCTATGGAAGTCTAGAAACACCCCGCATCTGGGCATTCTGGATTTCACATACCTTAAGTAACGCGTTAGAGAGAAATATAAGCTCCGATCGGCTTTGCGTGCGCAAATCCGCAATAGAAGATTTCCAGTTTCTGCCGATGTACTGGTTAACAGCAGTCTCACCGAAATGGACCTTTCTGTGAAGCAATCTCAGAGCAAAACCCTGCCAATTCAAAGCGAGCATGATCCTCGGATCGCCTGCTATCGGTGGTCGAACTATTCCTTTCGAGAATGTCGTTCAAAGGCGCTGGCGTGGTTCGTCCAGTTTGCGATTCGATCAGATCTGGTACGGGCCGTCCGCTGGTTTAGGCAAGGGAACAACTTTGACGTCGTGATAGCCGGCTATCCCGAGATCCAGGCGAAGATCCCTCAACTCCTGACTCTGATTCGCGAGCGGCATATCCTGGACGAAAGCGCCCTGGCAACAATCGGCCTGAGCCTCTTCCATTTCCCAACGCTCGCGCCATTCTACGGCGCACCGAGTAGTCAGGCGTTTGTGAGAGAAGCTTCTATCGAAGAATTGAGGTCGGAACTTGAGAACGCATACGGGGCCGTCGCCGATTCCGCGCTCGAGGAGTTGTTTCCTGATGAAAACGGCGACTTTTCCCTACCCGCGTTGCAAACCGTCTGGGGAAGCAAGACTTCCACGGCGATTAAGCGCAAAGCCGGTATTTCCGAAGACAATATCCCCCGCGAGCGGCTCCTTGTTGTCGATCTCTCTGCGCCGGTGACTGTTTTGCAGTCTCAGTTCAGCGCATGCCTGGAGCGCTTCCCAAAGCAGAAAATCTCGGCCGGCCCCGGCTATGCCGACTGGGAAGACCTCGGCGTACTTCCCTTTATCGACATGGAGTTCTGGCGTCTGATCACTCTCAGGGAGGACATTCGTCAGCGTGTCGTGCCCCGCATCATATACAGCGACAGGCTTGTTTATACAGCCAAGAACGTCGATGAGACTACGATTCCCCATGTCCACAAGATGCTCAACACATCGAGCCGTGCCTTCTGCGCGCTGAAATCTGCGGCGTCAGCTGAGTTTTCCGCCGCAATCAAATACGCGCTCAATCCGGAAGTATGCCCGAACGGCAGCGCGCCCCAAGAGGCTTTGGCGCGCTGGTTCCCGCGCACATACCCGCACGATGTGCCGCGCCTAAGGCGGCTTTGCCGGATCTTCCCGGATGAAAGCACCGCCCAGAAGGAGATTCTCGATTCGCTCGAGCAGGATGGCGAGCTCGAACTCGACATCGCGGAACGAATTCGTCGGAAGGATGCTGACCGTCAAGTCGAAGAGAAGGAGGGTTCGAAACCATGGCTTGATCTCGCCACGATTGCCCGCGAATCACGGTCGCCCGCTGACGGTGTTTCCGATCACGACAGAGGCTGCGAGCCAGAAAGTTGCTCGGCTGCGTAGGGTTCGGACCACCGGCCAGCCTTGAGCAGTCGCGAAGGACATCCAGGGCCTCTCAGTGAGTCCATATTTGGAATGGCTGAGTTCTGACACCAGCTCCAGTGTTGCGGGCTGCCAATAGAGTGGAATGAAGGATAAGACCCTTGGGCCGACTGGTCGAACAGCCCAAAAATCAAGTAGACGGTCACCAAAGCAACTCCAATGGTAGGCTACTGCGAATGTGTCAATGAGTGCATTGGGAAGTCGTCAATCCAGGATTACCCCGAGTTTCCCGTAACTCGCCCGGAACGCAGGTTCCATTTGCTGAGTCGATCAACATCACGGCTTCCTAAAACATAGAAGCCGAATCTACGACGCGTGCATTACTCAGTTTTCTTCGGCAGGCAGGGAAACAGCCCGCAACGCGGAATGGCCGGGTTGCCCGTGAACTGCTTTGCCGTCTCAAGAAAGTGTTGCGGTGGTTCCGTGTTGTCGATGATAAAAATTTGCTCGGTCCCGGCAAACTTGTTCAGGTGCTCGTAAAACCGCAGCTTTAGGTCGGTGCCGATAATGCCCTCATCGTCTGCCTTAGGTTCCTTATATGCGATCAGCGGCGAATCCAGAATGACGAGACCAGGGTGCGGCATCTTCCGTGACCGGCAATAATCGAAGATGGCCAGTGTGAAGGCCGAATAGGTGATCGCGCAAAGTCCGGCGCCACGGCTTCCACGAGGGCGACCACCGATCACAACATCGCGGACCGCTTCATCGAAGTAAACATCGGTCGCGCCGGGAAAATGCCATTCGCCCAGAACATTTCCGACCGTTTTCGAAATGTCGCGCAACACCGACTTTGAGATGTATTGATTGACGCTTGACCCGCTGGCCTTGTGCGCAACTAGCTTTTCCGGTGCGGGCGGCGCAGGTTCATCCAACCGACGCCTCAATCCCTTGATTCGCTTATTCAGGGCAATGGCCTGTTGAACGGCTAACCGACGCTCGACTAAAGCGTCTCGCTTCTTCCGCAATTCTGCGAAGTGAGGGGACAGTGCCGTTTCCATCTGCTGCTGAAACTGATTCCACTGACTTTCAAGATTCCTTCGTTCGGTGATGACATCAGATTGCTCTTTGGTCAGAGCCTCGACGGTGTCGTGCAACTCGGCTTGAAGCGTTCTGATTTTTGCGATCTCCGCTGCTGCGGCTTGCGCGACAGCTGTAACATTGCCGTCGCACGCGGCGGCATGATTTTGCCCTTCCGGCGCCGCACCGCAGAGAGGACACGCTATCGGCTCGCGCAACACGAAAAGCTGACCCGATTCTTCGATGGCGACCAACCGCTTGATGTCGTTCGTATACTGCGCGTCCAACAGCCTGAAGCGCTCTTGCAATTCCTTGATCTCGTTCCGCCGAACACCGAGTTGGCTATGCCGGTCATAGACTTCCTTGCGTTGCTGACTGGTTTCGGTGATTTTCCCTTCCATCAGCTCAAACGCAGCTTGCAATGCTTCCAACTCTTCCTCGATTGCAGTCTCTTCGCCGTCGAGCCCGTTTGAATCATCGGTCAGGGCTGCCAGCTCATCCTCATAGCCATAGAGCATCTGTTCCAGCACTTCCGGCCGCACCGCCGGTTTGCTGACAGGCGGAACTTCGATCTCGGCCGCCATGTCTTCCGTCAGGGCTGAATCGTCAAGCCCGGTCAACAGCAGCTTGAAAACGCCGTATTCGCGCGTTTGATCCTGATACTGGCCGTGATAGAGCGGTGATTCCGATTTCGTGATTTTCGGGTAGGGAATGACACACAAATGCGCGAGCGCTCTGAAGCCGAGAGACCGTTTCTCGCCGCTCGCCGTACTCCAAAGGATGTCTCTTTTATCCAATCCAATTTGCTGCAGCAGCCAATGCGAGAGGTTGTTGTAGTTCTTTGTCGTATGAACTGCGGACAGCGCTTTATCGGGCTTCTTGTCAGCCGGCGGATCGGTTAAGAGCCCATCAAAACGTTTGAAGCTTCCGGCATCGACACTGCGTTGTAGCGTGTAGTCTTTACCGTCAGCCGTCGTAATGCCGAGCAGCACGCGGTCATATCCGACCCGCTCTGGAATGTCTTTCAGGCTACCAGCACCGAGCATGAAATCGATCGCGAGAGCAAGGAAGGTCTTTCCCGTGTCGCTTGCGCCCCAGAGAATGTTGAGTCCGGAAGTAAACGTGTAGTCCGCCGGCTCTTTTTCAGGGCCGAGAAAGCGGATAAATCGAAGCTGGAGCGGCTTAAACGCCATCAGAACAACCCTGGCTGTTCAGGCACTTGAAATTCACGCGACCATTGATCGTAAACGCGGCTCAGCATCACGCGAATATCATGGTCGCTCATATCGCTGAAACGGTCGACCACCCAACTGGCCCTATCTTTCAGCTCGTCGAGATATTCGGCCGTCAGAGCGTCGAGGAACGGCCCGGCGGCATCTTCGGCCTGATACATGAAGCCTTCGGGCGCTGCGTATCTCCCAACCAGGCCACGGCTCATCATAAGCATCAGTCCCCGTTCAATCAATTGTCGACGAACCAGCAATTCCCCCGAGCGCAGCGGGAGGGCTGGGTGAATGCTGGGTGGTCCGTCGACATCGCCCGTGTGCACAAGGATGTAATCGAATTCGAGGATGCGTTGGAGATCCATCTGCGCGGGGTAAGACTCGGCCAGCAGGATCAGCGCCCGAACCCCGGTTTCAATCGGGCTGTTGAATGTTTGAGTGCCGTCAGCCATTATTCTTCACCCAAGTAAATCTATCTTCGTTCGCGAGGTGATGGCACAGACCCTGCTTATCCTGCGTCTGCACCCGCATGCACAGCGCATTGCAGTTCGGGTTCAGCGTTGTTGCATGGCTGGTGGTCGCCAGAATACGGTCCATCCCGGTCGCATATTCCATATCGTGCTTATCGATGCAACCGTGGTAAATCTCATTCCGGATTTCATCGAACGCGCCGGAATCGACACTATCGCGTGGAAAGTTTCGCAGCGACTCGGCATGGTAGAAGACTTCGCGCGATCGGTTGAAGTGCCGCTCCAGTTCCGGATGCTTTGCCAGTTGCTCCGGTTGGTCCAGCTGCACCGCCAGCTTTTCCGAATAGGCCTCAAACAATTGCTCGACATACCGGCTCTCGGTTGGCTGGACCGCAGGCGGCGGCAACATGACAGGGGGTCGTTGAGGGAAGCTGTTTCCGCCGAATCGCCGCTCGTAGAACACGGTGCTGGCATGGCCTTTGATCATTTCGGCTACGGGGATCATGTCGAAGATGGTGAAATCGAATTCTTCGAAATACGCCAGGAGCTTGCCCGTCAGCTCGACCTTGGTCGTTTCGGTAATCTTCGCTCTGCAGTGTTTGTCCCAGTTGTTGCGCAGTTCCTTCTTCAGTTCAGCCGGTTTGGAGATCTGCTTCTTGAGCTTCAGCCCGAGACCTTTGGAAGCCGCAAAATAGTACTTCTTCGGCGACGGATACTCCCCGATGAACGAGTAATAGATGATTTTGCCCACCTCGACATAGACCTGCGCGGGCTGCAGCAAACAAGCATAACGTTTGCATTGCACGTTGTCCCATGGGCCGTCGAAATACTTGTCGGTATGGAAGCAAAGAATGTCGAGGCCCATATCGCCGGCGCCGGCGTAGCGAATCACCTTTTTGTACTTCTTCCCCTGCGAATGCGCCCATTCTTCAGTGAAATCTTCCCAAACTTCCGGCTTGAATGTCTGGATCAGGTCCGCGACTGGAAACGCCATCGCCAACGAGGCTTGCGTTCCAGCCTGTCCGCCGCCAAACTTCAGTTGTCTGGAACTGCCGATGATCTCGCCAAGGTCCACAATGGCCGTCCGTCCGAATCCTGCGTGTATGGGATTCCTGAATGCGGCTCGGCCAAGCGCCGTTTGCCTCATTGCTGGTGCAAGAACGAGCATATCAGAGACTTCGCTGCGCGGTGCCGAAACGACGTTTTCGCCCAATCCACGACAGTAGTAATCACGCACTGTTCGGCATCTCGAGCCCGTTGTTTCGCACGTTGTCAACCGCTGGATTCCAAGCGTCGGCCTCAGCGACCTAGCGTCTTAGCGGTCTCAGCCGCAATCAGTCGCTAAGGAACGGGACCGCTGACCGGCCTTCGCTCCGCCGCGGGATCATGCTTCGATCTCGATTAGCGCGTCATCGCCGAGTATCAAAATAGAGGGCGGCGCCACTACTGGTGACAGCATAAAGCTGGTCCGAATGCATTCTGATTCTGGAATTGGTAGCAGTTCCAGCCAGATTTGGCAATCTCCCCTCACCGCTTCTTCTCCAGCCAGATTCGGGGACTAGCTGGAAGTCGTCCAGTGGAATGGACGGCGTATCGCAGCATTTCCGGTAGGCACGGATGCCAACCAAAATCGGCCGCCTGATCACATTTCAAAGTTGATGGTATTTGTGATGGTATTTCGATTTTCTTCTTTTCTAAGTTGTTGATTCTAAATGTATTCTGGCTCCTCAGGTAGGACTCGAACCTACAACCCTTCGGTTAACAGCCGAATGCTCTGCCATTGAGCTACTGAGGAACAGTTGGCGCTAAATGTCCTCT
>Ga0182014_10008019_pt1 | contig 10904 bp, 6 predicted proteins | sample 612S2DmetaG_FD_120489 | JGI IMG/M metagenome (GOLD analysis project Ga0182014, IMG submission 120489) | Permafrost microbial communities from Stordalen Mire, Sweden - 612S2D metaG | ecosystem: Environmental > Terrestrial > Soil > Wetlands > Permafrost | place: Sweden: Stordalen | collected... | reverse complement strand
TGAATTGGCTGCACGTCGCCTGGAGTTGGCTCCACGTCAACTGGCCCGGCTGGTCCGACCCCCAAGGGTTGTACAGCGTAAACGTGTCGGTCGACTTGGTGTAGCCGATGATCGCATAAGCGTGGTTTGCGTAGAGGCCGTCTTGGGTGCCGGACGACCACGAGAGGGTTCCGATCGTGACCGCCTTCTTGGCTGCCAGCGCGTTGACGGCCACCGTTTCGCTCGTGCTGGTCATTATATAGTCGGTCGCGTTGTGGCCCAGCACCTGGGCGTCGACCGTGGCCATCCATCCGCCCTCGATCGAGGCATAGGCATTCGTGCCGTCACGGCCTTCCTTGCCAGTCTGGTTCCATTGGGCGTAGGCCTTTTCGGCCAAGGGAATCCACAGGGAGTTGGCCTTATTCGTGTAGCTGGAACCATAGTCGGCGTATGCCAGGATGCCTGTCGAGCCCACCGGCAGCATGCTGTCGACGGTCACGTAGTCGGCGGTGCCGATGTTGTTGCTGAAACCGGCGCTGATGCTGCCGTCGCTATAGTTATAGATCGTTCCGTACGTGCCGGTGTAGAAGCGGACCGTGAACGTGCCATCGCCGTTGTCGATGAACATGTTCTGGACCGCGGCCGGGTTGCTGTCGGCCAGGGTACCTAACGCGCTAATGAAGTAGCAGTCGCCCAGTTCGCCCTGGTATTCGTCGGTATGCGACGGCGTGTGCGGGAACAGCGAGCCGGCCGTCGACTTGTAGGTCAACGACGTATTGCAGAGCGTCGGATGATCGGTGCCGAGGAACCACTTGCCGATGAGCTCGTTGAGCTGGGTGGCGGTGCTGCCGACGGCCAGGTTCCCCAACGCCTGGCCTTGGAACGAGGCATTGGCCAGATTGCCATTGACCACGTCGGAGGCCAGAGCTTGTACGTAACCGGGCATGTTGAGCGTCGTGGCCTGGCTGACAATCTTCTTCAAGTCGCTGAATTCCGTGGCGTCGACCGTGCCGTCGGCGCCCACGCTGGTGAGGATCTGAATCATGTCGTTGCGACTGATCGAACCGTCGGTGTCCAAGCTCTGGACGAGGTTCGCCAGGGCGACGTTTTGGAGGTTCCCCGAATTGGCCAGGAGGTTGACCGTCACCGTGCCCGACACCGTGCCGCTCTTGGCGGTTACCGTGCAGCTTGTGCCGGTGCTGGGCGCCGTGAACAGGCCTGAAGAATCGATCGTTCCGGCGCTGGCGCTCCAGGTAAAAATCTGCTGATTCACCATCAACTGCTGGAACTGGTCCCAGGCTTGGGGAATGAACTGTTGCGTGGTCCCCTGGAGAACGCTCGCCGTGTTGGGCGAAATCGCCAGGCCCTTCAGTGTCTGGTACACGCTCAGAGCTGGCGAAAAGCCCCAGCCGAGGCCTGCCGTGCTGGAGAGCCGGGCTTTCAACTGGTAGTCGCCCGCCATCCCGAAAGTGATCGTCGTGACGGTCCCACTGGCCGCGAACGTCGGCGCCGGCGCGCCGGTAGGCCCTGAAATCACCGACCAATACAAGGGGTACGAACCGCTGAGCACTTGACCGAACTGATCGCAGACCTGCGTCGTCTGGTACTGAGCCGTCGTACCCGTGACATAGCCCGTCGTGCTCCCGAGTTGACTGACGGAAGCGCTCGTGGGCGTCGGGGTGACCACGAACGTTACGCTGGCGCCGAGCGAAGCGCCGGAACCCGTGCTGACCGTGAGTACATAGCTTCCACAACTCTTGAAGTTGCTTAGCGCGGAGGAGGTGCCCGGAGTAAGAGTCGGCCCCGCGCCGTTCGAGGCCGACGTCCAAGTGCCCGACCAGACCAATCCGGACGGCGCAGCCATGATGCTGCCGAATTGATCGATTCCTCGGGCGGTGACAGCCCTGGCGGTGCCCGTCACCACGATCGACGCGCCGGAAGCAAGCAAAACCTGGCCGTTTCCGTCGCACAGGCCGATGTTCGTGAGCGTCTGACTGACGATCACGCTCGTGGCGAACGAAACGTTCGGAGCATTGGCAAGGTGGGCGCTCAAGGCGTAGGTTCCGGCCATCCCAAAGGCGACGGTCGTCGTGCCCCCGGTGGTCGTGAACGTCGGCGCCGGAGCGCCCGACGGAGACGACGTCGTCGACCACACCAGGCTGGGCGCCGCCGTCATGACCTTGCCAAACTGGTCCACTCCGCTGGCGACGACAGCCTGGCTAGTGCCTGTTACCGCCAGCGGCGAACCAGAATTCACGACCTGGCCGCTTACGGTGCTCAGGCCAATGCTCGTGAGCGTCTGATCCACGATCACGCACATGGCAAACGCAAGACTCGGAGCATTGGCAACCCGGGCGGTCAAGACGTAATTTCCGGCCATCCCGTAGGCAACAGTTGTAACGCCCCCGGTGGTCGTGAACGTCGGCGCCGGAGCGCCGGAGGGAGAAAATGTGGTCGACCAGACCAGGCTGGGCGCCGCAGTCATGACGTTACCGAACTGGTCGATGAACGTGGGAAGGACCAGTTGCTGGCTTTTTACGGAAACATGCACGGCGGTGGACGAGACGTTCGTAATCTTGCTCACCACCTGCGACACGCTGATCGGCAGAGTGGTCGTGACGGAGACGCCCGCCGTTTTGGCCTGGACGGTTAGCCCATAGGCCCCGGCCTTGCCGAAGGTGACCGTGGCGCCGGTGCCACCGGTGACGAGAGCCGGCTTCGGCGCGCCGCTGGGAGCCGTGGCGATCGACCACGTGAATGCAGGCTGCGTGGCCAAGGCATTGCCGAACTGGTCCAGTCCTTGGGCAGCAAAGGCCTGGCTTACGCCCGACACGACCAGCGTCGAGCCGGGACTGACGAGTTGGCCGGCTGCCGTGCTAACGCTGATACTCGCCAGCGTGGGAGACACTACCACGGTCTTGGTGCTGCTCACCGAAAGGCCGCCGGCGTCGACGATTTTCACCGTAATTCCATACGTGCCCAGCTTGGTAAACGTGGCCGTGGCGTTCTTCGCCGCATTGGTGCCGTTGACGTTGAAGGTTGCCGTGCCGCCGGCGGGCGAGGCCGTGACCGACCAGGTGTAGACGAGCTTGGATTCGCCCCCATCATCGCCACCCAGCACCGAAAACGAAGCCGTCTTGCCGGTGACGGCCGCATTGCCGTTGACGACCATCGGTTGTGCCACGATCGGCACCGCATTGGCCGCGTGCACGCCCATCGTCTCGGACGAGGTGTGGAACGTCGTCGCCGCGGTCGGGAAACCGATCGCGCTCAGTAGCGTGCGCGGTTCCAACCACTCACGGCGAAGGACGCGATTCCGGGTTTTTGAGGACTTGCGGCGGGGAGAACGTCGAGGCGGTCGCGGAGAAGAGGAACGACCGATCATGTCCTTGCTCCTAATGGATGCCTGGATCGAAGACGAAAGTCAAGACGCAAGCACGGAAACAAGTCGTTGTCCGCGGGCCGTCCTCCTGCCGGCACCGGTCGTCGCGTCGTCACGTTCCGGATGAGTCTTGCCTTTCGCCGCCCCTGTCGATCGTCCGACCATGCGGCAAGCTTGAACGTTTCGGCATCTAAAACCTACGTCAGCTTTTGTCCCCTGTCAAAATCGCCGCCCGCCCCAGTCCTCTCGCCGCGTACCAATCTCTCTTCCAAACCCCAAGCCGCAGCGCTATGCCTTGCAGGGAATCGTCGCTCGGATACACTTTCGTTTAGCCCCGGCGTCCACGCTGGGAACGGCCGTGACTTGCGGGGAATCGTCGCTCGGATACACTGCCCGGTCGGCATACTTGACACCGCGGGCAGGGCGGGAAAAATGACGGCAGTGGGCAGCCATTCCCTCACCAGATCAGGAGTCATTCCAATGGACGACATTACCCTGGAACAGGCCCGCGCCGCTGTGGCCGCGGCCATGACGAAGGCCGGCGAGATCGGCGTCACCATGAACATTGCCGTGGTCGACGCCGGCGCCAACCTGAAGACGTTTGCACGGATGGACGGGGCTTGGCTCGGCTCGATTGACATCGCCATCCGCAAAGCCCGCACCGCCCGCCTGTTCGACATGAACACGGGCCAGATCGGCCAGGAGTTCCAAACAAGAGGGAAAGTCCCGGATCGGTGGGACGGACCTCGATCGTCCCGCAGTCGAAGAGGTTCCGCTCCCGCTTGCTGCCGCTGATCGGCTCGTGCCGGTAGTGTAGCTCGATCTTCTCGACGAGCGGAGAGATCAACTCCCTGATCTCCTCCGGCTTGGCGTCCGTAAACGCCTCACGCAAGTCCCGCAGCACCCGTGCCGCCTCCTCGACCTTTTTGTCGTCCATTGCGGAGGAGCCCGTCTCCGGCTTTCCTGCCGCGTGTAGCTCGGCCTGCAATCGGTCCCGATCCTCCCGGAGTCGGTCCAACTTGGCATACATGGTGCCGACGAGCTTCTCCGGAGCGGAGAGAACCCGCTCGGCTCCCTGGTCGATTTGCCGGTCGAGGACCTCGATCTGCTTGCGGAGCCGGCCGCCGTCGGCAGGGACGACGTTCCGCCGTGCTGCCAATCGCTTGCGGTACGCCACGAGGAGCCGGTCAATCGCCTGATCGGCAAGGCAATGTTGCTGTATCTTCCGGACGACAACGTCAAGGAGATCGGTCTCCCTGATCTCATTATGATGACAACCCGCCGCCCCCAGAGCGTGATACGTGCTGCAATGGTAGGCAAAGTAAGGTTTCCGGCTCCGGTCCCGTGCCGTTGTTCCACCCAGGAGACTGCCGCAATCGTGGCACCGTAGCAAACCGGAGAAAATATATTGGTGTCCGGTCCGGTGAGCCGTCCGCTTTCGCTGCCGTGCCAACTTGGCTTGAACTCGATCAAAGAGCTTGCGGGGGACGATCGCCTCATGGTGATCCTCGACGACCATTGGCTCGACGATCTCCTGATATTTGTCCGTCTTGCGACGAGGTACGATCTCGCCGTCCTTTATGGAATGATACTTGCCTGTCTGATACTTGAACCGGATGAAGTCTCCGCAATACTTTTGATTTGTGAGGATGTCACGGACCCGCGTGCTAGTCCATGCATTCTTCATCCCCCGTGCTGAGAGAACCTCCTCGCTGTTGAGCCGTTTGAAGACTTGGCGGAGACTTGCGCCCGGCTTGAGGTACTCCTCGAATACCCGTCGGATAATCGCTGCCGCCTCGGGATCGACGAGGACCTCGTCTCCATTTTGCTTGTAGCCGGCAGGAGCCCGGCCGCCGGTCCCGCCTCGACCGGCTTTAGCTGCCGCTAGTTCGCCGCGTGCTACATTGCGACTTAGCTGCCGCAAGAAGTCGTGCCGCATTTCCTGACCGATCAGGTAGATGAGCCGTCCGCCGAGACTCTCCCAGTCCACTATCCCCGTTGGCGTTTCGAGGACGACTCCGGAGTCCCTGATCGGCTTGAGCCACCATCCCAACTCCAAAGGATCATTGCGGGAAAATCGGTCCTCATGCCATACCAGGATGATCGAGAAGTCCGGACCGTTTTCGCAGTCCTGCCGGAGCCGGAGAAACCCGTCCCGCTTCTCTGTATCGTCGCCGCTGATTGCCGAGTCGAGGTACTCCCGGCGGATCGTGTATCCCTTCCGCTCCGCCAGCTTGAGCAACTCGTCCCGCTGAGCCGGTATGCTCTTGTCCTGTTTGGCGGACGACATGCGGAGGTAGAGGACCGCCGCGTCCGTTGGTAGAATGGCCTTAGCCATGATGCGAACCTCCTTGTAAGGTTTGCTTGTGGTGAGGAGCCGACCGGAGCGACCACTCTGGCCGGCTCCGTCATTATATCGGCTGGTCTACTCGTCATGCAATAGGCTGCCGCACTTGGTGAATATGCGAAGTATTTTGCAGTGCATCCGCTCGGCCCGGTGAGCCTCCCGGCAGGAGCGGTAAGTCAAACCGTGACAAACCCTGCAACCCCAGTCGATCTTGCTGGGAGGTATGTAAAGTTTTGCCACCCTGGAACCGCACAAATAACATTTCAGCCACCGACGACGACCGCCAAGTCTTTGTTGAGTTAAGACGAGCGGAATTACATACAGCGTGCCGGGGTCGTTGGGATCGCTGCTGGGGCAGTGCATCCGGACGAATAGCTCTTCTATGTTCTCCCCAAGGAAAACCTCCGCCCATACTGCTCGACGCGACCATCCAATCCGATGGGGCTGAACGGTTAGAAGCCGGCGGCGCGCTAAGTAGTTAATGTCGAGGCAGGTTGCTTCTTCGGTGAGATGCTTTTTTTCAAAACTACCCACGCTACGCCTCTTTTTGCCAAAATACTGTACAGAATGTGCTCATGTTTGATTCTAACCCCCGCTTTTTCTTCCCTGCCGCCGGAGCCGTGCTGCCGTCGCCCTGAGCCGCTCGGAGACGACCGCCGGCTCGCACGTCATGCAATGCCACTTGCCGCCGAAGTCCTGCCATAGTTCAAGGGAGCCGCATTGCTGGCAAGCCGGAGGAGGGACGATCTCCTCGACCTCCTGGTCGGCGTCCGCCTCGATCATGCTGGTGACGGTGATCTCGACCGGCGTCTCGGCAACGGTTCGATCCCATTCCCGGCTTGCCGTCTCGACGACGATCTCCGCCTCCGCCGGTGAGAGTGCCTCCGTCCAACCGATCGCCTCCCGCTCGGCGTTCGGCAGAATACCGACAAGTGCCGCTTTGTGCTCCCTGAGGACCGCTGCCGCTTCGGCGGAGACCGTCCCCGGTGGTGCGATAACCTGGAGATCGCCGTCGAGGACGACCACCCGACCGCCGGCCCGCCGAATCGTGCCGAGAACGTCGAGGGGGGTCATATCCTGATCTCCTCCATGCCGCCGTTGCCTTGGGAGGTAAGGGAGGTATGGGAGGTAAGTCCCGGATCGGAGAGGGTTTCCTCCCTTAACTGCCTTTCCTCCCGCCCGACCGCCGGATACCACGTCTCGGCGGACCGCCCGGAAGTGGTAATGATCTCCGCCTTGATCTTGCCGGCGTCCCGGAGCCGGGTAAGGACCTCGACGAGAACCTCCGCTCCCTTGTGCTTGCATAGGGAGGAGTGCAACTCCCATCGGCCGATCCCCTCGGGATGCTGTCTGATCGTTTCGAGAACCCTGTCGAGGAGCGGATCGCCGCTGGCATCCCCAAAGATTAGCCGTGCCGAGTGCCGGCAGTATCGCCAGAGAGCCAGAGCCGCCCGGAGGTGCTCCTCCCTGATCGTGCTGCTGCCGTCGAGGAGAGCGTAGGTCATGCTGAGCCGGAGGACCTGAGCCTCCGCTCGGCTTGTGACCGCTGCTAGGAGCCCGGCGGAGTCGTCGTCCGCCAACTCTGAATAGGACCGCCGCCAGAGTGCCGCCGCTCCCTGGTCCCGTCTCATGCGTTCCACGGATCGAGCCGCTGAGATCGCCGTCGAGAGCCTCTTAGCATAGGGTGAGAGATCGAGGTCCCGTCCGCCGTCCGGCAGGAGTTTTGATCGGCGGACCGCCACCCATAGAAACCTGTTGGCGAACCCGTTGAACCCGTCAACCTCCGCCAGAGCCCGGCGTAGCTCCTCGACGGTGATATGCCCGATGATCGAGATATGGGCGTCCGTCGCCTTTGCCGGTGAGTTTTTCGCCAGTGTGCGGAGGATGCCGCTGTCCCACGCGGAGCGGAGCGTAGGAGAGAGCGTATTCGTTTCCCGCCGGCATACCCGGAGGACGGAAGCGAACTCCGGCTCGACGACGAGGAGCCGCTTGTCGCTGATCCCCTCGTCGAGCAATACCTCTTTGCCTTTTTTGTCCTTTCCCCATATCTCGTCTCGAACGTGCCAGACAACCCCTTCGCCACTGACAAGCCCTGTCTTGATGTTTTCGAGGACCCACTCCTCGTCAACGGAGCGGACTATCTGCTTAACCCTTCCCTCACTGGTCCCCTTGCGTCCCCGTGCCGTGCTGCCGACGAGAACGGCGAATAGGTTTGCATGGTGACAGGTTCCCTCGACGACGTAATGAGCCTGCCTGCCGACAAGGTTCCCGAACGATAGCAGTAGTTGAGCCAGGATCGCCACGGGATCGGCTTCCGTCTCCGGCTCGATCTTGCGGACGACCTCTCCGGCAAGTCCCTGATAGGCGTCCTCGTCGAGGACCGGCCACTCAACCGGCTCCGGCAGGGGAGCCGCCTCGACCTGTTCCCGGATTGTCGCCTCGATCTTCGTCCCTTGCTTCTGCGATAGATCGGAGACGATCTTGAGGACCTCGTCCTCTGGTATCGGCGGAGAACAACGTCTCGACCACTCGACCGCCTGCCGTGCCACTTCGCAGAGATCGCCGCCTCGACCGATCGCAGAGCCGATCAGACTCAATGCCGTTGCGTGTCGCTGTCCCTCTGGTGCTCCTGGTGCGGTTGCCAGGTCCTCAACCGTGCTGCCTCCTACGGTGAACGAGAGCGCTGGACCCGGCTTGCCGTTGATGGTGGTGCCGACGACGAGATCGAGGAGCCATTGCGGAGCCTCGACGATCGGCGTCGAGTCCGGAGCGTGCTCCCACTGGTAGGCGTTGCCGCTGTTGTGGATCGAGGGAGGGACGACGACATAACCGCCGTCTCCCCTTACGTCGATCGCCAGTCCGCTGATCTTCGTCTTATTCCTGATCTCCTGTCCGTTGTAGGAAAAAAAGTAGTGCCGTCCGCCGCCGCCGGTGATCGAGGAGACGGTCTCCGGTAGCTTGCCGTGTTGCTGTTGGAGCCGGTCGAGGTTCTCGATTCCCTCCGCCTCAACGTCGAGGACCCATACATCGCTTGCCGGTCCGGTGGCAATGCCGACATTGGAGCCGGTCCGCTTGGCAAACAGTTTCTCGACGACCGCCGGGTCAGTGCTGCCGTCCTTGAACCCGTGCTCCGTTGCTGGTGCCTTGTCCCGTGCCTTGATCGGGAATACCGCAAACCCTTGACGAGCGAGATCAAGAGCCGCCTTTACTGTTGAGCCTGCCTTATGTACCATGATTAGAGAGCCTTCTGTGTTGAGTACATGAGGGGGAGCCGGTTTTTCTGAGAGCCGGCTCCCCCGCTGCGTTCTTGGTTCTACGTCTTGCTCCAAGCCGGCATGACGGTACTAATCCGCGTTCCGGCTCCGTTGCTCGTCGCCTCGACTTGGAGGAGGTATTCCCTACCGACGAATGGATCGAGGTCAACCGTTTTTCCCGGTGTCAGAGTCTCGCCGGTAATTCCGGAGAGCATTCGTCCCGCCGCATTTTTCGGGGTCGGCGTGCTACTGGTGATCCTCGTCGCCTGCTCCCCTTTATGATCGCCTTCGCTGACCTCGAAAACGAACTTGAGCCCCTGTCCGTACTCCTCGTGTTCCGTCGTCTCGACGCCGAGAAACTTCCCACGGTAGAACCCGGCGGGAGGTCCGCCGCCTGCTTTCACTTCAAACCGCATTGTTACTACTCCTATCTCCGGTGGTGCTGATCGACAACTCCGTCGCCGGAGTCCCGGCGGAGGTCGATAGTTTGCGTGCTGCGAGCCGCCTCTCAACGATCTTGTCGAGAAAATCGAGGAGAGCCTCGTCGAAGTCCGCCGGCTCGGCGTCCGGATCGACGACGACCTCGAAACGGGCGGAGAGATCGGTCTCGGAGCCTACCCTTTGCATGGTGTCGGCTCCCTGCCGCTTGTGCCGCCGTCCCGGTCCTTTGCGAGATCGAGACGACGAGCCAACTCTCGACGTAGGACAGAGAGAGCGTACTGATCCGGATCGGACGCCTGCTCCGAAACCCGAATGAGCCGCAGTAATTCCGCCGCTGGTAGATCGCTGATCCTCATGCTGTCCAGAATAGGACAACATAGAAACCCGTGTTGATAGCGTAGGTTTGCCGGAGGGGGAGAGATCGCTTCGGAGTCGGCAGAATAGCCGTTAGAATACCGAAAACTATTTTAGCCGTAGGTTTGCCGTATTTAGCCGGAGGGTCTTAGGTCCTTGATCCGGTCCCACACCTTGCCAACCCGATAATAGAATTTTGGCTGTTTGTGTTTTGCGTCCTGATCTTCCAACCAACCGCCGTCGAGGTTTGCTTTCCGCCATGTACGCAAACGCTGGCGAAGTGCCTCTCGTGCTTTGTCGTCGTCGGTCGGTATGCCGAGACGGTCCGCTAGGTTTTCCGGTGTTAACGGAGTCTCCGGATCGGCGTCTCCCCAAGGATGCTTTCCGCTCTGATCTTCGACCGCCGGAGCCGTCAAACGGCGGAGATACTGCCGTACTATTTGATATTGGCGTAGCGACTCGGCGGGGTCCGTTGTCTCCGGTGGCCTTACTGGTGCGTTATTGTAGCCGTTGTCGGCCAACCAGTCGCAAGCGCGGCATGTCTCATCCCACAACCCCCCCGCTTTTGTTGCAAGTTCCTCTGCCGACCAACCAAAGAAAAGATTAGTCTCACACGAGTTTCCGGCGGTTGTGTCAGCTATCAAACACCTGTCGAGTGCGAGAATCGCAATATGGGGCTCTGCGACTTGCTCAAGCCACTCTAACAGGGAAGGAAGATCGGCCGGCTCCCACGGTCGATTTTTCCACGATGGGCTTTGAGGGGGTCTCGTTTTCACAGAATCCTGCCTTTCTTCGGGTCGGACCCGGCAGGGGCCGTCAAAGGCAGGAAGACAACCCGCTGCCGAATCCGCTTGGCCGGGGCGTTGCAATCGCCGTCGGCCGTCCCGATGTGACATGTTAGAAACCGAATGTATTCCCGGTGAGCTTCATCGGTCCTTGGTATGTGACTTTTTCCACTGCTCCAACCACTCTTGATCGTCGGCCGACAGCTTTTCCAACGGAATCCGCGTGATTGTATTGTCTCGTTTCTTAAGCACGACGTTGTCGTTGGTTATGCCGATGACCCTCGCCTCAAATTGGGATGTACCGTCGCTGTCGCTCCACGTGTGCCACCTTGCTTTCTCGGCGTTCGCTTTTCGTTGCTCCT
>Ga0182014_10008018_pt1 | contig 10905 bp, 9 predicted proteins | sample 612S2DmetaG_FD_120489 | JGI IMG/M metagenome (GOLD analysis project Ga0182014, IMG submission 120489) | Permafrost microbial communities from Stordalen Mire, Sweden - 612S2D metaG | ecosystem: Environmental > Terrestrial > Soil > Wetlands > Permafrost | place: Sweden: Stordalen | collected... | reverse complement strand
TGCACGGTGATCCTCCTGAGCGGGGTTTGCGCGTCTCGTCAACACGTATTATCCCTGCTCGGGAGGATCTTTAGTAGCCAGATCGGCGCCGCTCCCCGGGTGCTCGTGAAAGATCCGGGCTAGTGACGATCGCCACCGCCCGTAAGGTTCGGCGACAGGGTGCGCCGTGCCGCCTGAGGCGCCTCGCGCCCGAACACCAGGGCTCGCTTTACTAGCCAACGCGCCGACGGCGTCGACGCACTCGACCTTATCGCGCGAGATGTGATTTTCTCTTGGCTCGCTTGTTCCGTACGCTAGACGTGCGGCTCGCCGCTCGGATTCGGAGTGTCCTTCTCGAGAAAGTCGGAGTAGTCCAGTTCTCGATAAGGCACCGAGCAAGGCTGCCCGTCCGCCAGCCAGAGATGCCGGGCATTGAGGTCCATGACGATGGAAGCCACCGTCGCCCCTTGATCCAGCCGCACCTGCTTCGGGTCAGCATGGCAGCAGATGCTCCAGGGGTGGTCTGCATGGTCGGCAAGCAGCTGCTGAAGTGTGGATGGGGAGAGCTCGGCGGCGGTCTCCAGGAGCCGACAAGCTCTCTGGAGGCGCACGCTGCTTCCGGGCATGGCCCACAGAGAGATGTCTTTCACACTCGCATGTTCTGCGAGGAGATGGTTGGTGTGGAGGATGGCGCCGCGATTCGGTGTCAATGTGCGCAACGAGCCGAAGTCGCCCGGGGTTCCCTCGATGTCGAGCGCAACGCCCTCGTCACTGGCGACAAGGAAATTGGCCGAGGAAGAGCGAACGTTTGCCTGCAATTTGCAAATAGCACCGGTTATGGTCTCTGCGTCAAGGATAGCGCGAAGCAGGACGTGGTAGGGGACTCCCGGCTCGCCGCAATCTCGATCGCTGACTAGCGCGTTGGTGGCAAGTCCAATTCCGGCCGAGTTCATACCCGTCTTGGCCAGAAGCCCCGCCTCAACGACGGTCACGTAGTTCGGCTTTGCCTCCTGCTTTGCCTCAAGCACTACGACCGTGTCGAAGGCGTGCAAGAGCCAGTCCCAGTTCTGGCCAATTAGGGCGTGGCCATCGATATTGGCGTCAGGAAGAACTGCGAAGGATGTGCACTCGGCTCGACGCGGCATCTGCGCCAGCGCATGTCGTGCTTTGGCAGCGAACATGACTTCGGTGCGCACATTCAGGGCAAGGATGTCTTCGAAGGGCAGTGCGGCTCCCTCGGCGATCCCGCGCATCTCTTCAGCATAGTCTCGGCCGAAGTCCTCGATCGGCGCAAGAAAACGTTGGGCCTCCTCCGTTACCTTGGGCCAAGTCCACCTGGCGTAGTAGCCGAAGACCTCCTCGTACGCGCTTCGCGAGCGTTGCACGCGATCGCGTGCCTGCTCTCCATACTGTTGCCCCTGCATACGAGGGCTGCCCTCGATTCGCAGGCGTGGGTAGCGTCGCGTCGTTTCTTCCATTGCCTCACCCCGCCAGTCGCTGCTCCGACATATCTCCGTTCAGCCGCTCATTTTCTATGATATGGCGCGAGCCCGCCCTTACGTAAGCGCTCACCCTGTGGCCGACGAGGCCGGCAAGCCGGCTCGCGTGTGGAGATCGGCCTCGCGAACCCCACACCCACACGAACCCCACACCACTTTGCACACGAGGGAGCGCCGCCCAGAGGACCTTGGCATCCTTCTCGATGACAGCTACGTGCGCCTTGACACCGTTTTGGACGGTGCTAGTATGCCTGGCATTGGCACTCATACATACGTGTGAGTGCCGGGCAAATGCCGTTCGGGGGGAGGGTATTGCCGTGAGCCCATCAACGGTTCGTAGGCCGCGCGGGGGAACCTGCGGCCGGCGCCCGTTCCCCAGGCATTTCCTCTCCGCAAGCGCTGCTTCAGCCCGAACAGGGGTTCTGCAGTGCGGCGCCCGCGAGTCCGTTGCGAATCGTGAAGCGGCTTCTTGCAAGGGGGGAGCCACTGAGAAGCACTGAGCGGGTGAGTCAAGGGATGGCGCTGGGCTTCGACTGCTCGAGCCAGCGAGGCGCATGACGACTACTCGGAGATGGTTATGCCTGAAGAGCTTGCGTTCGCCCGTAAGGCAAGTGGCCTGGTTCGCGGACTGTCGTTCTGGGATGTCTTTGGGATGGGGCTTGCGTTCATCACGCCGATCTACGGGATCTGGTACATCATCGAGGTAGGCCTCACGCTCTACCCGCGGGCCAACTTGCTGATCGCAATTCTCATCTCGATCGTGACGATCGGTTGGGCAAGCCCTATGGTCTGGGGTCTCCTGGGCGGCACCATGCCGCGCAGCGGCGGCGAGTACATCTACAACTCGCGCATCATCAACCCGGCGATCGCCATGGGGGCGAGTTTCACCGCGGTCTGCGCGGTCTTCTACTGGAATCTATTTAACGCCAGCATGTTTGCCGTGCCCTCGCTGGCGATCCTCGGTCAGTACATGGGCTGGACGGGCCTGGCCAACTTCGCCACCAGCAAGGGTGGCGGCTGCATTCTGTCAGTGGTCTGCATCGCGATCGCGTTTGGCATAATAGTCTTTGGGATGCGCGTCTTTCACAAGCTGTCCTTGTGGGTCGTCGCAGTCATGTGTGGGGGTGTGGCGATCCTTGACATTGCGCTCACCTTCGCCTCTAAGTCGAGTTTCACTCGCAACTGGGACGCCCAGGCCGCCAAGTACCACTCGCTCAGCTACCACGCCTTCGTCACGGCTGCCGGGCACGCTGCCGGAGCTCCTATGCCCACCACGTGGAACTGGGGCGACACCTTCGGTGTTACCGCAGGCGTCTTCATGCTATTCATCTGGACCTACTGCATGGCCTACGTCGGTGGCGAGGTCAAGCGCCCCGACAAGACACTCATCAAAGCACAGTTCATGGCAGTGGGAGTGCCCGTTCTGTTGGCCATCTGGGCGCTGCTTGCTCTCAACCACATCGTCGATTTCAACTTCCTGCGCGCGGCTGCCTTCCAGGACTACTCGGCCGCGACGAAGGGCTATGCGTTGCCGTACTCGACGAGCTACATGTCACTCGCCTACATCGCCTCCGGCGCGAACTGGTTCATCGCCATCGTCGCCTCCTTCACCTTCCTGGTGACCATGCTCTGGCTCACGACGGCCTCGCTGATCGTGGGACAGCGTGTCCTCTTCGCTTGGGGTATGGACCGCATGGGACCCAGGTGGTTCACAACGATCAGCCCACGGTACGGCTCGCCCATCGTCATGTACGGATTCTGCGCAGGCCTGTCGGCTTTTCTCTGCCTCGGCTATTGGTATCTGTTCCCGAGCATCCTGACGGGGCTCGTGGCCGCGGGCATGCAGCTGGTCTCGGTTTTCGGCTTGACGGCGATCTCGGCCATCATTCTGCCCTACCGCAAGAAGGTGGCCCACATCTGGGATGCATCGCCGTTCAGCCAGTGGAAGGTGCTGGGCGTGCCGGTGCTCACGATCGCTGGGGTCGTCTACCTCGGCTACATCATCGCCCTTTTCTACTTCTCCTTCTTTGATGCCCACACGCGCGACATCACCGGCAAGAAGACGCTGCTCTTTGTCGTCACCTGGGCTATTGGCATGATCTGGTACTTCGCTTGGAAGTACCGCAGCAAGACTCAGGGTGTCGATGTAGCTCACCTGACCTATAGGGAGCTGCCGCCGGAGTGACTCGACGCATCCGTCGGTTTGCCACTACTCGTTGATGTCGAGTGTTGCGCCCTCGGATCTGTGGGGACTGCGAGTTGGGTTGCGTGGCCGCTCCTGATTCGCGACAGCAAAAGGAGCCAGCGGGCCGGCTCCGAGAACGGTGCCGCTGGCTCCTCTCTCTGACGTACGCGGACGCCTCGAACGATGGTGCTGTGTCGTGAACATGCTGGCCTGAGTGTTACCGCGCTGCGCGACAGGCTCGTCGCTGTCGGGTGAGTCGTTGGTGCCGCGGGGGTTGGCTGAGACGTGAAGGAATGGTCCTGCGACATGGGCACCCGGGCGCGGCTGGACGGGCAAATCTGGCAAGAGAGGAGGGAAGATGACTAGCCCATCTAACGCCGCGGTCGTGCTGGTGACCGGCGGAGCGAGCGGCATCGGAGAGGCTACGGTGCGCCTCTTCCTTGAAAAGGGCGCAACCGTGTTCGCGGCAGATATCAACGAGGGCGCTCTTGCCCCTGCGGTTGACCGGACGTCGAGCTTCGCCCCCCGCGCGTGTCCGATTGTTGTCGACGTATCCAGCTCGGCGTCGTGTAGCGCCATGGTGGCCACGGTCGTCGAACGAGCTGGTCGGCTGGATGTGCTGGTCAATAGCGCTGGTGTCTGGGCCGAGGGCCCATCCGAAGTCGTAGCTGACGAGGAATGGGATCGCCTGATGAATGTGAACCTGCGCGGCGTGTTCTACTCCTGTCGGGCCGCCATCGCCGCACTAAAGGAGACGCAAGGCTGCATCGTGAACGTAAGCTCCCGGGCCGGCGAGGGTGCGGTGCCCGAGGCTCTGCTGTACTGCGTCTCCAAAGCCGGAGTCAACATGCTGACGCGGTCGCTGGCGCTCGAACTCGCGCCGTCGCTGGTGCGGGTCAATGCCGTTTGCCCTTCCGACGTGGATACGCCTTTCCTGCATGCTCAGGCACGCGACTATGGCGGTGACGACCCCGAAGGTTACCTCACGGCGTTACGCCACCGCCTGCCACAGGGCGACCGCGGGCGTTTCGTGCAAGCCGAAGAGGTAGCCGAGCTCGTGTTCTATCTCGCCTCGCCACCAGCGGCTCCCATTACCGGGGAGTGCATACGAGTGGACTTTGGCATCAGTGCACGGTAGGGCGGTTTCAAGCAGGGCAGACAAGCGATCGGCAGTCTCGTTGCGAGAGGCGGAGAGATGATATGAACGATACGGGCTTCATCCATCCCTATATCCCCAACTCGGTGCCGGCCGTCCGCCAGGAGATGCTGCGCGAGATCGGCTTGACTGACGTGGAAGAGATTCTCGCTGAGATACCCGCCAATTTGCGGGTTCCAGGGCTACTGAGCCTGCCCGAGCCACTTCTTAGCGAGTACGATTTGCGCCGCCACGTGCAGAGCCTTCTCGATCGCAACGTCTCGAGCGCCGAGTGCCTCAACTTCCTGGGCGGCGGCTGCTGGTCCCACTTCGTGCCGGCCCTTTGCGACGAGATCACCGCACGGGGAGAGTTCCTGACCGCCTACAGTGGCAGCAACTACTCCGACCTGGGCAAGCACCAAGCGCGGTTCGAGTACAACAGCCTCATGGCGGAACTGCTCGACTACGACGTCGTAGTGGAACCTGGTTATGACTGGGGCACCGCGGCCGGCTTTGCCTTGCGCATGGCGGCGCGGCTCACCGGCCGCCGCGAGGTTTTGGTGCCGGAGAACATGGGAGCTGAGCGCCGCTCCATCATCGCAGAGCTCTGCGAACCCGAGTACGTGGCGGGCCACATCGCAATCACGGAGGTGGCCTGCGATCGGGCCAACGGTCGGCTGGACCTCGCCGATCTAGCGTCCAAGTCGTCCGCTGCGACCGCAGCGGTCTACTTCGAGAACCCCGGCTACCTCGGCCAACTTGAGCCTGGCGCCGCCGAGATCTGCCGGCTAGCGCGGGACGCTGGGGCCGTCTCTATTGCCGGCGTTGACCCCATCAGCCTGGGAGTCGTCGCACCGCCGGGGAGCTACCGGGCCGACATCGCCGTGGGCGACCTACAGCCACTCGGCATACACATGGCGGCCGGTACCGGCCTCTCCGGCTTCATGGCCTTCCGCGACGAGGAGCCCTACTTGGCGGAGTGCCCGTTTGCCATCTACACGATCCTGGAGACTACGGTCGCGGGAGAGCACACCTTCGGCGAGCTATTAAGCGGTCGCACCTCTTACGGCGTGCGCGACCAGGCGCCCGACTGGGTAGGCACTCAGACCGGGCTGTGGGCCATCTGCGCGGGCGTCTATTTGGCGAGCTTGGGGCCGCAGGGCATGCGCGAGGTGGGAGAGACGATCGTGCGGCGCGCCCACTACGCCGCCCGCCGCCTGGCTGAGCTGCCTGGCGTCTCATTGCCACTTGGCGACGGCTTCTTCAAGGAGTTTCCCGTCTGTTTCGACGACACCGGAAAGAGCGTGGCCGAGGTCAACGAGGCACTCTTGGCGCGCGGCATCTTCGGCGGGCGGAACCTCTCGGTCGGCTATCCGCAGCTCGGTCAGAGCGCACTGTACTGCGTCACCGAAGTGCATACGCGGGGCGACATTGACCGTCTGGTCGACACGCTGGCGGAGGTGCTCTCATGAGTGCCATAGGCACCGAGCAGGGTGGCGTGCACAACGAAGCGGTTGCTCGACGCATGCAGGAGAAGCTTGAAGACAACGCCCGACTGCGGCGCGAGGGCGGACTGCTACGCGACTATCAGGCGGCGCGCTGGGACGAGCCGATCGCTATGGAGCTCGGGCGGCCGGGGGAGCGCGGCGTGATACCGCCGCAGGCCACCGACGTGGCCGCCGAAGTGCCCGAAGCAGCTGAGCTGCTGCCGCGCGAGTTGCGACGCTCCGCTCCGCCGGCCTTGCCAGAAATCAGCCAACCGCAGCTTGTCCGTCACTTCACCCGCCTCTCGGAGATGTGTCTCGGCGTCGACGTGACCGTGGACATCGGCGAGGGCACCTGCACCATGAAGTACTCGCCCAAGGTCAACGAGCTGCTTGCGCGCAGCCCCAAGATGAGCGAGCTGCACCCCGACCAGCCTGAGGAGACGCTGCAGGGCATCCTGGAGATCTGCTACCGCATGTCGCGCATCCTGTGCGAGATCAGCGGACTGGATGAGTTCAGCTTCCAGCCTCCCGGTGGCTCGGCCGCCGTCTACGGCTTCGCCGCCATAGCGCGCGCGTATCACCACGAGCGCGGTGACGATGTACGCGACGAGGTAGTGACCACCATCTTCAGTCATCCCTGCGACGGCGCTTGCCCGGCAACCGCGGGTTACAAGGTGGTCACGGTCATGCCGGACGAGAACGGCTACGCGGACCTCGAGGCCCTCAAGGCGGTGCTCAGCGAGCGCACGGCTGCAATCATGATCACCAACCCCGAGGACACCGGCATCTTCAACCCGCGAATTCGCGAGTACACCGACGCCGCCCACGCGGCCGGCGCGCTTTGCTTCTGCGATCAGGCGAACCTCAACGGCATTCTCGGTCTGACGCGCGCGCGCGAGGCGGGATTCGACGCCTGCCAGTTCAACCTGCACAAGACCTTCGGCAGCCCGCACGGCTGCAAAGGACCGGCGACCGGCGCACTTGGCGTGAGCTCCAAGCTTGCGCCCTATCTGCCGGCCCCGCATCTGGTCGCGCTCGCCGACGAGCGCGCTCCGGGCGGCCTGCGCTACCACCTCGACTACGACTGCCCGCAAGCAATCGGCAAGCTGCGCGCCTTCCTCGGCAACCTGGCGGTCGTGCTGCGCGCCTATGCTTGGACGATGAGCCTCGGCGCCCGTGGCTTGCGCGAGGTTGCCGAGGTCGCGGTGATCAACAACAACTACCTCGAGGCGCAGTTGCGCGAAATTCGCGGCATCGGTTATCCGTATGCTCCTGGAGTCCGCCGCCTCGATCAGGTCCGCTACAGCTTTGGCGAACTCAAGGAGGACACCGGCTTCGGCACCACGGACATGCGCACCGGCTTCTGCGACTTCGGCGTGCAGACGTGGTTCATGAGCCATCACCCGTGGATTGTGCCCGAACCGTTCACGCCGGAGCCCTGTGAGACGTACTCCAAAGAGGACATCGACTACTGGGCGGCGGCGATGAAGACCACGAGCGACGACGCCTACGAGTCGCCGCAGCACTTCGCCGCCGCTCCTCACAACCAGAGCTGTCATCGCATACGCACGTGGGAGCGCCTGGACGATCCTCGGGAATGGGCGGTCACCTGGCGCGCCTACCGGCGCAAGCATGGGGCGGCGCGAGCCACAGACGAAGAGTAAGCGCTCGGCCGGGGTGGCGGCTTCGCCGTTTCCGTAAACCAATTGACGAGCGGGAGGACTCCATGTGCAGCGGCAGACTGGAGGGCAAGGTCGCCTTTATCACAGGCGTGGCCAAGCCTAACAGCATTGGCTTCGCCACGGCCTCAGTCTTCGGTCAAGAGGGTGCGGCCCTCGCCATCGCCGACATCTCCGACAAGACGCACGATTGCGCGGAGGCCCTCCGCGGGCTCGGCTACGAGGTGTCCTCGCATACCGCTGACCTGACCAAGAGCGATCAGGTGCGCCGCGTGGTTGCGGAGGCGCTGACTCACCATGGGTGCGTGGACGTCCTCGTGAACAACGCGGGACTCGCTGTCGCCGGACCATCGCGGCCCCCATACAGGAATCTCGCCGACATGGACGTGGCGAAGTGGGACTTCGGCATCGCCATCAATCTCAGCAGCCAGTTTCTGGTCACGCGCTCGATCGTGGGGCACATGATCGAGCGCGGCTACGGGCGCATTGTCAACGTTTCCTCGACGACCGGTCCGGTTCTCGCCTGCAGGGGCCAGGCCGAGTACTGCGCTGCCAAGGCCGGCGTGCTCGGCCTGACTAGAGGCCTTGCCCTTGAGGTTGCTGGCCAAGGCATCCTGGTCAACGCCGTTGCGCCCGGCTGGGTTGATACGGGCGGCTCCAGTGCGCGAGGTCTAGCCGCGGGGAGTGCGACGCCGCTGAAGCGTGCGGCCCAGCCCATCGAGATTGCCCGGCTCATCGCGTTTCTCGCGTCGGCGGAGAACACCTACATGACGGGGCAGCTCATTGTCATCGACGGTGGCAATGGGATCGATGAGTACCACGGTCCCAAGGAACTTGACCGTTGATTATGCAGAGGGGGGTGGCGAACGGGTTCATCGTGCAGGTCGATTCGTCTGACTCCTCGGCTCTGAAGGAGCGTGCACATGTTCTTGTCGTCTTGGGGTAACCCACGATCACAGGGCACGGGGAATCGAAATCGATGAAGCGGACCGGGGCGCGCCATGTCGGCGCCGCCGTGCCGCGCAGCAGGCTCGGGACAGAGAGATAGGGAGTGATTGCATGATCAGGCTGTTCTTCGTGACCGACATCCATGGGTCGAACGTGTGCTACCGCAAGTTCTTGAACGCGCTGCCGATCTACGAGGTCGACGTCGCGGTGCTGCTGGGCGACCTCACCGGCAAGGTGCTGGTGCCGTTGGTCGAGAGGTCCACCAGCTCGTGGGAGTGCACTCTCATGGGCCAGCATGTCGACATCGAGACCGAGGAACAACTCGGCAAGGTCAAGAAGACGATCGAGAGCGCGGGTTACTACTGGACCCACCTGTCCCGCGACGAGTTTGAGGCCACCCGCTCAGACCCGACGAAGATCGATGCCCTCTTCCAGGAGCTCGTGCTCAAGCGCGTGCAGGAGTGGCTCGACCTGGCCGACGAGCGTCTTGCTGGCAAGCCCTTCCAGATGTTCATGAGCCCGGGCAACGACGACTGGCCGGTCATCGACGAGATGATCGACGCCGCCGAGCTGGTCCACCCCTGCGACGGGCGCAACGTGGACCTCGACGGCCACGAGATGATCACCTGTTCCTGGAGCAACCCGACGCCCTGGCAGACGCCGCGTGAGCTTCCCGAAGAGGAGTTGGAGGCCAAGCTCGAGGAGCTCTGCGCGACCGTCAAGAATAACGAGACGGCCATCTACAACTTCCATGTCCCGCCGTATGGCTACGCGCTCGACCTCTGCCCCAAGCTAAGCAAGGACCTTACCATGTCGGCCGAAGAGAAGATCCACGCCGGCAGCCTGGGCGCCAAGCACATGGTCGAGAAGTATCAGCCCTTGTTGGGCCTTTTCGGTCACATCCATGAGAGCCGCGGCGCCCAGAAAGCCGGTCGTACGCTGCTGATCAACCCCGGCAGCGAGTACTCGGAAGGCATCCTGAAGGGCGTCGTCATCATGCTCGACAAGAAGAAGGTCAAGGACTTCGTGTTCACGTCCGGTTGATGCTGCCAGAGGGGCGGTGCGAGAAGCCATGCCGGTGGTTCACCATCTTCAGAGGGCTTAGACTCGGCGCTGGCGATGAGCAACAAGTCACATGGTCGGAACGGAGGTACAGTGACGGACGGGCGTGGCTACACGACGCCCTTCGATGACCCACTCGACTCACTGACGGTTTCCGCTCAGAAGATCATCGAGGCGGCAAGCATGCTGCTGTCAACATCTGGCTACGACGCTCTGACTCACGAACGCATCGCGGAGGCCGCGGGCGTCAACAAGTCATCAATTCGCAACAACTTCGGTAGCAAGGCCGCCGTCGTTGCGGCCGTTGTTGACGCCATGATCCACGATGGTTGCCTGGAGCTTTCGCGAACGCTCGCCGGCGTTGAGCCATCAGAAGAGCGCATGCGCGGAGCCGTCGAAGGAATCCGAGACCTGGTCCAGGCGGAGCCTTTCGAGGGCTTCTTCGATGTCCTCCCCCATGCGCGGCGCGATCCGGAGCTACGTGCACGTATCAGCGAGTTGTACCGATGGTGGTATGAGGAGACACGGGAGTGGCTTGGCATGGACGCCGACCCATCGACCGATCCGGGAAAGGCACGGCTTCAGCTCGGAGTGGCGCGAATCATTACAGCCATCATAGACGGACTGCTGATTCAGTTGGCCATCGAGATCATTCCCGAGGATGCCGACATCAGCTCGGCCCTGGACGCCCTGAAGATTATGCTTCGAGCGGTCATCGAGGAGGGTTGATACGGCAAGACGGCGGGTCGAGCTGCGGCTGAGCAGCCGTTTGCAAGGCATGAGACAAACCAGGGAGACGAGCTGATGTCGACAGTTCTTACCAGGATGGGCGACGGCTACACCGTCGAGATGACCCCCGAGGAGCTCAGCGACGACCTTCTCGCCGGTTCTGCCGACGCCGCCAAGAAGGGCAAGATAGCGCCCCTCACAT
>Ga0182014_10008015_pt1 | contig 10907 bp, 5 predicted proteins | sample 612S2DmetaG_FD_120489 | JGI IMG/M metagenome (GOLD analysis project Ga0182014, IMG submission 120489) | Permafrost microbial communities from Stordalen Mire, Sweden - 612S2D metaG | ecosystem: Environmental > Terrestrial > Soil > Wetlands > Permafrost | place: Sweden: Stordalen | collected... | reverse complement strand
TTGGCTTTGATCGCGGAGCCTTGGGACGTCGGCGGCTATCAGCTCGGACGTGGATTTCCGGGCACGACCTGGCTGCAATGGAACGCGCGGTATCGTGACGATGTCCGCCGATTTGTCAGAGGCGACGCGGGGATGGTCCCGGACCTTATGAGTCGTATCTATGGCAGCGATGACTTGTTTCCGGACAGCCGCGAGCATGCCTATCATGCCTTCCAGACCGTCAACTATATCGATTGCCACGACGGCTTCACGCTCTACGACCTGGTTTCTTACAATGAGAAACACAACTGGAAGAACGGTCATGACAACCAAGACGGCATGGACGCAAATTACAGTTGGAACTGCGGACACGAAGGAGAAGCGGGCGCGCCAGCGGAGGTTCTGGCACTGCGCCGGAAACAGGCTAAAAACTTCTTCTGCCTCCTCATGCTCTCGAATGGTATCCCGATGTTCCGCGCGGGTGACGAGTTCCTGAACACTCAATTCGGAAATAACAATCCTTACAATCAAGACAACGAAATCAGCTGGCTGGATTGGAGCCAGCTCCAGGCGAATCAGAACACATTCCGGTTCTTTAAATGGATGATCGCCTTCCGGAAGTCTCATCCTTCTTTGTGTCGCAGCAGATTCTGGCGCGAGGACATTTCCTGGTACGGCACTGGCCACACGGTCGATCTCTCCCCAGAGTCACGCAGCCTGGCGTTTTGTCTGCATGGCGCGTCACAGGGAGATGACGATATCTACGTGATGATCAATGCATATTGGCAAGAGCTGCAGTTCCAAATCCAGGAGGGCGCGGCCGAAGATTGGGTCAGAATTGTAGACACTGAGCTGCCGAGTCCAGCTGATTTCTCGGAATCTGGTCTACCGCTGCAGCAGTCGATCTATCAAATAGCTCCGCGATCCATTGTTGTCTTAGTCCGATCCAAACGCCGATCCGTTGAGGGCCCGTTGACGTATCACTGCCAAGCACGCCTCTAAGAGCGTACATTAGGTCACAAGAAGGCGCCGGTACAGTGTAGTATTTCCTCTTGCGTGTGCTTTGAGGGATTTTACTGCTATTTGCGGGCTAAATTGCTGACGCCGTTTGCGGCCAGGGGAGAAATGGCTTCTCGCCAACCACTTCTGCTTCGCTTCAAATGCCCGAGCCGCACGATTGTGGCGACGTTGGGCTCCTGTCTCACCTGCGTGCTGTTGCTGGCAGGCTCGGTTTACGCCCTCGATCCCAATAAACGTGTCACCCAGTACATCCACACGGCTTGGCGAACACAAGATGGGTCTCTGCCGACGGGGATGCACGAGATTAAGCAAACCTCGGACGGCTTCCTGTGGTTAGTCTCTCTTCCCGACGATCTCTACCGATTCGATGGTGTTCGTTTTGTGAAGTGGCATTTACCTGCTGGCGTTCCGTTCAAAAGCGCGAGTAATGTGGTCGCCGACCACGCGGGTGGGCTCTGGGTAGTCGGGAGCCCCGAACTTGTTCATCTGAAAGATGGCGTTGTCACTGCGCACTTCCAGTTGGAAGGGACAATGTTTCAGACCGTCAGCGAGGATCCGGACGGCTCTTTGTGGATGGTGCGAGGACGCGCCCCGGATGCGCCCCTTTGCCATGTTACCGACCGCGCATTCCAATGTTTCGGGAAGGCTGATGGAATGCCAATTTCCGACATCGAATCGTTACTAGCCGACGGGGAGGGCGGCTTTTGGCTGGGAGGACCGTCGGCGCTTGTCCATTGGCATCGCGGGAGTTCAGAAACGTACCGCAGCGAAGGGATTCAGGCCTTGGCGCGCGGTCCGGATGGATCGCTGTGGCTGGGCCTATCGGAAGGTCACGGACTTGAACAATTCAAGGACGGAAAGGCAAAACCGTTCGTGACTCCCACGTTCGATGGCAGTAGCCTAGATATCGGAACACTGATGCTCGACCGTGACGGCGATCTTTGGATCGGCACCGTAGGCAAGGGACTTTTTCGTGTCCATGGAAATGTGGTAGACCATTACGACCACACGAATGGCTTATCCGGCGATTCCGTTTGGGCCCTTTTCGAGGACCGGGAAGGTATTGTTTGGGCTGGTACTACAAGCGGAATCGATAGCTTTCGTGATCCGCGTGTCGCTACGTTCTCCCCAACGGAAGGATTGCCGAAGGATTTAGCAGCGGGCATTCTGGCCAGCAGAGACGGGACGATATGGGTAGGAAATGCCGGATCGCTTGATCACATTGTTGATGGAAACGTCTTATCGATTCGCGCGGGTAAGGGTCTTCCAGGTGAGCAAGTAACCTCCATGTTGGAAGACCACGCCGGGAACATGTGGGTGGGGGTGGACGACGCACTGTATTTGTTCAAGGATGGCCACTTCCGCCGGCTTCCCGAAGAGAATCACCAACCGCTTGGGATGGTAGTTGGATTGACGGAGGACACCGACGGCAATATTTGGGCGGCGTGCAAAGGCCATCCGCGAAAGCTCCTTCGTATTCGCGATTTTCGGGTCCGGGAAGTGTTTCCCGAGCCAGATTTTCCGCCAGGTCATATCGCTGCCGATCAGCATGGCGGAATTTGGATGTCGACCATAAAGGGAGACATGGTGCGGTTCCGCAACGGCGTTGTGGAAACGAAGTTTCCGCTAGACCCGGGAGGCTATCCGATCACGTTCCAAATTATCCCTGCGCCCGATGGCTCCGTTCTGGCTGGCTCCGAGCATGGCGTGGTGGGATGGCGCGCAGGTAAGGTGCAGCGCATGACGACGAAAAACGGCCTGCCCTGCGACTCCATCATCACTTTTATCGAGGACAAAGAGAAGCGCTGGTGGCTCTATACTCGCTGCGGCGTCGTCGAACTATCGGATTCCGAACTGCAGAAATGGTGGGCCAACCCGGACGCAATTGTTCAGAACCGCCTCTTTGACACATTCGATGGAGCTCAGCCAAACAATGGTTCTTTCAACCTGGCCGCAAACTCTTCCGATGGACGTATATGGTTTGCCAGTGGAATTGTTGTGCAGGTGATCGACCCGTCCCAGCTCTCGCCGGCGCCTCTGCCAGCGGCGACGTACATCGAATCGGTTACCGCTAATCGAAAGGACCTCGCAGCCACGGACAACATCAACCTCGCACCACATCTTCGTGACTTACAGATTGACTACACTTCGCCGATCTTCACGATTCCGCAAAAAGTGAAGTTCCGTTACCGGCTCGACGGCTACGACCGCGATTGGCACGACGCTGGCACGCGCCGGCAAGCCTTCTACACGGATTTGCCTCCTGGGGGGTATTCATTTCGCGTGATCGCATCCAATAGCGACGGCGTCTGGAATGAGAGCGCCGCCAAGCTGGATTTCTCCGTCGCGCCTGCGTATTACCAGACGAATTGGTTTCGCACCCTCTGCGGGGCAGCCTTCCTGGCGTTGCTGTGGGCGGCGTATCAGCTGCGCATCCGGCAGTTGCAGCGAGAATTCAACACGGCCATCGAAGCACGGGTGAGTGAACGAACGCGTATCGCTCGCGAGCTCCATGATACTTTGCTCCAAAGTCTGCAGGCCCTGCTGTTTCAGTATCAGGCGGCACGTAACCTTTTTGCGGCCGGCTCGGAGCGCGCGATGCAGGTCCTCGATGCTAGTCTTGACAGGACCGAGCAGGCAATCGCCGAAAGCCGTGATGCTATTCGCGACATACGTTCCGACATTGTTGCCCAGACTGCTTTGCCGGAGTTGTTGACAAGAGTGGGAAGTGAGTTGGCCCAATCGCAAGCGGATCAGGATGTGCCTACATTCGGTCTGACGGTGGAGGGGGAGCGGCGGACGCTCACGCCAATCATTCGGGAAGAGACTTATCGAATTGCACTCGAACTGTTGCGAAACGCCTTCCGGCACGCGAAGGCTCATCGCGTTGAAGGCGAGATTCGATATGATGACGACACGTTTCGTCTGCGTATTCGTGATGATGGAAAGGGCGTGGACCTAAAGGTATTGCAGGGAGACAGCAGCGGCCATTGGGGGCTTCGCGGTGTGCGAGAGCGCGCGCAGCGGATCGGAGCAAAGCTGGATGTTTGGAGCGAATCCGGAGCAGGCACCGAATTCCAGTTAACCGTTCCTGCCGGCGTTGCTTATGTTGGGTCTGGTGATAGCCTTCCATTCCGGCTACTTCGCAAGGTAAGAGGTTATGCCTACCGGAACTAAAACGATCCGAATTCTCATGTGCGATGATCATGTCCTCCTGCGCGAGGGCGTTGCGACCCTGCTGAGCGCCGAACCTGACATGAAGCTGATCGCGGAGGCGTCGAATGGAGAGGAAGCTGTCGAAAAGTTCCGCATGCATCGCCCGGATGTGACCCTAATGGATTTGCAGATGCCAAGGTTGAGTGGCATCGATGCAATCGCTCGCATTCGCAGCGAATTTCCTGACGCTCGGATTATCGTGCTGACAACATACACAGGAGACTCCCAGGTGATCGGCGCTCTAAGGGCGGGTGCTCGGGCTTACCTGTTGAAAGCACACGTCCATCGAGAGCTCCCAGAAATTATTCGTGCCGTTTACGCGGGGCAAAAGCGAATCCCGCCGGATATTGCAGCCGAAGCGGCGGAACATCTGGCGGATGAGAGATTGACGACACGTGAGATCGATGTGCTGCGTCTGATTGCGGCCGGCAATGCCAACAAACAGATTGCCGATCAACTCTCCATTGGCGAGTCAAGCGTCAAGAGCCACGTTGCGAGCATACTCTCCAAGCTTGGTGCGAACGACCGGGCTCACGCGGTTACCATCGGGTTAAAGCGCGGAATCATTGACTTACAAACCCCCTGAATGGGGGAGAGCCACTTCCCCCTTTTGCCCGTAGCGCCTCGGTCGCGAAACATCTTAGCTTAGATTGTGCAACGTTTATTCTCGACCTTCGCGGGCGGATGGCCCGGTACCGGTCTACTTCTCCAGCGATTCCTCATTGGCGCCATTCTCTTACGTGAGGCATTCCTGCAACCCAGCGCTAGCCCTCATTTGACGACGGTCGTACTGCCAGTGATCGCATCGGTCCTTCTTGTAATTGGATTGGGCACTCCATATATCGGACTTCTCGTCGCAGCGACGCAGCTACGGCTCGTTTTCGCGGGGTCCGCTGATTTATGGACCGCGATCATCCTTTCTGGCTTAGGAGCGAGCTTGGCAATGATCGGACCGGGTGCCTGGTCCTTGGATGCTCGCTTCTTCGGGCGAAAGCACGTTGAGATAGTTAAGAAATAGAAGCGTTCGTGACGCGATGGCTGCCTTGGCCTGTAGTTTTCAGCACGACCCGGATCACATTGGCACCCTCGGCAAAAGCGCAAGAATCCGGGAACAGCAAAGGCGGAGTTGGTCAGTTCCAGAACGCTGACAAACAACCATCAGAATGCTAAATTGATCTCGCCGGTAACGACGGTGGTGCGCTATAGGCTTTGACGCCGTTCGGCTGCGAATAGGGAAAATGGCTTCTTGCCGACCGCTTCTGCTTCGCTTCAACGACCCCCGCGCCTTGGCGGGTGCTGCGTTGGTCTCTTGTTTCACCTCCGTGTTGTTCTTGGCGAGCGCGGTTACCTTGCTCCCTAGTCTCTTAATCGCTCCTGCACACGCACAATCCCAACCTCCGCAGTACGTCACAAAGGTTTGGCAGACGGAGCAGGGTCTTCCGCAAAACTCGGTCAATGCGATGTTGCAGGACCACCGCGGCTACCTCTGGATAGGCACATTCGCGGGTCTCGCGCGCTTCGATGGCGAGCGCTTCACGGTTTTCGACTCGGCGGATATGCAGAGTCTCGGCAACAATGGGATCCTCTCGTTGTATGAAAGTCGCTCCGGAGTATTGTGGATCGGTACTCTGGATACTGGTCTCATCCGGCTGGACGGTGGTGTTGCCACCACATACACCGAACGCGACGGTCTGCCGAGCAGGTTCGTCAGCTCCATCCGCGGCGATGCCCAAGGAAATCTGTTTTTCAACACTTCGGGGGGCGTAGCACATTTTGCCGGCACAAAGCTGGAGGCTTATCCCACCCACCGCGGAAAAGCGGTCCGGGAGTTTTTTCTGCAGGCGCGGGACGGAAGCATGTGGTTCCGGTCGGGAGGAGACGTTGTGCGCTTCGGATCCGATGGTTCCGTTGCGACGATGCATCCCATCAAGCCCAGCGTTTTTCTCGTCCACGAAGCTCGCGACGGAAGCGTCTGGATTGTTTCTCGCGACCGGTATAGGCTCGTGCGCTATCACGAGGGGACATTCTCCGATGTAGCGCTACCGCCGATTGGGCGGCGCGAATTGACGGGCGACGATCTCACGTACGCCATTAGCATGGCGGAAGATGCGGATGGGGAATTGCTGCTGCTCACCCCAGCGGGACTTTGCCGGATTGCGGACGGGAGCCTCAGTCCTCCAGAAGCACTAACCTTACCTTCTAATGGTCAGGAGTTGCTCAAGGTACGGAGCTTCCTGGCGGATCGCGAAGGCAATCTATGGGTCGGAACGATTGGGAGGGGCCTGATTCGTCTCCGGCGAGCCCCCTTGAGAGCGTATGGAAGGGACGAGGGCCTCTCCGACTCAGGCTTCAATGCTGTATTTCAGGATCGGGAAGGTCGTGTCTGGCTAGGAGGGGATTCTCTCTACTGGTTCGATGGACATCGGTTTCATCTATTTCCGGGCGTCACGAACGTTCGCGCGATTGCCCAGACACGCGATGGCGACTTGTGGTTCGGCGGTTACGGCGGCCTGCAGCGCTGGCGATTGGGCGTGCTCAGCTCTTTCAAGATTGAAGCATGGCCGGTAAGAGCCATTTATCAGGATCGAGAGGGCGCGCTGTGGATCGGTGCGCTCATGGAGGAGCACCCCGGCGGGCTTTACCGCTTTCGTGAAGGGAAATTGGATAAGGTCCCCGGCATCTCCGACGTGAATCAGATTATCGAGGACCGAGACGGTGGCTTATGGGTGAGCGGCATCCAAAAGCTCCTCTATATGCGCGGGAGCAAAACCGTCGTGTACGACCAGAAGCGAGGTCTGCCCGAGCACAGTGTGGATATCCACCAAGATTCGACAGGGACTCTCTGGATCGCGAGCTACGGCGGAGGATTGACCCGTTTGCGTGACGGCCGGCTGACGTCGATCACGACCAATGACGGCCTGCCCAACAACATGCTGGCAGGCATGCTGGAGGATACCAGAGGCAATCTTTGGATTAGCTCCACCCAGAATATCTTTTGCCTCCGTCTGAAGGAGTTGAACGATCTTGCAGACGGGAGAATCTCGTCCGTTCTGCCTGTGTCCTACGGGGCCGCGGAGGGCATGAGGAGTAGCGAATCCGACGTCGGGAGCCCGGCAGGCTTGGAAACTCACGACGGGCGGATATGGTTTCCTACCATGCGCGGCGTGGTGGCTATCGACCCGACTGCGGGTAATCGCCTGCCTCCGCCCGTTGTGCTCGAGGAGGCATGGGCAAACAAGTTGATGCTGGCGCGCAACGGCCGGACTTCCGTACCGCCCGGCAACAACACACTCGATTTCCGCTTTACGGCCCTGAGCTTCTCCGCTCCGGAAAAACTGCGCTTCAAGTACCGCCTCGAACCCTTTGATAAGGACTGGGTTGACACGCGCACGCGCCGTACTGCGCACTACACGAACATGGATCCCGGAGAGTACTCATTCCACGTGGTTGCGGCAAACAACTACGGAATCTGGAGCGATCAGGAAGCCAGAGTGCGTTTCGTGCTACAGCCGTACTTTTATCAGACGAATTGGTTTCGCGCCGCCTGCGCTGCGAGTATGCTGATACTGCTGTGGGGCGCCTACCAGTTCCGTGTCCGGCAACTGGCGCACCAGTTCAACATGCGTCTGGAAGAGCGAATAAGCGAGCGCTCACGCATTGCTCGCGACCTGCACGACACACTCCTGCAAAGTTTTCAAGGCTTGGTGTTCCGCTTTCAGGCGGCTCGGTATCAGCTCCCAGATCGTCCCGAAGAAGCATCTGGCGCTCTGGATAGCGCGCTAGTTTCCGCAGATCAGGCACTCGCGGAGGGCCGTAGCGCGATTCAGGAATTGCGTTCGGAGCCATTCAACGAAAGCAAGCTCGAACGGATGCTGCTAGACATGGGTCGCGAACTGGCGTCCTCGCAAAACGGTGAGCATGGTTCGCCACCACTGCGGGTGATTGCAGAGGGCAAGCGACGGCCGCAACGGCCGATGATCGGGGAAGAGATCTATCGAATTGCACGAGAGTTGCTGCGCAATGCTTACCGGCACGCACAAGCCCGGAATATTGAAGCCGAGCTGCGCTATGATGTCGATGCCTTTCTGTTAATCGTACGAGATGATGGAAAAGGCATCGATCCCAAAGTACTGAAAGACCGCGGTCGCGCCGGCCATTGGGGCTTACCCGGAATGTATGAGCGGGCAGAAGGAATTGGAGCCCGATTGGACTTCTGGAGCGAAACGGGCGCCGGCACAGAAGTTCGGTTGACTGTTCCTGCCGCTATCGCCTATGAAAAATCTCGAGATGGCGGTAGATTTAGGCTATTCCGGAAGACGAGGATTCATGAGCACCGGTCCTAGTTCGATTAAAGGTTCGATTCGGATCATGACTGTGGATGATCATCCTCTCTTGCGTCAGGGCATCGCGGCCCTCATCAAAACGCAGCCAGAAATGGAACTGGTCGCGGAGGCCTGTGACGGGGAGGAGGCCGTCGCACAATTTCGATTGCACCGCCCGGACGTGACCCTGATGGATATTCAAATGCCGAATGTGAACGGCACCGAAGCCATCAGCCGAATTAGGAGCGAGTTCCCCGAAGCCAAGATCCTCGTTCTGTCGACCTACGGAGGTGATGTTCAGATCCTGCGGGCGATCAAGGCGGGTGCAAGGGGTTACCTGCTGAAAGGAAACGTCCGCACAGAACTGCTGGAGGCGATCCGCACCGTCCATGCCGGACGCAAGCGAATACCGCCCGAAATTGCGGCGGAACTGGCCGACCACGCTGCCGACGATGAGCTGAGTCCGCGCGAAATTGATGTGCTTCGTTTGATTGGCGAAGGCAATGCCAATAAGCAAATCGCGGACAAGCTCTCGATCGGAGAAACCACTGTAAAGAACCACATCTCGAACATACTCTCCAAGCTGGGTGCAAACGATCGGGCGCACGCGGTCACCATTGCGCTCCAGCGCGGGATTATCGAACTGGACATCCGCCAACGGGAGGAGCCGTAAATCCTACTTTTGACCCTTTCGATGTCTTTCCAGGATCACTAGCATGAGACCAGCAATCGGAGGACGTGTCTGCAACGTCTGTTTTCCACATTCGCCGAAGGCTGGCCTGGCGCTGGTCTTTTATTGCAACGTGTAGGGACGAGCACGATTCTTCTTTATTTCGGGGCCACGCATCTTCCTGAGAGCGCTCGATTGACAACCGATCTCCCCCATCTGATCGCGGCCGTTGCGGGCATACTTCTGCTTCTCGGCCTTTGGACGCCAGTAGCCGGAATTACGATTGCCCTTGTCGAGGTCTGGATATTCCTGGCGTTGCCTGAGAATTCGCTGCCCGCAATCATGCTGGCCGGTCTGGGCCTGACGGTGGCGATGATCGGGCCCGGAATGTGGTCCATTGATGCCCGACTTTACGGAAGGAAGCACCTCGAAGACCCGCGACGCTAGACAACGCTCAATCCCCCCAAAGTACTAACGCTTTCCTCTCCGAGAAGTGCAACCTGGAACCCCCACCATATACCGAGACCACGATCACCCGATTTACCGTTGTGAACCAAAGGCAGGTCGTTGCAGACTCATCCCGTAAGCAAGGCCTCATTTGAGTCTCGATTTTCTCTTTGGTGGCGCTTATGTGGAAGATCACAACTCGCGGTTCCACGCTACAGGAAGTCCTAATCATGGTTGCAATGAATGTTGCATCCGCTGATAGCGACCGACAAAGGCGAGCGAACGATCTGGCGCAGCCGCGGGCACCGAGACTCACTGGGATCTAGGAGATTGCCATGGCAAGAGTAATTGAGTTTTACATACCGAAGAACCTCCGCAAACCGTTAAGGGTGGTGGCTCAGCCGCAACTCGGAAAAATCATCGAATTTTGCCCACAGACGAAGAGATCAGCTTAGCTGCTATCTACCTTTAGGGAGGAGACTATGGGGTGCGCGACTATTGATTTCACCGACATCGGAGATCTCGCAAGAACAAGCTTTGTCGAAGTGAGCGGGCTCGGAGACCAGCAGCTTCATCTCGAACCAGAAATCAGCTCTGAGTACGGCTTCGAAGGCATTGTCGGCAAGAGCGCAGCCCTGCAGAAAGTCCTGGAACAAGTCGCGATCGTTGCGCCGACCGACTCCACCGTCCTGCTTCACGGCGAGACGGGCACCGGCAAGGAACTGCTCGCCCGCGCCATTCACAACCTGAGCTTTCGACGCGAACGCCCCTATGTGCGCATGAATTGCGCCGCGATCCCCTCGGGACTGCTGGAAAGCGAACTGTTCGGACACGAAAGGGGGGCCTTCACGGGGGCGCTAATGCAAAGAAAGGGTCGATTCGAGCTGGCCGACGGGGGCTCGCTGTTTCTGGATGAGATCGGCGACATCAGCCTGGAACTGCAGCCGAAACTATTGCGTGCCATCCAGGAGCAGGAGTTCGAGCGGCTGGGAAGCTCCAAGACGATCAGCGTGAACGTGCGTCTGATTGCCGCGACCCATCGCGATCTTCCCGCCATGATTCGGGAAGAGAAGTTCCGCGAGGATCTTTTCTATCGATTCAACGTGTTCCCGATTGAGATCCCGCCTCTTCGGGAGCGGCGGGAGGACATTCCGCTACTGGTGAACTATTTTGTGTCAAAGGTCGCGGGACGGATGCGGAGACAGATAAAGTCCATCCCCAAACGCGCAATGGAGATGCTGACGAGCTGTCCG
>Ga0182014_10008014_pt1 | contig 10907 bp, 7 predicted proteins | sample 612S2DmetaG_FD_120489 | JGI IMG/M metagenome (GOLD analysis project Ga0182014, IMG submission 120489) | Permafrost microbial communities from Stordalen Mire, Sweden - 612S2D metaG | ecosystem: Environmental > Terrestrial > Soil > Wetlands > Permafrost | place: Sweden: Stordalen | collected... | reverse complement strand
GAAGCGCCGTCGCTCAACGGATAAAAGGTACCCCGGGGATAACAGGCTCATCTTCCCCAAGAGTCCATATCGACGGGAAGGTTTGGCACCTCGATGTCGGCTCGTCGCATCCTGGGGCTGAAGTAGGTCCCAAGGGTTGGGCTGTTCGCCCATTAAAGCGGTACGCGAGCTGGGTTTAGAACGTCGCGAGACAGTTCGGTCCCTATCTGGTGCAGCCGTTGGAAACCTGAGGAAGGCTGTCCCTAGTACGAGAGGACCGGGACGGACGCAGCTCTCGTGTGCCAGTTGTCCTGCCAAGGGCACGGCTGGTTAGCGACCTGCGGAAGGGATAAGCGCTGAAAGCATATAAGCGCGAAGCTCGTTCCAAGATGAGGTTTCCCACAGACTTGATCTGGTAAGGCCCCTGGTAGATCACCAGGTTGATAGGCCGGAGGTGTAAGCGCAGTAATGCGTTCAGCCGACCGGTACTAATCGGCCGAGGGCTTGGGGAGCAATCTCCGCTCGTGCTCGCTATGGAACGCTCAAGGAGAGGCAGCCCGCGAGGGCTGCCCCACAAATAGAGCAAGGTTCCCGGTGACCATAGCGGTGGGGCCACACCCGTTCCCATCCCGAACACGGAAGTTAAGACCACCAGCGCCGATGGTACTTGGGGGGTAGCTCCCTGGGAGAGTAGGACGTCGCCGGGATAATTGTTAGAAGGTCCGTGCCATGGCGGTGGCACGGACCTTTTGCGCGTTCGGGTTCTCACACGAGGAGTAGTGATTATGCTGGCAGACATGGCCTCTGAAAGCGGTCGGGCAGGCGAACCGCGAGGAAGCCGGGCCGGCGGGGAAAGAAAGCGTGAGTCGACGTCCGGGGGAGGCGCGCCCCGGGAGAGGCGGGCAAGCGGTAGTCGGCAGGCCGGGGCAGGCCGGCCGTCGACGGGCTCGAGCCGCGGCGGCGGGACATGGTCGGCAACGACAAGGGCGCCGCGACCGTCGGGCGCCGGTGGGACTGGTAGTAGCGGCCGTAGCGGTGGCGCGGGCAGTACCGGCCGTAGCGGTGGCGCGGGCAGGAGCGGTTCCTCCTCCGGAGGACCTCGACCAAGCCGTGATTTCGGTGCCGGGGCAGGCACCGAGCGAGGTGGGACGGGCCGGTTCGCGGGCGCCGGGGGGGCAAGCAGCCCCGACCGCCGCCCGAGCGCGTCGGGCAGGCCAACCGGGCGGGTAGGCGGCCCTGGCGCGGGGGCAGCAGGACGGGGTCGTCCCCAGTCAGGTGGCCGTGAGCGCTACGACAGAGATCGGCCCGGGCCGTCGGGTGGCTTTTCTCGTGGCGGGGACAGACCTGGGCGACCGGGCGAGGGTCGGGGGGACCGACCGTGGACGGGAGCCGGGAGCAGCTCGCGGCGACCAGACGATGGCGGGTTCACGAGGCCGGACGCGTCGGCGGGACCGCGCTGGGGACGTTCGGTAGACAGGAGCTCGGGTGGCTTGCCGGCTTCCGGTTCGGCGCGCCCTCGGCCGAGGCCGGCGGGGTCGGGACAAGGTTGGGCGCCAGGACCGCCCCGGCCCGGCGCCGGTGCGCGGGGCGCCGGCCGGTACGAGGCAAGAGACGATGGCGGTAGCCGGGGGCCCGAAGGACGTAGTTCGTACCCCAGCGCCCGCCGAAACAATGACTGGGACCGGGACCGTCCCTCGGCCAACCGGGGTGAGGGGGCTGCGGGCCCGAGCGCCGGGCGCGCCCTCGGGGGTGGCTATCGCACCTCGGGCCGTGAGGACGACCGAGGAGCAGGCGCCGGCCGTGGGCCGCGCCCCTACCAGGCAGACGAGTGGCGTAGCCGTGACGGGGACCGCCCCCGCCCCGCTGGTGCTCCTTACGGGCGCTCCCGGGAAAGTACTTTTGGCTCAGGGCCCCGTTCGAGCGGCGGTGACCGCCCTCGTCCCGCCGACCGCACTCCTCGCCCTGACGACCGCAGTCCCCGCCCCGCCGACCGCAGTCCCCGCCCCGCCGACCGCCCTTGGGTTGCCGGGCGCGGTGACCGGGCCGTCGGTGGTGCCGGCAGCCAGAGTTATGGAGACCGCGATCGGGGGCGAACCGCCCGACCGGACCGCAGCGGCGCCCGACCGGACCGCAGTGGCGCCTGGCCGGACCGGGAGCAGCCCAGGGCGTGGTCGCCCAGGCCCCGCCGGGCGTTGCCGGCCGGGTGGGGGAGCGTCACCCGCCATGGCGCCTGGGATCTGGAGGAGGGCCCGTCGGCATCGGAGATCTGGACTGAAGCCGGCCGGCAACAGCCCGGGGCTAGGCCCGTCCGACCGGCGTTGGCCAAGGATTTTCGGCCCGAGCGCACGCCGTGGGCCGGGGAGCAGGCCCGAGCGCGCGCTGTCAGCGCCGGCAACGCTCTGATCGGGTCGGGGGACGGCCCTGGTCCGGCCGTCAAGCCGCCGGTCGCCTCCGGACCGCCGTGGGAGCGTCCCTCACGCGCGTCCGGGCGGGGCAGTGCCGGGGCCACCAAGGCCGGCCGGAAGGTTGGGCCCGCCCGCCAGGTGGTGACCGGCCGTACCGTGGGCCGTTCGGCTGACGAGGTCGCCGAGGCTGGGCGGGTCACGGCCAAGCTGGCGGACGCGGCGAGGGTGTACTCGGCCGACCGTTACCAGGACGCCCTGAGGATGCTGCGCAAATTGTCGACCCAGGCGCCGGGCTCTGCCGCTGTCAAGGAACTGCTTGGCTTGACCCTCTATCGCCTGGCCCGATGGCCGCTGGCGTTGCGGGAGCTCCAGGAGCACCACGAGATGTCCGGCAGCTACGACCAGTTCCCCGTTATCGCCGACTGCTACAGGGCCATGCACCGCTACGTGGAGGCCGAGGCCACCTGGTCCGAGCTCCGCCAGGCCTCCCCGAGCCCCGAAGTGGTGGCCGAGGGCCGGCTGGTCGCCGCCGGGTGCCTGGCCGACCAGGGCGACTTGCGGGGCGCGGTCAAGTTGTTGGAGTCCACGCTGCGGCGCACACGGCCCAAGCCCCTCCACCTGAGGCAGTGGTACGCGCTGGCCGATCTGTACGAGAGGGCGGGCGAACTGCCCCGGGCGCGCGACATCTTCATCCAGATCGCCGCCGTGGACCCCGACGCCTACGACGTGAAGCAGCGCCTCGTCGCTCTGGGCTGACGACCACCTGGCCACCTGGCCACCCGGCCACCCGGTCACCGAGGCGCCAGGTGGCGCTGGCTGCGCCGCCTACAGCCCCTTAACCGTCCCAGCCCCCTGTTAGCTTCTCGTCCAGAGCCACCTTGCTCCTTCGGGTGGACACTCGGCGCTACGGCGCCCCTGGTCCCTTGCCGACCCTCAGTCGGCGCGGTGCGGTCCGGCCCGGACAGGGCCGGCACCCGAGAAAAGCGGGAGCGAAAAACGTGCTCAATATGGCAATTGCAATGGGCAACTTGGCCAAACCGGCCCAGGTCCGGGCCCTTCCGAGCGGCCTTATGTTCGCCTACTTCGACCTCCAGGTGCGCACCGCGGACCAAGTCCTGGAGACAGTACCGGTGGCGATCTTCGATGCGCCGGCGCAGGTCCCGGAGTGGACGACGGGCCAGGGGCTGCTGGCCGTCGGAAGGGTCAGGCGCAGGTTCTTTCGCAGCGGTGGCGCTACCCAGAGCCGCACCGAGCTGGTGGCCGACCAGGTCTGGCCGCTGACGCTGGAGGAGGAGGTCCTCACCGCCTTGGCCTGCGCCGGGGGCGTCATCGCCACCGCGGTCGAGGACGCCCGGTCACGCCCGGCCCGAGACTTGGGCCCGGGCCCGGTCGGCGCCGTCCGCTTGGAGCGGCGACCATGAAGAGCGGGGGCGGGTTGTAAGGACCGGTTGTAACCGCGGGCGTGGCCGCCCTACCCTCTACGCCCCCCGTGCCACCGCCTCGGCCGTCAGGCCCTCCAGCAGTTGGGCGACCCCATCGTCCTCGTTGGACGGGACGACCTGGTCGACGGCGGCCAGCACTTCGGGGATGGCGTTAGCCGGGGCGGCGGCCCAGCCGGCCCAGCCCAGCACGGTGAGGTCGTTGTGGTTGTCGCCGATAGCCAGGACCTCGCCCACACCGATCCCCATACGAGCACATATCCGCTCCAGGGCGTACGCCTTGGAAATCCCCGGCGCGCCTATCTCGACCCAGTCCAGCCCCGACGAAGTCACGTGCCCTTTTTCGGCCACCTCTCGGCGCAGTTCGGCCAGCAGCGTCCCGGCGGGCCAACCGGGACGGCGCACGATCACCTTGATGCAGAGGGGGCTGACGGCCTGGAGTATGTCGTCGACCTGCTTTGTCACCTCGTCCCAGTACCAGTCGGGTTCCATGAACCCGACTTCGTGGGTGAAGGCCTCCATCTCCTCAAGGGCGAACCTGACACCGGGCACCCGCTTGCGCAACAGCTTGACCAGCCGAGTTGCCACCTCCGCGGCCACGGTCTCGAGTTCGAGCACCTGCGTCGTGGGCAGGTCGACGACCACGGCACCGTTGCAGCACACCCCGAGCGGGCCCAGGCCGGCCTGTTTGGCGACGTCCCAGGTGACCCGGGGCGGCCGGCCGGTGATGGGGATGACGTGGAGGCCGGCCTGCTGTGCCGCCTGTACGGCGTCGACGGTGCGCTGGCTCACGGTCCCGTCGGGCCGCAACAGAGTGCCGTCGAGGTCCGTGGCGACCAGTCGGACCGGGGGCCTGGGACGCGCCGACAAAGAGGGAGAGGTTGAGGTTGCGCCCACCTGACCGAGGCTAGCCAATGACTTGGCCAATGACCCTGCCCCAGCGCCCGTTCCACCCTCCGACCAGCCCAATCAGTGACTTTTGGCCCTGTACGGCCGGGGGCGGCTTGCCGCTAGAATGGTTCGCACGAGCCCGCTGCCGTCGAGCCTCGTCGGTTCGCGCTCTGGCAGGGGCGCCGCCCTTCTGGTCTCTCACCAGTACTAGCAAGTTAGGAGCGATCTCGAATGGACCTTCATCAGCTACTCGGTGACGAAACTGAGCCTCTGCTCTCCTACGAGTGCAAGGGGATACCGCGTGAGGACCTTGTCCTGCCCGGCCCGGACTTCATCGACAGGGTTTTTTCCCTGACGGACCGGACCGTGCCCGTGCTCCGCAACCTCGGTGTGCTCCTCAACACGGGCCGCCTGGGCGGCACCGGGTACATCTCGATCCTGCCCGTCGACCAGGGCATCGAGCACACGGCGGCGGCGAGCTTCTCGCCCAACCCGATCTATTTCGACCCGAAGAACATCGTCGAGCTGGCCGTGGACGCCGGTTGCAACGCCGTCGCCACCACCCTTGGGGTGCTCGGCGCGGTGGCCCGCCGTTATGCCCACAAGATCCCGTTCATCGCCAAGGTCAACCACAATGAGCTGCTGACCTACCCCCAGGAGTACGACCAGGTGATGTTCGGCTCCGTGCAGCAGGCGTTCGACCTCGGAGCCGTCGGTGTCGGCGCCACCGTCTACTGGGGCGCTGAGGAATCGCGCCGCGAGATGCAGGAAGTCTCCGAGGCCTTCGAAGAGGCCCACCAACTGGGCATGTTCACCGTCTTGTGGTGCTATGTCCGCAACAGCGCCTTCAAGAAGGACGGCGTCAACTACGAGGCCTCCGCCGACCTGACGGGCCAGGCCAACCACCTCGGCGTCACCATTCACGCCGACATCATCAAGCAGAAGCTGCCCGACAACAACGGCGGGTTCCCGGCCATCGGCTTCGGCCCCACGTCCAAGCTCGTCTACAGCGACTACACGACCGATAACCCGATCGACCTCGCCCGCTGGCAGGTCGTCAACAACTACATGGGCCGCATACCGCTGATCAACAGCGGTGGGGCGTCCTCGGGCGCCGGCGACATGGCTCAGGCCGTGCGGACCGCCATCATCAACAAGCGGGCCGGGGGATCCGGGCTCATCATGGGCCGTAAGGCCTTCCAGCGTCCTATGAGCGAAGGCGTGGCCATGATCAACGCCGTACAGGACGTCTACGCCGACACCGCCATCACTATCGCTTAGCAGCGCCGCCTAGCGGCACCGGCACCGCTTAGCAGAGCCAAGACCGACGGCCATCAGCGCCGCCGTCAGCCAGAGGCCCGGCCCCCTCCCGGGGCCGGCCGGGCCCTTTTCGTACCTTCCGGTCGGGACCGGCAGGTACGGGTAAACTGTCACCCGGACTGACGACGAGGGGACAGGGCTTTGGCTGACGTAGTTACTAAAGGGCACCCGCTGACCACCTTGGACCGGGTCGTCATCCGGTTCGCCGGTGACTCGGGTGATGGGATGCAGCTCGTGGGCGACCGTTTCACGGCCAGTTCCGGTCTTTTCGGCAACGACCTGGCTACGTTGCCCGACTTCCCGGCTGAAATACGGGCGCCGGCCGGTACGGTCGCCGGGGTGTCGGCGTTCCAGATCCACATATCGGACCACGACATCTTCACTCCCGGGGACCATCCCGACGTCCTCGTCGCCATGAACCCCGCCGCCCTCAAGGCCCACATCGTGGACCTCCAGCCTGGGGCCTTGCTATTGCTCAACAGCGACGCCTTTGACGACCGCGCCCTGCAAAAGGCCGGTTATCTCACGGACCCTCGCTCCGACCGCAGCATGGACGCGTTCAACGTGTACGAGGTGCCGATGACCTCGCTCACCCTGGAGGCGGTAAAGCCGAGCGGCACCAAGGCCAGGGACGCCGAGCGGTCGAAAAATTTTTTCGCTCTAGGCCTGGTCAGCTGGATGTACAGCCGCCCGCCCGAACCCACGCTGGACTGGATAAACAAGCGCTTCGCCGGCGACGACAGGGCAATGGTGCGGGAGGCCAATTCCCTCGCCTTCAAGGCGGGGTGGAACTTTGGCGAGACCGCCGAGATTTTCCAGTCCCAGTACGAGGTGAAGCCGGCCAAGTTGCCGGCCGGTACCTACACCAACATTTCGGGTAACACCGCGCTGGCATGGGGGATAGTGGCTGCCGGGCACCTGGCCAAGCTGCCTGTGTTCCTCGGCAGTTACCCGATCACGCCGGCTTCGGACATCCTGCACGAGCTGTCCAAGCACAAAAACTTCGGTATCCGCACATTCCAGGCCGAGGACGAGATCGCCGGTGTCAGCGCCGCCCTGGGCGCCTCGTACGCCGGGTCCCTGGGGGTCACGACCACCAGCGGGCCCGGGCTCGACCTGAAAACCGAGGCTCTCGGCTTGGCCATCTCCCTCGAGCTCCCCCTGCTCGTCATCGACGTGCAACGGGGCGGGCCCTCGACGGGGCTGCCCACCAAGACCGAGCAGGGCGACCTTCTCCAGGCCGTCTACGGACGCCACGGGGAGGCGCCGCTGCCCGTCGTGGCGGCCATCACGCCCGGCGACTGTTTTTACATGGCGATCGAAGCTGTCCGCATCGCCCTCAAGTACCGGACCCCGGTCATACTGCTGTCCGACGGCTACCTGGCCAATGGGGCCGAGCCCTGGCCGATCCCGGACGTGGAGCAGTTGGCGGACCTGTCGGCTGAGCTCAATTTCGCCACTGAGCCGAACAAGGTCATGGCGGACGGGTCGGCGGTGTTCTGGCCCTACTTACGGGACCCAGAGACATTGGCCCGGCCTTGGGCGCTGCCGGGTACGCCCGGCCTCATGCACCGCATCGGCGGCCTGGAAAAGGCCGACGGTAGCGGCAACGTCTCCTACGACCCCGTGAACCATGAGCTGATGGTCCGGCTGCGGGCACAAAAGGTGGCCGGGATAGCAGGCGATATCCCTCCCGTCGAGCTCGACGACCCCGACGGCCTGGGCGGTGCCGAGCTCCTGGTGCTCGGATGGGGCTCGACCTACGGGGCCATCCAGGCCGCGGCCCGGGCCGTGCGTGGGTCCGGCCGGCGCGTGGCGCACGCCCAGTTGCGCCACCTCAACCCTTTCCCGGCCAACCTGGGCCAGATCGTGAAGGCCTATGAGAGCGTGCTCGTGCCCGAAGTCAACCTGGGACAGCTCAGGAAAATAGTGCGGTCGGATTTCCTGGTGGACGCTCAGGGCCTCAACAAGGTCAACGGTCTTCCTTTCCGGCGGGTGGACATCGAGCTCGCCATAATTTCTCAATTGGACGCCCTGCACCACGGTGCGGGCCGCCGGCAAAACAATGGCCACTCCGAGGAGCAAAAATGACTGACCTGGCCGTTCCCGTCACCACCCGGAAGGACTGGTCCAGCGACCAGGAAGTGCGTTGGTGCCCGGGATGTGGGGACTATTCCATCCTGACGGCCGTGCAGTTGCTCATGCCGGAGCTCGGTGCCAAACGGGAGGACACGGTGTTCGTTTCCGGGATCGGCTGTTCGAGCCGGTTCCCCTATTACATGAACACTTACGGCATCCATTCGATACACGGCCGCGCTCCCGCCCTGGCCACCGGTTTGGCCGTGGTCCGGCCAGACCTGCACGTGTGGGTGATAACGGGCGACGGTGACGCCCTGTCGATAGGTGGCAACCACCTCCTGCACGCCTTGCGCCGCAACGTCAACATCACAATTATCCTGTTCAATAACCAGATTTACGGGCTGACCAAGGGCCAGTACTCCCCGACGTCGGAAGCGGGCAAGGTCACCAAGTCCACTCCGTTCGGCTCGCTCGATTATCCCTACAACCCGGTGTCGTTGGCACTGGGCGCCGAGGCGTCGTTCGTGGCCCGGACCCACGACTTGGACCGTAAGCACATGATGGAGGTATTCCGCCGGGCTTATGAGCACAAAGGCGCCGCCCTGGTTGAGGTTTACCAGAACTGCAACGTTTTCAACGACGGTGCCTTCGAGACCATCACCGCCAAGGACAACCGGGCATCGATGCTCGTCCCCCTCGAGCACGGCAAGCCCGTCCGCTTCGGGCCCGACGGCGAAAAGGGCGTGATCATCGCCGAAAACGGGAGCGCGGTCATCGTCGACGTCGCCGAGGTGGGCGAGGAGCGCATCTTGGTCCATGACGAGTCACGTCCCGACCCCAGCTTGGCTTTTGCCCTTTCCCGCCTCGCCACCGGGCCCTATTCACCGACGCCCATCGGGGTGTTGAGGGCCGTCGACCGCCCTGACTACGGCTCGCTGGCCCAGGACCAACTAGTGGCCGCCGCGGCCCGCAAGGGGCCCGGGGACCTGGCCGCCCTGCTGCGCTCGGGCACCACCTGGACCGTCGAATAGGTCTGTTCGGGCCAAATCGGAGGCGGCGCCAAGCTTCGCCGCCTTTGGTCGGCCGGCGAAAGGTCGGCCTCCCTCAACTCTTTTCGCGGTGACAAAAGTGCAGCGAGTGGCTTTCTTTGTCCATCCGCGCAGGTCACTAGGCCAGCCGCTAGCTTGGCGTTTACAGTGTGGCTTCCTCGGACGAGCACCGGTTTTAATTGGCGGCGGCGTCGTGGGACATGGACGTGTTGCGGTTGGGGGCCGGCCTGTATGAAAGGTGCCCGAAAGGAATGAGGTCTCCTAAATTGCTTAGGCGCACGAGCGGCCTGGGAGCTCGAGCAGCCCTGGCCGCCTTGGTGGCGGCGGGCCTGGTGGGGCTCGTCCTGGTGGCTGACAACGTACCGGGCGGCCCAGTGCCGGCGGCGAGCGCTTCGTCCACCGATGGCTCGTTGTCGGGCGTTGTCAGCGAGGCTGGTAATGCGGGGACTATTACACCGGCCGTCTGCGTCTACGCCGCGGCCGAAGGCGTCCCCGATGTTTACGACGCCACGACGGCGACCAACGGCACCTATGAGATCCCGGACATGGCCGCCGGGCAGTACAGCGTTCTGTTCGACCCGACCTGCAAAGGCACGCAGACCAGCACCTATGCCACTCAGTATTACAATGACGTCCGCGACATCTCTGCAGTGACGTGGGTGACCGTGCCGGCGGGCGGCAGCGTGGGCGGCATCGACGCCAATCTGCAACTGGCAGGGACTATTTCCGGCGTCGTCGTCGGCAGCCAGAGCGCGCCGCTCCAGGGTGTGTGCGTGATCGCCTACGACTCCGTTGACGGCTATGAAGTCGGCGCCACGACGACGGCGGCGAACGGTAGCTATTCGGTGCAGTTGCCCTCGGGCGGGTACCTCGTGCAGTTCGACCCGACGTGCCGTGCCATCAATACGTACGCGTCGCAGTTTTACAACGGCGCCCCCGACGCCTATGCCGCCAACGTGATCGAGGTGACGGGCGAGGCCACCCAGACGGTAGATGCGACCTTGCAGCAAGGCAGCACCATCGAAGGCACCGTGGTCGCCACTGGCGCCACCAGTAGTGCGGGGATATGTGTGTTCGCCTACGACGCCGGCGGCAACCAGATCGGTGGGGTGCTCACCGATGCCAACGGCACCTATCAGCTCACCGACCTACCGGCCCAGACCTACCGCGTCGTTTTCGACCCGACCTGTGACGACGGCCAGCCGAGCGACTACAAGTCCGAGACCTACGGCTCGCTCTCCGTGCAAGCGGGCCAGACCGTCACCGGCATCAACGGCACCCTGGGCCTGGCGGCGTGCCTGGTGGCCCCTTACGTCACTACGACGTCGCTGCCGGCGGGCTCGGTCTCCTCCCCCTACTCCGCCACCCTGCAGGCCTCCGGCGGTACCGGGCCGTACACATGGACGGCCGTCGGGCTGCCCACCTCGTTGTCGCTCGACGCGGCAACGGGGGTCATCAGCGGCACCCCATCGGCCCCCTTCGACGCGACCGTCGCCGTGACAGCGACCGACTCGTCCCAACAGCCCCTGGCCAGCAATCCTCAACAGCTGGCGCTGGCGCTCACAGGGCCCAGCCCCACGACGAGCTCCACCACGACGACCACGTCTTCCCCCACGTCCTCCACGACCACGTCCTCCACGACCACGTCCTCCACGACCACGTCCTCCACCACGACGACCTCGACGACCTCGACGACCTCGACGACCACGTCCTCTAGCACGACCACTTCGACCACCTCGACCACG
>Ga0182014_10008013_pt1 | contig 10908 bp, 5 predicted proteins | sample 612S2DmetaG_FD_120489 | JGI IMG/M metagenome (GOLD analysis project Ga0182014, IMG submission 120489) | Permafrost microbial communities from Stordalen Mire, Sweden - 612S2D metaG | ecosystem: Environmental > Terrestrial > Soil > Wetlands > Permafrost | place: Sweden: Stordalen | collected... | reverse complement strand
TACCTGCCGCCCGGCACCTACAATTTCCAGGTATTCGCCTGCAACAACGACGATGTGTGGAGCGAGAAGGGAGCATCTCTGTCCTTCCGAGTCTTGCCCCACGTTTGGCAGGCCTGGTGGTTCAGGTTTGCCCTGGCGGTCGCCGCGGGCGGCGCGGTGGCAATCCTGGCCATATCGGTGACGCGACGGCGAGTGCGCCGAAAACTGGGGCAATTGGAACGGCAGCGCGGGCTCGAGCGAGAGCGCGCGCGCATCGCCCGCGACATCCATGACGATCTGGGAGCGAGCCTCACTCGCATCACCCTCCTGAGCCAATCGGTGCGGAGCGAATTGGAGAGCGGGCACCGGGCCGAGGCGGACGTGGACCAGATCTACAGTACGGCGCGCGAACTCACGCGGTCCATGGATGAAATCGTCTGGGCCGTCAACCCCCAACATGACACCCTGGATAGCCTGGTGACCTATCTCGGCCGGTTCGCGCAGCATTTTCTCGCCGCGGCGGGAATTCGCTGCCGCCTGGATGCGCCGTTGGATTTGCCAGCGTTGCCGTTAACGGCGGAGATACGGCACATTGTCTTCCTCGCCTTCAAAGAAGCGCTGCACAATGTGGTGAAACACGCCCAGGCCACGGAAGTGCGCCTTTCGCTGGAACTGCGCCCGGAAGGCTTCATGCTGGTGATCGCGGACAACGGTCGCGGATTCACATGGCCTCCGGACCAAGCTCCCGCCACAGAACCGGCCGACGGCCAGCGACTGGCGAGCGGCAATGGTCTGAGGAACATGCAGAAGCGGTTGGAGGAAATCGGCGGCGCCTGTGGCTGGGATACCGCGCCCGGGGAGGGAACACGCGCCAAGCTCGTCGTGGTGGTCAAAGCCTGGGCTGGGGGCGTCATCAAAACAGATGACAGTCATTCCCCGTAAGACTGTGTTAAAAGTGAGCCGTGGCCGTTGCCGTTTCCATTGTCGAGGACGATCCGCAAGCGCGAAAGATTATTGCGGGCTGGATCAGCCGCGCCGCCGGCTTTCGGCTCGCAGGTGACTGGGGAGATGCCGAGAGCGCCCTGAAGCTCCTGCCGGAGAGGAAGCCGGACGTGGTGCTGATGGACATCAATCTGCCCGGCATGAACGGAGTCGAGGCGGTCCGAAGATTGAAGTCAGCCCTTCCTGCCACCCAGTTCGTGATGCTCACGGTTTATGAGGATGCGGACCACATCTACAATGCGCTGTCGGCGGGCGCCACCGGTTACTTGCTGAAACAGACGCCGCGGGACGAACTGCTCAGAGCGCTGGGGGATGTCCATCGCGGCGGGTCGCCGATGACCAGCAACATTGCCCGCAAAGTCGTCCAATCCTTTAAACGAACGCGCGTTCCCGTCTCACCGGGCGAGGAGCTTTCGCCGCGCGAACAGGAAGTTCTGGAGCTGCTGGCGCGCGGCTATCTCTACAAGGAAATTGCCGAGCGGCTCAACATCAGCGTGCCCACCGTCAACACCTACATCCGGCGCATGTATGAGAAGCTGCACGTGCGGTCACGCGCCCAGGCGGTCGCCAAATACGCTCACCTGTCGAACTCTGAAGAAAGACAGCACCTGCCCGGCCGACCCTGAGTTCCAGACTCTGGTCGTCTTGAGGACTTCTCTGACTTCCCAGAGAGGTGGTTGAGCCTGACGCATGACTTCGTTGAATTGATCCCAGGCTTTCGGCTGCACATTCACGACCGCGTATCATGGATCAGGGGGCGGTGAGCAACGCTCCATGCAGCGTCTTGGCGATAAGCGCCGTGCCGGCGGTGTTGGGGTGAATATTGTCCGTGAAGAGATCGGGCCGGCCGCTGAGTGGAGCGTACATGTCCACGGTCATAATCCCCTTGAGCTTGGCGACTTGTTTGATGATGGGGATAATCTGGTTCTTGATGATGTCGGGATTGATACCACTCACGATGGAATAGGCGGGAACGGGCAAGCAGACGAACACTCTCGGATGGGAGGGCAGATTGGCAAAGACATCGATCATCGCGCTCAGATCGCCGGCAAACTGGTCGGCGTAAGCCCAGTTTTGAGGTTTGGAGTCGTTGGTGCCGAGCATGATGGTGACGATATCCGGGGCGTAATTGGTCGCGTTTTGGAAGGCCGGCTGATTCCAGTACGGGGAGTCGCCGCTGCGCAGCAAGGTGCAGCCGCTGACACCGAAGTTGCTCGCTTGGTAGTTGGTGCCCAGCAGGCGGCCAAGCACTATGGGGTAAGCGTTGACCGCCGGATTGTCCACATTGGCACCTGCCGTGATGCTGTCGCCGATGCAGGCGACCTTGAGCACCTGGGCCTGGGCGGACAAGGCAAGTAAAGCAACGCAGTAATAGATCTTCATGGGAGGAGAAGTGCGCGGTAAAACCGGCGTGGCGGCTGAGATGCCGCCGGGTCGGCGAAAGGAGCGGGATTGACGATGTTGGTGATGGTTCCGATCTGAATCCAGTTCGTCAGGGCGTCCGACGCCTGGATGGCGTAGCGTTCTCCAACTGCGCCGCGCACCAGGAATTGGAACTGGCCGTTCGGCAGCAAGGCTGGGGCATCCAAACGCGGGATAGCCTGCAGGTCAACCAGGTCCGCGACGGTCCGGGCGGCGCCGAATTGGGCTCTTTGGCTGACCACCAGAAAGCGACCATCTGGCCCTGCTCGGACGACAGGGCCCGAATAACTCGTCCCGACGAAGTCGATGTTCAGCAGCAATCCTGCAGAAACAGAGCCGTCGGGGCCTACGCGGGTGCCGGCTATGCTAAAGAGGTTGGTGACGCCAGCAAGCGCCTCCTGCCAGGCCACCAGGTAATCAAGTCCGTTGAAGGCCACGGTGGGAATGGTCTGGATGCCCGACCCGACGCGGATGGGGAGGCCGTTGGCGGGGAATACCGCGCCGTTGGTGCCCACCCACGCGCCATAAATGTCCGGGGCGTTGGCGGCGCTGGCACGCCAATCGGCCCATGCCACGAAATACCCCTGCCCATTCGCGACCACCGCCGGGGCTGTTTGCGCAGCGGACGTGGGACAAATCGCGATGCTGTTTGTGTCCAGCACCGTCCCATCGATTGCAACTCGCGCAAAACGGACTTGGTTGACAGTTGCGCCGGAGCGGCCGCCGGTCCAGACCACCAAAGCTTGGGTGTCGTTCGCGGCAATGGCGGGCGAAGTCTGCTGGCCAGAGTTGCGGCAGATCGGAAAGGCGGCCGCATCGAGCAAGTACCCGTTGCCGCTGACGCGGGCACCGTAGATGTCGATCTGCGTCGCGGTGGGGGAGGTTCGGCGGGCATCCTGCCAGACGACCAGGAAGTTGGTTCCCAGGGCAGCCGCGGCAGGCAGGTCCTGATCGTTGACCGCCGTGCAAATAGGAATACCTTCCGGCTGCAAGACCAAGCCTGCGGGGCTGACCAGCGAGCCGAAGATGTCCGAGTGTGTGGCGTTGGTGCTCAGGCGCCAGTCCGACCAGACGACGAGCCAGTTCCCGCCTTGGGCGGCAACGGCAGGGTGGGCCTGGTCATTGGTGGCAGCACAGATCGGAAAAGGGACCGCATCGATCAAGCCGCCTGCCTGATCCAAACGCAAGCCGTAGATGTCGGTCGCGGTGACGGGGGCGTTCCGGTTATCCGCCCAAACCACGAGGAAGTTGGTCCCATTCCCGGCCAAGGTGGGCGAGGATTCCGTGTTCGCCACGGTGCTCACCTCGAAGTCGGGCGCTGCTACCAGGGTGCCCATGGCGTTAACCGGCGCGCCATAGATGTCCGCGAGGGTCGAGCCTGGGTTATTGCGAAGATCCTGCCAAACAACGATTGCATCACCCCCGTGCGTTCCCACTGCGGCGGTGCCTTGTCCGCCCAAAGCCGACGAAATGGCCACGCCATCGGGGTCGGCAACCGAACCGTCCCCCAGCACGCGTGCGCCATAGATTGTGGCCTCGAAATCGTTGGTGGGGCTGCCGCGGTAATCCTGCCAGACAACCAGGAAGTCGCCGCCGATGGGAGCAGCGGCGGGATTGAACTGTGCGTTGGCGGCGTGAGAGATCACGAAGCCGTTGGTGTCCAACACCAGGCCGTTCGGCCCGATACGCGCTCCCAGGATGTCATTGCCGCCGACGTCATAACCTTCCCATACGACCAGGAAGTTCGTACCGTTGGATGCGACGGCGGGGTGGTAGTTCGAGTTGGTGCCCGTGCAAACCGCAATGCCGTTGGTGTCCAGCAGAACCCCGTTGCCGGTGACGCGAGCGGCGTAAATATCCGAATGGTAGTTGAGGCTGCCATTGCGGTAATCCTGCCAGGCCACCAAATAGTTCGTCCCCAATGCGGCAACCGCCGGCGTGTACTGGTCGTTGGGCGCAGCACAGATCGGGAATCCGTTGGTGGGGGAAACCGTGCCGTCGGCAGACACCACCGAGCCGTAGATGCCCGTTGACCGGCTGTCGCGCCAGACCACGAGGTAATTGTCGCCGTTGCCTGCGACCGCCGGTGAGCTCTGCACAGTCCCGGCCATGCCGCATATTGTCAACGGCCGCGTGTCGATTATCGTTCCGTCGGCTTGAATGCGCGCACCGAAGATGTCCCAATCGCTCACCGAGGTTCCATGAGGTGCCGACCAGACCACCAGGAAAGCGCCCGGGCCGGCCGCAACCGCGCAGACGGTCTGTTCGGCCGCCACGCCGCTGACCAGGATTCCAAAGGGATCCAATAGCTCCCCCGCAAGGCTGAGGCGCGCGACATAAACCGCGGCCGCGGTTGCGGTGCCTTTGCCATGGGTCCACACCACCAGGTAACCGGAGTCATTGGCGGCGATAAGGGGCGCCGCGCGCGTACAAGGAGCAGCCCCTGCTAATGGCTGATCCATCCCGAATTCGGCGCTGATGAGCGGATCGATCGCCAATGGGAATTCCGCTTGGGCCAGGGCTTCGTCCGGCACCATGGCTCGCAGGAGTGCCCCTCGGCCCTCCATCGAAACCGGCCAAGTCCTTCCTTTCCGGTCCACGGCCTTAGCCAGGCCGACCTTCACTCTCTCGATGCCGTTGCCGTCCACAAAGTGCAACCCGGAAGAACTTTGGCGGCTGAACCGAATCCCAGTCATTTCGGCTTCGATGACCATGCCGCCCTGGCCCGGCGGTGGGCGGCTCATCACCCAGGTCACCTCGACGCCGGCCGGGCCTGCCTCACAATGCTCCACCAGGCCGGAGGCCGCGTCGAGCAGGGTTTGCGCGGTATTCCCTGCCACAAACCAGGCCGGGAACGCCAGGTCCTTTCCGCAGCCTTCGCTGATCTCACGACGGATTGACCGGGTGTAAAACCGAGCCGCCGCCTCCGGCGCGCCCGACTCGCGACTGGACGCTACGAATTCCAGAGCATCTGTAACGCTGGCCCGGTAGCTGCGCCCGCGTACTTGAGGGAGTGAGTTGGCGCCCTGCTGACAGAAGGCATAAGTAACGCGCTCAACGGCATCGCTCACCTTGACGGGCGAAACGACCGCTCTGGCGTCATCCGGCGGAACGGCGTCGGACAGGATCGGGCTCGATCTTCTCCAAAACTCATCGCCGAATGGGATTGCCCATTCTGGCCCTCCTGCCCCCTTGCGCGTCCTGCCATTCCCGCCCGAGGCTCTGAGTTCGATCTGTGCCCCCGGCACAGTGCCCCCGGCAGAACTCGCGCCTTCATCGCGCACCCGCCCGGTCACCATACGCTCGAATACGCAGTCAGGAGGGGTGAGGTGCGGAAGACCCGATCTTGGCGCGCAGAGAAAAGCGGCGCCCACACATGCCAGCGCTGCCGCCGCCACCCAGGCGAGTTGACGACGATCCAAGAACATGCGCCATCCTCCACCGACCCCAAGAATAACGTCAAGGAAATGTTTTCCTGAGAGAATCCGTCCATCGCAGTTTGGCGGTCGGAAGTCGTCCAAATCACCGGTTAGTTCGATGCGGTCCCCCCTGCGTCGGTGGCAATCCCATACCTTTAGAAGATCCTCTCGATCACTGTGGCTTCACTGAGGAACCAGCCGCCACGCATGAACCCAATCCACATACATGGCGTTGCGAGTATTATCCTGCAAAGATTCAACCGTCGGCAAACCTGCCCAAGTGAAGGCTTCTTGATCAAAGAACATATATTGCGGGACTGTGAACGGGCCTCCGGTGGTGATGGTGGCCACCCGCTGGCCGTTATGATACATCCAGACATTGTTAGCGTCCTTCCACCAAACGCCATAGATGTGATATTCGTCGCAGTCGCGCGTAGGCATGGTCCATTGGGTGGGCGTGTTGGTATCGTAGTTCCAACCGTTGGGATAATAGTGGGTATTCATCAGCATTTGCTGAAGATCGCTGGGACTGTCGATCGGCCAGCCACAATTCTCGATCACATCAATCTCGGTGGGGCTCCCTTGAAACCAAAAGGAGTTAGCCATGCAGACCTTGGAAACCTTGATTTTGGCCTCGTAGAAGCCGTTCGTAGCCAGGGGAGCCCTGGAGGCGACGCAGGCAGATCCGATCCAGATGTTGCTATTCGGATTGGCGACTTGCGAAAGATCAGTCACCAGCGAATGCTGCCGCAAAATGAGCTTGCCGTCCGCAATCGACACGTTGGTGGTGAAAAACTGGCTGGGAGCGCGTCCTGTCCAGTATGGGTGTGTGTTGGTCCATTTAGTCATGTCCAGAGTGGGGCCGTTAAACTCATCCGTCAGGTTGGTGAATACGGCCCACTTAAGGCCGGTCGGCGGGGTGGGCAGACCATTGATTGCGCGTTCCGTTTCACAATCGACTTCATCCGGCGGAAAGCCGGTGGCATTGACCCAATAGAATCCTGCTTTACCGTTCAGATTTGTGTCCACCATGACGTTGGTGACACCCGTTCCCACGACCACTGAACCCATGTTCGTCCAAGAGCCTCCGCTCAACTGCGTAGCGGATTCCGCCTGAAACACCTGGCCGGTGCGGGCATACCAGGACACCTGTACCCCGGGAGTCTGGCCGGGGACGACCGCCATCGGCTGGATGGAAAGCCGGGCCGCATTGGTCACCACATTGGCGGGCGGCGCCACCGACACAATGATGTCGTCCAAGTGGTTCCATTTGCCCTCCACCGCCAACTGATCAATGGCCTGGCTGCCTCCGTTGGTCACGGTCAGCCACGTATTGTAAAGGGTGGAAGTGTAGCTCCAGAGCCGCTGGCTGTTCCGGCGGCCAACGATGTAAAGCGCACCGCTGCCGCTCGGGCGATATACTTGCAGGCTCGGGATCGTAACGGGCTGGGAAAAAATGACACTGGCGTCATATCCGTTCGGAAGATCGGTGTTGACAAGAATGCTCACCGGCGTGTTGGCGCCGTTGGTGTCAAACAGCCAACCGTTCCACATGGCCGCCAGACCCGCTGGCAAACCCCCGTCATATTCACCGGAGGGCAGTGGTGTGTTGACCGCCGTTCCGGCAAATTCCGCGAACGTGATGTCTCCCGTGGTCAACGCGGGGTTCACCACAATGTTGCCGAGAAAATACCAGCGGCCATACGCGCGGATTTCGTCCACGGGAATTCCCGCGCCGACGGTGTTGGTGCCGATCTGGTTGGCTGACACCTGCGCGCTCCACTGCAACACGCCTCCCAGCCAGCCTTCAAGCTGCAGATCCGACTGCCCGCCCAGCTCGGAGGTGCCATGGTTGTAGTAAAACGAATCCACCGTCACCGAATAACTTGGCTGCGTGGCGGAAGTCGGAGTGTTGGGATCGCAGGATTGAAATAGAATCCGGCAGTAATTATTCGAGATGATGTTGTTTTGCGTGCCGGCATCCGGATAAATGCCTTCCATCCCGCCGCTGTTGGTGTAATACCAATAGGCCCCACTCGTGCCGGTAAAGACGGCCTGCGCGCCGATGGGCAGGCCATTGGTGATCACGGCGTTGTTGGGAACCTGCTGCTGCCCGGCTGCCCAACTGAAATCAATCAAGCCCGCCCACACCATTCCAGGCAGAGACAGAATTACGGCGCAGATCAGGAAGCGCACTCGGGCCTTCATGGCGCCGGTCCGTTGGGTCAGGGTCGTGCTAACAAGAAAGGGCGCCGCTGACGTGCGGCGCCCTTCGAATTACACCAGGCTGTTGATATTACTGAGCCACAGTTGGGCTGCCGGTATTCGCTGTCTTCGTGGTATCCGTCACGTCGGTGGCGGTGACCGTCCAATTCGTCCCGGGCTGGCCGAAATAGACCGAGAAGCCAAATGTTCCGTTTACCAGGGCCGCATCTGGCGGCAACCCGGCGGTCGAATCGCTGCTGGTAATGTCAACGGTATCCGTCGAGGAGACTACATTCCAAGCCGCATCGACCGCGTTAACCGTAACTGTAAAAGGCAGGCCGACTGCCTGAATGTTAGGGGTGCCCGTCTTCCCAGTGGGGGTGTTTGGAGCCGCCGTCTCACCTGGCATCAACACCTGAAGTTGGCTGAAGGGACGCTTGATGAGGCGATAAAAGCCGACATTGGACATCCCGGTTTGGGAAACCAAGCCGTGCATTGCAGTCGGACCTCGATACGTCGATGTGAAAACGGCTGGATTCCAAGGCCCGGTGATCGCCGTGGCGGTCTGCGGGCTGAACTGAACGGCCGGCAAGGTCCAGTCAACTATCCAAGCCGTCCCTGGAGCGATATACTGCACATAGTTGGCGTCGGTTACGCGCCAGGCGTACTTGTTCGTGAGGGTGGCGCCAGTGAAAGCATCGTCAATTGAATTCGCCGCGGCCCCGGTGAACTGAACGCGGCTATAGGTGCCGTGGAAGCCGTTATTGTGCCCGTCGTTCGCCCCGTCATTCTTGAACATCCCGAACTGCAGGAAGGATGTGGCCGGGCTAAAATTGTTCGCGACTGCATCCGCAGGCAGGTCGAAGTTCGTTGCGGTAATGCCGGGACCCGTCAGGGTACCGTGCGTGCTGTCCGTGAAGGTCACCGTCCAGGTGCCGAGCGCGCTTGGTGGGTACACGACCACCGGGATATTCGTCGCGTTGGCGTTGGGATAATTGGTCTTCCACTGAATCTGAGCGAGAGCGTTTGTGGCGCTGTTCTCGATCCGGAAGATGAGGAGGTCCGGGCAACCCCAATCTGGGGAGCCGCTAACGTCCTGGCCAGACGGGGCGGTATCGCCGTTGACGAGGTACATGTGCGCCTCAAAGCCGAGATGGGTCGCGATGTCCGGGAAGTTCGTGATCGTGCATGAGTAGGTCACGGGATAACTGCCTTGCGAGGTCCAGAGGTAAGGTCCAGTGCCCGCCGGCGTGCTGATGGCATTACGCTGCCATTGGTCGCTGGTGCCATCCATGATGATTTCAACGCCTGACGGACCGGCCTTTTCAAGCGCCATCGTTGGCGGCGGCAGTGGAGCCGCATTGGTCGAGGGCTGGAGATAGATGTTGTCCACGTTAAACGAGAGGGTGTTCGTGAAGTTGCCTCCCGACCACATGTTGATGTATTCGCCGACGGTTTTGTCGGCGCCCGGAGATGTCGGGTCGATGGGGATGGTTACGTGAGTCCAGTTGGTCGCGCTGGCGGGGATCGTGTAGCTGCCTTCCCCATGGGTGGCCCAGCCATCAGTGACCAGACCGATGGTCAGCGTGCCGAAAGTCCCGTCCTTTGCGCGGGCGGTCGCAGGATCGAGCTTGAAATCGAAAGTGATGTTCGTATAGACGCCGACGGCGTTGACTTCGATGCTATTATCCCACCCCCCTTGATTATGGAGGTTGCCGAAGGTCATGAATTGATCGCCACTGTCGCCGGTGAACGGAACGTCGTAACGAAGCGATCCGGAATTGGGGTCGTTGGCGGCGTCCTGGGTGGGATCCCAGGTCAGCCAGCTTCCTTGAAGGCCCCAGCCATTCCAGATAATCCATGAGCCACTCCCGGAGTCGAAGGTCTCCGGGTTTTCAAAGGTTTGAGCTTGTCCGATGGCGGCCGAGGCGGCCAGCGCGAGGGCGAGCGAGGCTGAGCGTAAAGCCCGCCACGAGTATTGTTTCTGTATCATATAGGTTTTTGGTATCTGTTGAGAAACGATCATGAACACACTTCCCCAACCCGCGAAGGCTCGCTTTCGAAGACTTCCCTGGCCTCGACCTCTTGCCGGGCACTGAATCGGGATTTGTTCGCTTTAACAGTCATCACGTTCGGGTTCTACAAAGCCATGCTAGCAAATATGCTGCTGAAGGCATGTCGTCAAAACTGATTACACGACGCAGTTGCAAGGTCTGTGCCCCTTACGGCCTATGCGACTGCCGAAGTGGGCGGATCGGAATCACGGGTCAACTCTCGTGACCCAAAAAGCTCTTCAAAGCCAGGAGCAAGCCAGGGATCTTGAGGGCCCCCTTGTGCTTCCGTTTTGCTTCCCTCATAATCCCAAGTGAGTGCGGCAGTGCGATGGTGTCTCCGCCGCGCTCTTGCGTATGATTGACAGTACTGGTTTGGCCGCTATTCAGATGGAATCGCATTATCCCATGAGTCTCCTCGCCTTCGCTGTCCAGCACACTCGCGTGGATCTTCGAGGAGTCCACAGTTCAATACGCAGGTATCCAGGGGTAATCCTTCCCGCTAAGTTCCCTGTTCTTCCTCGATTCAATGGGCTGACCCGAATGACGCGGACATTGTGTGCCTTGGGATTAATGCTTGGCGGTTTGGCGCTGTTGTTGGCGCGGGATGCAGTGGCCCAGGCTCCTTTGGCCGTTTATTCAGACTGTCTTGTCAACGGCTTTCAGGACTGGGGGTGGGCCACCCGGAATTACACGAATGCAGCTCCCGTCCACTCCGGCTCCACGTCCGTCGCGGTGACCATCGCATCGCCCGGACAGGGGCTCCAGATTTATCATCCGGACATGGACAGCCGCCTTTACAGCAGCTTGAGTTTTTGGATTAACGGCGG
>Ga0182014_10008009_pt1 | contig 10913 bp, 10 predicted proteins | sample 612S2DmetaG_FD_120489 | JGI IMG/M metagenome (GOLD analysis project Ga0182014, IMG submission 120489) | Permafrost microbial communities from Stordalen Mire, Sweden - 612S2D metaG | ecosystem: Environmental > Terrestrial > Soil > Wetlands > Permafrost | place: Sweden: Stordalen | collected... | reverse complement strand
GGGTTATGCGCGTGTTGCAGCAGGTAAGGACTCTTCTCTTGGGCAAGGCGGTTGGTGTGCATGGAGATCGTGAGCGCGGCGGCTCATTTCATGGTAACCCGCGCGCCTGCCAGGAGTTACAGGCCTTCTTCGCCCCCTTCCCGCCGCCCGCGCCAGCCCGTTAGTGCTCCAGGTCGTCGAGGCGCTGCTCGTGCGAGGCGGCGATATTCTCCAGGCGCTTGATAGACTCTAGGACGATTTCGAAGTTGCGTGTGACTTGGCCGAAGCGGCCTTCGTTTTCGCGTTGCATTCCGGCGATGATTTCGACCATTTGGGCCAGGGCTTCGTGGCGCGCCGCGAGTGCTTCCAGGCGTTCGTCTATGGTCATGGCGCTTGTCCTTCGCCGGGCTTGTTCCCTCACCTTCATGATACCCGAGCGGAACGGAACCCGGCCTGATCCGCGTGGACGCTGGAGTGGCTGTAGCCGGTCCCTCAATCGCTCGTGGGACGCGGTTCGCTTTGGTCCTGCACCAACTTCCACGTGCCCCGGCCGCACATGTTCTTGCATTCGGGGAAACGCTCTCCGGCGGTGAACTGCGCTGGCAGTTTGCAGACGCTGCACCAGTAGATGCCAGTGGCCGGTACTGTGGCGCCGGGATGATACGTCATTTTGTGTCTCCTCCTTGGCCGCGTTCCCGGCCCGCATGGGAACCTAGAATCCAATCGGCCAGTTCGTCCATGCGATCCACCAGCAGGTCGGGGGCCGGATCGGCCAGCGATTCGGGCTGAAAGCCGTAGGTCACGCCGCAACTTCTTACGCCTGCGTTGCGGGCGGTCTGGATATCGACGGAACTGTCGCCGACCATCATGGTTCTCTCGCGGTCCACGCCCGCTTCGCTCCTGAGGGCTTCCACGCCGATCGGGTTCGGCTTCTTGAACTCGAAGCTGTTTCCGCCGTAGACCTGGAAGAAGTACGCTCCCGCGCCGAGGCCTTCGACAATCGCCCGGCTGATCTTCACCGGCTTGTTGGTGAGCACCGCCAGGCGCTTTCCCGCGCGATGCAGCCGATCGATGGCTTCCCGCACGCCCGGATAAAGAGTGGTGCACTCCAGGGCGTGCTCGCGGTAGTGTTCAAGGAAGAATTCCAGCGCTTCCTGGACCTCCGTTTCCGATGCCCGTTCTCCCAGCACGCGGCGGATCAGCACCGGCGCGCCGTTGCCCACATAGGAGTAGACGCGTTCGTTCTCGAGCGGCGGGAGTCCCAAATGCGCGCGCGTGGCGTTGACGGAGTGCGCCAGGTCGAGCCGGGAATCGATGAGGGTGCCGTCCAGATCGAAGATCAGAAGATCCATGGGGCGATTCGCGAGGCTGGGTGGAGTGGCCATGATGCCGTTACGCGGCGCTGGTCTTCCCTTTGCGCGAACGCGTTGCCCGCACCGCGGGTTTGCGGCGCGAACGGGCCCTGCCGTCGCCCAGACCGTATTCCGTCATTTTTCGCTGCAGCGTGTTGCGGTGAATCCCCAGGTGCTTGCTGACCGAGCACCGGTTGCCTTTGCAGCGTTCGAGCGATCCCTCGATCATGCGCTTTTCCAGAATCTCGATCGCCTGCCCCAGGAAAATGCCCCCATTCAGCAGGTGTTGCACAAGCGCATCAAAGTTTTCTTTCATCGTTTTCCTTTTGCGCCTTGGGAGCGCTTCGAAGCCCGTTGTCGATCATCTTCCCCCAGGCCGCTTCGGCCTGCGCGTAGGTCTTCCGGAAGCCCTCTTTGAGTTCGTGCGGCGCGATGCCAACCAGCACGTGGGACGCCTCCGCCACGTAGGGCGCCAGCCGCGACCGCACCACCGAGCCAGGCGGCCGGTCGCCCGGCGAAAAGGCCATCATCGCCATAATCAGAACAGTTGCGATAAGCGTTCCGCGCAAAGCTCCGAACACCGCGCCTAAAGCATGATCCACGATCGAGAGCCCCGTCACCCTGAGAAATTTGCCAAGGACGAAGCTCGCCAGGCTCCCCAGCAGCATGACACCGGCGAACACCGCCAGGAAGCCCGCCAGATTCGCCAGCGAACCGGAACTGACGTACGGCTTCAGGTACGATCCCGCCGTTCCATAAAACCAGAGCGCCAGCAAGAAAGCCAAAACCACCGATGCCAGACCAAGAACCTCCCGCGTGAGGCCCTTGCGGAAACTCGTCGCGATGGACCATGCCAGAATCAGCAGGAGGACGATATCAAGCCAGTTCATAGCGCGCGGCCGGTCAGTTCACGGTAGGCCTGGCGGTATTTCTCGCCGGTCTTGGCCGCGACTTCGGCGGGCAGAGCGGGCGCCGGCGGCTGCTTGTTCCAGCGTATGGATTCCAAATAGTCGCGCACAAACTGCTTGTCGAAAGAAAACTGCGGACCGCCCGGCGCGTAAGACCCGGCGGGCCAGAAGCGCGACGAATCGGGCGTCAGCACTTCGTCGGCCAGCACCAACTCGCTGCCCACGAAGCCGAACTCGAACTTCGTGTCGGCGATCAGGATCCCCTTGGTTTCGGCGTAGCGCGCCGCGCTGCCGTAGATGCTCAAGGTGAGATCCCGCAGGCGCCCGGCGAGGTCTTCGCCGATCGATTCGCACACGCGATCGAAGGAGACGTTCTCGTCATGGCCGGTCTGCGCCTTCGTGGCCGGCGTGAAAATAGGCTCGGGCAGCTTATCGCTTTCGCGCAGGCCCGCCGGCAGTGGGATGCCGCAAACCGTGCCCCGCTCGCAGTACTCTTTCCATCCCGACCCCGCCAGGTAGCCCCGCGCCACGCATTCGATCTCGATCATGCGCGCGCGCTTCACCAGCATGGAGCGGCCCTCGAGCTGGCTGCGGAAGCTCGGCAGCGGATCGGGGTACTCTTCCACGCGCGCCGTCACGAAATGCGTAGGCGTGAGGTCCCGCAGATAGTCGAACCAGAAAATGGAAAGCTGCGTGAGGACTTTGCCCTTATCGGGAATCCCCGTGGCCAGAATGTAGTCGAACGCGGAGATGCGGTCGGTGGCCACGATCAGCAGGTGCTCGCCCAGATCGTAAACATCGCGGACCTTGCCGCGCGCGGTGCGCTCGATGCCATGGAGTTCCGTGTCTAGGAGTACTGCATTGCTAGAGGAGTTCAACGGGACCTCGGAATTCAATCGGGGGAGTAATAACAAATGATAACCCGTCGCGCGGCAATGTCAATCGAAAACACGCCGCGTGGCGCAGACGATCGTTTTTCGTCGTCTGCGATTGTTTGCGAACCCACTACTGGCCTTTTCGCACCGGCGCCGGGTCCGGTGGATGCGTGCGCGGAACCAAAGGCGGCCGACGCGGCACAGGCGACGGCGAGACGGGCGCCGGAGCCGTACCGGGCGCCGCGGGCGTTGCCGTCTGCGTCGGATTCCGTGGCGGTTTGGGCGGTGCGCTGGCCGGGTACTCCGGCGGATTCATCACGACAATGCCCGTGTACACCGGCGCCGCATATAGCACCGCCTGTTGCGCCGGCTGCGTCTGAGGCGGAACCGCCTCGGGCGAGTCCGTAACAACCGATGGCGCTTCCGCAGCGTCCGGGTTCGTCAGCACCGCGGGCGGCCGGCTGTCGGCCGAGTCGGGCGGCGGGGGTTCCGGCGGATCGTAGGTCACGCCCGGCAGCACCGGATTTACGGCCGTGCTGCCCGCGCGCAGAACCGGGCGGGTAGCGTCCAGCCGCGATGCCACCAAGGCCGGCGAGGGCAGCGCCAGCGCGAACACGGCCACGCCTAAAGGTTCCCTGGGCCGGTCGGTGAAACCTGCGGGGTCGATCGCCGTGGCATCCTGCACCCAGGACGCGTAAGTGGTGCTGGCGGCAGCGAACTGCCGCGGTGCGGATGAGGGCGCCCATTCCTCGCCCGGCGCCAGCGGTCCCCATCCCGCCAGTTTCGCCCCGCGCAGCCAATAAACCTCGCCCGGCTTGAACACCTGGCTATCTCCCGGCGCCCATACCCACCCGACGTTCTCCCGCCTCGCCCAGCGGCCATAATGATACGGCAGCCAGCCCCAGGAATCGCCGCCCACCCAGGTATAGCCGGTCGCGTCGTACCAACGCCAGCGTCCGTTCTGGAAGGGCGCCCAACCCGCCGCCGTCTTAGGTTTCCAGACGTCGCCTAGATCGTCGGTGTGCACCCATTCGCCCGCGCTGTCGAGGTCCGCCACTCCCGCGCGCTCCGGAACGTGATTGGCCGAGGCCGGCGCGTAAAGCGCTTTATCGCGCGCTTCGCTCCACTGGTCCGGATCCATGGCCTCCACTTTGTGGATGAAAACCAGGCGCGCGTCGCTGGCCGAATCCACGCGGATGGTCTGCCCTTCTCCGAGCACCACTTCCACGTCCGGGGAAGAGACCTTGACGGACCCTTCGATGACGGCCATCTCGCTCCAACTGCCCTCGGCCCGCAAGCGTATGCGCGCGCCGTTCGTCAGGATCAACTGCGCGCCCGGGATGGCCAGCGAGAGGGAGTCCTTGCCTCGCGCTTCGCCCGTGAAATAAGCCACGCCGTGGTCGAGCGACAAAAGGGTAATGAGCTGGCCGGTCGAGAGCCGCGAGCAATCCGAAATCTCGCCCTGAGAGTCCGGACCGAGCCGCCAGGCGCTGCCATCGTCCAGCTCGATTTCGAGACGCGACGCCGGCCCCGTGCGCAGCCATGCGCCTTCCACCAGCGGCAGGTTGCGTTCGGCCTGCATCCACGGGTCCGCGGCCTGCATCTGGATTTCGACATTCCCATCGAAATCGCCCAAACGGGCAAAACGAACTTGCCCCGCGAACAGGACGGCAGGCAACAGCATCAGCGCGAAAGCCCTCATGCGACTCCCAACAACAGATTGACGAGACCGTTCCCCCAATCGTTGCAGACAAATCACCGGCCATGGCGGCTTCCGGGCGCGCGTACACTGAAAAGGAAATGGGAGTCCGAAACAGCAGATCCGGGCCCGACAGAGTTCATGCGCATGCTTTGCGTTTTCGACTGCCTTGCTCCCCTGGCGGCGTTCCTAGCGCTGCCTCTCGCGTCATTCGGGGAGCGCCTCTCGGGTGGTCTGGTCGTTGGCGCCGGGCCGCCGTGGGCGGAAGTGTGACCGCGGATTACGCAAGCTCGTCCATCCTGTTAGCGGGCGGCGGGTAAAGCCGTTCGTCGAACTCGGCCCGTCGTTTCGAATGCGCGGGGACCTCGCTCTTGCCGCGCGTTAAGGAATCGCCGCCGGGGCGGGTGTTGAGACGCGCCTGAGCAACGCGGATAAGAAAGCTAAACGCCCGGAGCCCACATTCCCAGGTAAGTCCGAAACAACCGGAAAACTTACCACTTCGTGGCCGGGTTACTCCTCGTTTTCTCCGAGGAGGAGTCTCGCTGGCCGCCGAACCGGTTCCACGCGGGGTGGCCGGGGGACTGATTTTTGGGGCGCAAAACGGGCTAGTGCGATGAGCAGCGCCACGCCGCCTACCGGTAGCAACCCTTGGGACCACGCTGCCGGAAACGCGGAAATCAGCAGGCTGGTCACGACAGCTAGCCAACTGCCCAGACAGAAAACCAGCAGCGAGTTGCGGCCGCACGCGAGCAGCCATCTACTGCGTGGAACCCGTCCCAGCCAAGCCTGAGCCAACACGAGCCAAGCGGCGAAGTTCACCACCCGCGCCGGTCCGAGATGTACCTTATAGGCCCCCGGCGAATACCGCCCATAGAGGTGCAACAAGCACAGGACTGCTATGCTCGAAACAGCGACCAGGGCCAGCCGGCGCATCCATCGGGGGTTGATAAGCCGAGGCCAGGCGAAGCGTGTCGCCAGCATACCGGCTACGAAGAGAAGTTGCCATGAGGCCGGGTCGAAGTCCCACGCCTCGCCCGTTGTTCTCCAAAACACCTGCGGCCGGTGCAGCCAGTGCGTCAGCCCATAAAGGCAAACCGAACCCGCCAGGGTGGCGAAAGGCCAGCGCTTCACGCTTACCATTAGGGTGGGTACCGCCAAGACGAGCATACAGTAGAGAGGAAAGATGGAGAAAAACGTGGGGCAGTAACTGAAGTAGACCGCGCGCAGCAAGTAGGTTGGCGGCGACTTGAGGAAGGCTTCCAGGATGTTAGCGGGTTGCCGCAGACCGTGCTGGAAGCAGATGTACACGGTGAGCATGGTGAGGGCGAACATCGCCAGGTAGGCGCGATACAGAGTCCAGCACCGCAGCAGCGCTTTACGCTGTCCAGCCAGCCATCCATGTTCCTCGAGGAGCGGTGCATAACGCATCGCCGCGGCGTAACCCGAAACAAATATAAAGACCTCGGCGAAATCGCAGACCTGCCATGCGCGCGGCGTCAGTTGGTGTAACCATGTCTGGGAAACGTGGTCGATATAGATGCACAGAAGTGCGACGCCGCGGGCCAGGTCGAGCCTTTCATCGCGCGGCGGCCGCACACGCTCTTTCGCCGGAGCCACTCCTGCCATGGTCTGCACACTTCCAGCACGCTCGCTGCCATCGCCCGGGGTTCACGCCGACGAGCCGGTCGAACCGACTCTCGGTGGCTTCCTGAGCCGCATGCTGAGCCGGCCTGCGAGGCGGTGAGCCAACCAGGCTTTGGCGCGGAGGGCTCCCGCCCCGCTGTAGACCGCAAGAAACGGCATGATGGGAAGACGGTACCGGTCGATCGAATCCGCCCCGGCCGACACAAGGACGAGATAGATGGCAATCAGCGCAACCGACCCATGCAACACCCGTTCCGAGGCGCGCGGCAGAGATCCCGCTTCCAGCCCGGCAAGTAAGTAGAGGAGCGCCAGGAAGCCGGCGGAACAGATGACGAACAAGCGGCCGAAACGGTTGCGGGTGGGAGAGATGGCGATGACCGCGATCCCACGACCAATGTCCCGCAAGTAGACTAATGCGTGGGCAGCGATGATTTTCGTGGCAGCCTTGGAATATACCCGGTTCATCTCGGCGGCCGACAATGACGAGGGCGGCGGAAGAGAGCGAACCAGTTGCGCCTTGGCGGATTCCATGGGAATATGCTCTTGCTTGGACACAATTGAGCCAGCCCGGTAAACGAGCAGGTTGATCCCCTGTATGCCGCTGAACTCGGCCGTTCCCACGGTTGTTAAGTTGCGTACTTGCCAGCCGCCCACCAAGAGCGCCACCGGAGCCAGCACGCCAAGAATCATCTTCCCCGGAACACGCCCGAGCCAGAGCATAATGCAGAGAGGGACCGGCAGATAGTAGATCACGGGCTTCACTAATGTTGCGACTGCGAGCACGGTTCCAAGACCGGCCGCCAACAGCCAAGCCGGCCTTCGCAGAAGGAGGACGGCAAGCAGTGCGCCGCCGGTAACCAAAGTCGCGAATAAAGTATCGGGCATGATTACTTGGGCGCACCAGGTGGCCAGCGGATCCACAGCCATCACCATTGCGCCAAAAACCCCGGCCGCTTCCGAGAACAGCGCTTTCCCCAGCAGGTACGTAAGCCAGATCCCGATGCCGCTGACCAAAACCTGAGCCAGCATGAGCGTGAGGCGATCGCCGCCCAATGCGTAGACGGCGGCGATGAAAAGCGGGAAACCGGGCGTGCGGATGAACATCGGTCTCGGCTCCCTCGATGGCCTGCCGCCAGAGAGCCTCGCCAGGTATTCCTGGAAATCCGGAGATTCGATGAATCGCCCTTGCCTTAAGAAAGACAGCGCCGGCGCCTCATAAGTCGGCGTGTCAGCCAAAACGCCGCTATCCCAATTGCTGCCGGAAAGAACGCTGCCCGCCCGCAGCAACACCGTCGCGCACACCAGGGAAAAAACGATTCGCCTGGGAGACAAAGCTCCGAGTGCGAACCCGTGAAGCGGGGAGGTAATCACCACCATTTGACCATTTGCGTCTTGGAGCGCTGGGTCGTGTTCAAGATACACCCAGCGACCGTCCTTCTTTGCAATTTGCATACCTTTCTCCGGGAGCCGTTTTCGCGAAACCTACGGGCCACTCCCCAAATCTCTGGCTGTCTCAGCAACGGGGGCGATGCGTTCGGCAATGTCAAGCGTTTTGCACGGCCCGATAAACCCCTCGTTGCGAAGAGAGCGGAGACGAGCAATAGTCCTATCTCTTATTTCGCCCTTCCACTAAAATCGGGATATGACCGACGCGGACCTCCTCGAACACATCGCCAAGCTGCCGCACGCCCGCGCCAACTTCAAACAACTGGTCCGGGAACTGGGAACCAAGGCCGAAGGGCGCGCCGCGTTGGACACCGCGCTGGCTCGTTTGGCCGCGCACGGCGACTTGATCGAGCTTCGCTCCGGCCACTTCGCCGTCACCGCGCGCAGCCGCGAATTCGCCGCCGGTCGCCTCAACATGCACCGCGACGGCTACGGCTTCCTGATCTCCGACCGCCCCATGCCCGGAATCGCGGGCGACATTTTCATCCCTCCCGAGCAGGCCCAAAAGGCCATGCACGGCGACCGCGTGGTGGTGCGCATCGCACGCATCGAGGCTGGTGGCCGGGCGGATGGCGAAATCGTCAAGGTCCTCAAGCGCGCCCACCCGACGGTGGTCGGCGAGTTCCGCATCGGCCGCCGCGGCCAGTACGTGGTCCCGCACGAGGGCCGCATCCAGCAGTGGATTGAAATTCCCGAGGGGCTGGAGATTCCCGCGGCCGGTCCGTTGGTCGACCGCATCGGCGTCGCCGCGCCCGCGGTTCCCTCCGTGGCGGATCTGAACGGCATGATCGTGAACGTGGAGGTCCTCGAATTCCCCGAGAAGGGCGAGAACCCCGTCGGCCGCGTCATCGAAATCCTGGGCCATCCCGACGATTTCGGCGTGGACGTCGAAACCGTCATCCGCAAGCATCACCTGCCCAACCGCTTCCCGGCCGAAGTGATCGAACAAGCCGAAGCCGTCCCCACCGCCATCGACGAACGCGAGCTTGCGGGCCGACGCGATTTCCGCGGCATGGACGTGGTCACCATCGATGGCGAGACGGTGCGCGATTTCGACGACGCCGTGTGGGTGGACCGCCTGCCCAACGGAAACTACGCCCTCCACGTGCACATCGCCGATGTCAGCCACTACGTGCGCTCCGGCACGCCCATCGACGTCGAGGCCCGTCTGCGCGGAACCAGCGTCTACTTTCCCGACCGCGCCGTGCCCATGCTGCCCTATGAGCTTTCCACCAACATCTGCTCGCTGCTCCCGCATGAGGACAGGCTGGTGCTCTCAGCCCTCTTGGAAATCGACCACCAGGGCGGAATCGTGTCGCAGCAATTCATGCCCGGCGTGATTCGCAGCGTGGAGCGCATGACGTACACCAACGTGCATCTGGTTCTCGAGGGCGATGCGGATCTCCGCGCACGTTACCAGTCGCTCGTCGCGCGCTTCGAGCTGATGCGCGAACTGGCGCTCATCCTCAACCGCAAGCGCGTGCGCCGCGGCTCCATCGATTTCGATTTGCCCGAGCCCCTCATCGAGTTCGACCAGTTTGGCGAAATGACCGGCGTGAAACGCGCGCCGCGCAACATCGCGCACAGCCTCATCGAGGAGTTCATGCTGGCCGCCAATGAGGCAGTGGCGTCGCATCTTGAAAGCTCCGGCGTGGCCTCCATCTACCGCATTCACGAAAAGCCCGATCCCAAGCGCGTGATGGAGTTCGAGGAAGTCGCGGCGCACTTCGGCTGCTCGTTGGGCGTCGGCGCGATACCGGTGAAACGGTTCGGCATCACCGACCGTCATCGCGATGGAACCAAGCACCGGCGCGAGATCGAACTGGCGGACACGGACATCAATATCACCTCCCGTCATTACCAGCGCCTGGTCGCCAAAATCGAGGGCAAGCCGGAGGAGCGCATTCTGAGCTACTTGATGCTGCGTTCGCTGAAGCAGGCGCGCTACAGCACCGATAACGTGGGCCACTTCGCGCTGGCCGCCGATACGTACACGCATTTCACGTCGCCCATCCGCCGCTATCCGGATCTGGTGGTGCATCGCCTGCTGCGGGGAGTCTTGACGGGCCAGGCCGCCAGCCTGCCTCCCGAACCCGCCCTCGCCGCCATCGCCGGCGAGTGTTCGCAATCGGAGCGCCGGGCCGCGGACGCCGAGCGCGAGCTGGTCGAGTGGAAGAAAGTGCGTTTCATGGCCGACCGCGTCGGCCAGGATTTCGATGCGCTGGTCATCGGCGTCACCAAGTACGGCCTGTTCGTCGAACTGGCGGACCTGTTCATTGAGGGCCTGGTTCCCGTCGACACGCTGCCCGGCGACGAGTACACTTATCAGGAGAGCGTCCGCAAGATCGTGGGAAAGCGCACCCGGCGCGAGTTTGCGGCCGGCGACGGCGTGCGCGTCATTCTCGACCGTGTGGACGCCAACGAGCGCAAGCTCCAGTTTTCGATTTTCGAAGATGAGCGCCACTCGCCTCGAACCCGCCGACATGATCCGCATCCCCGGCGGAGCGTTCCTCATGGGCCAGGACGACGGCCGCGACGATGAACGCCCCGCCCATCGCGTGACTGTCGCGCCGTTCCTGCTCTGCCGGTATCAGACCACCAACGCGCATTACGAAGCGTTCCGGCGCGTCACCATGCGGGAAAGGTCCGAGTTTACCTGCCCCACGCAGCCGGCCACGTCGGTGAATTGGTTCGACGCGGTGGCCTACTGCAAATGGCTCGCCGCCGAGTGGGGTGCCCATTTCCGCCTGCCCACCGAAGCCGAATGGGAATTCGCCGCGCGCGGCGGTTGGGAGCGCCGCCTCTACCCGTGGGGCGATGCCGCGCCGGAAACGCGCGCCGGGTACGCCCAGCGCTGGCGCGACGGTCCGGAACCAGTCGGTACGTCCGAGCCCAACGATTACGGCCTCTTCGATATCTGCGAGAACGTCCACGAGTGGTGCGCCGACTGGTACGATCCCAGCTACTATGCGGCGTCTCCGCTGGAAAATCCCGCCGGTCCCGCCGCCGG
>Ga0182014_10008008_pt1 | contig 10913 bp, 12 predicted proteins | sample 612S2DmetaG_FD_120489 | JGI IMG/M metagenome (GOLD analysis project Ga0182014, IMG submission 120489) | Permafrost microbial communities from Stordalen Mire, Sweden - 612S2D metaG | ecosystem: Environmental > Terrestrial > Soil > Wetlands > Permafrost | place: Sweden: Stordalen | collected... | reverse complement strand
GGCATCGTGCGAGCGATCCGCCGTTTGCCGTCATGATCCGAAAACGTGGCCGGGAATGGAAAGGTCAGACGGGCCTTGAGGTACTCGCCATACGTGAGCAAGGTCGCCTTCCCGACCACCGGAACAACATCGTCGGTCGTGACTCCCAAGGCCGCCCGAAGACGATCATCCTGATTGCTGGGATCGAGTGGCTTGGTCTGGATGCTGGTCGGCTGCTCCACGGGCAGGCCCTCGCCCAGGTCGGGATCGAGATCCTCCTGATGCATGTCAAGGATTTCGATATGGAGATCGTCCCGCTTGCATCGCTTTCGGTAGACGGGATGGATCTGGTCGAGTGTCGCTTGATTGAGCTTGATGTGGCACAGGCCGTCTTCGTCAATCTCGACGATGGTCCCCGCCCACCCGCCGAGAGGCAGATCGGGATAATTGGGATCGGCCGTTCCGTGGTGTACCCGCACCTGGTCGCCCACGACGAACTCTTCGTCCTCCCCCTTCAAACACCATTCCCCAAGGGCGGTAAGTTGCTCGGGGCTGATCGAGGGTTTCATTTCCTCGTAGAAGCAACGTCGAAGCATTGCAACGTCGTCGGCCGTGAAGGACTCACCAAACGACTTCCACAGGTACGCCTCGGATTTCGGGCCGTCGATCATCATTTGCCAAAACGTCTGGGCAAGCTGTTTGGCGACCGGCTCGCCGAACCTCTTGGCAGCCTCGCCGCTGACCAGGGGTGCGGCGAATTTCGGAAAGAGCCCTTGAAGTTCCGATTGCGGAATGGTCATGCAGATCTCCGTATCTTTCACCGGTAGTTCCAGAACCAGTAGCAGTAATCCTTGACCAACTGCCGATTGGGTTTCGCATCTTCAAGCTCGCCCAGAGGCAAGGTGACGACCTGTCCCTCCATCCTTGCTTCGCAGAGGATGCCATACTCCTCGTCGATCATCGGTTCTTCGTCAGGATCGCCCAGGCCGATCACCTTGACCTTCTCCGGGTGGCCGTATTCCTCCCCGTGTTCAGCCTCGAACGGAAACGTCAAATTGGCGGCAAGGTACTTATGGTAGGCCACCAGTGTGTCGTCGTCCACTTCAGGCACAGGGTCGTTGCTGGTCAGCCCGAACACCATCCTGACTCGGTCGTCTTCATCCTTCGGCGACAGCGGCTTGGTTGTGATCTTGGTCGGCTGCTCGATTTTCAGCGGGCTGCCGGTGTCGGGCTCAAGGTCGTCGCCGGTCAGTGCGTACTCCTCTAGGTCGAGGCCGTCCTTCTCGCACCGCTTCTTGAAGACCGGATGAATGGCCGCCAGCGTCTCCTCGCTCCACCGGATGGTGAAGGTGTCGCTACCTTCGACCTCGATCACGGTTCCGGCCCAGCCGCCCATGGGCATGTCTGGGTAGTCCACGTCCTTGACGCCGTGCTTGACCCGCACTTTGTCACCGACCCTGAACTTCGGCGAGAAATCTATGGGCTTCCTGTGCTTTGCCATGATTCTTCCTTCCGTGGAGGCGACTTGCCTCATCCATCCTCACGTTCCCGCCACACCACCAGCAAACACCCTCCCGGTTTCCGCAACCCATTCCGCATTAGCCGACCTCCCCGCCACGCACCCCGCCGAACGCACCAGAATGCACCAGGATCAATTGAAGAAGAAAAACCGACTTGGGACACCCTGCTGCATCATTTTGAATAATACAAAAAGATAATCTAATAAACCGAGAAGGCAATGGTGGCAGGCGGGGTGGTCACCTCGCCAATGATAACCTCTACTTCTTGTCTTTCTGGATTTCGTCCAATGCGTGACTAGCTGCCTGTCGAACCTCCAATTCCCTATCCTTGAGCAATTTTGTGAGGGAAGAAATAGCTGCCCTCGCTTCGGGGCCGATCTTCCCCAGTGCCCAAGCAGCGTCCTGCCGAACCGTCCCAATCCTGTCCCGTAGCAGTTCCGTAAGGGATGGGACAGCCGTCTTCGCCTCGGGGCCTATCTCACCCAGGGTCTTAGCAGCGGCCATGCGAACCTGCTTGTCCTTGAGCAACTGTGTGAGAGCCGGGACGGCTGTCATTGCGTCAGGACCGATCTTTCCCAGGGCCATAGCAGCAGCGTTCCGAACCCATCCCTCCTTATCCTTGAGCACTTCCGTGAGGGCTGGGACGGCTACCGGACCGAACTTTCCCCGAGCCGAAGCGGCGAGCAACCGCACCATCACATCCTTGTCCTGGGTCTCAGCCACCCAATGGCTGAGAAGTTTTCCATTGTACTCACGCTCCGGCTTTTTCAACGTCATGTTCGTTTCTCCTATTTCAGCGTTCCCCAAACCCCATCGGCACTTTCTCCACCACCTCCCGATGCACATCACTCCTCGACCTCCCATGCCCAGTGTACGGTCGGCGGTCGTGCTGAAGCATCTCGATATGCCATCCCTACTTCTTCTCCTTCTTGATCTTCTGCAAGGCTTCGGCTGCCGCCTTGCGAAGAGTTGCCGTCTTGCGAAGATCGTTGCCAGTATCTTGGATTATCTCGGTGAGAGCCGGTATCGCCTTCTTCGCCTCCCGTCCTATCTCACCCAGGGCCGAAGCAGCAGTCTGTCGAATCTCGTCATCCTTGTCCCTGAGCAATGTCGTTAGGGCTGGGACGGCGGTCTTCGCTTCGGGACCGATCTCTCCCAAAGTCCAAACAGCCGTCCACCGAACTCGCTCATCCTTGAGCAATTCCGTGAGAATTGGGACGGCAGCCTTGGCCTCGGGACCGATCTGCCCCAGAGCCCGAGCAGCGGTCCAGCGAACCATCGAATCCTCGTCGTTGAGTAGTTCCGTGAGCATTGGGACGGCGGTCTTGGCCTTGGGACCGATCTCCCCCAGAGCCCGAGCAGCCCTCCACCGCACCAGCGAATCCTTGTCCTGGGTCGCTGCCACCCAATGGCTGAGAGGTTTCCATTGATACTCAGGCTCACGCCTATTCAACGGCATGTTTCTTTGCTCCTATTTCGGTTTTTTCCCAGACCCCATCGGCACCTTCTCCACCGACTATCTTCTTATTTCTCTGCATAAGCAAGGCTGCATTCCTTCAAGTTCCGACCGCATCGGGCTGGGTGTCCCGAATGTCGAAGATGGTGTCAAGGTGGGTGTACTTGAAGATCAGGCGGATATTCGGGCAAACTTCGCACAGCCTGAGGATGCCGCCTTTTTCTTTCATCTTCCCATGTATCCTGACCAGCTTCCCGAGCATGGCACTGGTGAGGAAGTCTACATTGGAGAAATCCAAGACAAGTTTCTGGCAGTCGGGTCGGACCACGACAGCGTAAAGTTCCTGGCCCAAGCCAGCGATCGCAAGCTCTTCGGTAATCTTGCTGTCGTGGAACTGGACCACCACTGCATCGTTAAGCCGTTCTACTTGGATGTGTTTGGTCATGGTTTATGCACCGTGGATTTTAGGCCGCCATGCTCAGGTCTCGGCAATCCATGAGGAGCACGCCATCCCGAACTGCATCCTAATCGCCGCCACCTTCATCTGTGCATCCCTCCGTGACATCCCCTGTGTTTTCTTGAGAAACCGGACGGCCTTTTCTGGCTGTTCTGTTCGCACTAACCCGTAAAGCTGCATCTCCCATTTGGTGTCCACGCCTGGGGTGACGGGTGCCAGCCATTCCACCCGAATCGTCCCTTCCGGGGTACCACCGCAGGTGAGAATCCGTCGCTGGTCGTTGGGGAAGCAGGACTTCTTGTACTGGACCAATCCATCAATCATGGTGTTGATGTCGTTCGACTTCAGTTCGCTCCACAGGTCAGGGTTCTCGGCTTCGATGGTTTCCCACGCACTGCGGTAGCTCTGTCGGTCATGGACGAGTCCGACACATTCGTTCCACGCCACATTGGCAAAGAACAAGGCAACATGGAAGGCTTCTGACGAATGAGCCACATCTGGGTTGCGGAGCAGACGCTCCGTCATTTCCTTCATGATGTCGGACATTTTGCGAGGTTGGTCGGCTTTCTTCGTCATGGCTCAATCCTCTTCTCTGAAAGTCAGTCCCTTATCTTCGACTTCCTGACGACTACTGGTAATCGTGCCGTCCCTTTATTTGCTGCACGACGTAGCAAATCTCTTCCAGTTCCCGAGTCTTCTCATTCTCCGTGTCCAGGCGGATAAACAAGGTTTTGAGTCCCTCCGGTATTCCGCCGTCTTCGAGATGGTCACGACCATAGATGCAAAACTGCTTTCCTGAACTGGACGCCTTGCCCATGATTACGTCCGCATCGGTAAGGACTCGGCGAGGATCGACGTTCCCTCGGATATTCGGGTGAATGGCACCATCCCACTCATCGACGATGTCTTCATACTGTAGCACGAGGGCCTGGTTCTTGGGAAATGTGAACGGCTCTCCTGATGGAGCAGACCACTCGTTCTCGCAGGCTTCCAGATACAGCTTACGAAGTTCGTATTGGACGTTGTTCTCGGGGACGTGTCCCGTCGAGATGGAAACAATGGTGCCTGCTATCAGCTTGCTATATGCGGCTTGAGGACGCTTGGCGACAACCAAGTCAAACGTTCGAGCGATATTCTCCCAAATCAGGATTTCTCGCCAAGGATGCACGTCCCTCAGAAATCCCAGTTCCCACTCCTCGAAGGTCGGACAGAGGAGATAGCCGACCTCTGCGAAGATCGCCTTGGCGAGTTGTTCCAGAAGTGGCGTGAGCCCTTCTTGCTGGCGAATTGGTCCCTGCTTGATGTCCTCAAGAGGAACTTCCCGTAACCGCTCCTTCTTGTCTTTGTCGATCTCGTCCAATGCTTGACTAGCTGCCACCCGAACTCGCTCATCCTTGTCCGTGAGCAACTGCATGAGGGCGGGGACGGCGGACTTCGCCTCGGGACCGATCTTCCCCAGTGCCCAAGCAGCAGCCTGCCGAACTGTTCCGTTGTTCTCCTGTAGTAATTCCATAAGGGCTGGAGTTGCTGTTTTTGCCTCGTGGCCTATCTCACCCAGGGCTAAAGCAGCGTTCATCCGAACCCACTTATTGTTGTCCTTGAGCAACTGTGTGAGGGCGGGGACGGCTGTCATTGCGTCGGGACCGATCTTCCCCAGAAGCGTGGCAGCGACCATCTGAACCCCCTCATCCTTGTCCGTGAGCAACTGCGTGAGGGCCGGGACGGCTGCCAGACCGATCTTCCCCAAAGCCCTAGCAGCGGCTATCCGAACCCGCTCATCCTCGTCCTTGGTCTCAGCCACCCAACGGCTGAGAGGTTTCCCTTCGTACTCAGGCTCAGGCTTATTCAATGGCATGTTGCGTTGCTCCTATAAACCCCATGGGCACCTTTTCCACCACTTCCCGATGGACAACACTCCCTCGACGAGGCACGATCTTCGGCACCACCCTTCCATGCCCCGTCCACACCAAAGCCATGTGCGGGCGGCGGTAGTGCGGTGCCACCTCGATCTGCTGACCCACGTTCCACCCCACCTTGCCACGACGATGGGCCTTGCAGACGTACTTCTCGTCGCCGGTTTGCTCGAACCTGGCCCGGTCATCAGCCAGCACGTCAGCCGAAATCACCGAAGGATCGTTCTCCAGCAGGCAAAGCGAACAGCAAAGCCGAACGCAGTCGGTCACCAAGGAATCGGGGATCACGATGCCGATGTCGGCAAAGAGTCCCTTCTTGCCCAGACTGGCAAGCGACTGTTCCACTGTCAACCCAGGCTTGCGAGGAAAATTGCGATACGTGTAGATTGGCACGCCGCCCGGCATGACCTCCCCGATGTCGATCAGCACCGAGATCCCCTTGCCCTCGTTCATGTCCCCCATCAGGATACAACGGATCGGGACGGCATTTCCCTTCCAGTCCAACTGGAGAGGGTTCCGTGCCAAATCTTTGGGGAAACGGACGCAAAGGGCGGGCAGCGGAAGCCGGATCAGGTCGGAATCCAGATCGAGATTGAGCCGGGTGAGCATCGGCACGATGGCGGGGAACACATTGTAGTACGGTCTTCGGAGTTTTTCCCAGTCCCTTTCGTTTATCATCTGGCCCAGGAATTGCCCCGACCGCATCCTGACTCCATCGACCATTGCCTCCTTGTAGAACTGGTCGATCTTGTCGGCAGAGCGATCCCCGGTTTGCCTGGCCCAGTCACGGATCGTGGTGTAGGTGTGGAAGTCCATCAGGGCAGTCTAATTCTCATCCCATGTGCCGGAGAGTATTGTCAACAAGGGCAACCACTTCTGGCGTCGGATGTTTTTCCTTCATCTGAAAGACCACTTGTTTGATACGGTCATTCATGCGGTTCAAGAGCGTTGTGTCCACTGGCGTTGGGCCCTGCGAAGCCGCAGCCCTTAGCTGCCATCCATCTGCCAAATAGTCTGCATCGGCTTGAGTTATTAGTCCGAGGCTTGCCATGCCATTGAGGAGCACAGGCCAGTGAGACGGAGCCGTCTCTTCACCACGGAGCGTTTTCCAAAGCGATATACACAGTGTAAGCAGTCGCACACATCGCACATCAAGAAGTGCCGCTGCCTTTTCATTAGCCACAACCTCAGGTTCTTCCGATGGTCCATAAGGATGCTTCTCACGCATCTCTCTCCACAATTTGGCATAAAGTTCGTGCAACTGAGGGTGAGACGTTAGAATCGCATCGAGATATCGTTGAACGACTGGCTGTCCGGCAGAAACCGGCGAAAGCACCTTTTCCAGTTCCCGAAAATCACCTGGATTATTTAGGCCCGCCCGACGTAACAACTCGAACAGCACGTCAACTCTGCCCATCACGCTATCCTCGGCTCCCGCCTGGGGCTGTTCCGCACGCTCATAGATATAGGAAGCCAATTCGTAGTGATTGGCGAACGACTTATTGGGCTGATTAACCCGCGAGTCCTGTGCCCTCTGTAATGCCTCTAGTGATGTTTCACCAGAGAGGACTAGACCGTTTAGTTGGTCTAGCATGGCATACTCGGCCTCTGACAGGTCTTCTGACTGTGGCTTGTAGACCAAATCGTGACTCACTTCAGCCCATGCGTGCATAAGCACCGAGGCCACCTGGACTTCTATGAGGCCAGCCGCAAATCGCTTGTCAACATCCGTCAATGAGTTCTCTCTAAGCCGTACCCGGTAGTGTCTGGCATGATAACCAGAAAAACGATTGGGATACTTTCGGTCTTTCTGTAGCGACTGATCGGGAAACACCTTGACGGGCTGAATGACAACAAATAAATCATTGAGGAGTCTCTCGACATTGGCTCGATCCGCTGGGAAGTACAGGGCGATGCGTACCCCAGCAAGATCAATTATGTCATCGGAAATCTCTTTCAGGCTGCCGTAGGACGTACCACGGTTACTCTGGCGTTTCTCGACCTTACCACGAAGACTCCGAGAAGTCTTAGCCCGTGACGTGACGATTGCCCGAATGCCGCTTTGTTCCAAGCGAAGCTCGCACTGCTGCTGACAGAGTCGGGCGAGTTGCTCGTAGTAGTCGTATTCCTTCTGATAGCGAGCAATAAACTGGTCTATAAGGTCCATTTGTTTTGCCTTAACGTCGTTGAACACTTCGTCTACAGTCTGAACTGACCAACCACCGCTGCCGCCACCACCAGCATCCCTCCCACCTCGCCGATCCCGACCGCCCTTCCTCCGATTTCCAACCGCTTCAACCGCTGTTTCGCGTTCGTCCACCACCGCAACAGCTTCATCGCCGTCGTGATGCCCAATCCGTCTCGACCCGCTTCTTGGCCCTGGTGATGCCGAGGGGCGGCGGTAGCGGAAGAGGTTCACCTGCCATTCAGTGATGTCCTAATTTCCGCTCTCGGCGTCTTCTGCCCTCAGATTTGTGTTTTTGTAAAGGTTTGCGATAAAATGTCCTTCGCCTGTTTCGTGAACTTGTGGACATCGAAAGGCAGGGTTGGAACCTTGCCGTGAACTCGCTTGTTTTCAATATCTGCAATTAACACGTTGCCTCCACCACCTCGTAGTCGGACAACACCGAAGACGCCAAAGTCGTCGGAGGTAATCGCCTGTTTCAGAGCGGGATCAACCTGCTCGGCGACGATACAGAGGAGGAAGCAACTACCCCACAAGAGACTCTTAGACTTCGAGGTTATTGCCTCAAACTCCCGTGCCACGACTTCAGCACCTAGGCGGTCGAGGCATTGCAGGCGTCTAACCAAGATATTCCATTTCGTGAAAAGGAATCTCCGAGACCCTACAAGGTCAAAGATTATCCCAACGTGAGATCGCTTACCGAGATCATGCCATCCGGCTTGGCTTAGAAGTTGGGACAAGCGTTGCATGGAGTCGTCCACCACATGCCCTGTAGAAACGACTGGCAAGGGCGGGGGTGTTTCTGGGGCAGCAGCCTGCGTTGCCGTCGGGAAAAGCCCCTTGATTTCACTCGCAGCCGCCCATTGGGCCATGCCTTCTTTCCACACCAAATCAGATGGTTGAAGCCGACCAGACGCCGCAAGCTCTTTCAGTTGCGTCGAAGAGACGGGACCGACCCGTTGCCCTTGCTGTGCAAAATACCACGGAGCTTCCATTGTGTCCTCCTTCCTTTCTCGAAAGGATATGAACGCTCTCTTGAGTCGCTTGTTTTGACCACCACCAACCTCTCTCCCAACCTCCCCGACCCCAACTGCCCTCTCTCCGATTTCCAACCACCCTTACCGCCTTTGCAAATTCGTCCACCACCGAACCAACTTCATCGCCGCCGTAATCCTCAACTCCGTGTTGACCCGCGTTCCGGCTTTGGGAATGCCGAGAAGGGTGTTGAGGGAGGGGCGGCGGTAGCGGAGCAGGTTCATGGACGAATCATGCGAACAGTGAGTTGATATATAGTTCCGCAAAGGCTGATTGATTGCACGGCTCATGCCTCGATAGTCTTTCGGTAGCCCACATGCCAATTGCCTTCAGACATCGCAGAAATAGTTGGAATGCGATCTTGGAGTCTTCTCGGACCGTGCCTGTGTCAGAACCCCACCGACCTCGGTGTACGGCGTGGCATCGGTACTGGTAGAGGTGTTTTGCCGTTCTGTACGTTTCCCGACGTTCGTTTGCGGTAGTTTCCGTCAAAGCCGCCGAAAAAAGGGCGAACCGTTCAGAGATATCGTTAACGACATTGAATGGGTTAAGGATCGCTTCTGTGGCAATTATCGAATATACCATAAGGTTGCCCATTTCGGCGTGACGACACTTGGTGACAATCTGTATGGCGTTGTCAAGTGCCTCTCGAATCTTCCCAGATAGCCCAAGTGTGCGAAGGTGTTCCACAGGTAGGGCGATGTCATTCCAATATGTCATGAACCTTGTAGGATCGTACGCTTCCCCACTTTCCGTCTCGTATGCGGTCGTGCCAGTAACCCACCAGTCCGCTTCACCCGTTCGCACATTGATGGCTATTGCCACAGAAGGTATTTCAATGAGTCCCGACACCATTCTTGTGCCATCTGGCATTACGCTTTCAGGACCGATGATTCCTGCTTCCAATAGCGACGCATCGGCTTCATATGCAATTTGACAGAGAGCGATCAGGTCGAATACTCGACGCACCTTGCTCGCTAGGAGGAGTTTGTTGGAAAAGCGTTCACCACGCCCCGTCTTTAGAACGAATTGGGGCCGACCAGGAATATAGTACCCACTCTTTTGATGGTAATGCTCTGAAAGACGTAAATATGAGTTTCCTACCTCTCGCTCAGGCATGAAAGTGACGCCGAACTTCTCGACTAAGGTACGTCGAAATCCTTGTAGGAGGTCGGACGATGATTGCGGCGATGTTGCCAGAGGATTGACGATAGCGAATGACCCGAAATCGGTGAACTCATGGAATCGGTTGAAGACCCGCTCAATCGGCACACAAGCAATCCACTCCGCAGAAGCGAGATCGTCGAGAAGACAATGGACTTGATTGCAATATCTTCGGGCAACGTCATCATGAATGCAGTCATTTTCCCAAATGTGGTCAGAATAGGAGTGTGCTAATTCCCAAACCTCCGTTTGCCACTGCAAATCTTGGGGCGTGTTGTCCCGTAGGGCCTTCAACATTTGCTGATAAGCCTTCGCAGCATTCCGATCTTCCCAAAATGCGTCCCTGGATTCCGCTGCCACTTTGGCCTGGACGACCGCATGGATAAAGTTACGGCAACTCTCGGTAATTGGATCAGGCATCACTGTGTTTCCATAATGGGAGTGATACTTGCTAACCTACTCGATAAAGCCGGTCAGGATTTCGGGCATATCCCTATTCTTGGATCACCCGAGTGTACCATTCGGCAGCCCGCATTCGCCCAGGCTGGATTATCTTCTCAACGGTGTCAGCAATTTGTTCCTGATGGGTTTTGCCGATTGGCGGATACTGGGACTTGAGTTTATTGCAGTACGCACAGGCAGTAACCTTCTCGCAATCGTGTTCCTCATCATAGTCGTCGTCAGTCTTGGTATTTGGGTCCAAGTGATCCAGTTCAAGGAACAAGTACCGGTCTGGGCCGCCGCCATTGTATCCGCAGTAGACGCATTTCCATCCGTCTCGCTTAAAGATACGGGCATTTTGCTGTCCGGCTCGAAAGTCCTTCCCTCTTGTTTTACTCATGAAAGAACCCCCAATGCATGTCAGAATAACCGAAAACCAGTTCGGAACGCCATAATTTACTCCTTCCCCAAGTATGCTTTCAACAACGCCTTGAACAACTTGCCGTGGTTCGGCACCTTCAGGTGCAACAATTCTTCCACGATGACCCGCTTGCGGACCTTTGCCGGTGCGGTCAGTAGGTCAGTGTTGAACGAAAGACGGCCAGCCGTGGAACAACTGCCCCACTTTCGCTTCATGGGTCGGATGTGGATTTCCCGAGGTTCAACCTTAATCCGTCTGGCCCAGGCGTCCACTTCCGACCGTAGCAGGTCTTTGGGGATCGTCTTCTCCAAGGGTGTCCAATCGGCTTCCAATCTCATCACG
>Ga0182014_10008006_pt1 | contig 10916 bp, 6 predicted proteins | sample 612S2DmetaG_FD_120489 | JGI IMG/M metagenome (GOLD analysis project Ga0182014, IMG submission 120489) | Permafrost microbial communities from Stordalen Mire, Sweden - 612S2D metaG | ecosystem: Environmental > Terrestrial > Soil > Wetlands > Permafrost | place: Sweden: Stordalen | collected... | reverse complement strand
CTTTCTGGTTTTCAAGCCGGTTCCGGGAGCACAGGTCAGTCTCTTTGCCAATCTTGCTGCATCCATCCTCATCGTCTTCTTCGGATTTCTTTTCGTCACCGTCAGCTCTCGCATAGTGGGGCTGATCGGTAGCTCGGCAAATCCCATCTCCGGCATGACCATCGCCACGCTCATGGCTACTTCGGCTATCTTCCTGGTCAATGGCTGGACTGCGCCGGCGTTTGGGGCGCTGGCCATCACCATCGGCGGAGTGGTCTGCATCGCATCGGCTGAGGCGGGCGATACTTCGCAGGATTTGAAGACCGGCTACCTGGTCGGAGCTACGCCGCGCAACCAGCGCTTTGCATTTCTCATCGGCATCGTGGTTTCTACGGTCGCCATTGGCTTTACGCTGCGACTTATGAACGAAGGGCTGACGGAGTTCCATGCAGCCCCGCAAGCCTGGAATCTCACCGCGCCTCACTCCGGCGTGAACATTCAGAACGATCTGAGCAGCCTCCACGACCAGTTCCCCGTCATCGCCGCCGACAAGACCACAACGATCCACCACAAAAGTGAATACGTTGTGCTGAACGCGCTGGGCTCGCCGGAGTTGGCTGACGGCAAGTATCTCTACTCGCCCAAAACCGGAGAGATTGAGGTGCAATGGATTTCTGGCATCGGCAGCGAAAAGGCCGCCGCGCCCCAGGCCCGGCTGATGGCCACGGTCATCAGCGGTATCTTGAGCCAAAAGTTGCCGTGGGGACTGGTCCTGCTCGGCGTCTTCCTGGTCATCGGCATCGAACTGCTCGGCATTCGCTCGCTTTCGTTTGCCGTAGGTGCGTATCTTTCCATCGGAACCACACTGGCTATCTTCACTGGCGGCGTGGTTCGCTGGATGGTCGATGCAGCCGTCAAAAAAGCCGGCGGCGACGCAGATGCGGAAGGTGACGTTTCCCCCGGCTCGCTTTACGCTTCAGGACTGATCGCCGCCGGCGGCATCATCGGCCTGCTCGGCGTGGGGCTCAAACTCTATGAAACCACCTTTGGTAAGGAAGATCCCATCGCCATGCCGCATAGCTTCCTCTACCACGATTGGGTTTCAGTGCTGGCCTTTGCGGCGCTGGCATTCTCGCTCTATTACTTTGCGCGCAAGCCGTTGAAGAAGTAGCGTCAAGAATTCTCTAAGGAGGTATCGTCATGTTTCGCGCAAGAATATGGGCAAGCATAGTACTTGGCTCTCTACTTGTACTGCCCGCATACTCCAAGAAAGCTCCGGTGATTTCACAGACCGAACTGGCGCAGATTACGGAGAGAGGGCGCTTGCTCTATGCGTACGATCAGGCGGCCTGGCATGCGACCGATGCCGTTCAAGCCACCAATCCTCAAAAAGAGGAGGTAGACCATTTTATCGCTCATCAAACTGACAAGGGATGGGAAGTTGCTTTCGGGCATCTGAATGAAGCGCGCGATGCCTTTCTGGTTGCATACCTTGCAACCCAGGGAAAAACACTTCAAGAATTCTCTGTTGAACACTTAGTACCTCCGAAGCAAGATACCGGGTTCTATCTCGTCGCGGCCGAGGCAATCGATCTTGCACTCCGGGATTTCCATGGCGAAAAACGACCCTATAACGTTGCCGTTTTGCCCGCCTCGACCGGTCAACTCTACGTGTACGTACTTCCCGCACAGACCGAGAACGGGAAGTATCCGCTCGGAGGCGATGCACGCTATTCCATTTCCTCCGATGGAAACACAACCGTCGAGAATCGCCGACTGCATAACGACATTTTGATATTTGATACCCGCTCGACAAACGGCTCAAAACCACAGGCCGGTTGGCACACTCATGTCCTCACCGATGCTCCGGAGGACACTGACGTTTTTTACGTCCTCACGAGAAGACCCTCGATTCCCGAATACATCGGAACGAAAGATAAGACGATTTATGTAGTGAAAGAAGACGGAACAATTCTAATCGGGAAATAAGAATTAGACTGATCCATAGTGCCGAATTGCCTGAATGAGCTTGTATGCGGACCACTCTCACCATTGACGATGACGTTCTGGCTGTAGCCAGGGAGATGGCCGCCGCTGAACATAAAAGCGTAGGAGAGGTGATCTCCGCGCTGGTGAGGCAGGCATTGCGTCCCGCCATTTCCTGCTACGCCTTTCGTAATGGTGTGCCCTTGCTCCCGGTACGTCCCGGTGCGCCGAGGGTCACCTCGGAAATGGTCCGCCAGCTGGGAGAGCAAATTTGAAGGCTATAGACTCGTGTATTCCTTTCAAAATCTCGACGTACATTATGAACATCTAAACGCATGGATCGACTGGCAATCGTTCCCTCAGGGGCTAAAGCCCCATTGATTTAATTGCGCTTACGGCACGGCTAAAGCCGTGCCCTTTCAAAACACGTCCATCTCCAACTGTGCAGTGGATGGCGCTAATGGATAGAAACTGCTTTATCATTCATCACAGAGGTACAAATCCCCATGAACCTCACTGGAAATACCATCCTTATCACCGGCGGCGGGTCGGGCATCGGCCGCGGGCTGGCGGAAGAGTTTCACAAACTGGGCAACCAGGTCGTGATCGCCGGGCGGCGCAAGCACGCGCTGGAAGAAACCACTGCTGCCAATCCGGGCATGGAGTCGCTGCAACTGGATATTGAGCACCCGGCGGCTATCGCCGAGTTTGCTGCGCGGGTCGAGAAGAATTTTCCGGCGTTGAATGTGCTCATTAACAACGCTGGAATTATGCGGCCGGAAAAACTGCTTGTCGCGCAGCCGGACCTGGCCGTGGCGGAAGCGACCATTGCAATCAACCTGCTGGGGCCTATACGGCTCACGGCGGCGCTGCTGCCGCTCTTGAGAAACCAGGCTCACTCCACGATTGTGACCGTCTCCTCGGGCCTCGCATTTCTTCCCCTGGCGCTGACGCCGAATTATTGCGCGACCAAGGCTGCGATTCACTCCTGGACGCAATCGCTGCGCTACCAACTGAAGACCACTACGACTGAAGTGGTTGAGCTGATTCCTCCGTATGTGGCTACTGAGTTGATGACCGGCGCCAAGGATCCTCGCGCCATGCCTCTGGACAAGTTCATTGCCGAGGTGATGATGATATGGAAGACTCAGCCTACGCCCGCGGAGATTTGCGTTGAGAATGTGAAGCCGTTGCGGTTTGCGGCGGAGAGCGGGAGGTATGACGCTATCTATCAGGGGCTGAATGCGGCTCGGACGGACGGGCGGCTGGAGTGATGGGGGCGGCAAACCTTTCTTATAAAGAACTGTAAAAAGCTGTAGTTATAGGTATCCGACACCAGTGTGTCGTCTCTGAAGTTCGTTGAAGAAGGACGAGAAGCAACCGCAGATCCTTCGACTCCGTTGGGCGCAAAGAACGCGCCCGACTCCGCTCAGGATGACAGTTTGTGGTGGTGCGATTTTTTCAACTAGATTGATTAGCTCCGCGCGTCAGTGCTGCGCTTGCGGAAGACTACTTGCAACTCCCGGCGCCAGTGCTCGGTCAGGGCGATCAGCTCCCACTCCACTTGCGGAGAGAAGTAGCGGAGTACAGGCTCATTGGCGGGGTGAATGCGCAGGGCGGGAGCGGCCAGCAGAAGACGCGGCGGCAGCGGCGAGACTTCAGCGCCAGCGAAGTATCCCTGGCGCTCGAAGGCGGAGAGCGGCCGGCAGCCTGCGTTGCCGGGGATGGGTTGGCGATCATCATTGAGGGCGCGAACGCGAATCCAGTAATCGAGCGCTTGCAGGGGCAGGTGGAGATCTTCGTCGGCCTTGAGCTCGATGACGGCGAGACGGCCATTGCGGTCGAGGGTGAGCAGGTCGAGCATGCCGCGGTCGCCATTGGAGAGCGCGGGAACCTGGGTATAAAGCAGATCGCCGCGCAGGCCGGGAAGAAGCTCGACGATGCTGGCGCGGAGACGAGACTCAAGCCAGCGCTCGGGCTGCAGACGGAAGAGCCGATCGGTATGCGAGCCGTCGGCGTGGCGGCTGAGGAAGAGGCGCGCGCAGAGGTCGCGGCAGAGCGCTTCACTTTCATCGGTGAGCGGGGTTTCGTTGGCTCCGGCTCCGAAGGTGATCTCGTTTTCGCGGGCAAAGGAGTTGGCGGCAGCGCCGTGGCGAACGCGTGCAAATTCGAGGCCATGCAAAAAGAGACCGGCTTCAGCGGCGGACGTGGGACGCACCTCGACGCGCTCTTTGGCGGCGGGTGGGACGAGCGCGAGCAGACGATTAATACCGACCTGGCAACGCTCCACAGCCGCCGCTGCCGAAAATGCATGGACCAGGTGCGAACCAAGATTGCCGGTATCGCGAAAGTCCACCTGCGTGAGCTCTTCGCTGCGCTCATCGAGGGTGAAGAGCTGGAAGTCGGCGGCGGTGTGGTTGAGCCAGGCCATTCGCTCGGCCGTCGTTCGCCGGACTCCGGCGTGGACGATGACCTTGAGTCCGCCGAAGTGACGGCGGCCGTCGCCGTGCTGACGGCAATGATCGAGCCAGAGAATGCCGAGAGTGAGAATGCCGTCGGCGATCGCGGCGGATTCTGCTTCACCTACGCCGATGATTGCGTCAGCGGCGGTTCCGCGAAGCAGACGGCCGCGCACATAAGCCGGGCCGAAACTGTGCTCCAGGTCCATCGCCGAACGGAATCCATCTACCTTGGAGCCGATGAAGCTGCGGGTGAGGACCCGCTCGAGCAGCCGAAGATAGTTTCGCCGTGCTGAATCGCGGGCAGTGGGGGTGCGGCGGTCGCTGGTGGGCGCGAGTTCGAGAGACTGAGGCTTGGCGGCGCCCATGCGGCGAGTGGTGAGGCGCAGGCACTGCGCGCGCTGTTGCAGATCGACCACCGTGCGGAGCAGGTTGCGCTCTTCGCTCCAGAATTGAAGCAGGCAGCGGCCGTGCGATTCACTGACTGAATAATGGGCGGTGCGCATATCGAAGAGGACGCGGCCATCTTCAAGCAGCGCGGCGGCGGGGTAGTCCGCGAGGTAATCTTCAATGCTTTGTAAAAGCTGGCCGGGAGATGGTGCAGCTTCACCGGCGATCACGCGGAGACCTTACCAGCCCTGCCGCGCGCGCAGGCCGGAGATGTGGGCAGTGTGGTGGCGAGCGTGCCAGGCATACATAGCCAGCACCGTGGAGAGGACTTGTTTCCCAAGCTCGGGATGGTTATATCCCTTGCGGAAGTCCTCTTCTGAGAGAGATTTGAGCAGCGCAACCCAGCGCGCATGCATTCCCGTAATGATGGCCATGGAAACGTCGATGGGCAACTTGCGGCTGTCGGCCAGTTCGGCCCAGGCAGCCTCGTCGTAGGGCTTGATGGTGGGCCAATCCTCGGTAAGGGCCAGCCGGTAGCGGATATACGCGTTGGCGTGGCTGTCAGCCAGATGATGCACCACCTGGCGCACGGTCCAGCCACCTTCACGGTAGGGCGTATCGAGCTGGGCATCGCTGAGGCCAGCAGTGACTTCGCGCAGACGAGAGGGGAGCTGGCGCAGGGTTTCAATGTGCTCGCTGCGGTTGCCCGGAAGGCTGGCGGCCGGAGGGTTGAAGCGTCCGATGGGATAGCGGAGGTCGGTTTGTTCCGTCATGGATTCTGCCCTCCCTTGCTCCCTCAAGAGTTGTGCGGCTTAGCAACTGAAGATGGGATGTGCTGGAGCTGAAGCCGGTTCTAAGCGTGTTTATGAGGGCGGTGATGGTTGAAATGATGGGTGTGGTGGTATTTTTTGCTGTGATTATGAACGCGATGATGGTGTTCGGCCAATGCAGTCGCCGGTATAGCTAGCACCAATAAAAATAAGATGGCAGTTAGAATCTTTTTCATGACAAAGAATGTAGCACGTTGACGGGGGCGAATGGAAGCAAGACTCAAGCGGGGCGCATATGGCGAGTAAAGAACGAATACAGATATTGCCCAGCTGGTGACGGCGAAAGTGGCAGCTTATTTCGGTTAAAAAATAAACCTCGAAATTGTCTACCTTTGGACCACCGCGTATCTACTTGATGGCATTTAACTCGGGTCTCAAGTGCCGGGCGAGGGACCACTTCAGTTCGTCGATGCCCTGGCCGGTTACGGCGGAGATCGCGTGGAACTCCAGCTTGCGTCGCTTTGCGTGGGCGGCCAGCTTCTTGAGCTTCGCGGGGTTGGCGGAGTCGATTTTGGTGGCTACCACGATCATGGGTTTGCCGGATAAGGGGTGCTCGCCGTCGCGATTGCTGAAGTTGGCCAGCTCCTCGTTGATGACTTTGAAGTCTTCAACGGGATCGGGGCGGCTGGAAGCGTCAGAGACGTCTACCAGGTGAACCAGCAGGCGAGTGCGCTCAATGTGGCGGAGAAACTGGGTGCCGAGGCCGGAGCCGAGATGTGCGCCTTCAATGAGGCCAGGCATATCGGCGACGACAAAGGACTCCTGATCGGGTTCCTCGCCTACGGTGACTACGCCGAGGTTGGGTTCGAGGGTGGTGAAGGGGTAGTCTGCAATTTTGGGCTTGGCGGCGGAGATGCGGGAAATGAGCGTGGATTTGCCTGCGTTGGGATAGCCGACCAGGCCTACGTCGGCGAGGAGCTTGAGCTCGAGGCGATAGGCGCGCTCCTCGCCGGCTCGGCCCAATTCGTGCTCGCGGGGGGCCTGGTGGACGGGAGTGGCAAAGTGCTGGTTGCCGCGTCCACCACGGCCGCCTTTGGCGATGACCAGGCGCTCGTCGGGCTCACTGAAGTCGTGGATCAGTTCACCGGTCTCCTGGTCGTAAAGTGCTGTGCCTACAGGCACTTGCAGGACGATTGATTCGCCGTCGAGACCGGTGCAGTTGGAACCCATGCCGTGCTGGCCGCGTTGCGCCTTGTGCTCCGGGTTATAGCGGAAGTGGATGAGGGTGTTGTGGCGCTGCGAGGACTCCATGACCACGTCGCCGCCACGGCCTCCATCACCGCCGGAGGGTCCACCGCAGGGAACGAACTTCTCACGACGGAAGGCCATGCAACCGTTGCCGCCGTCGCCGGCTTTTACGCGAATTTTGGCTTCGTCAATGAACATGGGAAGAAACAGGGACTAGGGAATAGGGACTAGGGAATAGTGAAAAACTCCGCTGTGCCTACTGAATCGGCAAAATCCGAGATGCCGTCTTTTCAGATTACCTTATCAGGCATAGAATCGCTCGTAACTTCATTTTGGGCCATCGGGACGGCGGGGAAAAAATCCCTCGGGGAGCGGATACCCGCCAATCCTTCTGTCGATCACAGATACGGTTTCTGGCGGGGGTTCAGGCCCTGTCTTGCCGCGCGGCTATTTGCGGACCGGAGGTTTGCCGTCGATTGTGCCCACCCTGACCCACCGCTAGAGCGGGCTGGGGAGTTAGTTTGCGAGTGCAGCGTTTTTCCACGATCTGCCGCGAGCAGGGTTCTCGATGGCAGGGACAAGACGGAGTTGGATTTGGACGTTTGCGTTGGCCGTGCTGATCTTTGGCGCGGGAGCGGTTCAGTCTCTCCTGGCACAGGAGGCGGCCAGCGGGGGAAGCGGCTCCATTGCGGGCAGATTGACTGATTTGTACTCGATGTCTGTTGAAGGCGCCGCGGGCTGCTGGAACACATCTTTGTTTCCGCTGGCAACGAAACCCGCATCCAGACGGCGATGGAGTTTAAGCCTACACCGCAAGAACCCGTCCAGGCCGTTATCCACGAGATTGTTCCTGTGGTTCCGGCGGCTCACTCCGCTGATAAAACCCCGCCTGTTGCGACTCCGGCGATCCATCTTGCAGATAAAAATATTTCAATCGAAGCTCGGGCGATTCACACCATTGAAAAAAGCCTGCCGGTAGTGACCCAGAGAGCAAATACGCCTGTGCCCGCCCAGCCTTTGCAACATCCTGCAGTGAGCAGGGGCCTTTCGCAGCACCGCGTGCAGCTGGCGCCCGTGGGAGCCACCGCTCAAGAATCGGGCTCGGCTCAGGAAGTTGTGGAAAAACCGGCGATCTCGAGTGAAACGAATGAAAACCGGCCCTTCGGGGCTAATGCCCTCCCTGATTCCGCCCGCTTGGCCATCGACGAGGCGGTAACCGCGGTGGTGCAGGTGGTCGCTCAGTCGAGGCCGGCTCACGCAGCGCACATGCAGGTAGCGAACAAGAAAGAGGACCCGGTGACGCCGGTGGTCACCACGAAAGTGAGCGGCACGGAGCTGCGGGCACTGCCGGCCAGCGGAAGGCGCTGGCAGGATTTTGTACTGGATACACCCGCGGCGGCGACCACGGCTGGGGGCAGGGCGCAAGCCTCATTGCGCGGCGCGGGACAGCTGCCTGCGGAAGAATCCATCGACGGGGCCAGCATCCGTTTGGCCTTTGGAGGACAGGGCGGTTACGGCCCGGCCTCTTCAGGAACGGGCTCTAATGGGCAGGGCGGCAGAGAGCAAAACGGCATGGGGCAGGCCTGGTCTGGCGGGCGCGGAGCCCAAGTGGCTGAGGCGGCGATTCGTGAAGTGGAGATGGCGGCCGGCAACGCGGAGGCCGAAGGATTGCGCACCGCCGGGGGGCGCGTGAACGTGGAGACCCAGGGCGGCGGAAACGGGCTGCACGGGCAGGGATTTTTCTTCGACCGCCAGAATACCTGGGGTACGCGGAATCCCTTTACTCAATGGATTACGGAGACTGCGCCGGCGACGGTGACGAGCGTTCCGGTCTTTGGCAATGGTCCGAATGGAGCGCCGCAGTCGTATACCCCTACCGACCACGAAACGGTGTGGGGCATGGGCATCGGTAACCAGATCCGCCGCAACAAATTGTTCTGGTTCGGCGCGCTGGACAGTTATCACCGTAATGATCCAGGACTTTCCACAGTGAAGCATCCCTATCTGGTGGAGACTGTGAATGGATGCACAATCGGCCCTTGTACGGAAACAACCGGATTCTTTGCCCAGCCCACGAACGACCAGTTGCAAGTGTTGAGCGCCCGACTGGGATTGAACAGCGTTAATCCGGTGGCCGAGGGGCTGACGGCTTACTCTGGAATGCTGGAAACGCTGGGCGGGCTGCTCGGACCGGCTCCGCGGACCGCCGCGCAGTGGGTGGGCTTTGGACGCGTCGACTGGCAGGCGGCAGAGCGGCATCACTTCGCCCTGGAAGGCATCGGGGCCGATTGGGACTCGCCGGGCGGAGGGCTGACGCGGGTCTCGGAGACCTACGGGAACCACAGCTTTGGATCGAGCCAGGCCAGCGAGGAGTGGCTGCTGGGACGATGGGAGGCATTTATCACTCCCAATCTGCTGGCCGTGACGCAAGGTTCGCTGGGACGCAACCTGGTGAGCGCGCATGAGGAGACACCTTCGGCATACGAGCAGACGCTGCTGGCGGGAAGTACGTGGGGTCAGTTGCCGCAGATCAATGTTGACTCACGCTACGGCTTAACAATCGGCAATCCTTCGCGCTTCGGGCAGGGCAACTATCCCGACGAACGGCTTTATCAGGCGCAGGAGACGTTGAATTGGGTAAAAGGAAGCCTGCTGGTAAAGACCGGCTTCGAGGTGAGCCACAACTTTGATGCGACCAGCCTGCTGCGCAACCAGACCGGCACTTATAACTACTCCAGCGTGGAGAACTTTGCCTCTGACGCGCTGGCCTTCGCCGCCTTTGGGACTACTGGCGAGCTTAATCCCTTCAATCAGCACAACTGCGACCAGACCGGCAAGGTGTGGCGCGATTCGGGGGGCGGGTTGCGCGGGCTGGGAGCTCTGCCCTGCTACTCCTACTATTCGCAAACCATAGGGCCTTCCAACTGGCAACTGAGCACCAACGACTGGGCAGGATTCGTCACCACTCAGTGGCAGCCGAACAAGATTTTTGTTCTCTCCGCCGGGTTACGTTGGGAGCGCGAGCAGTTGCCGCCGCCGATGCCCACGCTGTGGCCGCCGCCGGTTGCTCCGAACTCGCCTTCCGGTACCTTGCCCGCTCAGAGGCTGCCTGACCTGGGCAACGACTGGGGTCCGCGGCTGAGTCTGGCGGTGGGAAACAGCGAAACGCACTGGCCGGTGCTGCGGCTGGGCTACGGAATGTACTATGGCCGCACGGAGAACGCCACGGTGGAAACGGCGCTCACCCAGACGGGCAGCGCCAACGGGGATCAGAATTCTTTCATACGGCCGACAGACGGTTACAACTCTGCCACTGGTACCAGCGGCGCTCAGCCTTTTCCTGACGTGCTGACTGGCCCGCCCGGCAGCCTGGTGAAGCCGGGAGTGGTGGAGTTTGCACCCAAATTCCGCAATCCCGAAGTGCATCAGGCGCTGGCTGCTGTGGAGGAAAACCTGCCCGGCCACCTGGAGGTAACCGCCAGCGCAATGGTGAGCCTGGGGCGCAGGCTGCCTATCTCCATCGATACTAACTTCGATTCAGCGGTGAATCCGCAGACCATTACTTATGCGGTGCTGGACGGCACAGGCCTGGGCCCGATCAAGAGCCCGCAGATCTCGGTTCCCTTCTATGCATCCTGGCCCTTCGGGGATTGCCCCAGTGGCTCGCCGCTAAATATTTCCGGGCAGTGCGGACGCGCCAATCCGAATTTCCAGCAGATTACCCAGATCGTGAGCCGCGCCAATTCGACTTACGAAGCATTCATGCTCAAAGTGGTGCGCTATGGGCGCCGCGGGCTAAGCCTACACTCGCACTACACTTACGGGCACGCGATGGACTGGAATCCAAACGAGAGCACGCTGGTATCCGGCAGCGATGTGCTGGACCCAGCTAACTTCAACATGGAGTATGGAACCAGCAATCTGGATATGCGCCACTCAGCCGCCGCGATGGTGATCTATGAAACGCCGTGGAAGCTGCGCGGCACGGCAGGACGCATCGCGAACGGCTGGATGCTTTCGGGCATTGGGCAGTACCACAGCGGTCTGCCCTACACCATGCGCACCAGCGGCTCGCTGGCCGAGG
>Ga0182014_10008004_pt1 | contig 10918 bp, 10 predicted proteins | sample 612S2DmetaG_FD_120489 | JGI IMG/M metagenome (GOLD analysis project Ga0182014, IMG submission 120489) | Permafrost microbial communities from Stordalen Mire, Sweden - 612S2D metaG | ecosystem: Environmental > Terrestrial > Soil > Wetlands > Permafrost | place: Sweden: Stordalen | collected... | reverse complement strand
TCGAGATCGTAAACTGAATACTGGTTCCGGCTTGCGTGGCGAGCGCATCATGCGCCAGGGACATCACGACACCCGCAACGACAAGGCCCGTTAGGATCCGTTTCGTGGCGTTCACTACCAACGCCATTGGATAAATTGCTTTCATTGTGCTGTTCTCCTTCTGCTGCTGCATTTCGGTCATCAACTGCGAACAACATAGGGAATGGGCTGATTCTTTGCCATAGGGTATTTACCCCAAGGCGTTCACCCCGGGCGGGAGTACTGGAGGCCTCCTCCGGAAAGATTGATCCAATCGCCCCGGAGCAAATGAGCAGGTCGGCTGAGTAGGGTTTTACCCCATAGACGGTTTGCGGCAATTGTCAGATGGTAACAGTGGATTAAGGGTCACACATTCGGAACAAACTATGAAAGCCAGGTTGACTAGGCTGTCGCGGCGGTATCAGTTGGCGTTGCGAAGACATCTGAAGCAAGGCCCGCGGGCCAGCCTGCAGCCGGCGCGTGGACTGGGACGCCAAGCCATGGCCCTCGGGCTGGAGACGTTGGACGTGGCCAGGATTCACGAGGCAGCGCTCGCCTCACTGGAAGCCTCCAGCAGCCGAGACGGGTTCGTCAAACGGGCGGAGATGTTTTTTGCCGAGACCATCACGCCGATCGAGAAAACGCATCGCGCCGCGCTCAAGGCCAGCACCCGCTTGAATCAACTGACCCAGGCGCTGGGCCGGCGCACGGTGGACCTGGCGGCCTCAGGCCGGCATTTGAAACAGGGCATCGCCCAGCGCAAGGCCGTGGAGCAGGCTCTCAAGAAAAGCGCGGGGCACTACGCCCGGTTGGTAAAGGAGTCCCGGCGCTTGCAGAAGCATTTGCGGCATCTGACCCACCAGATTCTGTCGGCGCAGGAAGAGGAACGAAAAAAGATCAGCCGGGAACTGCACGATGAAGTTGCCCAGACCTTGCTGGGAATCAATGTCCGGCTGTTGACGTTGAAAAAGGAAGCGACGGTCAATACCAAGGGCCTCAAAAAAGAGATTGCCAGCACGCAGCGGTTGGTGGAAAAATCCGCCCAGACGATGAGTCGGTTCGCCCGTGAATTCGGCAAACACCATGACACGTAAGCTAACCTGGTTATCGCGACGCTATCAGGCGGCGTTGCGAAAACACCTCAAACAAGGCCTGCGGGCGAACTTGCAGCCAGCGCAAGGACTGGGACGTCGGGCCATGACCCTCGGGCTGGAGACGTTGGACCTGGCTAGGATTCACCAGCAAGCATTGATTACCCTCGTGTTGCCGAGCTACTCCGCCAGAACCCGGGACGCGATGGTCCGGCGGGCGGGAACATTTTTTGCCGAGGCCATCACCCCGATCGAGAAGATCCATCACGCCGCGCGCGAGGCCAACGTCCACTTGAACCAGATGATCGAGACGTTGCACCGGCGCAGCGCCGATCTGGCCGACTCGAACCGGCAGTTGAAACAGGAAGTCGCCCAGCGCAAGACGGTGGAGGAATCCCTCCGGAACAGCGAGCGACACTACAGCCAGTTATTAAAGCAGTCGCACCTCTTGCAGGGGCAGTTGCGACTGCTGTCCCGCCAGCTTCTGTTGGCGCAGGAGGAAGAACGCAAACGGATCAGCCGCGAGCTGCATGATGAAATTGCCCAGACCTTGAGCGGTATCAATGTCCGGCTGGCAACTCTCAAGGCTGAGGCCGCGGTCAACACCAAGGGCCTCCAGAATAAAATCTCCAGTACGCAACGGATGGTCGAGAGATCGGTGGACATCGTGCATCGGTTCGCCCGGGAACTGCGCCCGATGGTGTTGGACGACCTGGGACTGATTCCCGCCCTCCATTCGTTTATGAAAGGATTTACGAGACGGACGGGCATCCACATTCGTTTCACGGCCTGTACTTCTGGCAAGATTGAACAATTGGACACCGTCACGCGCACGGTACTCTATCGCGTCGCCCAAGAAGCGCTGACCAATGTCGGCCGCCATGCGCACGCCAGTCGGGTGGACGTCAGCATCCAGAAACTGCCGCGCGCCGTCGGCCTGACGATTCAGGACAACGGAAAGTCCTTTCAGGTGGAACGGGTATTGCACGCCAAACGGAACAAACGATTGGGATTGCTCGGCATGCGCGAACGCGTGGAGATGGTCGGCGGTAGTCTTCGCATCGAATCCGCCCCGGGCCAGGGCACGACCATCCGCGCCGAGATTCCATTCACCAACAGCAACCGGGGTTAATATTCATGAAACGCATCACCGTCCTGCTGGCTGAAGACCACATGATCGTCCGCGAGGGGTTTCGGAAGCTGTTGGCGGCCGAAGACGATATCGAGGTGGTCGGTGAAGCGCAGACAGGCCGCCAAGCGGTGGCACTGGCCAAAAAGCTGCGCCCCGCGGTCGTCGTGATGGATATCGCAATGCCGCTGCTCAATGGGTTGGAAGCCACCCGGCAAATTCGCAAAACCATTCCCGGCACCAAAGTGCTGATTCTCTCCGCGCACAGTGATGACGCGTACGTCGAACAGGCGATCGCGTTCGGTGCGGTGGGATTTCTGCTCAAACAAACGTCCTCGCACGATCTGTCCCGGGGCATTCGGGAAGCGCAGAACGGAAACACATTCTTCAGCCCCTCCATTGCCAGGCGGTTGCACGATCAGAAGATGCCTGCGGGACGCGCAGCGCTGCGGAAGAAAGTGGCGTGCCTGAGTTCGCGCGAGATGGAGGTGCTGCAGCTGATTGCCGAAGGCAAGGCCAACAAACAGACCGCGGCGGAACTCGGCATCAGCATCAAGACGGTCGAAAAACACCGGCAGAATCTCATGGCAAAGCTCAACATCCACGAAATCTCCGGTCTCACCCGCTACGCCATCGCCGCGGGAATCATCGAGAGCAGTGTCCAGTTGACGATCCGCTAGTGTGTTGACCCTGCCGCCTCCCCGGCGTAATCTTGTCTGAATTGGATTTCCGAGTTTCACATGGGGTAAACACCCCATAGCGCGCGTACGGTTTCCTGATTTTATTGTAAGCGGATGAATGTGCTGCTGCTATACCCGGAGTTTCCGGACACGTTCTGGAGTTTCAAGCACGCCTTGAAATTCATCCGCAAGAAAGCTTCGTTGCCGCCGTTGGGACTGCTCACCGTGGCCGCAATGCTGCCGCAGGAGTGGGGGAAGCGTCTGGTGGATGTGAACGTGCGGAAACTGCGCGAGCAGGACCTGGCGTGGGCCGACCTCGTGTTCATCAGCGGGATGATTGCTCAACGAGACTCGGCGCACAAACTCATCGCCCGTTGCCGCGCGGCCGGCAAGACGATCGTGGCGGGCGGGCCGCTGTTCACCATCGAGCATGAGCAGTTTCCCGCCGTTGACCATTTCGTGTTGAATGAGGCGGAAGCGACGCTGCCGGGGTTCTTGCAGGACTTTGAACGCGGGTGCGCGAAGCGAGTGTACACGTCAGCGGAGTTCCCCGACATCCGCCAGACGCCGGCGCCGTTGTGGGAGTTGGCGGACCTGCGCCGGTACGCCTCGATGAGTGTGCAGTTCTCGCGCGGCTGCCCGTTCGACTGCGAGTTCTGCAACGTCACCGCGATGTTCGGACATCGACCCCGCACCAAAGCGACGGCGCAGGTGATCGCCGAGTTGGACGGTCTCCGCCGGCTGGGTTGGCGCGGGACGGTCTTCTTCGTGGACGACAATTTCATCGGCAATCAACGCGCGCTCAAGGAGGAGTTGCTGCCAGCGTTGATCCAGTGGCAAAAGGGCAGGCGCGGCATCCCGTTTTACACCGAGGCATCGATCAATCTCGCCGACGATGCGGAGTTGATGCGGTTGATGGTCGCGGCGGGGTTCGACCAGGTGTTCGTCGGCATCGAGACGCCCGAGGAGGCGAGCCTGGCCGAGTGCAACAAGCGCCAGAACCAGAAGCGCGACCTGGTCGGCGACGTGAAACGCATCCAGCGCGCCGGGTTGCAGGTGCAGGGCGGATTCATTGTCGGGTTCGACAGCGACACGCCGACGGTTTTTCAGCGGCAGATCGAGTTCATCCAGAAAAGCGGGATCGTCACGGCGATGGTCGGCCTGCTGCAAGCCCTGCCGGGCACGAAGCTGCACCAGCGGCTGAGCCGCCAGGGTCGCTTGATCGGTCACACGACCGGCAACAACGGGGATGGGACCACGAACTTCATTCCCCGCATGAACCGCGAGACGTTGCAGGCGGGGTACAAGAGCCTTATGGGACACCTGTATGCGCCGGGGCCGTACTACCGGCGGATCCGCACGTTCCTGCGCGAGTACCAGCCGCCGAAGATCGCCGGATCGTTGCGCTGGCAGTATCTTCTGGCGTTTTTCCGGGCCAGTGTTCACCTCGGTGTCTTCGGTCGCGAACGCTTTCATTACTGGGGTTTGCTGCTCTGGACGTTCTTCCGCCGTCCCTCCCTCGTGCCCTTGGCCGTCACGCTCTCCATCTACGGCTACCACTTCCGCAAGACCTGCTTGGTGCAGGCGCCGTAACACGAACAGGCGCGTCCACCCTGACTTGCCCCGTCGCGTTGGATTCATGAAATCCCGAGTGGGGTCAACACCCCATAACGCCGAGGGTTCTTTAGTCGTATTGTAATGTGGTGAAAGGGATCTTCCAACATTCGGAGCGAGCCAGCGCGCGGATGCTCGCGGCCCTCCTCATGCTCTCATGCCTGACCTGTCGGGCCGCTGACCGGGCATCGTGGTATGGGGAGAAGGAGCGCGACCTGCCGATGGCCAATGGTCAACGGTTCAATCCCGACAGGCTCACCGCGGCGTCGTGGTTTTTCGATTTCGGCTCCAAAGTGGTCGTCATGCACGCGAACCGCAGCGTGGTTGTGGAAATCACGGACCGCGGCCCCACGAAACGATTGGTCAACGAGGGCCGTAAGATCGACTTGAGTCGAGCCGCCTTCGCGAAACTGGCCGACCCCGGTCTCGGCCTCATTGACGTCACCGTAAGAAAGCAAAAAGGGACAGGACCGTTCGGCAGATAATCATCGATGATGTTCGAAAGGAAAAATTTATGAAAACGACTGTGGGTTTGTGGATTGACCATCGGAAGGCAGTGATCGCGATTGTCTCCGCCGAAGGGGAAGAGACGAAGGAGATCAGATCGAACGTCGAAAAACAGCCGGGACGTTTTGCCGGCGTCCGTTCGACGACTTCCTACGAACCACAACAGGTTCAAGCCGATGATAGTCACGAGCGGGAGTTTACGGGCCATCTCAACCAGTATTACGCAGAGGTGATTGCGGCAATTCGTGATGCTGAATCCATTCTGATCTTTGGTCCCGGGGAGGCCAAGGGCGAGCTCAAGAAGCGTCTGGAGCGAGACAAGCTCGGCGCACACATCATCGCCGTTGAAACCATCGACAAGATGACCGATCGCCAGATCGCCGCGAAAGTCCGCGAGTATTTTCATGAACATGATCCAGCCATTGGATCAAGATCGAACCCCCAACATAGTGCGGCAGCCGATCCGAACAGAGATCGCCGGGATTCCTGAAATCCCCCGGTGGGGTGGACACCCCACAGGTGAACACCCCATAGCGCCCGCATGGCTTTCAAGCTTATCGTTGTGTCATGCAAGCCATTCACAAGAAGAGAGCATTGACGTTCGGCAATCTCATCGAGACCGTTTACGGCGTCTGCGGGAATCGCAGGGCTAGAGGAATCATCCGGCTCGCCATTGATGCCCACATCGTTGTGTTTCAAAAACAACGACGAGTTCTTGATCTATTGAGCAGAGGAGTAACTACATGAATGGAACCAGGCATTTGGCCGGGAAAGTCGGATTCGTGTTCTGCACTGCGCTGGTAGGCGCCCTGACGGTATACACAACCTATGCAGCCGAGGTATCGGTGGGGGTCTCGGTCGTGGCGATTCACACCCAAAGCGATTTTTATCAGCCTCTCAGCCCATATGGGCGCTGGCAGGTTGTTGGATCCTACGGAAGCTGTTGGATACCGGGCGGAGTGGCCTCTGGTTGGAGCCCCTATTCCAACGGGTACTGGCAGCAAACCGATGGAGGCTGGTATTGGGCCAGCGATGAGCCGTGGGCTTGGGCCACGTACCATTATGGCGGCTGGGGTTTTGATCCGCAATTTGGCTGGTATTGGGTGCCGCAAATACAATGGGCACCCGCATGGGTTTCCTGGCGTGAAGGCGGCGGATACGTCGGCTGGTCGCCATTGGGTCCGTCGGGGAGGTTTTGGGGAAGAAGCGTTACGCCGAGAGGGTACGTCTTTGTGCAGGAACGCCGATTTTTGGAACCTGTCAGCCCCAAGACGGTGATTGTGAATAACGTCGCCATCAACAAAACCGTGATCAACAAGAAAGGCCCGGCCACAGCCGTCATCGAAAAGGCAAGCGGACGAAAGGTGCAGGCGGTCCCGGTTCGTGAACTGCGCAACAAGGAGGAAGCGAAGGTCGTCGCCAAACGCCCGACACCAACATCGACCAGTGAGAAAGCAGTCCAGACGCCGGTTCGCAGCCAGGCTGAGAAAACACTTCCCGCGAGCGAGCCACGTCAGGTTAAGAAACCAACTGTGACAACGGCGGAGCCGCAGCCGTCAGCAGCGAAGAACGAAGTCCAACAATCGGAGCAAAACCGAATCGCCAAGCTCGACGAGAAGAAACGCGCGCAACAGGAAAAGGCGCAACAAACGGAGAGCGAGAAGAAACAACCTGCTCCCGCCGCTGTGGAAGCAAAGACGGAGACCAAGCCAGAGGCGAAGATTGAGTCCAAACCTGTGGCCGAGCGGCCGGCCGCGACCAGAGAACCAAACGAGCAGAAGGCCGGGAAAGACGACGAGAAGAAGGATTAGCGGGCCAAGGCAATAGGAGATCATCGTGAACCGTTGCAGCAAACACATTATCCGCAGCCACTGGCGCTCGACCATATCGGGCACGGTTGCGTGTGTTTCCTGCTGGTCAGCCGTTCCGTCCGCCACGGCGCAACAACCCGAGTCCCCATTCTTGATGGCCTCCTTGTCAGTTTCCCCGATTGCAGCGGCGTCCATCCGGAGCAACATCAGCGAACGGACCGGACATCAGGTGCTTGCCGAGCGTGAGTTCCAGTCGATCCTGATGCCCCGCTTGCCGACGGACGCCGAGGCGTGGGAGCGTTTTGAAGCAGAATACAGCCCGCCACAAAAATCTCCGTCACTCATCAAACGGCAGATCGAGACCGCCAAATATGGCCTCGACACAGCCGTATTTGCGGTCGATCGCTTCACCAAGAACGTCGAGAACCAGGCCGACTTCAGTTTTAATCAGGGCGGCCTGCGCCGTACGCGTGCAATTCCTCTTGAGGGGCCGCGGAACAACCCGCGCGTGAAGCTCGACCTCGACATGTGGCAGGGCAGCAGGCCGTATGTGGGTGTGCGGCTTATCATTCCGTTTGGCAACTGACGTACCGTTAGCAGAATTTTTCCTCGCGCCGAAGACGGAACGGCTGTCAAGGAACTGCAGCAATCTGGCTTTGGTATGAAGAAACTGTGGAAGTGAGCATCCGGAAAATTCAGCGCGTCATTCGCATGGAAATCAAGGACAACAGTAAAGGCTTCGAGGTGGACCGCGTGCAGGTTGCCAGGAGGTACAAACGATGGGGACAGCTCGGCATGCGCGAGCGGGTCGAGCCGGTCGGTGACATTGTTGTGTCTGCCCTGGGCCAGGACACCACCATCCGCGCCCCAGATTCCATTCCGCAACGGAGCTTGAGGGAGGAACGCATGCGTGCCCCATCCATCGAGAAAACCGCCGTCGCCTTGGACCGCCAGGAGCGAATCAGACACCATCTGGCCAGGAAGCTGATCACGGTGATGGCCGGCTCCTCCAGTCGGCTGGGTCGCACCGCCTCTCATCCGATCGGGGCGGCCCTGTGCCTGGCGCTGGGGTATATGGTCCTCTGCGGCGCGTACATCTTTCTCTCGGGCCGAATCGCGGCCAACGCGGCCTGGTCCATTGACCAGTTGCGCGACTTCGAACTGCTGAAGGGACTGGCGTTTGTCATTATCACGGGCGTGGGGTATTTTGGGTTCGCCGCCTTCCTGCTCAAGCGGATCGCCATCCAGCAACAGCATCTCGCGCTGATCTTTCAAGGCGTTTCCGATTGCCTGTTCCTGCTCGAAGTCGAAGCCGACGACTGCTACCGGTTCCTCTGCGTCAATGCCGCCTTTCTGAAAATGACCGGTCTTACCCGAGAACAGGTGGTTGGCAGAAGGATCGAGGAGGTTCTACCGGGAACTTCCGACGCCCGGGTACGGAGCAAATGGCGGGAGGCGATCCGGGAACGCAAAACCGTGAGATGGGAAGGCAGCGCCGCTTACCCGGTCGGCCAGGTCGTGGGGGAAGTCACCTTAACTCCGCTGACCGACAAGACCGGCGCGGTCGTCCAACTCGCCGGCATCATCCGTGATGTCACCGAACGCAAGCAGGTGGAGGACGAAGTGCGCCAGCTCTCTGGTCATCTGTTGCGGTCCCGGGACGAAGAACGACGGCGGATTGGCCGCGAGCTGCATGACTCGACCGCGCAGGAGTTGCTGGCCGTGTCGATGAACCTCGACCTCGTGCGACAACGCAATGTCGGCCGCGATGTCACTACCGACAACCTCCTCGCCGACAGCCAGGCGATCATTGAGCAGAGTCAGCGCGAACTTGCGACGCTGTCTTACCAACTGCACCCACCGGCGCTGGACGAGTTGGGCCTGGCCGGCGCGGTGCAGGAATACGCAGCGGGCTTCACACAACGCAGCGGGATCAAGGTCACGCTGGATACCAGCCCGGCCCTGGGACGATTGCCGGCCGAGACGGAGCGGGCACTGTTTCGGGTGGTGCAGGAAAGTCTGGGCAACGTCCATCGTCATTCCGGCAGTCCGACCGCCACGATTCGGATCGCGCGTGAAAACGGCGACGTCGTCCTCGAAGTGACCGATCAAGGCTGCGGGCTGCGTGTTCGGGGCGATGGCACCGTACCAAAAGCGGGCGTGGGGCTGGCCGGCATGCGTGAACGCGTGCGTCAATTGGGCGGCCGGTTCGAAATTGAATCGAGTGGTCGGGGAACGACCGTGCGGGCCATCGCGCCCGGGGAGGCCGGAACGGATGAAGACGATGCAAATCCTGATAGCCGATGACCACGAACTGGTGCGGAAGGGATTGCGGGCGGTGTTGGAAAACCAGCCCGGCTGGAAAGTGTGCGGGGAGGCAGTCAACGGACGGCAAGCGGTGGAGTTGGCCAAGCAGTTGGAGCCCGATGTAATCGTGTTGGACGTGACGATGCCGGAACTAAATGGCCTGGAGGCCACGCGCCAGATTCGCAAGGCGATTCCGAAAGCCGAGGTGCTGATCCTCACCATGCACGAGTCCGAACAGTTGGTGAGCGCGGTGCTCGCCGCTGGTGCCCACGGTTACATTCTGAAAGCGGACACGTCGCGCCTGTTGGTTTCCGCCATCGAATCGCTCGCCCAGCACAAGCCGTTTTTCACGGGGAAGGTTTCGGAGGTGGTGTTGAGTGGATACCTGAACTCCGGGGAAGTTGCGAACGGTGCCGCCGGCACGCTGGAGCAACTGACGGCGCGCGAGCGTGAGATCGTCCAGCTCTTGACCGAAGGCAAGACCAACAAAGAAGTTTCGGTCGCGCTCGGCGTCAGCGTCAAGACGGTGGATGCGCACCGGGCCAACGTCATGCACAAACTCCACCTGCATTCCGTGACTGACCTCGTTCGCTACGCCATTCGCAACCAGATCATCGCCGCCTGAAGCAGCCACAGCCTTTCCATGGTGAATTCTCTAGAGTGATTTCCCGGTCCAGAATAGGGAACCCAGTAATTTCAGGTTGTCACGGAATGCCGTTAGGGTCTGGCATGGTGAAAAGAACCCAGACAACGGCAGCCGTGTCCGACACGTTCCTCCGCTCGCTCTGCGGGCGTGCGCCGGAAGCGAAGCGATTACCAAGTTCCCTCGGTCACCGCCTGGGAACAATTGGTGGTCATGGCATTTTCATTCTTGCCATCGCGCTACTCGCATTCATTTGGGTCGTTGCACCCACCAAGGTATTGGCCACTGACGGAGAGGGCTACCAGCCCGACCCGCGCTGGTCGAACAACGACGGTACTGTTGCGACTTCGCCTCAAGCATGGGACAGAAGAGGGTTCTTGGAAGCCACCAACGACGACTCTTCCGATTCCAGTCGCGCCGCGGATGTCCCAGATTCTCGGGACCCTAACAACGCCCCCGATCCCGCAGCCCCAGAGCCGTCCGGAACCGCTTCTCCGACGGATTCAACGACCAACAACGACGTAACCGCAATCGATCCATCCGCTACCACCGACGATCCATCTGCCACCACCAATGCGAGTGTCGATGCGGCAAGTGTCACGCCTGCCATAACCGTCCAACCATCCGGCCAAACGATACTTCCCTCGTTGGTCACTGCCCTCATGGCAACCGCGACCTCGTCGTCACAAGTCACGCTGCGTTGGAATAGCTCCACCGACACCGGCGGACTCGGACTTGCCGGCTATCTTGTCTACCGCGACGGCATATTGGTCGGAACGACGACCGCAACAGTGTTCGCGGATACGACCGTGGCACCGAACACATCGTATTGCTACACGATCATCGCCTATGATGTCGGCAGCAATAATGCCCTCGCGAGCGCGGAGAACTGTATCACCACACCGCCAGCCGCTCAGGGCAATCCGTCCGCACCCGGTTTCTACGTGGATTATTCCACCGGCTCGGACTCCAATCCGGGCACCAATGCCGCCGCGCCCTGGAAGCATTGTCCCGGCGATTCGGCCGCCACGGGCACGGCGGGCAGCACACTGCTCAATTTCGGCGACACGGTTTACTTCAAAGGTGGAGTGCAATACGTGCTGGTCGGCGACGGCAAT
>Ga0182014_10008002_pt1 | contig 10921 bp, 9 predicted proteins | sample 612S2DmetaG_FD_120489 | JGI IMG/M metagenome (GOLD analysis project Ga0182014, IMG submission 120489) | Permafrost microbial communities from Stordalen Mire, Sweden - 612S2D metaG | ecosystem: Environmental > Terrestrial > Soil > Wetlands > Permafrost | place: Sweden: Stordalen | collected... | reverse complement strand
GGTGCGCCGCGAGCTGGGCATCCGCACCGCCTTCAACATCATGGGCCCGATGGCCAACCCCGCCGGCGTGCGCCATCAGCTGATCGGCACGCCGTCCGACGCGCTGGCGGCCAAGATGGCGGGGGTGCTGAGCCGGCTCGGCCTCCGGCGCGCCGTCGTCTTCTCGGGCCCGGGCGGGACCGACGAGCTGATGCTGCATGCCCCCTCCCACGCCTACGTCGTCAATGGGGAGGCGATCGAGGAGACCGATATCGATCCCGCCCGCCTGGGGATCGCCGCCGCCGCTCCCGAGGCGCTCGCCGGCGGGGACGCCGAGGCCAACGCGGCGCGGATGCGCGCGGTGCTCGGCGGCGAGCGCGGCCCGATCCGCGACTGCGTGATCCTCAACGCCGGAGCTGCTCTCTTCGCTGCCGAGCGGGTGCCCACCATCGCGGCCGGGATGGAGGAGGCGGAAAAGGCGCTCGATACGGGGGCCGCCGAGCTCTGCCTGACCACGCTCGTCCGGGTCTCCACCGAGGCGGCGGGGTGAGCGACGGGGGAGACGCCACGCGGCGAGCGGACCCCCGGGGCTCGCGCCTGCTCACCCTCAAGGAGAAGGACGAGCAGATCGCCCGACTCGAGGTGGAGATCGCCGGCCTCGAGGCGGATCTGGCCGGTGACCCCGAGCTGGACCGCCTCCGCGAGGTGGAGAGGGCGGCCGAGGCGGAGCGCCAGGCCGCGGAGGAGCGGAGCCACGGGGTCGAGCGGGAGCTGAGCGGCGTCCGCCAGCGCGCTCGCAGCCTCGAGCGGCGTCTCTACGACGGCTCCGTGCACAATCCCCAGGACCTGCTCGGCTTGCAGCGCGACCTGACCGCGCTGAAGCCCCACCTGGACGAGCTCGAGTCGAGCCTCCTCGAGTGGATGGAGACGAGTGAGAGCGCCGAGACCGCGGTGAGCGGCGCGCGGGCGGCGGTTGCGGTCCGGGAGACGGAGCGTGCGTCCCAGGACACGCCTCGCCGCGAGCGCCTCGCGGCCGCCCGGCGCGAACTGGGGGAGGTGCGCGCGATGCGTGCGGCGGCCGCGGCCGCCGCCCTGCCCGCCGACCTCCGCATCTACGAGCGGGTGGCGGCCCGGCGGAGGCCCGCCGTCGTTCACCTGGAGAGGGACAGCTGCGGTGGCTGCCACCTCCCCCTCGGCGTCCGGGAGGCCAACCAGGTGCGTTCTGGTGAAGGGCTCGTCCAGTGCAGCAACTGCGACCGCGTGGTCGTCCGGTGAGCCGTCCGGATCCCGGGCTCACGGCTCCGCCCCCGCCGGGGACCGTCGTCGCCTACACGGACGGTGCCTGCTCGGGCAATCCGGGGCCGGGAGCCTGGGCCTACCGTCTGGAGTGGCCCGATGGCGGCGTGGAGGAGGCGGCCGGGGCGGAGGGGGCCACCACCAACAATCGCGAGGAGCTCAAGGCGGTCCGGGAGGCCCTTCGTGCCGTCCGGCGCCGGATCGGGACCGACCCGTCCTGGCGGATCGTGGTCCGCACCGACAGTCTCGGCGCCGTCAACTGGCTGACCCGGCGCTGGAAGCGCCACGCCAATCTGGACCTCTTCCCCGGGATCGATCCGCTGGTGGACGAGCGCGTCGCCTTTGAGCACGTTCGTGGTCACGCTGGCATCGCCGGTAACGAGCGGGTCGACATGCTGGCGGTGAGCGCCGTCCGCGAGCTGGCCGGCGGTTCCGGAGCCTGACCCGGCCGGCCCTGGGCCTGAACCCCGCGTGTCCGGGTCCTCAACCCCGCCGGCCGCCGCCAGGGTTTTCCACAGTCATTGTCCCGCCCTGTGGATAAGTGTCCTGACCCTCGAGGTCAGCCGCCCGCGGTGAAGCAGGCCGCCATCGCCTGCTCGGCCGGCAGGCCGAGGGGATCGTAGGGTCCCGGCGTTCCCAGGTTGACCTCCCACCAGTAGATGCCGCTGACCGCGGCTTCCTCGGCCGCCTGGCAGGCTGCCTGGTAGTACGTCTCCTGGAAGGCGGCGTCCGTGGGACCGGGGTGCAGCAGCTGCCACGGGTGGTCCTGCTGTCCCTCCTGCGGGACGACCCCGACCTCGCTGAGGACCACGCGCTGCCCGGCTGCTGCGGTGGTTATGTTGGTGAGGAATGGCTGCCATGCCTGGGCGAGCCCGTCCACGCCGGTGCCGTCCGGCACCCCGAGGTCCCAGTACGCATCGACGCTCACGAAGTCGAGATCCTTCCAGAAGCCGTCGTAGAGGGTCCCTCCCGCCTCCGAATTGCCGTTGACCGAGTAGGTCAGGGCGCCGGGATAGAGGGCCCGCACGGCGGAGATGAGAGATGCCCAGTCCGACGTGAAGGGCTCGAGGGAGTACAGCTCGGTTCCGATGTCGAGCGCCTGGACGTGGGTGGTGGTGGCCAGCTGCGCGTAGCGCGAGATGAGCGCTGTGTAGCTGGCGAACCATGCGGTGGGCGACGTGGGCTCGATGGATCCTCGCCACTGCGGAGCCAGGTCGGTCTCATCCATGAGCGGCCTCAGCATGACGCTGAAGCCATCCCCCTCAAGGGTGTGGATCAGCCCCTCCAGCTGCGTGTCGGGCGGGGTGCCCGCGCCGCTCGCGACCGAGTCGGCGGCGGGACTCGCCTGGTAGAAGGGGAAGGTGACCCCGATGCTGTTGACCCCGTCGTGGCGCAGCTTCGTGAGCATCGTGGAGAGCCCCGTCGGGTAGCCGGAGTTGGCGTAGAACAGGAGGTTGACGCCCGCCTGGTAGGAGGGGAGTGGGACCGGGGACGGGGTCGGCGTCGGTGGGGGTGTGGGCGGAGGTGCGGTAGCCGGCAGCAGCGGCGTCGAGCCGGGAGGCGGCGTGCCCACGGTGGAGGTCGCCGGAGCGCATGCGCTGAGCACGAGGAGGCAGGCACCGAGCCCGAGCCTGATCAGGTGTGCTGTCCGCCTCGACCGATGCTCGCCGGTGTCGCGATCGCGCCGCCGAACCCGGCCTGTGCTCCGGCCTGTGGCCATTTCCGTGAGGCTCCGCATCTCGTGGAGCAGTTGGACGCTCCGTCGATGGCCAGGTTAATGCTTCCGGCGCCCGCCTCGTGACCACCCTCGCCTGGGGTGTCCCGGTGCAGGCAACCCGAACGTCACCGGCCCGTCACGCGACGTCAGAGGCGCCCCCGCGCTCTGCGCCTAGCATCGGTCTTGTCGTCAAAGGCAAACCCGCCGCGAGGCGGGGACGCAAAGCCACGGGGCTGCTAACCACAGTCAGCCGGGCCGCCGACGGGCAACCCGACGGTCTTCCGCCGGCCCGCCCAGAGCGCTCGGTGGAGGAGACCGATGCGCTGGTTGGGCAGGTTGCGGTCATCGCGGCTGCTGAGGGGAACCGCCCTCTTCGGAGTGATGGCCCTCACCCTGGCCACAGGGCTGACGGTGGGCGCTGGGCCTGCCAACCCCTCGCGGCCGGCCGCGGCGTCCGCGTCCGCTCCCTCCGGGTCCCTCGCGGATCTCCAAGGCACTGCCACAGCCATCCCCACATCGACATCGGCGGGTGCGCCGACCACCTCGCCGTCCAGCGCGGCGACCCCGGCGAGCACCAGTTCCGCGACCCCGTCGGCCATCAGTTCCGCGACCCCGTCCGCGACCAGTTCCGCGACCCCGTCGGGCACTGGCACGGGCACGACCCTCGTGGCGGCCGCGTCGAGCACCTCCGGTTCCTCGTCGACCAGCCAGCCCGCCGGCACCTCGACATCAAGCTCTCCGGCGACGTTCGTTCCCGCCCCGACTCCCACTCAGAGCGCGACTCCCACTCCAACTCCCACGCCCGGAGGAGGCTCCTCCGGATTGGTGACCCGGTGCGGTGATCGGCTGTGCCTCGACGGCAGCCCTTGGACCTTCACCGGGGTCAACGCCTACGAGGCCGCCACCGACTGGAGCGTCAACGCCGGATGCGGAGGCGACCTGACCCAGAGCGACCTGGACACGCTCTTCGCGTCCCTCGCACCCAACGACGTGGTCCGCTTCTGGGCCTTCCAGGCGCTCGCCACCAACTACGCGACCGGCCAGCTGGACTGGGCAGGAATCGACCGGGTCATCGACACCGCGGCCAAGTACGGCATCAAGGTGATCCCTGCCCTCAGCGGTGAGAGCGGCGGCTGCGACGACAACGAGTGGAAGGATGCGGCCTGGTACGACGGCGGCTACGTAGACGTCTACGACAGCAGCGCGTGGCCGGCCAGCACCCCGCTCTCCTACCGGGACTACATGCAGGACTTCCTGGAGCGCTACGGGAACAACCCGACCATCGCCATGGTCGAGCTGGTCAGCGAGCCGTCCCCGACCGAGTCCGGTTACGTGTGCGTCAACGAGACGGCGGCGGCACAGGCGCTGCGCTCCTTCTTCGACACGGTGGGTGCCGAAGCTCACAGCATCGCCCCCAATCTCCTCATCGAGTCCGGGATGCAGGGCGTCGGGCAGTGCGGGGCGCAGGGCGGCGATTACGGTTACGTGATGGCCAGCTCCGGGGTCGACGTGGCCAGCTACCACGACTACGAGTCTGACACCACGCCGCTGCCAGCCGATCTCTCCGCCACCCTGGCAGCGGCTCAGGCGGACGGCAAACCGCTAATCGTGGGCGAGGTGGGCACCGAGGCGCAGGCCGGTCTGGCGGGATGCCCCTGGGACGCGACTCGGGCCAGCTACATGAGCGCCAAGATGTCCGCCCAGTTCGCGGCGGGCATAAGCGGGTTCGTGCCGTGGGACTACGTCCCCAGTAACCCCGGGGGCGGCAACACCTGTTCGTACGACATCGGTCCGGGCGATCCCCTGATCACGGAGTTGGCCGACTGGTAACGCGGCGCGAAACACGGTTGCTCTGGGTCGACGCCCAGCAAGGGCCGTCGCCTCAGCACCGCGTCCAGGCACCTGGAAAAGCGGGAGAACCCTCTGGGCTACGCTCGTTTCAGCTCGCCGCCGATATCCGGTAAAGCCGCCAGTCAGTTTCGTTATCACTGGTGTCGTGGAAGGTTTCGACCAGCTTGCCGATGCCCTTCCCTGTCGCATAGGCGCCCGGGTAGGCTCGGTTGACGGCGTCGAGAGTGCCCTCGACAGTGTCTTCCGGGATCAGCACGTACTTCACGCCATTGGCGCTCGGGTCGGCGAGGATCTGCTCGAAGTCGGTGTCAGAGGTGATCACATACTGGTCCTGATGCGTCGACGTCATCACGATAACGAAGCCCAGGAAGTCGTCCAGAAGAACGGTGCCAGGCCCCGGATTGAGTGAGTCGACGTAGCGGCTCACGGCGAGGTCCACCCGCTCCCGACTCGACGCCGCCCTCTGAGCTGGGGTCAATGTGCCGAAGTTAACCGTCGCCTCCAGGGCCACGGCCGCGCGCGTATCGAGGGCTGGATCGGTGAGTCCCTGGAAGTTCAAGAGGATAGTGGTGGCCATCGCCACCACGGCCGCCACCGGCAGAATTCGCCCGCACAAATCGCCGCCCCACCGGGCGGCCGCTCGGCGCCAGCTCACTACTTGGTGGTAAACGACCTTCGAGCCGTCGTGGTCGGGGGTTGCCGGCACCGCCTCGGGGCCGCGGCGTTCGCCCACAGCGATCCCGACGGTCACGATCGTGAGCGGAATCGTCACGATGAAGTAGCGCATCTCCTCGTCGACCTTGCCCGTTACGAACGCCGCGGCCATGAATGCGACCACAGCCCCGAGGACGGTCGGCACGGCGAGAGTCGCCCAGTTCCGGTGCCTCACCGCCACCACAACGCAGGCGATGAGCGCGAGCCCCAGGAAGGGTTCCACTCCCATTGCCCAGCGCACGGCGGTGCCGAACATCGTCGCAAGGTGGCCCAGTGAATCCGCCCCGCGGATGCCGCGCGTTTGCAGCTGCACCTGGTTGCCGTATGAGGAGGTGAACTGTTCGAAGAGGGAACCCGTGATCACCCAGCTAATGATCGCCCAGCTGGCGAACGCAGCCAAGAACGGGGCGATGACGACAGTCACGTCGACCAGCGCCTGTCGCAGACGCGCATCGAAGTCACCCCGGGTTGCTCTGAGCGTCGCGATAGCCACGACGACGGTAACCGCGACAGCTGCCGCGGCCGCCTCATAGCGCGTGAGGTATCCCAGAGCCAGGAAGAATCCGGTGGCGGCGAGAGCTCCGACCTGCCGGAATCTCAACCACTCGTACAGCCGTCTGACAACCAGAAGGAGGAAGAAGATGAGCGGCGCCTCGCTCATCGCGTTGGCGGCGTAGAGGATGATCATCGGCTGCAGCGCAAACGCAACTGTCAGTGCCCAGCGCATGCGCCGGCCCACCGCCAGATCGCCGAGGAGTCCCAGCATCTGAACCACAGCTCCGGCCATGAAGATGGCGGAGACGATGTTCCCGGCAAGCGCCCCGGTGACCAGGAACGGCCAGATCGGCTTCAGTGCGACCAGAGGCAGGAGGGCCACAACGGGAAGTGGGCTCCAGACGAAGCCGATGGCGGCAAGGTGCGGGTCGCGGCTGAAGAGCATTCGGTCGGCGATCTCCACACGGGAGACTCCGTCACCACCGAGGAGGTCCGTGGCGCCGCTGAAGGCAATGAAGAGGGCCGCGGCCATGTACAGGCTCAGGAAGAGGCAGAAGCACAGCACGGCAGGAGAGGGGCGTCGCAGCAGTCGCTGCGAGGATCGCGTGGTCACACGAGGACGGAGAAGGGTGGTTGCCTGCATCCTCAGGCTCCTCGCTGCGGGATTGGACGGTCCAGCCCGTGCACGGTCTTGTCCCACGCGAAGGGGGCGATCAGGAGCTGCAGGAGGGCGCGGACCGCCGCCAGTGACATCAGCCCCCAGTACACCGGCATGAGCAGCGCGGCCTTGAGCAACTCGGGCCGGTCGGTGGTTCGGAGAGTCACGAGGCCGCCGTAGTAGCCGATAAAGTTGCCGACGATCAGAGAGAGCATCGCCGGGTAGAAGATGGGGTCAGGGAAGACGCTCTGGATGAACGCCGGGTGGACGGTGAACCAGACCGCGGTCAGGGTCCAGAGGAAGGGGTTGAGCACCGACGTCACTGTCGTGGCGCCAACCAGAAGGTTGAAACCGATGAAGCCGCGCGTGCCCAGCTCGCGCCGGAGCCGAATGGGGTGGCGCATGTGCACCAGCCAACTCTGCGCATATCCCTTGACCCAGCGGGAGCGCTGCTTGACCCAGTTGATGACATCGCTGTTGGCCTCCTCGTACGTGGTGGAGTCGAGGATTGCCGTCCGGTACCCAATCCGGTACAGCCGCACTCCGAGGTCGCAGTCCTCGGTGACGTTGTGGGGATCCCATCCCCCGATCGCCTTGAGCGCGGTGGTCCTGATGTGCATGGACGTGCCGCCCAATGGCACCGGTGTGTGCCCGCGTGCGATGGCTGGGAGCGTGAAGCCGAACCAGGTCAGGTACTCGAGCCGGAACCAGGCGGTGAGCAGGTTCTGCCCCGGGTTGTGGTAGTCGAGCTTGGCCTGGAGGCAGGCCACCCGACGGTCAGCACGGGAGAAGGCCACCACCGCCCGGCGCAGCTGAAGCGGGTCGGGGCGATCCTCCGCGTCGTAGATGGTGACGTAGTCCCCGCGCGCCCAGCTCAGGCCGAAGTTGAGAGCCTTGGGCTTTGTCCTGGGCTGGGCCGGGGGGACCAGCACGACCTCGATGTTGGGGGCGGGCCTTGCCGCCGCCACCGCCGCCCGGGTGGCCTGGTCATCGGCCTCCAGCAGCAGCTTGACGTCGAGGCGGCTGCTCGGATAGTCGAGCTGGGCCAGCGCCTCCAGGGTGGAGGCGATGATCTCCGGCTCGCTGAATGCCGGGACCATGACGGTGTAGCAGGGGAGGGCGTCATCGGGTATCGCCCTCGCCTCCGCGTCACTGATCACGAATCCGGCGGAGGGCGTGAGCAGCCGGCGGAACATGAGGATGTTGCGCACGAGCATTGCCGCATAGATGGCGGTGATCGTGCCGGAGAATGCCAGCCCGACCGCGAGCGGGGCCAAGATTAGACCGAGAACTGTGGCTCCGACCAGGATGCCGAGCACGAGCACCTGACTCCTGGTGAGGACCCTGCTCGCGGAGAGGTCAGGGTGGTGCAGCCGGAGTCCATTCACGCTCTCTCTCAGCGCGTACGCCTCCCGCTCAGCGGGCGTCATCGCTCCCCCTCCCGAGGGTCATGCCGAGCTCGCGACCGCCGACTCATGTCCGGTTGCGGTGATCACGTCACGCGCGAAACTGACCAGCTGGGCTTCGGAGGTCACGGGAGTGCCGTCAGTCGTCTCGTTGAGAACGATGCGCTGGTACCACAGGCCGTGCGACGTCTGCACCGGCCACTCCCAGTAGACGGCCGTCCACCTCTCGATGCCCTGGACCTCGTAGACGATCGTGGAGGCCACCACGCCGCCTCCGAGGCTCGCCGTGGACTGCGTGACCACCGGGAAGTCGTGGAAGTGGTAGCAGTCCTCGACGGTGTAGGTGGCGAAGCTGCCCAGGTCGGAGGTGGAGACGACGTCGAGGGTGACCGGCGTGGCCTGGTCGGAGCTCGACGAGGTCACCGCCGATCCCGGCAGATAGAGGTAGCGGTGCCAGGACGAATCGGATCCGAACTCGAGCTGCGCGAAGGTGTAGGAGCCGATGGTGGCCACCGACCATCCGGGGATGTGGGCATCCGCGACGGTGAAAGCCTCCACACGCGGGGGGCCGAGATCCTGAGCGAGCAGCTGGAACTGGCCCATCTGGAAGTCGGCGACGGCAACCGCCGCCCCCACAACGGTGAGGATCAGGAGGGGGACGCGGGCACGGCGCACGCCGGGGTGGGCCGCGGACCGCCGCGCATCCGCGAGCGCCTTGGGCGCAGGCTCCCGAGCGCTGCGGCCCGGCGGTTCAAGGATGGTGAGATGGAAGCGGGGCAGGACCAGGATCATCACCAGCACACCGAGAGAGAAGAAGATGAGCCCGGCGACCGGGTGGAGGACGTTCATGGCGAACCCCTCGCCCCACAGCCCACCCGCCGCGAAGATGAGCAGGATGCGCACGACGTCCAGGAGCCAGATGAGCGTCATGCCGAGCACGAGCCAGAGGAGCTTGAGGCGTCGCGACCCGCGCACCAGCGCGGCCGCCGCCATGCCCACCAGCAGGAAGCCGAGCACCGAGTTCACCCCCGCGCAGGCGGACGCCACGCTGAGCACGAAGGCGCTGCTCCCGTGGGTGATCTGGAAGAGGGAGCCATCCCCGTAGGGAACCGGCACCGCCAGGGGCACGACCCCGAGGAGGGCGTGGAGCGCTCCCAGAGTGGCGTTGGTGAACTGGTTGAGCCAGCTGTTGAGAAAGAGCGTGTAGAGCGGAGGCCAGGCCAGCAGCAGGAAGGCCACCGGGAGCCGCAGGCGCCAGAGCATGCGGCTCCCGAAGGCGAGCGCGATGGCCCCGGCGACGAAGAGCGGCAGCGAGATAAGGTCGAATCGCCAGAGCCAGAAGAAGGTCGACATCCGTGCCGGGCCGACGGTGACGATCACCACGGCGATCGCCAGCAGCGGCAGGCCCACGATGTAGTCCAGGTAGCGGTCGTGGATGTCCCGCTGCCGCTGGCCGGGAAGGTACAGCAGCCCGGCGATCAGCAGCAGCGAGATCAGCGGCACCAGGCCCAGGTAGGCGAGCGGCGTCTCCTGGCCGAGGCTGGAGAGCAGCGTGCTCAGGGAGAACTGATACGCCACCACCACCAGGGCCGTGACCACCACCGCCCGGACGAGCAACCGGCCGGGCTCACCGCTCGCGGTGGCCCTTCGCCACCAGGGTGCGCTGAACCCGGCCGATCCGGCCCCTTCCATGACTTCCCCTCTCATGTGCACGGTGCCATCGGGATCCGGCGGCACCATGGGATGTGGCTACCTGTGCTCAGACGTCCTGCGTGACGTTCCGCCGGCGGCGGATGGCCACGGTCGCGAAGGCACCGGCAAAGAGCGCGATACCGGCGATCGGCAGTCCGACGGCGAGCGGCGACTCCGGCACGATCACCGGGGTGCACGCCCCGTAGCTGCCGCTCTTGGTCGTGGTGCCCGCCCAACTAATCGCGCCCGTCGAGCCCACGATCTCGATCCGCAGCGACGCGTAGTTCTTTGCCGGAGGCGTCGCTCCGGAGGTGACGAAGTAGGCCGTGGGGATGCCCACGATCTGGTACGGGTAGCTCAGCGTGGTCCGGATCGTGGCGACGATGACCTCCGCGCCGGTCGCGTCCCAGGTGCTGGTCCCCTTCTCCTTCGCGTAGACCTCCAGGGTGATCGTCCCCGTCTGCGAGGCGTCAAGAGTCAGCGTGCCCGACACGTCGTAGTCGAAGCAGTCGTTGTTGACGCTGATGCCGGTGATCGAACAGGCCGCTGCGACCACGGCCGTCGCCGCCATGAGCACCACCGCGCCCAGCGTCCCGAAGACAAACCGGCGTCCCCTCCGGGAACCAGAAGCTCCAGTGCCAGTTTCCCCTCTCATCGAGGTCCCTCCTTAGCTGCCTGGCCCGGCGTGGATGTCACCTCCCATTCCGGAACCACTCCAGAACCCGTCAAGACCACCAGGCTGTTACCGAACTATACCATGGGTTGTTACCTAAGTTAAGCCCGTCAAGCTGGTCATACGCGTGGATCTGTGCCCCAGGCTCCTGGGACTTTTGACCTATTTGGCACGTGCCTTCGGACCATCCCCGATCGTGTCAGGCACCCGATTGCCCTGAACGGGAACTCCTGCACCCCATGTTCCACGTTCAGCCGCGCGGCCAGGCCGCCCCGTTCCGCCGGGCGACCCGGGGCGCGCTCCATGTAGTGGAGGGCGATGCAAGCCGGTCTGTAAGCCGGATTCTGTCCCCACCCGCGGTGGGGGACGGCCATCCATCTTGGATGCCGGTTGCCCGGCACCTCGTGCGGTCTGACCCGGGACCTGGGACGAGCAGCCCC
>Ga0182014_10008000_pt1 | contig 10922 bp, 11 predicted proteins | sample 612S2DmetaG_FD_120489 | JGI IMG/M metagenome (GOLD analysis project Ga0182014, IMG submission 120489) | Permafrost microbial communities from Stordalen Mire, Sweden - 612S2D metaG | ecosystem: Environmental > Terrestrial > Soil > Wetlands > Permafrost | place: Sweden: Stordalen | collected... | reverse complement strand
GATCCCCGTCTATTCCATCGGGCGGAAAGATCGCCATGCCTAAGAAAACTCCGGGGATCGCCCACCGCCACGAAACTTTTCCTTGACAAAACAGACAGTCGCTCGCTTTTGGGGACCGGGGATGGAAGCCACCCGCCAAATCTGCCATTCGCCACGAAGGGCCGCTTCAGTTGTAATCCAACTCACGAACACCTCAAATCTTTACTTCTGATAGAATGTAAAGAAAGGAGAGTGTCATCTCATGGAAGCTACGCTCAGTAGTAAAGGGCAGGCAACGATCCCCAAAGCGGTTCGCGATCGCCTGCAAATAAAGCCGGGGGACCGGTTCAAGTTCTTCTTCCACCCTGACGGCGTGATCATTCTGCCCAAGATTTCAACTGCTCGACTCAAGGGCATGATTCCAAAGCCGGCCCAGCCGGTCTCTCTTGAAGAAATCGATCGGGCGACTGCGGAAGGCGCAACAGAAAGATTTCGGCGAAGAAAATGATCGGTCTCGATACAAACGTCCTACTGCGCTACCTTACGCAAGACGATCAAACGCACTCCCCCCGCGCCAGGGAGATCGTCGAACGGCGCTTGACCGAACAAGATCCGGGCTTCGTTAGCCTGGTGACCATCCTTGAAGTTGTATGGGTTCTCAAAAGCCTTTTCAAGCGTTCCCGGCAGGAGATTGCGAACGATATCGAAATGCTCTTAGCGGCGGATACACTCGAGGTTCAGAATGAGCAAGAGGTCTATTACGCCGTTGTTTCGCTCCGCAGTGGAATCGGATCATTCGAAGACGCCTTGATTGGCTCTCTCGGCGTCTGGAGAGGTTGTTTGGCAACCTTGACGTTTGATGAAGATGCCGCAAAACGGCTACACGGGTTTCAACTGGCCTGATTGATCAAAAGGCGGCAGGTGGCCCCTGACCAGGTATCGGAAGGCGGGTGGCCCTGGTCCCAACGACTTTTTTCAAACCACACTGAGGGTGCCCCCAGTCCCTCGCCTTTGGGGACCGGGGATGGAAGCCACCGGACATTCTTTATTGCAACCCCCGAATCCGCTCCTACAGGAATTGCCGCTCCGGTTCCTGTTGGGTCAGCGCCAGAGCTTTCTCATAAGAGGACCGGGCCTCAGCGGTCCTGCCGAGCCTGCGGTACATATCCGCGGCGGGTGCCCCCGGTCCCGCGGGAACAGAGTGAGTTCTCCCAAAAATGGTGGGTGCCCCAGGTCCCTCGCATTTGGGGACCTGGGAGAGCATGGCCTCTGACCACCCGTTTTTCGGCTCCTTCAGTCCTGCTCGACTTCGGCTCAGATCCGAAGAAGGCCTTCTGACGATTCCACTCTCCCCCCTCTGCCCTTTGCCGAAAATTATCCTCCCTTGGCGCACACTGTAAGTGGAAAGCAAGGGTGTCGAACTCTCAGTGAATCGGAGAATCCATGCACAGCATCACCGCAGTCATCGGCGACGACTGCTGCCGCCACGCCCGCAATCTCCCAGCCCGGCAAAACAGGTCTTTTTCCGCCGTTTTTCGCCAATATCTTGCAGCTCTTCCCGGACTCCAGCGCGCCAATAAAGCATTCCCCGTCAGTAACATGAGTTCATCCATCTCCCAGCCAACCCTCGGAGCCAAGCAAAACAACAGCGGCGATTTCGCACCGTGAAACTGTGGACCGGAAGCTAACCCCTTCAATTCCAGCTACTTCCGCCGCCCCCTCTCGCGAAACTGCGCAAACCGTGAACCCGTTAAACTTTATGGCTCGACTTAAATTATTCATTATAAATAACATACACATCACAGTTTCACGGCTGCATAAGACGTGAAGCTGTGAAAACGTGCGCTTCAAAACTCCGTTTTCACTCCCAGGTCAGGGTGCCCAAAATCTCGTTTTTGAGACCTGGAAATTACTCGTAAAAGTATGCCCACGTTAAGCGCACAAACGAAGACGCCAGAAACCGAAGTCTCTGGCGTCTCAATGGCGGTAAACTTGTAAGTTGCGTGGACCAAGCATCGTCCCGTTCAGCCTTCCAATGAGACCCCGGGTTGCCCCGAATCCCCAATCTTCAAGCTGTGCCGGCGATGGAGCCTCGAGTTGCCTCGCGTCTCGCATCCTTCAGCGATTCTGTAAACGAAGCTTCGGGTTGCCCCGGCTCTTCGCTTCTCCAGCTCCGCCTCCGATTGAGGCTCCGGGTTGCCCCGAATCCTCTCTCCTTCCGGCTTGCCTACGGTGAGTCTTCGGGTCGACCCGAAAACTCGCTCCTTCCGGCCTGGCCTTGGGCACAGACTCCGGGTTGCCCCGGCTCCCGTTCCTTCTGGCCTGCCTCGGGATCAGTCTCCGGGTTGCCCCGAATCCCTTCTCCCTTGGCCGCGCCGTTTGATGGATCTTCGGGTTGCCCCAAATCTCTCACCCTCCGGCAGCACCGTCTCCGCATTCTCGGGTCGCCCCGATTCCTGCGTCTACGGCTGTTCCGCTCCACGTCTACGGGTCGCCCCGTATCCTGCTTCTGCGGCTGGGCCGATCTTGACTTCCCGGCTCAACTCGAACTTTGCATCCTCGACGCTAGGCCGCGGATGAATCTTCGTGTCCAATCGGGTCTCGCATATTCGTGACCGACTCTGGATGCATTCCCAATCTCATTCGGCCTTCCACCGCCGTCGACGGCTGCGGAGTGCCGATCTCAATTCATCTTGCATCGTCCTGCCGGGCGAGAACTGCGTCTCCAGTTCCTTACTGGTTTACCAACTGGTTGGAGAGTAGGCCTATTCAATCTGTGGATACAAGTGCAAAAAAGGGCAATTCCTGTGGATTTCACCAGTTCTTGTGCATTAAAGAATCTTTCAACTCACAAATTGCCGGCACGCAGCGTGGTTTCTGTTTGAGGCATAATCGCCAATGCGCAAATCGGTCATCCGACAGCAGAATATGGTAGATTCCTGATGGATTGCCGCCAATCTTTCAGGTGACCCACCATCTTCGCTTTCATGAGCTGGGAATAATCCAACCTCACGCCGGCTTGAAGGTCAAGGGAAGAGAATTACCGCAAGGAGCGAACCGCCAATGCACAAACCGCGTGTCCTCTTCGTTGGCCGAGCCACGCTTGACGTTCTCTACCGGCTGGACCGGATGCCGGAAGAGGACACCAAGGCCTATGCGCGCGAGCTACAGGCCGCGCCGGGCGGACCCGCGCTCAACGCTGCCATTACCCATTCGCTGCTTGGCGGCAAGGCCATGTTGGTGAGCGCCGTGGGAGGCGGGCCTTGGGCCTCTCCGGTGCGCAGCCGGCTCCGCCGCCACGGCGTTGTCCTGCTCGACCTCGCCCGCGGCACGGCCTATGAAACGCCGCTATGCACCGTGCTGGCATGCGCCGCCAACGGCACGCGCACCATTGTGAATCCGCCCATCTCCCAGGTTGCCCTCCGCCGTCTTGGCGATTCCTGGACGGCCGAGGCGCCGTCCTCATGGGGCAGGACGCCGTCGGTCGTCCTCAGCGACGGATTTTTTATGGATGAGACCTTGGCCCTGCTGACTGCCTGCAAGAGTGCGGGAGCGGCGATCTGCCTGGACGGCGGCAGTTGGAAGCCGGGAACCGAGGATCTGGCTCCGCTGCTGACGGTTGCGATTTGCAGCGAACGGTTTGCGATTCCAAGGCAAGATGGCGGCTTGGGCGGTGATTCGGATGCCGTCTTTGCATGGTTTGCCGCAAAGGGAGTTCCCTATGTGGCGATAACTCGCGGCGCAAGATCGATCCTCGCCAGTGATCATGGACGCCGCTTCGAGGTGGAGGTGGTCAAAATTGCCGCCATCGACACCCTCGGAGCCGGCGACGTGCTGCACGGAGCCTTCTGCTATCACTTCGCCCTTAAGCCCGACTTCGAGGCGGCGCTGCGCCGGGGCTCCGAGATCGCCACGCTCTCATGCCAAGGTCTGGGCGCGCATGGTTGGGCTGCGCGGCTGAATAGGGTCGCAACCATCTGAAAAAAAGTGGGCTATTTCACGAACTCCGACTCCTAAACTGAGAATCGCCGCACCCATTGCGGATCAGGAGTCTTGTGCTTCCTCACCTTGCGTCTGCCTGAGCACAATCGCGATTCCAAGCGCTACCAGCACGCAAATGAGCGCGAAGAGAAATACGCTCGCGTAGCCGTAAAGCCCAAGCACCGCGCCGACCAGTGGTCCGGTAAGAAAGAAGGAGACGTCGGCAAAGGCGGTGTAGACGCCGAGGGCCGCGCCACGATTGTTCCTGGTGACGCGCTTGACCGCTTCAACGCCGAAGGCGGGAAAGACGAGCGAGAAACCGAAGCCCGCAAAGGCCGCGCCGGTGAAGGCCATCCACGGCGCCGAAGCCAGCCAAAGCAGGGCCAGGCCGGCGGATTCCACCGACAGGCAAACCATGGCCATGTTGAAGCCGCCGAAGCGGTCGATGGTTTGAATGAAAAGCAGCCGCGCCAGGATGAAGGCTGCGCCGAAGGCCGTGAGACAAAGAGCCGCGCCGCCCCAGTGGCGGCTTGCATAGAAAAGCGTGATGAAGGTAGCGAGGACGCTATAGCCGATTCCGCCCAAGGCCAGTCCCATGCCGTGCGGCGCAACGCGATAGAAGACGCGGGCAAAGGGCAGATGCTCGCCGGGAACGGCGTGAACGGGGGCTTTGCGGAAGGCCAATGCGAGGCTGATTGCGCAGATAATGACCGTGAGCAGACCCAGCGAGCCAAGACCCCACTGTTGATCGAGCACGACGCCCAGCGGAGCGCCCAGGGCCATGGCGCCGTAGGTGCTGATGCCATTGAAGGAGATGACCTTGGCGGTGTGCTCGGAGCCGGCGCTGGTGATGCCCCACAGAGTCGATCCCGTAGAGCCGAGGCTTTCGCCCACGCCCAGCACCAGCCGGCTCAGGATGAGAATCGAAAGGCCAATCAGCTTTCCAATGTGGGGTGGAGTGAGGTGCATGGCGGCTGCCGCAGCCATGAGCAGAGCTCCACTGGTGGTGCAGGCTCCCATTCCCCAGAGAACGGATACCTTGGCGCCGGCGCGGTCGGAGATGCGTCCGGCCCAGGGGCGGCTCATGAGAGTGGCGACATACTGGATGGTGATGACCAGGCCGGCAAGAGCCGCGTTGTAACCCATGCGCAGATGCACGTAAGGCGGCAGGACGGCGAGCGGCAGTCCGATGGAGAGATAGCAGATGAAGGTGAAGTAGGTGAAACCGAGAATGTGCCGCGTGCCGCCGTTCGAGGCAGCAAGAGCTGGAGCGGAAACGGTCGCGGTGTTTGAAGTTTGCATCGGTGAACGAATAGCCCTGTAAGAACTAGTGGTCAGTCCACAGTATACCGGAGTTGGATAGTGCAGTCTGATCCCGGCGTTTGCAGACGGCCGCGCGACAATGCGGTGACTGGTCGGGTCGGGTCTTACACTGAATCTGTGGCGTTCAGCTTCCATGTGGAGCACTTCGGTTGCCGGGCCGCGCGCGCGGATGGCGAGGCGGTAAGCGACCGGCTGCGCGTGGCGGGACTCTGTGAGGGTGAGCCATCGGCGGCCGATGTGGTGGTGGTGAATACGTGCAGCGTGACGGCGGAGGCCGACCGGGCGGCGCGCGCTTTCATCCGGCGAGCGCACCGGCTGAATCCCGCAGCGCGGATCGTGGTGACCGGCTGCTATGCGCAGCGCGCGCCCCAGGAGCTGGCCGGAATGGCGGGTGTGGCCGCCGTTGTGGGCAACAGCCACAAGGCGCTGACGCCGGAGATCGTCTTTGAGCTGGTTCAGGGCCGGGGAGTCGAGGTTTTGAAAGGGCGCGGCTTTAGCCGTGCCGCGGAAACGCTTCCTATGGACGCGGCTTTAGCCGCCGAGGGAAGGCAACGGAATGAAAATGATACCCCTCAAGGGTTAAAGCCCGAATCCCTGCTTATTGCGTTTGACGGCTCGGCTAAGGGTGCGCCCTTTCAAGGCAATCAGATCCCCACGTCAACGAATTCATCCAGCGATTTTGCCAAGTTCATCGGCGTTATTAAACTGATTGCCGGCGGCGGACACGCTCTCGCTCCGATCTGGGCCGACGACAGCTTTGCTCACTCGTTTCTTGAGGAGGCGCAGCTTGTACCGGGGACGCAAACCAGGCCCAACCTGAAGATTCAGGAGGGATGCGGGAACCGGTGCTCGTTCTGCGTGATTCCGCAGACGCGAGGCTTCTCTAGAAGCCTGCCCGCCGCAGCCGTTCTTAGACAAGTGGAGGGGTTTGTAGCGGCCGGGGGCAAGGAACTGGTGTTGTCGGGGATCAACTTGGGGCGATGGGGACGGGACCTAGCAGGCTCTAACTCTGAACGAATGGATCGAGATCTTCGGTTTCCCACCCTTTCCGCTGAAAAACGCGGAAAAGATGGGGCACTCAGCATTTGCGGGGTGCTCGGACCGGGGCCGACGCTGGCCGCGTTGGTGCGGGAGATTTTCGCCGGGACTGGATTGGCGCGCCTGCGGCTCAGCTCCATTGAGCCGATGGATTGGGACGCGGATCTGATCGGGCTGATGGCGGAGTTCGGCGGCGCACGGCTGGCTCGGCACGCGCATCTGCCGTTGCAATCCGGCTCGGACTCGGTGCTGCGGCGGATGCACCGGCGCTACCGGCCCTGGCATTACGCGGAGAAAGTGGAAGCGCTGGTACGTGCCGCCGGCCCTGAGCTGACCCTGGGCGCGGACGTGATGGTGGGCTTCCCTGGGGAGACGGACGGCGAGTTCGAGGAGACGCTGGAACTCGTGCGGGCGTTACCCTTCGGCTATCTGCACCTGTTTCCGTTTTCTCCGCGGCCGGCGACGAGAGCCTGGGCGCTGCACGCCGAGCGGCCGGTTCAGGCGGCGGTGGTAAATGAGCGGATGGCGGCGCTACGCGCTTTGGCCCTGGAAAAGAGTCAAACGCACCGGAGGTGTTTTGTGGGGCGGGAACTGGAGGCTATCACGCTGCACACGCCGGCGGCGCTGGAGGCTCGGGGAAGGACCGAGGCGCTGACAGAGAACTTTCTGCCGGTGGAGCTGATCGGCAGGTTGGAGCCGAATCGATTAGTGCGGGTACGAGTGAGCGGATTGACGCCGGAGGGTGCGCTGGAGGCTGTACCGGCGTCGAATCTCTTATAAACCCTTTCTTCTGCAGAGCCGGACCAATGCTATACTTAGCGTGCGTTCATGCGCCTGCGACAATCTCCGGTTACCGCCAGAGGCGGGCATGGACGACTTCTGGAGGAGTACCATCGCACTCGACAAACGTTCCGCAAAGTCCTTTATCCGCATCAACGATCGAATTCGCGCGAGAGAGATCCGCGTCATCGACGAAAACGGTGAACAGTTGGGCATTCTGGCGCCCTTTGAGGCGCTCAGGATTGCCCGCGAACGGGGCCTGGACCTGGTGGAGGTATCGGCCAACGCCATTCCCCCGGTCTGCCGCATCCAGGACTACGGGCGCTACCTTTACGAGAAGGACAAGAGCGAGCGCGCCGCCCGCAAAAAGCAAAAGGTAATCGTGGTCAAGGAAGTCAAGTTCTCCGTGACCGTTGACGAGCACGACTACCAGACCAAGAAGAATCAGGCGGTCCGCTTCCTTGTGGACGGCGACAAGGTGAAGGCCAGCCTGCGCTTCCGGGGCCGGCAGATGGCCCACCGCGAGCTGGGCTACGCCATTATCAACAAGCTGATTCAGGACATTGGCGAGGCGGGGATTGTGGAGTTCATGCCGCGCATGGAGGGCACAATTCTGCACGCCATCATTGCGCCGTCCAAGAAGCAGGAAGCCCCCAAACCCAAGCCCGCGGCGCCTCCGCCACAGGCGACCGCGCCCAGGGTTCCGGCTCCGCCGGCGCAATAGGTCGCTTGGGTGACTTGGGCGAACCCCTGTGATGAGTGAATCTCCGCTTTGAAAGGGCGTCCGGAGGCGGTCAAGAAGGCGGCAAAGAAGCCAACCACGAAATCGGCGCCGAAGGTGAACCGCGAGGGGCAGCGGTGGACGGACAGCCGTCCGGGCATGACGCTGCGTCTGCCCATCGACCTGCGCGAAGCCATCACCGAAGAGTCGCGCGTAAAGGGCGATCTGGCCAGGATCGTCCTTTTTGCTTTGAGCCACGTTGACCGAGAAAAGGTGAACATCATGCAAACCCGCAAGGCCGGCATGGAGCTATCAAACCCTCAACTTCTCCACGTCGGCGCAGAGGCCCGCCACAAGCTCAAAGAGTGGGCCGAAGCGGTAGGCGTCAGCGTCAATGTAATTGTGGTCAGCTTCCTCGACGAGTTCTTCAATCGCCTCAAGCGCAGCAAGGCGCTCCGGGAAGAACTCCGGCTGGAGATTCGGATGCATCGGGGATTCATGCCGAGCCGAAGAGCTCAGTGAATAACTCCCAGGTTTCAGAATCGAGGCCTGGGACGCCCGACAGAGACGGAATCGAGAACACATAGCATGATCGGCTGCCTGAGCGCTGCCCTGGGCGAGGAGCGAAACTTCAGCGAACCTCATCAGGGAACCAGGAATCCACCTTCGAAGCCGTCCGCAGAGCCAATGCGTCCGACCGAGAAAATATCACCGGGGACGTTATCGAGCACGGTAAAGGTCACGTCGCCGTTGCCATTTGTTGTGAATCCGCTAACAAACTGGCTATTATCGAGCTGATAGCAGGACGACCCTGCAATGAGCTCGCACGCGGTGGCGCTATAGATCGCATTCGGAACAGCACCAGTTAGCTGAAACTGGAACGATCCGTTGGATAGGGTTACGCTTCCGCTGGTCAGCGGATCTTGAGGCGAATTGTTGCTGACTACCTGTCCGTTCACGGTACTGTCAGGCTGAAGTGTCGACAGATAGACCTGCGAATTTTCACCGGGCACATAAGTGGTTACGTATACCGCTGTTCCGTTGGAAACAAACTCAAAGTCTCCAGCCCAACTGCCTGATTTCGGAAATGCCATCGAGGTGGTTGCATTCCCGCTGGAGTCGCTGGACACGCTGCCAATATTGAAGCAGACAGGAGAGCTCGATCCGAAGGGGACGTCAGGACAGAACTGCACTGTGAAGGCAGTGCTGGCGGTAACGCCAGTGAGCTGGACAGTCACGCTCCCGGTGGTATCGACCGAGACTTGCCCGTTCGGGGGATTATCGGAGCTGAGCGAATAAAGCGAAGACTGGTATTGGGGTTTAGCCGCCGCGCAGGGCCCGCTGGTAAACTTCGCCGTAAAAGGGGTTTGCATCACTACCCCGGCGGAACTCTCTACAGAGTTAACCGTTACGGTGAAAGCCTCATTCGAGGCGAGGGCGGCCTTCGGTGTGAATGTTCCCACATCGGTCGTTGTATCGTAAGTGACCGCTCCTGGGACCGCGCTGTTACTCGAACCGGCCACCTGGATGTTGGTCGAATCTACCATCGCCGGGTTCGCCGCGCCTGAGAATGTAATTTGAATGTCGGCATTGGTAGCCACGCAGGTTGCCCCAGCTAAGGGCGCGATTGCCATTACAGTGAATGCAGCAGGCGGTGGGGCGGTGCTGGCCGGGGCGGTGGAGCCTGCCTTATTGCAGCCGGTGGAAAAGGCAAGAAGAAGCGCAAGCAAGGACGTAGTCGAGAGCAAAGCAAATGTGCGTTGCATAATGGACACTTCTCCCCCATCTCCGCGGAATTTCTTCACGAGTTCCTTGATGTAAATTCCGTTGCAAGAGGATGTAGGACTAGCCAATCGAACGACTGTCCTGCCTCTTTACTACCGGTGATCCTAAGAGCGGACGCGACGGTTGTATGCTCACATTGGACCACCACAGGCGACGGGTGGGCCTCATCCTTGAATCGCTTTTGATTCAAGGGTGGGATACCACGATCTCAAACGGTGTCCCTGCGCCGAGTGGCCCGAAGGGCAGTCGATTCCCTGCAGGTGGTGCAGGCTCGTCAGTGCAGCCAGCGCACCCCGACCGGCTTGACCGGTGCCAGGGGCAGCACGATGAAGCCCTCGCGCCAGTGGCCCTCTTCGCGGCGGGGCGGGTTGCCGACGATGCGGGCAGCGGCGGAGTTGCGCTCTTCCAGGGCCAGGCCGGGTAGGCCGGCGACGATGGCCTGCATCTGGTCGTGATTGGGCGGCCGGTTGGAGACGATGGGGACGATGGAGCGCAGGGCGGCCCAGGCCTCGGCCAGATCACTGACCCTGGCCCGGCGCCGGGGAGGCACGGGCTTTAGCCCCAGGGACTTCCAGGCGGCGTAGGGGCAACTCTCGACAAGGATGCGTTCCTGGCTCGGTTCCCGCTCAGGATCGGGTTGTTCCTGCGTGGCAAGCCGCTGCCAGCCTCGGCGGCAGAGAGCGTCGTACACGTCCATGCAGAATTCGGCGAAGGTGCGGCAAGTGAGTGGCTTGACCATGCCCGGCAGGCCTGCCTTGGTGGCCCGGTTAAGCCGGCGGTCGCTCACGCGCGCGTGCTCCAGGCCGTTCGTGCGCGACTTCCACGCCTGCGGCCCGTCAAGCATCAGGATGCGGATGCCGCGCACGCCGCATAGATGGTTGAGGCGGCCGGCCAGCAGGTTGGCGTCTACCGGGCCGGCCGGGGCGGGGCGGAGATTCCCGTCGAGACCGGGTGAAAAAGAGGGGATGATCTCGCACGAGATGGGAATCTCGTCTGTTTTGATCTGTTCCGGCCCTGAAATCGGCGGTTCAACGGGCCGGGCGAGGCCCAAGTGAAGCGGTATTGACGCCTTTGGAGTGTGCGCCCTGTCAAGAACAACGATGCCCAGATGGGACCAGAGCCGGTAAGCAAGATCGACGGAGAGGACGGCCACGATTCGATCCTCCACGCTTCGACGGTATCGTTCAGCGCGCCTTGAAACAAGGTCGGACCAAAGCAAACCGGTCTGCGGCCGGGCGGAGTTAGCCGTAAATGAAACTGGCTACCGAAACGGGACGGTCCAGGCAAGGCGGCGCCTCACAGGTGTGAGCGGGAG
>Ga0182014_10007997_pt1 | contig 10926 bp, 12 predicted proteins | sample 612S2DmetaG_FD_120489 | JGI IMG/M metagenome (GOLD analysis project Ga0182014, IMG submission 120489) | Permafrost microbial communities from Stordalen Mire, Sweden - 612S2D metaG | ecosystem: Environmental > Terrestrial > Soil > Wetlands > Permafrost | place: Sweden: Stordalen | collected... | reverse complement strand
CTGCCACTTGCGAGCCCTCTACCTCAGCGAACCCGCCTGCTGGGACTCCTTCTGGAATCCTCCCCCCAACTGACGCTACCAACAAATCTGACGCTCACACAAGGGGGGGAAGCGGACCGCATGGCAGTCATTTTTCACAGCCAAGTAGGTCAGGCACCCGTGCCTGACAGCCGTGCAGATCAGAAGGAGGTTCCACTCGCAAAGAACAGCGGCCATAACCCGAGATTGGCGTTCGTTCCCGCAATTGTGTCAGGGCACGGGGTGCCTGACACAATTGTCTGATCTACTTGCCTACCGGCTCCCCGCCGGCCCCCTTTTCAACATTCTGCTGATTTTCAACATTCGGCTGACATCCAATCGAAAAACTGCTACAATCGGCTCGTCGTCATTGACGCGCTGCCTGCCCGAGCGACCGATCGCCGGCAGCCCCCCATCTGGGATTCCCCTTCGTCGAAAGGTTAGTCGTCGACATGACCCTGCTCCACCTGCTCCACGTTCTCATTCTTGCCGTGGTACAAGGTCTGGCCGAGTTGCTTCCCATCTCCAGTTCCGCCCATGTGATCGTGGCTGCCAAACTGCTGGGCCTGGACCCCTCGAAGCCGGAGATGACTTTGCTGCTGGTGATGCTGCACACCGGCACCATGTTCGCGGTCATCCTTTATTTCTGGAAAGCCTGGAAAAACAGCCTGTTTGCCTCGCGGGACGTGTTTATCGCACAGGCCACGAGGCTCGTCATTGCGACCCTGCTGACCGGCGTCGTGGGCGTGCCGCTCATCAAGGGAATCGAAAAGGTGCTCGAGAGGTCGGGCTATCTGACAAGGGACGCCAGTGGGCACATACCGAAAGCCGAGATCGAGATGCTCTTCGGCAATCTACCGATAATGAGTTGCGCTCTGGCGGCAGGCGGTATCTTGATCTTGGTCGCCGGGCTCCAGAAGCCGGCAGACCACCAACCGCCCGAGAAACGCGTGGCCGCCGCTACCAATACGCTGACCGTGGGAGACGTGTTGACCATGACCGTCAGGCGATCCGAACGCTATAAGGTCCGCGACGGGTCGATCGGCGTCTGGGAGGCCGCGTGGATGGGCGCCGTGCAGGGTCTTTGTTTGCCCTTCCGCGGTTTCTCCCGTTCCGGGGCCACGATTTCCACGGGAATGCTGCTGGGCGCCACGAGGGCGCGGGTTGAGGAGTTCAGTTTCGCCCTGGCGGTCATCATTACGCCCGCCGCCATCGGCCGCGAGGTGTGGCGGTTGATCGGAGCCCAAGGCGAAGCGAGCGCTCCGGGCGTAACGTGGGGCGATTTTGCGCCCAGCCTGTTGGGCATGGTCTTTGCGATGCTGGCCGGTTTGCTCGCGCTGAAGTGGCTCTCGCGCTGGCTCGAGGCCGGACGCTGGTATCTGTTCGGCATCTATTGCCTCCTGGCGGCCGTCGGGGTCTTCACCCTGGCTGTCCTGCGCTATTGACCCGCGGGCCGGGTTTGCGGCTTATCACCCCGCGTTCCCCGGGCTGGCGGCGGTGATTCGAAACGGCGAAAGTTTCCCTATCGCCAGGCGAGCCCCCCTTCCGCCTCGCGGGCGGATGTGCAATAATCAGCAATTCTCCGCCCAGGCCGGCTGGCCCGGCGAGAGGTTGCCTGTCTACTGGTTTCACGGAGCGATGTCATGTTCAAGAACCTTAATCCGGCGGCGCTCGGTATTTCCGGGCACCAAAGCGAGATCATCGAATTAGCCCTGACGTACGGCTTTGCGGGGGTCGACCTGAACATGGCGGAGTTCGCCGCGCGGGTGCGATTGAAGGGGATGCCCTACGCCCGGCGACTGATCGACAGCGCGCGAATCCGCGTGGGCACGTTCGCCCTGCCGCTGGAATGGGACACCGACGACGAGAGTTTTCAAAAGGACCTCCAGAAATTGGCGGAGTATGCCGGCTGTGCGGCGGAACTGGGCTGCACCTGTGCGACGGCCGTCCTGGTGCCGGCCGGCGACACGCGGCCTTATCACGAGAATTTCGAGTTCCACCGTCATCGGTTCCACGACGTGTGCGCCGTGCTTCGGCCGGCGGGCATCCGTTTGGCCGTGGGCTTTCTGGCCGCGGAGTACCACCGCCGCGACAAGGCCTTCCAGTTCATCCACGACCTCGATGCGCTGACGCTGCTGGTGAACATGGTGGCGGCGCCCAACCTGGGGCTGCTGTTGGACATCTGGGATATCACCGCCTGCGGCGCCTCGTTGGAAGCGGTGCGCAAACTGCCCGCCAACCAAATTGTGGCCGTACAGGTGGCCGAAATGTCCGCCCAGGTGCCGCTGGCGGAGTTGGATGACAAATCCCGGCTGCTGCCCGCCGTGGAGAACGCGCGGATCGACTTGGTGGGCTTCTTGAGCATCCTGAAGGAAAAGGGTTACGACGGGCCGGTCACCGTCAAACCGTCGCGCAGCGCGTTTCAAACGCGGCGCCGCGAGGCCATTGTCAAGCAGACTGCCGAATCGCTGGACAAGGTGTGGCGGGCCGCCGGGCTGCCGTCCACGGTCCGGCCCGCGCTGGCCGCCGCGCACAACTAACGGCCCACTGCCTTGTTCCACTGGGACAACGGACTGAAACTGACCAAGGCCGACTTGGCGATCGACTTTCGCCGGCGCCAACCGCGGGCGTTCATCTCGCACGCCCATAGCGATCACATCGCCCGGCACGAATACGCGCTGTGCACGCCGGAAACGGCCGCCTTGTATCAGCACCGGCTGGGACGCCGGCCGACCTTGCCGATGCCCTACCATACGCCCATCGAATGGGGTGGGCTGCGGCTGACCACCTTTCCCGCCGGCCACTGCCTCGGCTCAGCCATGCTCCTGGCCGAAGACGGCCAGCAATCGCTCTTGTACACGGGCGATTTCAAGCTGGGCGAGTCGGCTACCGCCGCGCAGGCCGAAACGCCGCATGCCGACATCCTGGTGATCGAGAGCACTTACGGACATCCCGATTACCGTCTGCCGCCGCGCCGGCAAGTGCTGGACCAACTGTTTGGCATCGTCCGCGAGGCCCTCGCCGAGGGCGCCGTGCCGGTGATCCAAGCCTACGCGTTGGGCAAGGGACAGGAGGTCACCCGCCTGCTGACGGCCGAAGGCATTCCCGTCCTGCAACATCGCGATATCTTCGCCGTCAGCCAAGTGTACGAAGCATGCGGCATGAGCCTGGGACGATACGAGCGCTTGACGGGCAAGGTGGAACCGGGCTGGGCGGTGATTATTCCGCCGGGCGTGGGCCGATTGGAACGCCTCGGCCGCCAGGTCCGCATTGCCGTGACCGGCTGGGCCGTGGACCCGCGGATGAAATATCGTCTCGGCGTGGACCACGCGGTGCCGCTCTCGGATCACGCCGACTTCGACGAGCTGTTCGAGGCGGTCGCCCGCGTCAAGCCGCGGGTAGTGTATTGCACGCACGGGCCGGAGAGTTTCGTCGATCTGCTGCTGGACGCCGGCTACGACGCCCATCTGCTGGGGCGATCGAGTCAGAAGCGGCTGTTTTGACGGCATCCAGTATTCCGACATATGAAGAGCGTGTGGTTTAGCCGGCGTGCTTGCACGCCGCGTGCGATGGGAAACTTGCCCTATCATCACTACCAGTACAAACGAGGGGGTTGACCGGCAGCGGAGGAAATTATATACATATTATGTGTACACAGCTTATGGTGCAAAACCATGAAGAACATCACCCTTTCGGCGGATGAAAACTTGATTGCCAGCGCCCGGGCGTATGCCCAGGCGCACGGCACCACGCTGAACGACATGATCCGGGAGTACCTGAAGGTCGTGACGGGCCGGCGCGATCCCAAGGAAGTTGCCGAGGAGTTTGCCCGACTGGCGCGTGATGAGGCGGGCTGCTCGGAAGAGGGCTGGCGATTCAATCGCGAGGAAATCTACAAGCGTGGGACTTGGATGTGACCAAGGTTTTTCTGGACACCAGCATTCTCGTCTACGCGGTAGACGAGCGCGACCCGGCGAAGCATGACCGGGCCATCGCCGCGGTGGCAGGGCACATTCGCAACGGATCGGGCGTGATTTCAACGCAAGTCTTGCAGGAGTTCGCGTCGGTCGCTCTTGCCAAGCTGCACCAACAGCTCGATGTGGTTCTTGCCGAGTTATCGGTGCTGGAAGCGTTGGAGATCGTCCAGATCACACCGCTGTTGGTCCGCCGCGCATTGGAGCTTCACGGCCTGCACCGAATCAACTACTGGGATGCGGCGATTTTGGCCGCCGCGGAAGCGGCCCGTTGCGCGCGGTTGTGGTCCGAGGATTTTGCGCCAGGCTCGCTCTACGGGTTGCTCCGCGTGGAGAATCCGCTGACAGCGTAAGCGAGGCTTGACTGGCGACCGGCTTGACTTTTTCGACATTAGCCAATAACCTTGCTGATGGAGTAAGGCTCCATCTCGGCGGGGCCCAGACATTCCCTTACGAGGAAATGCGATGTTTGACCGCATTGAGATCGACCCTCGCCGTTGCGGCGGAACGCCGGTAATCAAGGGCACTCGTATTCCCGTGGCCACGATCCTCGACCAGGTTGCCGCCGGTGAAAGTTGGGAGTCTTTATTGGCGGGATATCCGGGCCTGACTCATGAGGACATTCAGGCGGCGATCCTTTTTGCCAAGGCCTCGGTGGAGCATACGGAAATCATCCCAGCAACGACGGGGTAATCGGGAGTGCGGCTCTACCTGGACCAGATGTTCCAACTCGATCTGGCGAACCTTCTTCGGTTGCAAGGGCACGATGTCTTGTGTGCCTTCGAAGCTGGCCAGCAGACGGCGGACGACGCGGCGGTCTTGCGGTTGGCTATCCGTGAGGACCGAATCCTTGTCACGATGGACGAGCACTTTGGGCACTGGGCGATTTTGGCACTGGACAAGCATCCGGGCGTCATCCGTCTGAAAGCACATCCCACAACTACGGCGAACATTGCTAAGCTGTTGCTGCCGTTCTTGGCATCAAATAGCCAGGAAGATCTGCGCGATCATCTGGTTATCATCTCGCCGCGTGCGGAACGCTGGATTCGGACGAGCGGCGAGTGACGGTCAGGAAGACCATCACCAGCGGCGAAACGCCTGTCGAGGCCTTCGCCCACGCCTGCGAAGCCCTCGACCTGCACCTCGAAAGCCTTCAGAAGCTCAATCTGCCCTGGCGCGAAGCGGTGCACCGGCTGGTGATGCAGTAGCTTTCGATATCGGTTCCGGAGATGTTCTTGGGCTGGGGCCGGCCCGTTCTACGCGTGTCCCAATTGCCGAATGAACTGTCTGGCAACCGGGTTCGCGTCATCGTAACAATGCTCAATGTGCAGGCGACCTCCGCGAACGTGCATCCACGGGCTGATGTCCGCAGCAGGCGGTAACGAACGCAAATTGAACAGCTTCGTGTCGTTGAATCCGATGGACCATTGCGGTTGGTTGGACCAATCGGTAAATGTCGATATGATCCGCCCGTCATCAAGTTCAATTCGCAGTTCTGGGAGGCGGCCTATGAGGGCTACGGCATTGATTCGTGTACCAATCAGCGAATTGAGCCATTTGTCAATCTGGTGATCGGAGAATCCACTCCCAAATTGAATCGAATGCGGCTTTTCAGCTCGCCAATCGGAGTACGTCGAACACGTTAGCTGTCCGTTGAAAACGGTAAATTTCCGTCCGGTTGATAATCGCCTTACTTCCCTCTTCAAACGACCAAATTGGAGGACGAGAGTCTGGCCATAGCCTAGTTCCGCACGGGCGATGCGAAGCCCTTCGCAAACGCGAAGCGCCGTGTTGCCCTGCCCGATGGTCAATGATTCATTGTACGCAGCCATGCAGTTTATCCAGAAAGGATCGGGCACTCGTCCCGGGGGCTCACTTCGATCGTAGCCATCCCCGCCGTTGCCCTCACTACGGCCGTCGCTTCAAATAACCCATTGCTGCCCGGTAGCAACGTGTGCGACCTGAATTTGCGGCCGCGGCTCGCCGGGGAGAAGTTGGAACGAAAGGCCGACGGTTTGGCTGGTTAGAACCTCGGGAGCAGCGAGGGTCGATTGGCCGACTTTTTCCAGTTGGCCGTTCTGATGGCGATAGAGTTCCAGCGTCCACGGATCGCGGTCGATCACGAGCAGTTCCACGACGCCGATGCTACCGTAGAAGGGGATTTTCTCGTGGGTCCGCTCGCCGGGACTGATGATTTCCACCAGGAAATCGGCCGCTCCCTGCCAGTGCGTGCCGTGACTGATCGCGCGGCCGTCGTTCAGGAACGCCGCCACGTCGGGCTCGCGGTAATTCTTCTCCCAACCCTCGTTTCGATCGCTGAGGTTGACGCCAGGGCGAACCTTGCCCAACCTTTCCCGGGCGATGACTTGGTCAAGGATCGCGTTCAGCGCGGATACAATTTCCTGATGTTCATCGTTTGGCAGCGGCGTCACGATATAGACTCCTTCCCAAACCTCGTCATATTGGTCGCCGTCCGACCCTGCCCGTTCGGACAATATTTGGGCTTCGACGTAGGGATCAAGCACCAGGACAGCCATCGCCAACCTCCCTTTTCCCCTTCTTTACGGAATCATTTCATTATCAGCTATGGTTGGGGGTGCGGCAACCCCATTCGCCCCCGCTTCTCACCACCCCCCGCAGCCGATATGATGTGGGATTCGATCCACGCAGCCATTCGCCGCTAGCGGCGGCCAACACCATGAAAACCGACGAATTACGCGAAAAATATCTCGAATTTTTTCAGACCAAGGGTTGCGTCCGTCGGCCCAGCGACGTGCTGGTGCCGCGATGGGACCCCTCGGTGTTGTTCACGCCGGCGGGCATGAACCAGTTCAAGGACCACTTCCTCGGCCGGTGCAAGTTGGAGTTCACCCGGGCGACGACCTGTCAAAAATGCCTCCGCACCGGCGACATCGACAACGTCGGCCGCACGGCCTATCACCACACCTTCTTCGAGATGCTGGGCAACTTCAGCTTCGGCGATTATTTCAAACGCGATGCCATCCATTGGGCGTGGGAGTTCTTGACCAGCAAGAAATGGCTCGCCCTGCCGCCGGAAAAGCTCTCGGTGACGATTTATCTCGACGACGATGAGGCCGCCGGCATTTGGCTGAACGAGATCAAGGTGCCGCTGGATCGCTTGCAGCGGCTGGGCGAAGACGAGAACTTCTGGCCGGCCAACGCCCCCAGCCAGGGCCCCGACGGCGTCTGCGGCCCGTGCAGCGAAATCTATTTCCACACGCCCTTCGGCCAGGTGGAAATTTGGAACCTGGTGTTCACCCAGTTCAACCGCGTGGGCGATCCGCCCGACAATTTGCGTCCCCTGCCCAGCAAGAACATCGACACCGGCATGGGCCTGGAGCGGACGGCCTCGGTGTTGCAGGGCGTGGAGTCGAACTTCCACATCGACATCCTTCGCCCGCTGGTCGAGGCCGCGGGCGAGGTCTGCGGCGTGCGTTACGTCCCAGAGGACGAGAGCGGCCGCCGGCTGCGGCGCATCGCCGACCACGTTCGCGCCGGCACCTTCGCTGTCCACGAAAACGTCTATCCCGGCAACAAGAAGCAGGGCTACGTGATCCGCCGGCTGTTGCGCCGCGCGGTGCTCGACGGCCATCAGATGGGCGTCCGCCAGCCGTTCCTGCACCAACTCGTGGCCCGGGTGGCGGAACTCATGAAGAAACCATATCCCGAACTGGGCGAGACGGTTTCGCGCGTGGCCCGGGTGATCGAAAAGGAGGAGGCCAACTTCCTGGCCACCATCGACGCCGGCTTGGAGCGGATCGAACGCGTCTTCGACCAGATGAAGCAGCAGCGGCGGGGAGTCGTCGCCGGGGCCGAGGCCGCCGACATGTTCCAAACCCACGGATTCCCCCCCGAACTGTTCGAGACCCTGGCCGCCGAACGCAACCTGGCCTTCGACTGGAAGGGCTTCCGCGAGGAGATGGAACAGCACGGGATCGAGTCGGGCGGCGGGCAAAAGATCGAACTGTTTCGGCACGACCCGCTGGAAGCCCTGAAAAAAGCCCTCCACGGCAGCCGCTTCCTGGGCTACGACACGCTCGAAGTCGCCGACGCCAAGGTGGTGGGCATCATCGCCAGCGATCAACTGTGCGACCAGATCGACGAGGTCGATCACGAGCAACCGGTCGTCGTGGTGCTCGACAAAACCCCCTTCTACGGCGAGATGGGCGGCCAAGTGGGCGATACCGGCGAGATTGCCGGAGCCGACTTCCACTTCGAGGTGATCGATACGCTGGTCGACGGCGCGTTTACCCTCCACCGCGGACACCTCCGCGAGGGCCGCATCGAACTGGGGGCAACGGCGACCGCCCGGGTCGACGTCGGACGCCGGCAGGCCATCCGCCGGGCGCATTCGGCCACCCATTTGCTCCATTACGCCCTGCAAAAACACCTCGGCAAACACGCCTTGCAGCAGGGCTCGAAGGTCGACGAAGATTGGCTGCGGTTCGACTTCGCCAACCCGGCGGCCGTCAGCAGCGAGGAGCTGATCCGCATCGAAAACGAGGTGAACGACAAGATTTTTGCCGCCGAGCCGATCGGCTCGACGGAGCTGCCGCTGGCCGAGGCCCGCAAGGCCGGGGCCACGATGCTCTTTGGCGAAAAGTATCCCGACGTGGTCCGCATGGTCGCCATCGGCGAGCTCAGCAAGGAGCTTTGCGGCGGCACCCATCTGGGCAACTCGGCCCAAGTGGGCATCTTCAAGATCATCGCCGAGGAGAGTGTGGCCGCCGGCACGCGGCGCATCACGGCCCTCACCGGCCGGAAGGTGCTCGAGAGCATCCGCCGCATCCAGACGCTTCTCGGCCGCGCGGCGGGTTCGATGCGGGTCCCGCCCGAGGAATTGCCCGAGCGCGTCGAAGCCCTGGCCAAGGAACTGCGGCAACTCAAGAAGCAGGCGGCTGCCGGTCCGAAGGGTGGTCCGGGCCTCGATCAGTTGATCGCCGAAGCGGCCGAGATCGGCGGCGTAAAGGTGGTGATTGCCGAAGTGCCGGGCGGGCCCAACGAGCTGCGGCAATTGATCGACCAGCTTCGTCGCAAGGCCGCGCCGGTGGCCGTGCTGCTGGCCAATCGGCAGGAGGAAGAGAAGAAGGTGACGCTGATCGCCGGCCTCAGCCGCGACCTGGTCGAGCGCGGCCTGGACGCGGTGAAATGGGTTCGCGCAGTGTCCGGTGTGGTCGATGGCGGCGGCGGCGGCCGGCCCGACATGGCCCAAGCCGGCGGCAAGCTGCCGGACAAGTTGCCCGAAGCGTTGGCAGCGGCCCGCCGCGAGATCGAAAATTTGTTAGGCGCCGGCTAAATTAGCCGGCAGACCGGCCGACCGGCACGCCGACACCACAGTTCCGTCCGTCAGCCAATCGCCACGAGGCGCGATCGGTTCACGTAGAAAATTCTCCGCGCCCCGGGGTGACCCACCAGTTGAGTTCACGGTGCTTCTGAAGCAACGCTATCTGAACTTGCTCTGCCATTTCTCGCGTTGGAAATCGAAGCTCGACGTTGCCATTGGGAAGATCGAAGCCGCCTTGCTCGCGCTTCGCCGTGCGAATTCTGCGAAGAACGTCATCGGCTTTATCGCGAAACGCCAATAATCGCATCTTCTCGTGCTCAAACTGCGAAACGACAACATAGGGCAAAAGTTGCTCTAGTACCGCTTCGTCGTACGTCACACCCAACGCTTGGGCAATTCTTTGCCGTTTATCTTCTGCATATGCGTCGAGAATCAGCGCGGTGCGATCTTCTGAACGCGACACACTGACCCACTGTTCCCAAACGACAATCACGTCAAAACACTCGGTTCCCGCGGAAATTTCAAAGACGACCGGTCCGCCAAAGATCGTTTCGCCTGCAATTTCCTTCTTCAACTTCGTAAGAAGCGACTCTCGCAAAGTGGGATCGAGAGCTGTTGTGGTAGTTGTGGTTGTGGAATCGACTCGAATTACAGGCATACACAGCCCTCCTAAAGGCGTCCGCGTTGATCAAGAAACCAGCAGACGCATCTGCGAGCTTCGTCGAATTGACTTGTCGCGACATCCGTCGTCTTATACCGCAGTTCGGGTCGCCAGTGTTTGTACACTCGCTTTGCTTTTTGCACGGCTTCTGCCAGTCGTTGTTCGTCCTGCGACGTAAGTGCTCCTGACAAACGGCGATGCCATTGAAGAAGCCGGGCCCACCCGTCCAGAGGGTGTGGTGCATTGCTCATCAACGGATTCCCGTCGGGATGCGGGTATCGCCTTGCCTGCGCCATTCGCCTGACTCTTTCGCCATCCTCGATCACTTGGTTTGTGTGGAATCCGGCACTCCGAAAATACGCGGCAGCCAAACACATCTCCACACTGTATCCATATAAGTATAGCGCAGCCAGCCAGCGATTCCGCTCCTTCAATCGCTCACCGTCCTGATAGCGTTTTTCCGCTGCGAACTCCAGCCGTCGGACCGTATTGGGAGCCAAACGCACGGCCAAACCGGGAACATCGACCATTTGGATCGCCTTCCGCTAACCATACGACACGTGCACACGCTCGATCGCCGCAATCTAAGCCACGTCGTGGGTGGCGTCAATAATAGGTCGAAGGGCTTTGTTCATTCCCTATTTGGCAGGGCGCCAATTAGCAAATCTTGCCAATTTATGCCAAGCAGGGTATATTGTCCTACGGAGGTATACCAAACCATGACGACGATGAACATCTCGTTGCCCGACTCGATGCGGGCCTTTATCGACCAAAAGGTCGCCGAGGGCGGCTATGCCACCGCCAGCGAGTACATCCGGCAATTGGTCCGCGAGGACCAGAAACGGGCAGCCCAAGTGCGGCTGGAATCGTTGCTGATGGAAGGGCTGGAATCGGGCCCGCCACATGAGATGACACCGCAGGACTGGAAAAATCTCACCAGGAAGTTCCTCGAACCCGTGGAGAAAAAT
>Ga0182014_10007993_pt1 | contig 10933 bp, 8 predicted proteins | sample 612S2DmetaG_FD_120489 | JGI IMG/M metagenome (GOLD analysis project Ga0182014, IMG submission 120489) | Permafrost microbial communities from Stordalen Mire, Sweden - 612S2D metaG | ecosystem: Environmental > Terrestrial > Soil > Wetlands > Permafrost | place: Sweden: Stordalen | collected... | reverse complement strand
GGCGTGGGACCTACCGCCATCGGCACGGTTATTTCCGTTACCAAGGCCTACGTGACGCGCGTGGGCGGCGGACCCTTCCCCACCGAGATTCACGGCGCCATTGGCGATCATCTCCGCGCGCGCGGTCACGAGTACGGCGCCGTCACCGGCCGTCCCCGCCGCTGCGGCTGGCTCGATATACCACTGCTCCGCTACTCCAACCAGGTCAACAGCGCGGAGTGGCTGGTCGTCACCAAGCTCGACGTCCTCGACGAGCTCGAGGAAATCCCCATCTGCATCGGCTACGAGATCGACGGCAAAATCACGGATGAGATTCCCGCCGATGTGCGAGGGCTTGAGGCCATCAAGCCTGTCTACACCACGCTCAAGGGCTGGCGTCAATCGACGGAGGGCATTGCCGAGTACGACAAGCTGCCGCAGGCCGCGCGCGACTACCTGGCCTTCCAGGAGCGCGAGAGCGGGGCCAAAATCGGCATGATCTCCACCGGTCCCGACCGCGGCCATACCATTGTGCTGCCTGAGTTTGCCGCGGCGCTCGACCGCATCCACGCGTGAGAAACAGCGAGTCAGCGAGTCGCCCCCCGTTCACGATCCGCGATCCACGGTCTCCGTGCTCCCGCTCCCTTTTTCCCCTCCTTTCGCGTCCAATGGGCGCGTCCGCAAGGTGAACGGTAATCCCCCGATGTGACTCCCGGCGCCTGTTTATGAGAAATCCATTTGACCATTGCCCCGTTCCGGTACTACCGTGTTTCCGTATGCCGGGTTCGTCGATCGACCTCCTGAGCCCTATCCGCTTGCGCCGCTTGCATCCCCGGTGGGCCATGGCCGCAGCTCTCGCATTTGCGGTCGGAGCCACTCCTCTATTCGCCGGCGGGCTCTCCCTTCTTGCGCAGAAGCACGAGAGCCGCCACGAGGTCGATCAGCTTGAGGACGAGTGGCGCAGCGCTATCCTCAACTCCGACGCCAAAGCCCTAGATTCTCTGCTGGCCGACGATTACATGGCCATCACGCCCGCCGGCACTCTGCAATCCCGCGACGAGGCCCTGCAAAACCTGCGCACTCGCCGCGTGCATGTCACTTCGCTCACCATCACCGACCGCAAAGTGCGCTTCTATGGAGCCACCGCTGTCGTCACCTCCCTGGCCACCATTGAGGCCACCAACGCCGAGGGTCCGGTGACGGGCGACTACCGCTACACACACGTCTACGTCCGCGATGCGCATGGAGTGTGGAAGATTGTGAGCGTTGAAGCCAGCCACGTCCGCAAGCCCGGCCCGCACAAGCGCAACGAGCTCCACTAAAAGCTGTTCCGTTCCTGCAAGAATTTGCGAAACTTATCCCCATCAGAATCATCTAGATAACTGCGCGTATCTCCTCCCTCGTGGCTGAGAAACCCTGGAAAATCTGCATCGGCCTTCAACCGGCCTTGAAAACAAAAGGCTCTCAGGGTACACTAAAGTCAATATAGGACTAATTAAGTCCTATATTGCGGGATTCCGGGTGAAGCACTTCCCCTCTCTTGATAGAGCGGTAGGCGCCGGGACCAAATAGAGCGGCGACGCTCAATCGGCAATAGGTGCCGCAGGCGCCCAGTTCAACCCTTTTGAGCGCGGTTTACCGTGGAGGTCAAATGAGTTCAAGTGTCGATACCATTCGCGATCTGGCAGAGCAGGATTACAAGTGGGGCTTTGTCACCGAGATCGACGAAGATCGCGTGCCCAAGGGGCTCAATGAAAACATCGTGCGCCTGATCTCGGCGCGCAAAGGCGAGCCCGCCTTCATGCTGGAGTGGCGGCTGAATGCGCTGCGCCACTGGTTCCAAATGGAGCGCGAGCAGGGCGAGCCCAAGTGGGCCAACGTGAAGTTCGGTCCCATCGACTACCAGAACATCGTCTACTACTCCGCGCCCAAGCAGAAGCCCTCGCTCGACAGCCTCAACCAGGTGGATCCCGAGCTGCTCAAGACCTACGCGAAGCTTGGCATTCCGATCGATGAGCAGAAGCGCCTCTCCAATGTAGCTGTGGACGCGGTCTTCGACTCGGTTTCTGTGGCGACTACCTTCAAAGACAAGCTCGGCGAGATGGGCGTTATCTTCTGCTCGTTCTCTGAGGCGGTGCAAAAGCATCCCGACCTCATCAAGAAGTACCTCGGAACCGTAGTGCCGCATACCGACAACTTCTACGCGGCGCTCAATGCCGCCGTCTTCACTGACGGCTCGTTCGTCTACGTGCCCAAGGGCGTCCGTTGTCCCATGGAGCTCTCTACCTACTTCCGCATCAACGCGGCGGAGACGGGCCAGTTCGAGCGCACGCTGATCATCGCCGACGAAGGCGCGTCGGTGAGTTACTTAGAGGGCTGCACCGCGCCCATTCGTGACACCAACCAGCTCCACGCCGCGGTCGTCGAACTCATCGCGCTCGACAACGCGCAGATCAAGTACTCCACGGTGCAGAACTGGTACCCCGGCGACAAGGAAGGCCGCGGCGGCATCTACAACTTCGTTACCAAGCGCGGCAAGTGTCTGGGCCGCAACTCCAAGATTTCCTGGACGCAGGTGGAAACCGGATCCGCCATCACGTGGAAATATCCGAGCTGCATCCTGCAGGGCGACAACTCGGTGGGCGAGTTCTACTCGGTGGCGCTCACCAACAATCGCCAGCAGGCCGACACCGGCACCAAGATGATTCACATCGGCAAGAACACGCGCTCCACCATCGTGTCCAAGGGCATTTCGGCTGGCTTCGGGCAAAACACCTATCGCGGTCAGGTCAAAATTCTGAAGGGCGCAACCGGCGCGCGTAATTACACGCAGTGCGATTCGCTGCTCATCGGCGACAAGTGCGGCGCGCACACCTTCCCCTACATCGACGTGCGCAACGGCTCGGCGCGCATGGAGCACGAGGCGTCAACTTCCAAGATCGGCGAAGATCAGCTCTTTTATCTGCGCCAGCGCGGCATCAAGACCGAAGACGCGGTTTCAATGATCGTGAACGGCTTTTGCAAAACCGTCTTCAAGGAGCTGCCCATGGAGTTTGCCGTGGAAGCCCAGAAGCTGCTGGGCGTGAGCCTGGAAGGCAGCGTCGGGTAAGACAGGTTTCAGGGGTCAGGTGTCAGAGCGCGGACCTGGAGGTCCGCACTACAGCCGGTCAGGAGACCGGCGCTACGAGGAGAGAGAACAACCAATGGCATTGTTAGAAATTCAAGATTTGCACGCCTCGGTAGATGGTCACGAAATCCTCAAGGGCGTGAATTTGACGATCAACGCGGGCGAAGTGCATTCCATCATGGGCCCCAACGGCTCGGGCAAGAGCACGCTGGCCGCGGTGCTGGCGCGCCGCGACGCCTATGAGGTCACCGGCGGCAGGATTCTGTTCAACGGCAAGGATCTGCTCGAAATGGATCCCGAAGAAGCCGCCTGCGAGGGCGTGTTTCTCGCCTTCCAGTATCCGGTGGAAATTCCCGGCATCGGCAACGCGTATTTCCTGCGCTCGGCCATGAACGCGGTTCGCAAATACCACGGCCAGGAAGAACTGGACGCCATGGATTTTCTGCCGCTTTACAAGGAGCGCATGAAGCTGCTCGAAATGGACGACAAACTCATGAACCGCTCCGTCAACGAGGGCTTCTCGGGCGGCGAGAAAAAGCGCAACGAAATCCTGCAGCTTTCTATGCTCGAACCTAAGCTCGCCATTCTCGACGAGACTGATTCCGGTCTCGACATCGATGCTTTACGAATTGTCGCGCAAGGCGTCAACGCCATGCGCAGCCCCGATCGCTCGTTCCTCGTCATCACGCACTACCAGCGCCTGCTGGACTACATCAAACCGGACTTCGTGCACGTGCTGGTGGATGGAAAGATCGAGCGCTCCGGCGGACCTGAACTGGCGCTGGAGCTTGAAGAGAAGGGCTACGTCCGGTCGGAAGTCGATGCGCAACAGGCGTTGCCGGCATAGGGCGAATGAAGCCGCAGAAAAGCGCTGTTTTGAAAGGGCACGACTTTAGTCGTGCCGTAGACGGCAAATAAAGATTCGGGGGCTTTAGCCCCTGAGGGATTCTGGCTCGAAGCATCACGGCAAGAGAGACGAGAAAGCAATGGGAACAACGACCCCGAAGTTGGAAAAATATTTCGAAGCTTACGAAGACGTGCGCGCGCAAGGCCTGGAACGCGAGCCGGTGTGGCTGCAGCAGTTGCGCGAAGACGGGTGGGCGCGTTTCAGCGCCAAGGGATTTCCCTCGACGCACGACGAGGACTGGCGCTTCACCAATCTCGCAGCCCTCGCGAAGACTCCATTCCGCCGCGCAGCCAAGGGTGAGTTCGCTGTTTCGCCCGCACAGCTTGAGGCGTATCGCGTAGCCGGCGCTGCCTGCCAGTTGGTTTTCGTCAACGGCCACTTTGCGCCTCAGCTTTCCGATCTCGGCAACCTGCCCGATGGCTTGCTGGTGTGCTCGTTGGCCAAGGCCATCGACTGCGGCCGCGAAGGTTGCGCTCCCGAAGGCATCGAACAGCATCTCGGCCGCTATGCCGATATGAGCCGCGACGTCTTTACCGCGCTCAACACGGCGCTCTGGGAAGATGGCGCGTACCTGCGCATCCACCGCGGCGTAACGCTCGAGGCGCCGATCCATCTGTTATATGTGTCGGCGGGCGCCGGCGCTGAAATCGCAATCCATCCGCGCACCCTGATCATTGCGGAAGACGCGAGCCAGGCCGCAATCATTGAGGATTATGTTTCACTCGGCAGTGAAGCCGCATTTTCCAATGCCGTCACCGAGCTCGCCGCCGGCCAGGACGCCGTCATCTCGCACTACCTCGTGGAACGCGAGAATCTGGCCTCGTTCAACGTCTCCACGCTGCGCATTGAGCAGTCGCGCAGCGCCAATGTCGACTCGCACTCCATCCTGCTGGGTGGCGGCCTGGTGCGCAACAACGTGCACCCCGTACTCAATGGCGAAGGCGCGGAGTGTCTGATCAACGGCCTGTTCGTCGGCGCGGGACGCCAGCACGGCGCCGGCGGCCAGCATAGCGTTAGCGGCCAGCACATCGACAACTACATGCTGGTCGAGCACGCACGGCCCCACTGCAATAGCCGCCAGTTCTACAACGGCATTCTCGCCGATCACGCGCGCGGCGTCTTTCACGGCCGCATTGTGGTGCACAAGGACGCGCAGAAGACCGACGCCAAGCAGACCAATCGCAACCTGTTGCTCTCGGACAACGCGCGCATCGACACCAAGCCGCAGCTCGAAATCTACGCCGACGACGTGAAGTGCACGCACGGCGCCACCATCGGCCAAATCGACGAAGCGCAGCTCTTCTACCTTCGTGCACGCGGCATTGCGGAAGCCGACGCGCGCAATTTCCTGCTCTACGCCTTCGCGGCCGAGTGCCTTGACCGCATGAAAGATTCGGCAGCGCGCGCGTTCGCTGAAAAGCTGATCCGCGAACGCCTGCAAGAGCTGGTAAGCGCCGTGCAGGCCGCCGCGCCCTCTGTAATCGAAGAAGAGGAAAAGCAGAATTGGGAGGAAGTGGGATGAGCACCGCGGTACATCAAACCGGTTCGGCGGCGCTGGATATTGAACGGATCAAGCGCGATTTCCCCATCCTTGACCAGAAGATCCACGGCCACAAGCTGGTCTATCTGGATAGCGCAGCCACTTCGCAAAAGCCGCGCGCGGTGATCGACGCCCTCGTGCGTTATTACGAGCACGACAATGCCAACATCCATCGCGGTGTGCATACGCTGAGCGTACGTGCCACCGAGGCACACGACGAGGCGCGGGAGACGGTACGGTGCTTTATCCAGGCTGCCGACGCCAACGAAATCATCTTTGTTCGCAGCGCAACCGAGGCCATCAATCTCGTCGCCGAGACATACGGCCGCGCCAACGTGGGCGAAGGCGACGAGGTGCTCATCACCGCCATGGAGCATCACTCCAACATTGTCCCGTGGCAAATGCTCTGTGAAGAAAAAGGCGCGCACCTCCGCGTGGCGCCCATCAACAACGCCGGCGAGCTCGAGCTCGACGCATTCGAAAAGCTGCTGTCGCCGCGCACACGCATCGTGGCCGTGACCCATGTGTCGAATGCCCTGGGCACGGTGAACCCGCTGCGCAAAATCGTTCAACTTGCTCATGCGCACGACGTGCCTGTGCTGGTGGATGGCGCGCAGGCTGTTCCGCATCTGCCTGTGGACGTGCAGGCTATCGGCTGCGATTTCTACGCATTCTCCGGGCACAAGGTCTACGGGCCAACGGGCATCGGCGTGCTCTACGGCAAAGAGGAAATCCTCGCGGAGATGTCCCCGTACCAGGGTGGCGGCGATATGATCAGCTCCGTCACCTTCGAAAAGACCACCTACAATGTGGTGCCCTACAAATTCGAGGCAGGCACTCCCGACATTGCCGGCGCCATCGGCCTGGGCGCGGCGCTCGAATATATTTCCAAACTGGGTATGGACAAAATTGCGGCGCACGAGCACGACCTTCTCACATACGCAACTGACAAAGTCGGCGCTATCGCCGGCGTGCGGCTCATCGGAACCGCGCGCGAGCGAGCCGGCCTGCTTTCGTTCGTGATGGAGGGCGTGCATCCCCACGATCTGGGAACCATCCTCGACCACGAGGGCGTTGCCATCCGCACCGGCCACCACTGCGCCCAGCCGGTCATGGATCGTTTCGGAATCCCCGCCACCGCGCGCGCCTCCTTTGCCGTGTACAACACGCGCGAAGACGTAGACGCGCTGGTAGAAGGAATGCGCAAGGCGCAAGAGGTGTTTGCGTGACAACAGAACTGGGCGATCTTTATCAGGAAGTGATTCTCGAGCACAGCAAGGCGCCGCGGAATTTTCGCCGGCCCGTGTCAGCGAATCACGAAGCCGAGGGATATAACCCGCTGTGCGGCGACCGCTGCACGGTCTATATCGATATGGACGGCGACAAGATTAGCGAGATCGGCTTCCAGGGCTCCGGCTGCGCCATCTCGCGCGCTTCGGCCTCGATGATGACGCAGATGGTGAAGGGCAAGACCAAGGCGGAGGCCGTGAAGCTCTTCGAGCAGTTCCACAACCTGGTCACCGGCAAGGACGAGGCGGCCAAAGCCGATGATCTCGGCAAGATGGCCGTTTTCGGAGGCGTTTCCAAGTTTCCCGCGCGCGTCAAGTGCGCCACGCTGGCCTGGCACACGCTGCAATCCGCCCTCGAAGACGAAAAAAAACAGGAAGCCGTCTCAACCGAGTAGTGAAGTAGCGCCGATCTCCTGACCGGGGTCCGGCGACACAGTCGCTCGTTTGTAGCGCCGGTCTCCAGACCGGCTGTAGTGCGGGCCTCCCGGCCCGCGCAAGGGATTATAATGGCGCCAACCAAAATCGACCAGCAACCCGCCCCCGCCCCCGAACCCTTCCGCGAGGAAATGATCTGGAAACAGTTGAAGACCGTCCGCGATCCCGAGATCCCGGTCAACATCGTCGATCTGGGCCTTATTTACGCGGCCGCGGCGCTGCCCGCCGAAAACGGCGGCAAGCGCATCGAGGTGCGCATGACCCTCACCGCTCCCGGCTGCAGCATGTCCGACGTGATCAAGGCCGAGGTCGAGCGCAAGCTCGCCGCACTCCCCGAGGTGCGCGAAGTCAAAGTCGAAATCGTCTTCGATCCGCCTTGGGACAAGAGCCGCATGTCCGAAGCCGCCAAATTGCACCTTGGCTTCGATTCCGATTTCGGCGCACCCACGCCGCCTCCCGGCTCCTTCAAAATCCTCCGCTGATCCGCCGTGTCAATCAGTTCTCCAAAGAAACTCAAGCCGCATAAGTGTCCCGAATAGTACGTTTGTCACAGCCGCTGATCCATGGCCATAAACTTATGACTCTACGATAGATACCTCACCAGGCTGCGGGTGCAAACGGTGAGTCACTTGTCAACCCCCTCTCAACCTAGGTAGAACCTCCCCGTTGCGGGAAAATTCTGCTCAGAGCGCTAGATTTCAGGGAACGAGCTGACTCGTGGCGCAAGTAGATCGATTCACAACCGGGGAATTCAAGCTGCGCTCACCGTCGATGAACGAAGAAACAAGGGCGTGATGGAACCATGGGTCCGGTTCCAGGTCGCCCCACACGCCTTTTATCAAGAAGAAATCGCCGTGGCCCTGAAGCACGAGTTAGAAAACCTATGCCGCACTCATTCAATTTTTCACGCCGGCGCTTTATCAAGTCGATGGCCGCAGTCGCAGCAGCCACACAGGCGAAATTGGCGCTGCCGGCATCCCTCGTGCGTCCGGTGCTCGCCAATGCCGAAGCGTGCTCGGCCTCCCAGTGTCTCGACTCCGGGTGGGAGTATTATCGGGGCGCGCTCGACGGACCCTGGGAGGTCTGGCGCGGCGACGAGATCGCGGTCTGGGAAAAAGTCTCGCTGCCCCACTGTTTTAACTACTATGACGCCTGCGATCCCGATTCTCCGTACTATCGCGGTCACGGCTGGTATCGCACGCATCTGTCCATCTCCAACCCCATCAAGGACGGCCGCACGCTGCTTTACTTCGAAGGCGCCGGGCAAACTTCGCATGTGTACGTCGGCGGCGCCATGACTGGCTCGCACGTGGGCGGATACGATGAATTCGTGTTCGACATTACCGACGCGGTTGCCGCCGAGCCTGCCAATAAAACCGGCGTTCCCGTCGCCGTCCTCTGCGATAACTCCGAAAATCTCGAGCGGTCTCCCTCCGACTTGAGCGACTTCAGTCTCTATGGCGGCCTCTACCGTCACGTCCATCTCGCCTATGTTCCCGCCGTGTCGCTGGAGGCGGTTCACATCGCGCCATCGTTCCTCCCCGGCTCCGCGGCCACGGTCAAGGTGAAGGCCCGCCTCTATAACCCCGTGAAATTCTCCGGCAGCGCCGCGCTCACCGTTGAAATCGCCGATGCCGCCGGCAAGACCATCGCTCATCTCGAAAAATCCCTCGCCGCATGGGACGCCGAAACAGAAATCGCATCCACCACGATTGCATCGCCAGCACTCTGGTCGCCCGCGCATCCCAATCTCTACACCTGCAGCGTCACTCTCGCCACTCCCTACGGCAAAAGCGCCGTGAAGGAGCGCTTCGGCATCCGCCATACGGAGTTTGTGGACCACGGTCCCTTCAAGCTGAATGGCGAGCGGCTGCTCCTCCGCGGCACGCAGCGCCACATGGACCACGCGGGCTTCGCGGCCGCCGAGCCCGACGCGCTCATCCGCGCCGAGATGGAGCTGATCAAGGCCATGGGCGCCAACTTCATCCGCCTCGGCCACTATCAACAGGCGAAACTGGTGCTCGATCTCTGCGACGAGCTCGGCCTGCTGGTTTGGGAAGAAGCGCCGTGGTGCCGCTCCGGCGTAGGCGACGAAAAATGGCAGCACCAGACGCGCCTCATGCTCGCCAACATGATCGACCAGCACTTCAACCACCCCAGTGTGATTATGTGGGGCCTGGGCAACGAAGATGACTGGCCCAACGAGTATCCGGCTCTCGATCAGGCGGCCATTCGCGGCTTCATGCAAGAGATGAATTCGCTCGCCCACGAGATGGACCCGTCGCGCTTCACCTCGCTGCGCCGTTGCGATTTTGCGCGCAACATTCCCGATGTGTACTCGCCTTCGATCTGGGCCGGCTGGTACAGCGGCGTCTACACCGACTATCAAAGCGCCCTCGAAAAACAGCGCATGCTGGTCAAGCGCTTCGTGCACATCGAGTGGGGCGCCGACAGCCATGCACGCCGCCACTCGGAGACGCCAGAGCCGGCGGTGAAGGCTCCGTTTGGCGCAGATCTTTCTGAGAACACTCCCGACTCGCTCGAGAAGGGAGCCAAGGCTGCGGTGTCGCGCGACAGCGATTGGTCCGAAACCTACGCCTGCGACCTCTTCGATTGGTATTTGAAAGTACAGGAAACGCTGCCCTGGCTCGCTGGATCGGCGCAGTGGGCTTTCAAGGATTTCACCACGCCCCTGCGCGTGGAAAATCCCGTGCCGCGCGTAAACCAGAAGGGTGTCATCGAGCGCGACATGACGAAGAAGGAAGGCTACTTCGTCTTCCAGTCCTATTGGGCCGAGGAGCCCATGGCGCACATCTACGGCCACACCTGGCCGGTGCGCTGGGGTGCGGAGGGCCAGGCGCGCATCGTAAAGGTCTATTCCAACTGCCCCACGGCCGAACTCTTCTTGAACGGCGCATCCGCCGGCACGCGTCAGCGCAACAACCAGGATTTTCCCGCCGCCGGCCTGCGTTGGATGGTGAAATTCGCTCCCGGTAAAAATCATCTCCGCGTCGTCGCCAGCAACAATGGCGTCACGGTCAGCGATGAAATCGAGCTCGAGTACCAGACCGCGAAGTGGGGCAAGCCGGCGCGTTTTGCCCTGGCGCAGATCGCCCGCGATAAGGACGTCGTCACCATTGAAGCTACGGCATTCGATGCCAAAGGCGTGCTCTGTCTCGATGCCAAAAATGTCGTACGCTTTTCCCTCGCCGGGAGTGGATCACTGATTGACAACCAGGGCACCTCCACCGGCTCGCGCGTCGTCGAGCTCTACAACGGCCGCGCGCGCATTTCGGTCCGCTGCAATGACGGTGCGTGTACTGCCGGCGTCACCAGCGAAGGCCTCGCGCTCGCGTTTGTAACCGTTTCTGCATGAAACAAGTTGCGGATTAGCTGTAGCACCGGCCTCCCGGCCGGCGGTAGTGCGGGCGTCCACGCCCGCACAAACAAAGCGTGACCGCGAGATCGCGAAGTCGGAATACTACTCATCTTCCTCGCCGGGTTGCGTTTCGGCCAGCCGTTCCAACTGGTTGCGCCAGTCGAGCGACTCGACAAAAGCCCTCGACTCGCGCCAGCCGGGCTCCACAATCACGTACAGTTCCAGGTACACCCGCGTCCCCAGCAGCGACTCGATCTTGCGGCGCGCGCTGGTTCCG
>Ga0182014_10007992_pt1 | contig 10936 bp, 8 predicted proteins | sample 612S2DmetaG_FD_120489 | JGI IMG/M metagenome (GOLD analysis project Ga0182014, IMG submission 120489) | Permafrost microbial communities from Stordalen Mire, Sweden - 612S2D metaG | ecosystem: Environmental > Terrestrial > Soil > Wetlands > Permafrost | place: Sweden: Stordalen | collected... | reverse complement strand
CCGACTGGACGCGGCCCCAAGCCCAGCAGGTGCTCGGGCGCATGGACCAAGTGCTGGAACAGTTGCCCAAAGCCCGGGAACAGGCCCGCCAGCGCATTCTGGAGGGCCAACTGGTAGCCAATGCAAGTGTCATGCAAGTGTCAGTTCTCACTATTGACACTAATCCGCCGCCAGGGTTCAGGGATTCCATGAGCAATACACCCGGAGCAGAGGGGTAAACAACCACCGTGCAAGTGTCGGTTCTCACTATTGACACTAATCCGCCGCCGGCCTTCGCGCGTTCCTCAAGAAATGCCGCGAGTTCCCGGCGATTGTTGCCAGCCCGGCAGCCGCTTCGCCACGAAGCCGAGGAGGTTGGGATGGCGACTCCGCCTGAGGTCGGCCAAGGCACGGTTTGAAGCAGAGCAACTTGGATGGGGTTCAGACCACGCGAATCACCAGCGCGGTGGTATTGTCGCGCCCGTCGCGGTCCAGTGATTCCTCGACCAGCCGGCCGGCGAGGTTGGCGCCCGGCGCGTTGGATTCAGGCGAGCGCAGGACCTCTTCGATGTGGCCGTCGTACAGGCCCTCGACCAAACCATCCGTGCAGAGCAGGAAGACGTCCCCCGTCTCATAGGCCACAGCGCCGACCTGCGGAGTCACGAACTGATTGTTTCCGCCGAGGGCCTTTTGGAGCACTTTGCGCCGCGGATGGCCCCGGGCCTGCCGCTCGTTGAGCTTCCCGTTACGCGAGAGCCAGCCGACGTGGGTATCATCGTGGCTGAGCTGTTTGAGCGGTCCCTTGAGCGCAGGTAGATAATAAACGCGGCTATCGCCAATGTGACCAAAATACATCCGGCCGGGCGTGAACCAGCACAGGGTCAGCGTGGCCTCCATGCCAGAGCACTCGGCGTAACTCTTGCCCAGGTGCGACAACGCGCCGTGGATTTGGGCGAAAAGTTCCTCCAGCACGTCGGCGAACCCCGCATCCAATCCAGTCGCCGTCTGGCGGTAAGCGCGCGGAAGCAGGGACGTGATCTTCTGCACGGCGATGCGGCTCGCATGCTCGCCCGCCATCGCCCCGCCCATCCCGTCGCTCACCGCGAAGGCAAAGTCCAGGTGGCCGGTCGCGCCTTCACCACTTGTGCCCAGATGATGAACCTCGCAAGCGTCGAACTGGAGGCCCACGAAGGCGTCCTCATTATTGGGCCGCACGTTGCCACGGTCGGTTCGCGCGGACCATTGCAGGACTTTGCAGGCGGCAGCCTGGCGAAGAGGGTCCATGGCGGCAGACGGTTAAGCGGGACCGGGCAGGATGATCGCCAACTCGAAATCCACCACGCAGAAACGGCCGTCGGACTGCCGGTAGGTCACATTGCGAATATCGGGGTCATCGTGCCTCACCCCGTAGGTTTCCAGCTCGGCGAACAACTCCCGCGCCCGCTCAGCGTCCAGGTGCTCGACCCGGGTCCCGCAGTTGGTGGTGATAATGCGCAGTTTCGCGCAGTCGGCTTCGATCAGGCGCGGCACGAAGCCGCAGCCCCGGCTCTCGAGATGGCGCAGCACCCGCACTTCACTGTCGAAGCGCGCCTGCGCGTCCGGACCGTGGTAAGTCTTAAACACCCGGCCATCGAAACTGGCCTGGACAGTTGCCCGGAGCGTATCCTTTACCTGCAGCATGCAATGGAAGCCTGCCCCGCTGTGGCATCCAGGTCAAATGCTCAGAAGCAGCGCAATTCGCCCAGTACGGGCAAATAAAAACAGTTGGTGTTCTCGAGCTCGCTGTCGGTCATGGGACAAGCGCAGCAGGATTTCCCACGGCGATAGGCGGTTCCGACAGGTTTCTGCCAGCACCAGCCGCGGGCTCTCGTGAGTTGGCATTCTGCCTGCTAAAGCAGCCGCGTTAACCCAAAGCAGAAAACAAACTGAAAGAGCGGCATAGCAAGAACAAACCAAACCATGGCGAAATATAAACTCGAATATATCTGGCTCGACGGCTACGAACCCGTCGCGAATCTCCGCGGCAAGACGCAGGTCAAGGAGTTCGACAGTTTCCCGAAACTGGAAGAACTGCCCATGTGGGGCTTTGACGGCAGTTCGACGCGGCAGGCCGAGGGGCACAGCTCGGACTGCATGCTTAAACCCGTTGCTGTCTTCCCCGACTCGACAAAGAAGAATGCGGCGCTCGTCGTGTGCGAGGTCATGATGCCCGACGGCAAAACACCGCATCGCACCAACGCGCGCGCTACCATCCTGGACGACCCGGACGCGTGGTTCGGTTTCGAGCAGGAATACTTTCTCTACAAAGACGGCGTTCCGCTGGGTTTTCCGCCGGGCGGCGGATATCCTCCTCCGCAGGGTAAATACTATACTGGCGTGGGCTATGAGGCCGTTGGCGAAGTTGCCAGAGAAATCGTCGATAAGCACCTCGACCTCTGTCTCGATGCCGGCATTAACCACGAGGGCATCAATGCCGAGGTTGCCAAAGGCCAGTGGGAATTCCAAATCTTCGGCAAAGGCTCCAAGAAGGCCGCCGACCAGATGTGGATCGCCCGCTATCTGTTGATGCGCCTCTGCGAAGAATACGGTGTGGACGTGAATTTTCACTGCAAACCGCTGGGTGCCGACGTGGATTGGAACGGCTCCGGAATGCATTCGAATTTCTCTACCAAGTACATGCGCGAGGTTGGCGGCAAGCAATACTTCGAGGCGCTCATGGCCGCCTTCGACAAGTACAAGAACGAACACATCGCCGTGTACGGCCCGGATAATCACCTTCGCCTGACCGGTCTCCATGAAACGCAGTCGATCGACAAATTCAATTACGGCGTGGCCAATCGCGGCGCTTCCGTCCGGGTGCCGCACAGTTTCGTGAAAGGCGGCTACCGCGGCTACCTGGAAGACCGCCGGCCCAATTCGCAGGGCGACCCTTACAAAATAGCGAGCCGCATCCTGCAGACCATCGCCACCGTGCCGACGAAATAGCCACCAAACCGGTTAAGACTTGGATTCACTGGCCCCGGCCTCTAATTGGAACTCTTCGAAGTTCCATGCAAGTGTCGTGCGGGGTGCTAACTATTGACACTAATCCGCCGCCGGCCTTCACGCCCTGCGCGAGTAATATAGCCGCGCCATCGAACCCGCCCGTGCCCTTGCCGCTGAAACCCTGAACCTGGAGCGCACGCTCAGCGACATCATCAGCCAGGCCCACGGCCTGACCCCGGCGGAGATTGCGCTCATGTGGAAAACCGCTCCTCCCCGCATGCCCGCGACCTGATTTCCCCAAAAGGGGACCATGAGAGTGTCAAGTTTGCGCGCAAGGCCGCTCACCCCGGTGAGCTTATTGCCCTGGGCCCGTTGATCGGAGGCGGTCAGGGAGACGTGCCACAGGTCTTGAAGGGAATCGTCCAGAGCGCTTGTCTTTGGGCGTGCTTTAGCGTAGGCTTTCAGCATGAGCAAAGCTGAAATCCTGGATGTCTTGCCCAAACTCGGGCTGGACGAACGGCAGGAAATACTCGACCGGCTCTGTGATCTTCAGGAAGCCGACCTGCGGGCCGTTCATCAGGAATGGGTGGATGAGGCTCTGAACAGCGGCCCGGCACGCCCTGCGGCGGCGGCAGATTGGGAAGGGGCTTTGACGAGGGGATTGGCGCGAGCCTCCAAGCGCTCGTGAACGTTATATATCGGCCTCAATTTCCCGCGTAACCCACAGGTAGTGGAGAGAATCCTACGCCACCTGGGCGTCTGGCCCGATCCACCGCCCAGACCGCCCCCGCACGGCCTGGCGGAGTTCTCGCCTGTCGCCGGGCAAGGGGATTTCGGGGGCCGTACCGGCAATTGGAAATGAGCCAGGCGGAGGCACACTACCTGTAGTGTGAGCCGTCCTTGCGCGAGCACAAGATATGGTGTTATTCTTGGCGTTTCTGGCTTAAATGGCTCCAGATTGCAACGGTTGGGCTCGCGGACGGGGTTCGGGGAGGGGAGGGGATGCGAATGGTGCCGAGAAGAGGTCAGAAGCACTTATTCTACTGAAAACAGCGGCTGGAATAATAGCAGGCAGCAGACCCAGCGCACGTTGCTCGATGGCTGCGGGGGGATTACGACAACTCCAGCTTCACCTTGCTGCTGTCACGGGCTTCTGCCATAGATGCGTCATGCGAACACGCTGGATTCCAATCGTCCTTTGTTCCGTCCTTCTCTGCTCCGCCTTCTCCGCCCGGGCGGATCGGACGATCCTCTCACTCGATGGCACTTGGGAAGTCGGGGAGAGTATGTCTGCCAACGAGATGCCGGCGCAGTTTGCCCACAAAGCCCCCGTGCCCGGTCTCGCCAATCTCGCCGAACCCGCCTTCAAGGACGTGGACAAGTTCTGTTCTCGGGAGAACATTGCCAATCGCATCCGTGGCGGCGTCTATCCGGAGTCCTGGTTTACCAACTACTGGCAGGGCAAAGTGGACCAGGACCGCAACTATTTCTGGTATCGCAAAGAGTTCAAAGCTCCGGCGCGGCAGTCGGTGGCCCGGCTTAAGATCAACAAGGCTCAGTTCGGCACTGCGGTTTGGCTGAACGGCCGGAAGCTGGGGGAATACGCCGGCTGCTTCTCGGCAAGTTGGTTCGACCTCGCTGACGCCATCAACTGGGGCGGCAAGAATACGCTGGTGGTCCGCATCGGTGCCCATCCCGCCGTCCTCCCCGATAACTATCCGGTGGGCAGCGACTTCGAGAAGATCAAATGGACGCCAGGCATTTACGACTCCGTTTCGGTGTTCTTCTGCGCCAACCCGGTCATTGAAACCATCCAGGTCGCGCCCCGCGTGGCCCGGTCGGAGATCGAGATCCAAACCCGGCTCAAGAACCATGGGGCCGCCCCAGCGACATTCACCTTGAGCCAAAGTGTGAGACCCTGGAAGAAGGGCCAGAAGCCGGACGCGGGCAAGCCGGGCGCACTTCCAGTCTCGGCCCAGGCCGTCACCCTCAATCCCGGTGAAGAAAAGGTGGTTACCCAGACGCTGGCAATTCCCAACGCCCGGCTTTGGTCTCCCGAAGATCCATTCCTCTACGTGCTCGACACCGGCACCGGCGGGGACTCCGTTTCGACGCGTTTCGGCATGAGGGAATTCCGCTTCGACTCGGCCACGAAGCGCGCCTATCTCAACGGCAAGGTCTATTACCTGCGCGGCTCCAACATCACGCTGCACCGGTTTTTCGAGGACCCGCTCTGCCGGGCCCTGCCGTGGGACGAAGCGTGGGTGCGGAAGCTGCTCGTGCAGATCCCGAAGAGCATGCACTGGAACTATTTCCGGTTCTGCATCGGGCCGGTTCCGGACCGCTGGTTCGACATTTGCGACGAGGCTGGCCTGCTCATCCAGAACGAGTTCTTTGTCTGGACCGGCGGTCCAGGCTGGTACAACGGCTACTCCCGATCCTACGATTCGGACGAGATGATCCGGCAGTACAAGGACTGGATGCGCGACAACTGGAACCACCCGAGCGTGGCGGTCTGGGACGCCAACAACGAAACCAAGGACGACAGTTTCGGCTCCAAGATCATCCCGGCCGTGCGGGCGCTCGACCTCTCCAACCGGCCCTGGGAAAACAGCTATAACGCTCCGGCCGGCCCGGATGACCTGGTCGAAGACCATCCCTACCTGATGATCAGCGGCTATTTCGGCAAACAAACCTTCAAGATGAGCGACCTGGAGAAGATGGACGGCAAACCACGCCCCGGCAGCCTGCCGTCGGACAAGCACACGCCGATCATCAATGAATACGGTTGGCTCTGGCTAAACCGCGACGGTAGCCCGACCGTGCTGACCAAGAACGTCTATGCCCAGCTCATGGGCACGAACGTGACCGCCGAGCAACGGCTGGCCATGTATGCTTATCTGCTGGCGGGCAAGACCGAATTCTGGCGCGCCCATCGCCATTACGCCGGCATCGTTCATTTCGTCTATCTCACGTGCAGCTATCCCGGCGTCTATACCGCCGACCATTTCCAGGATGTCACCCGCCTAAAGCTCGACCCGCATTTCGCAGATTATATGGGCGAGGCATTCAAGCCGCTGGGTGTCTATATCAACTTCTTCCAGCCTACGCTCCCGACCGGCGGTTCCCGGGAATTTACCGTCATGATGGTGAACGACACTTACCAGGCCGCCAACGGCCAGTTGGTCCTCACCCTAGAAACCCGGGATGGCATCGTCTTGAGCAAAGCCAAGCTGCCCTATGCGGTTCCGGAACTGGGCGACCGGACGTTCCAGGTCCCGCTTCTCATCCCTAACCAGCTTGGGGACTGCATTCTTAAGGCCGCCGCCATCCCGGATGGAAAAGCCCCGGACGGCCCGACCCTCTCAAGACGCTGGGTGGAGGTTGGACGTTAGTCCCCGCCCCGCCTGCATCGGGAGGCCAGCACGCCGATTAGCACGCCCACGCCGAACGCAACTCCGATGGCTTGATAGGGATGCTCGCGGACGCACTTGTCGGTGGCCTTGGCGGCGGCCACGGTTTTTTCCTCCAGGCGTTCGCAAGCCGCTTTGGCTTTTTCGCCAGCGGCTTCCAGTCTTGCCCGAAGTTCGCTCTTCTCGTTGTCTCCACGTTCTGTTGCTTCCATAAGTGTTTCCTTTCCTGGTGCAAGCTCGCACCAAGGTCGCGTCTCCGCAACCGCAGTTATCGGCTGAATTCGCCAGACAAACGGTTTGCCATCGCTACTCGCACTGGGCACCGGAAACCCAGCATCCCTGATCCCGCCGCTCATCGCATCGTCCCCGGTTGAAACACCCTCAAATACACTTCCCGAATCGCCCGGCGCCAATCAGCGAGCGCGTCACGGAAAGCTTCCGCCGTGGCGAAGCCGCAACGGACCGAAACGCGGTAATACGGCGCTGGATCATCGGGCAAGACCGTCTCTCCCTCGTAGCTCCACCGCCGCAAGATGCCTTCGACGCGCCGAAGCTGACGGTAGTTCTCGATGAGCTTGTCCGGGTCGGGCAGCGCCCCAGCAGCGCGTGCGCGTTCGAGCGCGCGCAGGGTGTTGGCTTCCTGCCAACCATTGTCCAAGCAGAGCGTTTGCGCGATGAACTCCGCGTCCATAAGGCCGCCCTTGCCGGTTTTGATGGCAAGGTCGTCCTTTCCCGGCGGGGTGCGCTCCTTTTCAAGGCGCATCCGCATCTGGTGAATTGTTTGCTTCCAATGCGGCGAATATGCTGTCAGCGGGAACGCCGGACCGCGGAAATCGGTCAGCATAGCGACCAGGGCCTGGAATTGGGTGCCAAGTTTCGGGTCTCCCGCCGCCGGGCGCGTGCGCGTGAGCGATTGAATCTCCCAAAGCTGCGCACGCTGCCGGTAATACTCCTCGTAAGCGCTCAGCGTGTTGACAAGCAGGCCCTTCTCGCCGTCGGGCCGGAGCCGGGCGTCGGTGCGGAAGACCACGCCTTGTTCCGTCCGTGCCGAGACCAGGTCCAGCACCTCGAGCGCGAGGCGGCCCAGTGCAGGCAGTCTCTTCGCCTTGGAATCCGCGACGAAGACGACATCAAGGTCCGACCCATAGTCGATTTCCACGCCCCCCAGTTTGCCGAGGCCGATGATGACCAGCGGCGGGGTCTTGAGCTTGTGTTTGCGCAGCACGACTTCGAGGGCGTATTGCAGGCAGGCATCGGCAAGGCCGGAAAGTTCCGTGAGATACTGCTCAAAGTCCGCGAGGCCCAGGATGTCGCGCAGGCCGATGCGCATGAGCTCGGCCTGGTGATAACGGCGCAGCCACAACCGCTGGTCTTCGTCAGCCAGGCCATGGCGCAGATCCCGCAAAGTTTCCTCGGCTGACTTCCTCTGGCGGAGGCGACCGCTTATAACCAGCTCATCAACCAGATCCGGCGTGCGAATAGCCAGTTCCGCTAGGAATTCCGAGCGGTCAAACAGAAGCACGAGCAACTCGAAGATCGTGGGGTTGCGGTTCCACAGTTCGTAGAGCATCGCCCGCGCGCCATAGGCGCTGATGAAGCTGTCGAGCCGGGTCACGACGCGGTCAGGGTCGGAGAGCCGCACGTTGACCATCTGTGGCGGTTTGCGGGAATCGCCGGTTGAAGCAACGGGCGGCGGTTTGGGACAGAGCGCGAAGAGCTTCGGCAACAGTTGATGCGCCAGTTGGCTTGTCCGCGCTGAAACATGACCGTATCCCGGCCCTTCAACAAATTCCCGCAGCACGCGGTAGGCCTTATCCACGTCCTTGAAAGCATGTTCGGCCAGCAACCTCTTCCACTCCATCTCAGCGCCTTCGAACTGGCGCGGGAATGGTGCTGGAGTTTTGACTTCGCGCGCATCGGCCTTCAGCAGCCGGTCAAAGATGTGACGGACGTTGAGGGTGTGAGCCTGGTGCGCGGTCTCGAACTCGGCCAGCGTCGCGAAGCCCATCAGACGGGCCAGGCGTTCCCGGTCGGACCGGTTGGCCGGGATGGTGTGCGTCTGCAGGTTGTCCTCCATTTGCAGGCGGTGCTCCACGTCGCGCAGGAAGCAATAGGCCTCGGCGAGCAGCTTCGACTCGTCCGCCGAGAGCAGTTCGTATTGGACCAGTTTGGCCAGCGCGGGAAGGGTCTGCGCGCCCTGTAGAAACGGTTGCCGGCCGGCGCGAAGCAGTTGGAGCGCCTGCGCCACGAATTCGATTTCCCGAATGCCTCCCCGCCCGAGCTTCACGTTGCGCTCCAGCTCGCCGGCCTTGACCACCTCATTCTCGATGCGGCCTTTCATGGCCACCACCTCACCCAGCACGCTCTCGTTGATGGACCGCGAATACCGGAACGGCTGGATCAGCTCCAGGAATTCCGCGGCCAGCGTCGCATCACCCGCCACGCCGCGCGCCTTGATCAACATCATCCGCTCCCAGGTCTGCCCCCACTGCGCGTAGTAATTCTCGAAACCGGCCAGCGAACGGCTGAGCGGACCCGCATCCCCTTCGGGCCGCAGCCGCAAATCGATCCTATAAAGCGCGCCTTCAGGTGTCATACGGCTGACTTCCGCGATGAAGGCCTCGGCCAGACGATTGAAGAATTGGTGGTTCGTCAGCATCGGCTGCGGCGCTTTGCTTTTCGCCGGAGGCTCCTTGAAGACGCTTCCCTCCTCGCTATATGCGAAGATCACGTCCACGTCCGAGCTGTAATTCAATTCCTGTCCGCCGAGCTTGCCCATGCCCAACACGCAGCCGGCGGTGGGCTGCCACGACCCTCCGGCATCCTGGTGCCAGGGCTGGCCATGACGCCCGGTGAGCTGCCGGTAGCAGACTTGCCAGACAGCATCCAGGCAGACGTCGGCCACGTCGGAAATCTCCTGAATGATCTCCGGCAGCTTGGCCAGCCGGGCGAGATCGCGCCCGGCGATGCGGAGCATCTCGCGCTGCTTGAACTCGCGCAGACGTGTCAGCGCCGCGCCGAAGTCGCCCGCGGCCAACAGCGGCTTGAGCCACCGGCTCACCTCACTGCGCAGGCCCTGTTTGCGCCGCGGAAACTTGAGTAATTCCGGCTCTAGCGCGCTGAGCCAATCAGGCCGCGCCACGAGCAGATTGCTGAGCGCCTGGGAACCGCTGAAGAGCGCGGCGAGAATGCGGGCTTGCTCGTGCGAAGCCGCCTGTAAACCCGTGCCGGCGCTCGTGGCCGCGAGCAGATCGAGGAAGTGTCTGGCCCGCTGCGGATCTGCGCAGGTCTTGATCGCACTGGTCCAAACCGGATTCTTCATGTCCAGAACACCCCGTCACCGGGTGCTAGTTTCCAAAACGACCTGTGGCGGCGGTTGTTGCCCCTTCTGCCTCAGCATTGTGAAGAGTCCGCGCCAGAAACCCAGTCCATAGAGAATATGGGTCAGCACAATCAGGGGAATAGCGGCGAGGCTTCGGAGCATCTGCCCATCGGCTGCGATAACCAGCCCCTGCGCCAGGACGGCCAGGGCATATATGCCCAGCGGCACCAGGCAGAGCTTCCCGATGGATGTCAGCATCAGGAGAGGTAACAACGCCAGCAAATACAGGCAAAAGAGCGGGGGGACAAAATTGAGGGCGGAGCCCAGAGTGGGGTGCAGGCGCAATTGCTCCGCCCTGCCCCGACCATAGGTCATCAGCATACTGGCGAAGGACTTGAGGCTGGATCGTGGGCGGCGGTACACCAATAGTTGCGGATCGTAAATGAGTTTTCCACCCTGTTTTTGCAGCTCGTCCATGAGCGCGTTCTCTTCGTTTGGATAGAGTGCTTCGTTGAACCCGCCCAAATCGAGCATGGCCTGGCGGCGTCCGAACTGGTTGCAAAGGATGAGTTCTTTCTCGCTCGTCTCACGTACCTGCCCCACGGCGGCATAGCGAGCGCGGCTGGGCCCGAACGCCAGCCAGCTCGCCAGCACCCGCGCGAAGACATGTTCAAGCGGAGGCGCCTCGCGAGGACAAATGCCTGGCCCCCCCACCATCTGCACCTTCGGGTCACCGAAATGAGCCACCGCGCGGCGCAGGTTGCCAGGTTCGGGGACTGAATCATCGTCGAGAAAGTAGATGAGATCACCTCTGGCCGCTTTCAGCCCGGCATTGCGCTGGACGGAGGGCTGATTCCCGCGCGCGACAATGATTTCCAGCTTGTCGGTTGGGTAATCCAAGGCGCGGCTGGCCGCAACGGCTTTGATTTCGGCCTGGCCCGGGCGGGCCGCAATCAGCACCGTAATGCTCGGCACGTTCTCGTTCACGCGCGCAGCCTAAAGTCCGGGGCGGGAACTTCAAAGTGCAAAAGTTCAAATTGGTTTTGACAAATCCGGGCGGCGTTTTACATTTGCGACCGCTCCGGATGGGGTCGTAGCTCAGTTGGTAGAGCGCCTGAATGGCATTCAGGAGGTCAGGGGTTCGAACCCCCTCGGCTCCACCATCCATTTTCTGCCGAAAAACCGCATTCAAACCAAAAAATACAAGGGAATGCGCAGCATGCAGCGATAAATCGGG
>Ga0182014_10007991_pt1 | contig 10936 bp, 5 predicted proteins | sample 612S2DmetaG_FD_120489 | JGI IMG/M metagenome (GOLD analysis project Ga0182014, IMG submission 120489) | Permafrost microbial communities from Stordalen Mire, Sweden - 612S2D metaG | ecosystem: Environmental > Terrestrial > Soil > Wetlands > Permafrost | place: Sweden: Stordalen | collected... | reverse complement strand
CGACGAGACGAACCAGTGGAGTTTCAACTTCCGCTCACCCGTCGTCGTCAAGGCGGGCGCCTGGAACCATCTGGCCGCGGTCGTCGAGGCGGGAAAGGGCGTCGTCCTCTATTGCAATGGCGAAGCGGTGGCCAAGCTCGACAATCCGAAGAAGCGTTGCGTCAACGCCGAGCCGCTGGTTCTCGGCCGCGAAGCCTGGAACGGAGACGGCGACGGTCGCCCTTGCTTCTATCATGGCCTGATGGACGGCGTAAAGATCTGGGCCCGGCCGCTCTCGGCAGGGGAGGTCCGGGCCGAATGCGAGCGTGGTCGCCCGGCAAAGTGACGGATCCAAACGCCCCGCCGTTTTCCGGGCGCTATTTTCCTACCGTGACGTTGCGTCGCGATACGGTTGGGCTCCACGGCTTTCCCTGGCACGAGGCTTTCACCGTCAGCGTGTAGCGGCCGGGCGCAGCCGGCGTCGCCAAGGTGGGATTGACGACTGTCTTTCCCAACGCCGGAACCGCGAACTCCATATCCCGCGACCGTTGGGCGGCGGCTGCCGCAGGATCGCCATTTGAGGACTGCCAGCTAAGTTCCAGCCTTCCCCGGACGGGTTCGTCGCGGTCGTTGATGATCGTTACGCGATAGCTACGCTCTCCGCCCGCTGGCAATGTCGGCTGCCAGAAGTTGACGTACAGGCCCAGCGGCTTGAAGGCCTCGCCCATGTAGTCGGCGAAGTGCGTTTCGAGTTGCAGTCGCCGCACGTCGACGAAGTTGTCGCAGGTGAAGCAGTGGGGCAGGTCGGCGTCGAGATAGGCCAGGTACAGCACTCCGGCATGTTCGCGCGAAGCCCGCCAAAACTCGGTCAACCCCGCCAACCAATAGGCGCAGGCCTCCCGCCGCTGATCGGCCGTCGCGCCGGGCCCCAACAGGTGTTCGTACACCTTCCGCGCCAGCGTGGTGGGGGTCCCATCGCGATGGAGCCACAGCCAGTCGTACTCGTTGATGATGGAAGCGTGTTCGCAGCGGCCCACTTCTCTGGACTCGTTCGCCCCGGACGCCTTCTCCAACTTGCTCATGTCGAAGTAAGGCGGCTTGCCGCCCCAGTGGTCGCCGAACTTGTAGGGATGCCACTCGTAAGGATCGTCCGGCCCTTGCGGCAAATTGTAGCCGTTCTCCCAAGGCCGATGGGAGAGATCCAGGCCGCGCACCGCCGGAATCAACTTGTCCTTGAGAAAGGCCCAATGGGTTTCGTTCGAGGCGTCCCAAAGGGCCACGCTTGGATGGTTCCAATTGTCGCGCATGAAGTCGCGGACCTGCTGGATGACGTCGTTTTCCCGCCAAAGTTTATGACGGAACGAGCCGTCGGGGCGACATTCCCGATCGCTCCAGATGGGGAACTCGTATTGCAGCAGGATCCCCGCTTCATCGGCGATGTCCAGCCACTCTTGCGGCGCCGGCCCAATGCACATGCGGAAGGCGTTCCAGTGCATCTGCTTGGGGATGTCCACGAGGAATCGCCGCACCCAAGCCGTATCCCAGGGCAGCCCGCCGCACTGCGGATCGCCGAAGAAGCGATGCAACGTGATGCTCGCCCCGCGCAGGTAGATGACTTTTCCGTTGAGCATTGCCCGGCGGTTCGCCGAGCTAAAGCGGAATTCGCGCATGCCGAAGCGGGTGGAGCAACTGTCACCGCCGGTGCTCGTGTCGAGCACGTACAGGAAAGGATTTTCTGGGCTCCAGAGCACCGCCCCGGGTACCGGCACGCTCTGCGTGAGCGTCTTCTCTTCGCCGGCCGCCAAGGCAACCTCTTCGCGCACCGTCTGACCAACCGCTTGACCTTTCTTCCACGTCTTCAGACGCTGCGAAATCACGGCGACCCGGGCCGGCCCGGGGTTCCGCAGCCGGGTCTGCACCAGAATCGTCGAGCTTCGAATCTGCGGGGCCACTTGGATGGTTTCGATGGCCGGCATGTCGGCCAGCAGCAGCGACACGCGGTCGTAGATGCCCGGCGTCCAGCCCCTCTTTTCGCCGTCGGTCCCGTACAAGGCCCAATCCGGCAGGGCGCCGGGGTGCGCGCCGATGCGGATCAACAGGCGATTCTCGCCGCTCCAGTTCATAGCAGCGGTGGCGTCGAACCGGCCGGCGGTAAAACATCCCAGGTGTTCGCCGATGGGCTTACCGTTGAGCCAGACGGCCGTGCCGAACTGCGCCTTGCTGACGATCAGCACGGCGGAGTCCCGCTTGGCCGGGGCGGTGAAGGTCCGCTCGTACCAGAAGTGGTTTCGCTTCTGAGGCGTCCGCCCCAGGGCATCACACTTCTCCGATTTCGGCAATACCGCGTTGTTCTTCATCGTGAAGATGAACTCGTGCGTTTCGTAGCGATCCACGTCGGCAAACGCCGGTTTGGCTTGGTTCGTCAACCCCGGCACCGCCACCGTGTGATCGAAGCGTGTGGGAATCTCCCCGGGCTGAACGCCCTCGGCCACCGACCAGGTTCCGTCCAACGACAAGGTCGTGCGCTGGGCGACGGCTGCAAGCGGCCAGCCAAGTGCCACAACGCTCGCGACCAGGACCGGCATCGTGATTCGTGGAAAGGTCATCATGGGACTCCAATTGTTCGCGGGAATGCAGGTCGGTAATCGTCATCCGCCGGCCCGCCCACGTGTGGCGTGCCGAACGGGTTCAGGATGACAGGCTCCGAATTGCGTTCAGGCTAATGGGGCGCTACCGACGTGTCAAGCATCGGTCGCAACCCTTTGTTATCACCCTTTGACGGCCGACACAACGGGTCGGTGCGAGGAAAACGACGCCGCCGTCGCGGCAAGCAGGGCACAGTAGTTTCTTGTGGACAAGATAGGGAGGTTCGGCTCGTTTAGCCGCCGCCGGTACGGCGGCGTTCGTCGGGTCGACGTTCCAAAAGGCCGCGAAACGGCTCAACCGCCACAATCCGTTACTGCACCCCGGCAAGCCGGTGGTTGTTGCCGGAGGCGGGGAGATTCGCTACAATCGGAGGTTCTTGCGTACGCCTGCCAAACCGGTAAATACACCTGCCAAACCGGAGGATTCACCGTGCAACGTCGCGAAATGTTGTTCAAAACCGGAGCCGCCGCGTTAAGTCTTTCCGCCTTTCCCTTGGGCTGGGTTGCCGCCGCGGACCAACCGAAAGCAAAAATCCTCTACTTCAACCGGAGCTCCGGTTGGACGCATCCGGTGGCGGACCGCCAGGGCAAACCCTTGGCCCATTCGGAAAAGGTGCTCCGCGAACTGGGCGAGAAGCATGGCTTCGAAGTCGACTGCCGTCAGGACGCGGCCGTGCTCGACGGCGACTTGGACAAGTACGACTTGTTGGCCTTCTACACCAACGGCATGCCGTTCAGCGTCAAGCAAATGCAGAAGGTGCTCGACGTCGTGTCGGCCGGCAAGCCCTGCGTGGGCTTCCATGCCGCGAGCGATACGGGCGCCGGCCCGGTCATCGAGCCGTTCCTTGCCATGCTCGGCGGGGCCTTCGTTGGTCATGGCGCCCAGCAGAAAGGCAGATCGCGCGTCGTCTCGCCCAAGTTTCCCGGTATGGAAGGCCTCGGCGACGGCTTCGAGCTGTTCGAGGAGTGGTACGTTCTGAAAAACTTCGCCAAGGACATGCACGTGATCCTGATGCAGGAGACCAAGGGGATGCAGGGCGATCTCTACCGGCTTCCCCCGTATCCCGGCACCTGGGCCCGCCTGCACGGCAAAGGCCGCGTGTTCTACACCTCGCTGGGCCACCGGGAAGACGTGTGGACGAATCCCATCTTCCAACAGATCATTCTCGGTGGGCTTTCCTGGGCCGTGGGCCGAGCCCAGGCCGACATTACGCCCAATCTCGCTCACCTCATGTCGCATTGAAAGGAAACCACCCATGAAGAACATTCGTATTTCCCGCCGCAGCCTGCTGAAAGGCGCCGCCCTGGCCGCCCCGTATATCATCTCCTCGTCCGCCTTGGGCAACGCCGACACGCCGCCGCCCAGCGAGCGGGTCACGCTGGGCCACATCGGCGTCGGCAACCGGGGCGGCGATCTGTTTCGCCGCTTCCAGCAGTGCAAGGGTCTGCACAGCGTGGCCATTGCCGACGTCTACAAAGACCGCTGCGAGGCCCACGCGCGCCTCATCAAGGGCAAGGGCTACGCCGACTTCCGCGAGCTGTTGGCCCGCGATGATATCGACGCCGTGGTCGTCGCCACGCCGGACCACTGGCACGTGCCGATCGCCATTGCCGCGGCCCGGGCGAAAAAAGACGCCTACGTGGAAAAGCCCCTGGCCGTAAGCCTGGAGCAGGACCTTGCTTGCCTGAAGGTATTTACCGAGAACGGCCGCATTTTCCAGTACGGCACGCAGCAACGGGCTTCCCCGCATTGCCGCTTGGGGTGCGAGCTGGTTCGCAGCGGGGCAATCGGCAAAGTGCACACCATCGAGGTAATCGCGCCCAATGGCGGCGCCGGCGGATCGACGCAAGTGGTCCCCGTCCCGCCGAACCTGGACTACGAGATGTGGAACGGGCCGGCGGCGGTGAAACCTTACACGGCCGACCGCTGCCATCCGCCGGGAACGTATTACATCTACGATTATTCGATCGGATATCTGGGCGGCTGGGGCGCCCACCCGCTGGACATCATGATCTTGGGCAGCGACGCCGACATCGCCGGTCCGATGACGGTCGAAGGGACGGGCGTCATTCCCACCGAGGGCCTGTACGATACCGTCTATAACTGGGACATGAAGCTCCAACTGGGCGACGGCGTGCAGATGACCTTCAAGCCCGGCGGCGATTCGACCAAGTTCATCGGCGCCGACGGCTGGATTCAGCTCTGTCGTGGTCGTTTCGACGCCGAGCCGAAGTCGTTGCTGACGGGAAAGATCAATCTGAAGGACATTGTCGGAGACGCTACGCCCGGTCACTGCCAGAATTTCATCGATTCGGTGAAGTCGCGCAAGCCGGCGCGGAGCACGTTGGACCATGCCGTGCGGAGCGACACCATCAGCCAGTTGTGCAACATCGCCGTCCGCACCAAGCGAAAGATCACGTGGGACCCCAAGACCACGACCATCGTCGGCGACGACGAAGCCACGAAGATGATGCATCGCGACCTGCGGGCGCCGTGGACGCTGTAAGAAATCGGGGGGGCATGGCGGCGAGTTCCAGCCTGCGATCGAGACGGAGCATCGCCCAACGTATCCTAAGCCCTGCCCACGTCGTGACTCAACACTCATACAGGAGGTTTTCATGAAAACGCAATTGTCTATCGCGGTGATTCTAGGCTGCTTGATGGCCGGTTTGGCCGTGTCGATCGCACCGGTTTCGGCGGCCGATACGGCCCCGGCCGACAAGGTCTACGAGTTGCGGATCTACGTGACAAATCCCGGAAAGCTGGAGGCCCTGCACGCGCGATTCCGCGACCACACCTGCAAGCTGTTTCAAAAGCATGGGATCGAGCTGGTCGGTTTCTGGACGCCGACCCAAGGGCCGGAAGCGAAGGAGAGGCTCTACTACCTCGTCGCCTTTCCCAGCGTCGCGGCGCAACGGCAAATATGGCAGGCCTTCGAGAGCGATCCCGAATGGAAAAAGGTCAAAGCCGATTCGGAAAAAGACGGCGTGCTGGTCAAAAAAGTCATCAGCAAGAACATGCAGGCGACGGATTATTCGCCGATCCACTGAGCCGACCCTCCCGTCACCCCGGCAGTCTGAGAACGTGTTCGGAGGGGAGTCTTTCATGAAAACCTTCGTCTCACGGCGGCGGCTCACGGCTTGGCTAGCCAGCGTGGCCAGCCTGTGCTTGGTTCCTTCGTCGCCCGCGGCCGAGGTCGTCGGCGAGCGACCTTATGAAATGGTTTGGGCCCAGCGCAACGACGATGCGCGCCCGCCGCTAGTGGACTTCGAGAGTCTGAACGGCTGGTCCGCGACCGCTGTCGAGGCCGTCGCCTCCTTTACGATCACGCGCGAGCAGCAGCTTTGGGGCGAGCACGTCGGCCGGCTCACGTATCGCGCGGGGGGAAAGTCGCCGCGGGTCACGGTGCAACCGCCGCAACCCCTGCCGGTGCCGACGCCGTTCGACAGCGTCAGCCTTTGGGTCTACGGCAACAACTGGGCCTGGGTTCCCGACCCCGCCACGCCGCCGGTGGAAATCAAGGTGCTGTTGCGCGGCCGCAACGGGCGGTCGGTGCCGATCGAACTTGGCAGCGTGCGTTGGCGAGAGTGGTGGCTCATGCAGCACAAGCTGAATGCCGACCAGCAAGCCCAGCTCAAGGACGGAGCCTTCCTCGTCGGCATCGAAATCACCAACGGGTACAACCAGGACGACCGGGTGATCTATTTCGACAACCTGGCCATCTACCATGAAGCGCTCAAGCCGCTCACCTTTCCCCCGCGCCGAAAACGCGGCGTCGATCCGTTCCCCGGCCAGAGCGCGGGCATCAATACCGGGCCCGGCCGGCTGCCTTTCCCCACCCGCGAAGAAACCATCCTGCCGGACAACCTGACGACGGATTTCAAGGTCACGCTGGCGAAGTCGGACAGTGCCTTCGTCTTCACGTATCGCGGGGGCGACGGCGAGTTGGAGTACCGTTACGAGCCCAAAACCGGCACGCTCGGCGATGTCTCGGCGCGCTGGTCGGGTCGCGGCGGCGCGTTTCAACCGATGGCCGGAGGCGGAGTGCTTTTCGCGGCGGGAAACAACCCAGTTCCGCCGGAGAAGCTGGAATTGCTCCAGTGCCAGCGCACCGGCGAGACGGTCGTTTCCCGCTGGCGTGCCACCGTCGGCAATCGTACGGCCGAGGTCGCCTACACGTTTCGGCTGTGGCAGAAATCGCTGGTGGTGGACGTGAAATGTCTCGGCGGCGCCGTGGGCGAGTTCCGCATTGGCCAGGCCATGGGCCTCACCCAGCCGCGACTGGTCACGCTGCCGTACATGGGGTTTGCGGGCACGCGGCCCGCGGTGGTGGTGGCGGGGCCGCCCAGCGAGCCGCTGTTTCTTTTTGCCTTGCTCGATTACTACCGATCGAACGGCTCGGAATTGTGGGCCCGCAACCTCGTACTCGATGGGGCGATCTACAACGGCGGCTCGCGCTATCTGCCGAAGACCAGCGGGGATCGCAACGATTGCTTCGAGCGGCTCTTCGTCACCGTTTCGCCGCGTTTCGAGGAAGTGTTGCCGACTATTCCCAATCCCAAGTCGCCTTGGATGGGCGTGGCGGGCGAGAGACTTTGGATCGCCCACGGCGCCGGCAACCGCACCAACGATTACAACTACTGGCGCGACGTGGCCCGCTTCGGCATGACGAAGATCGTCATCACCGATCACGAAACGGGCTGGCGTGACGGCGGGGAGAGCTTTACCTTCCGCACCCGCGCCGCGCCCCAGAAAGGCGGCGACCCGGGCCAGACTGAGTACGCCCGCAAGATTCGCGCGCTCGGCTTCCGCTACGGCATCTACAACAACTACACCGACTTTGCGCCGGTCAACGAGTTCTGGAACGAGGACATGGTCACGCGCGAATCCGACGGCCAGTTGCGGACGGCCTGGGCCCGCTGCTACAATCCCAAGCCCGCCCGCGCCGTGGAGTACGAGGCGCGGCTGGCGCCGATCATCCAGGACAAGTTCCATCTCGATACGGCCTATTGCGACGTCCACACCGCCGTCGCACCCTGGACCTACGTGGACTACGACGCGCGTGTGCCCGGTGCGGGCACGTTTGCGGCCACGTTCTACGCCTACGGCGAAATCATGCTCCACCAGAAAGCCACCTGGAACGGCCCCGTTTACAGCGAGGGGGGCCACCACTGGTTTTACTGCGGACTGACCGACGGCAACTACGGCCAGGACCAGGCCGCGAACCTGCCGGTGAACCCTTGGCTGGTGGATTTCGATCTCCGCAAAATGCACCCGCTTTGCTGCAATTTCGGCATGGGCAACTGGGACATGTTCTTCGGCCAGAACGCCTCGCGCGGCGCGACGGCGGAAGAGAAGGACGCCATGTTCGACCGCTTCCTGGCCGCCACGCTGGCCTTTGGTCACACGGGTTTTTTCCATTCCAATCCGGCCAAGCCCGACAACGGCGTGCGCAGCTACTTCGCCTTGCAACAAATCCACGCCAACTACGCGCAATCGATCGCCGAAGAGATCCGTTACGCAGACGAAAAGGGAAAGCTGCTCGACCCGAGCGCTGCCGTCGCGACGGGCGCCTATCGCCGCTCGCAAATCGCCACGCGCTATGCCAACGGAACGCGCGTGGTGGTGAACGGGCATCGCAGCGAGACTTGGAAAACCGCCGACGCCGAGCTGCCCCCCAATGGCTGGTTCGCCCAGAGCGCGGATGGCAAACTGATCGCATGGAGCGCCAACGTGGAGGGCCATCGCGCCGATTACGTCGATTCACCCGCCTACCTGTACGCCGATGGGCGAGGCCGCTTCACGCGCTTCGCCAAAGCGGCCGGCGACGGCCAGTTCGTCGCCCACAAACTCGCCGGCGAGGCGCTGGAAGTCATTCCCGTCGGCAAATGCGAAAACTTTGGCGTGAGTTTTGGAGGCCGCGCCGCTCGGGCCGTGGCCCTGGACAAGGAACGGCGGGAAATCGGCGTGGTGCCCACGCGGTTGAGCCGCGGATTGGTCTATGTGACGCCGACCAGCACGGCCTTCAGCTACCTGCTCACTCCGGTGGGCGCAGCGGCCGCCGCGCTGCGGTGCGAACGCGTGCGCCTGGTGCCCGGCGAGACGGTGACGGTCTTCGGCCGCGGGCCGCACCGTTTCACGGTGCCCGCCACGGCCAAGCCTGGGGAACACGTATGGCAGAGCTTCGAGGACGCCTGGATTGATTTTTCCGTGGCGCCGTTGGCCGACACGAACCTTGCGGTGCCGGACAAGTTTATCCTTCGGATGACACCACATCTGCCGAGAGCTTTAAGCGCGCAAATTACCCTCGACGACCAGACCCGCGCGGCCGTGCTCGTGCCTGAGCAGGAAGTAGTAGTGGAAATGCCGTTCGCTCCGCCCGTGCAAGAAACCTCGCGCCCGGTCCGGCTGCGTATCGCCGGCGGCGAGTTCCAGCAGGAAGAAACCTGGCAACTCACGGCTAAGCGATCGGTCGTGCCCGTGGCGCCGATGCCGGAGACGTACCAGACGGGCCAATGTCTCCGCAAGAAGTCGGAGACCGCACTGGACGGCGATTCCGGCGCACTGGCTCATCCGGAAAACGTGCCCTGCGGCGGAGTCTCCCAGCGCGGCCTCTTCATGCACCCACCCTACAAAGGCGGCGTTGGCTACACGTTCGCACGGTACGAGCCGATCACGCTGCCGCGGGCGCCGCACGCCGCTTTCCGCTGCGAGATCGGCAAGATGGACGGCAGCGATCGCGGCGATGGAGTTCTTTTCAGAGCTATGGTCGTCGACTCCGCCGGACGCGAAACGGTCATCGCCGAAAAGCAATGGGCGGAACACGCCTGGACTCCGCTGACGGCGGACCTCGGCCGCTGGGCGGGGCAATCGTTCCGCCTGAAGCTCATCAGCGACGTGGGCCCGGCCGATAATCCCAATGGCGACTGGTCGTGTTGGGCCAACATGCGCCTGGAAAGCCAGGAACCTGTGATGCAGGTGACGGTGCGAAAATAGCGAACAGCGCCCCCAAACTGTGGCACGTGATCCCAAACCGCCGACCCATCGGGGCGCAGTAGTTTTCTGTGGATAAGATAAGGAAATTCGGCCCGTTTAGCCGCCGCCGGCACGGCGGCGTTCGCCGGGCCGACGTTCCGTCGACCGCGAAACGGTCCAAACGCCAAACTCCGTTACTGTGTCGACCCATCGCCCGGCGTTGACACACACTAGCGCAAAAGTGTATACTGCTTGCGTATTTCAGGGGGCTGGAGTATCGGTGCTATGCTTTGTCGCACGTCCCGCATATTGGTTTTCTTGCTGGCCGCTTGGCCGCTGCTGATGCCTCCCTGCATGTGCATCTGCGGGCTCGTCCGGGGCGGAAGGGACTGCCGACAGGGCTCGAAATGCCAGTGCCTCGCGTCTCACGCGGATTCTTGCCCGTCCGAGAATGATCGCTGCGACGGCCATTGCGGTCGTGCCTGCGGCGTTTGCCCAGGCGGATCGACGGAGAGCCCCTGCCCGCTGGCGTGCCCGGCGAATCGAAGCGTCGATCACTCCTGGCTGACCGAAAGCCCACCTCGGGTCGTGTCGCCGGAAGCCGTCGCCGCGCCGGCGTTCGGCGGCGATCTGCCGGCGAGCATCCGGCTCGTTCGCCTCGCTTCTCCCGCCCCATCACTTGGCCGGCCGATCTATCTTGCCTTGTGTACGCTGCTGATTTGAGCGGCCCTCTAATCTCACACCCGCGCTGCGCTTTGGGTTAGACGACAGCCTTGCTAGGCATCGTGACCTGCGCATGTTTTGCCACGGCGTCTGCCTTTGATGTGCGGACTTGCCGCGATTTGCCGGCGGACGGTTCGGAAAACCGATTGCGCCGTTACCCAAAACACGTTGTTGGTGGATGCGGTACTCGCCCGCAAACACTTTCGGGGAGATCGTTATGAGCCAGTCGTCCCATGATTCCAAGATCAGTGCCGCGGTTGCCAATCCGCAGGCTCCCTCAAAGTCGGCGGGAAGGATACTCGTTGGCTGGCTCTCCCGCAAGCTGCCGCCGCTGGTGGTGTTCACGGCCCTGGGTGGCCTGCTGGTGTGGGGTTACCACACGGGCTGGACGATGCCCAAGTTCTCGTCGTTGGCCGGGCAAGCCGACGAGCAGGCCGGCTGGTGCGGCGAACACAACGTCCCGGAAGCACAATGCGTCGAATGCAATCCCGAGTTGCTGCCCAAGCCGAAAGCATTCGGCTGGTGCCAAGTGCACGGGACGCACGAATGCCCGCTATGCCATCCTGAGGTTGCCCAAACCAAGGATCGCCCGCAAGTCACGGCCGTACAACTG
>Ga0182014_10007987_pt1 | contig 10939 bp, 7 predicted proteins | sample 612S2DmetaG_FD_120489 | JGI IMG/M metagenome (GOLD analysis project Ga0182014, IMG submission 120489) | Permafrost microbial communities from Stordalen Mire, Sweden - 612S2D metaG | ecosystem: Environmental > Terrestrial > Soil > Wetlands > Permafrost | place: Sweden: Stordalen | collected... | reverse complement strand
CCAGCGAGTTGGGCAAGGGCAGCCGGTTCGCATTGGTCCTGCCAAAGATTAGATCAACGGAGTGAATCTGCCCGCGGAGGTCACAAATGCGCTCCACCGGATGCAGGCGTCCGTTATACTCTCAATAACCGATATAGAGTAAATGATATAGATGCCAAGCGAAAAAATCCTGATCGTTGATGACGAAAAATTAGTGCGTTGGTCTTTGCGCCAGAAGTGCGAAGAGTGGGGATATCACGTATCTGAGGCAGAGAATGGTTCGGATGGGCTGCGCCTCGCCCGAAATGAATCTCCCGATCTCGTGCTGCTGGACGTGCGCCTGCCGGACATGAACGGCTTGCAGGTGCTGCAGCGCCTCAAGCAGGCCGGTGACGCTCGCGCTGTCATCATGATCACCGCCGATCCCCAGTTGGAAGATGTCAAACAGGCTCTGAAGCAAGGCGCATACGATTTCATCGGAAAGCCGTTTGACTACGACGAACTGCGCGTCGCGGTGAAAAATGCGCTTGAGGCAACCCAGCTTCGCTCGGAAAACGAGACCCTGAAGAAGGAAGTTTTGCAGCGCCGCCGCGCCGCCTACCACGATGTTGTTGGCGAGTCGTTGCGGATGCAGAGCCTGATGTCGTTCGTCAACAAGGTTGCCTCCAGCGAAGCTACAACCATTCTCATCCAGGGCGAGAGCGGCACGGGCAAGGATCTGATCTCTCGCGCGATTCATTTTGAAAGCCGAAGGAAAGACAAGCCCCTGATCGTCATCAACTGTTCCGCGATTCCCGAAACCCTGATGGAGGCCGAGCTTTTCGGACACGAGAAGGGCGCATTCACCGACGCCAAGGCGATGAAGAAAGGCTTGTTCGAACAAGCCGACGGCGGAACCCTCTTCCTCGATGAAATTGGCGAACTCTCCGGCCTTCTGCAAGCAAAACTGCTGCGCGTCCTGGAAGAACAGGTGATTCGCAGAGTCGGCGGCGTGAAGGATCAAGAGGTGGATGTGCGCGTGATTGCCGCCAGCAACCGCGATTTGGAACGGGCGGTGCGTGAAGGACAGTTCCGTCAGGATCTTTACTACCGTCTGGCGATCATCTCTCTCTTCCTGCCGCCGCTGCGTGATCGTCGCGAAGACGTTCTGCCACTGGTGCATTTCTTTATCGAACGTTACAACAAGCGTTTTCGCAAGTCAGTGCGCGGAATTACCCCTGAAACCCGGGAGTTGCTCATCAGCTATGATTGGCCCGGCAATGTGCGCGAACTGAAAAATGCAATCGAACGCGCCATGATCCTCGAAGACGATGACATGTTGCGTCCGGTCTACCTCCCGTTTTCCGTCGGTTCGCCGCTCAGCAGCCTGACCGCCTTCGAAGTCTCCTCGGGTGGCAATGTTGCTGCTGGCGGCGCTTCCACTCCCCAGCCGGAGGTTCAAATAGTCAATGGCAAGAATCTGCCCCGGCTTTCGATTCCGGAAGGTGGCACGAGCCTGGAGGAGATTGAGCGTACATTTGTCGAGATGGCTATGCATCAGGCCAACCGCAACCAGACCCAGGCAGCCCGCCTGCTCGATATCAGCCGCGATGCGCTCCGTTACAAGCTAAAGAAATTTGGACTGATCCACTCCGAAGAGGATGAAGCGAACTCTCCCCAGCGCTAAAGAAAGTTGAATAGAATCTGGAGTGTTTATCCAAGGTGTTTTCAGGAGCAGCCTCTACTCTCGCTTTTTCTTGCCCGCTTTCAGCCATGCGATTCCTGTCTCGCTCCGTGCGAAGTGCATCCAGAGTAGCGCAATGATTCGCAGAGCTGGGTCAATTGCCACAGACCTTAGCGTGGATCTTGCACAAGCAGTACGAAGGTAACTCTCTAACTAATTGAAAAAACAGACGGTCAATCTCTCCCGTTTGCATCGTGCTTTGGCCCTTCGTGTGCCTCATTACTCAGAGCAAGGGAGATCTCCGTGGAACCGAATCTGGTCGTGATTGGCATCAGCCTCCGCAGCGCCAAGCTGATCATGCGCGAGCGCTTTCTGCTGAACTCCGATCAGAAGTCGGAGGCGTTGACCGCGCTCGTTCGCTCGGATGGCATCGACGAAGTCATCGTTCTCTCTACCTGCAACCGCACGGAATTTGTTGTCTGGACTCAGGATGCCTCGGAAGCCGCCAACTCGGTTCTCCGCTTTTTGACCCGATCGAGCAATCTGAAACTAGTGGAATGGTCGAATTTTTACCGCTTGGTGGGCGATGCGGCTGTAGCCCATGTGCTGCGCGTGGCTGCGGGCGCGGATTCAGCCGTGTTTGGTGAAGCGGAGGCGACAAATTCCATGCTTGCCGCCTGGCAGTTGGCGCAGCGCGCAAGCACCACGGGGCGCTTTTTGGATTCGCTGATGACCAAGGCGCTAAGCGTAGCAGGCCGGGTTCGCCAGGAGCTTGGGGTTGCCGCGAACATGGCAACCGCGGCGGAAGCGGCGGTTGGGGTGTGCCACGAATCGCTTGGCGATCTGCGCCAGAAACGGATCGTTGTCCTCGGTGCCGGACAGATGGCTTTGGCTGCGGTGCGCGAATTCCGTAGCGCCGGAGCCGGTGAGATTGCAGTGGTGAATCGCAGTTGGGATCACGCGCAGCAACTGGCCCGGCAATGTAAGATCAAGGCCGTCCACGCCGAAAGCCTCTGGGAGCAGGTTTTGAAAGCCGATGTCGTGATCTCCGCCGTCTCACAGCGGGTGCTGCTGACGCGAGAGGAACTGGAAGTCGTGCTGCACGAGCGTAAGAACAAGCGCCTCGTCATTGTGGATCTGGCTGTCCCCCGAACCGTGGATTCAACTGTTCGTACTCTGGATGGAGTTACCGTTCACGATCTTGACGACCTGTGCAGCGCAATGGACAAGAGCGAGGAACGCCGCAGCACGCTGCCGGCGGCGGAGCGCATCGTCGCCGAAGAGGCAGCAGGATTCCGCAAGAAACTCCTTTCGGAGTCGATCCTGCCCACGATTTCAGCCATACGCGAACGGCTGGATCTCATCTGTAAGCAGGAAATGGACCAGTTGAAGGAGCAGTTCGGGCCCTTCACCGTGGATCAGGAAGTCGCTCTGGAGGCACTCTCGGCGCACATCACCCAGCGGATCTCCGCCACTCTCGGAAGGCAGATGAAGCAGTTGCCCGGGAACCCTGAACTGGCCAGCGCCATCCAACAGCTCTTTCAGTTGGAAGAGATGAGCTTGAAGACCGACCCGAACGCCATCGTCTAGTCCGCCTCATTTGCTTGGTCGCTCCCGTTTCGATCCCCCTCCACCGCCGTAATTCTGCGCAGATCATTACAGTCCCAAATCGAAAACAAACCAACTCGTGCCAATGCGGGAATCATCGCGCTTGTTCCCTCTTCCACTCCGAGTTGTACCACAGCTCCGCGACCGATAGGGAGAACAGGTTCTTCGCACCAGCAGCTCTGAGGCGTGCGTTGCCGACGCACTGCCGGAACGTGTGGAACCCGTACCTTCGGGAGAGTGAAATGAAGCGCATTGCCTTGCTATTCATCTTCGCATGGAGCGCCGCGGCGGTCGCGCAGGCGCAGGGAAACTGGTCCTTCAAAGGCACGGTGACCAGGATGCGAATGACCGACTGCGTCATGCATACCGGTTTCATGGCTACCATGTCCGGGGTTCCGGCGCCAGCCGGGATCACCTGTCCTGAGTACACGCTGATGAGCGACAAGGTTGTGTACGTAGTGGTGGGACGCCGCACTGAAGAGTTCATCCCCCTGGCGGAAAACATGGTATTTCTGATCCGCAAGAATGAAATCGTCCTCTTCTCCGATGATGAGAAAACCAAGTCACGCTTCTCGATTCAACGGATGATGCTGCGCGCCGACTGGGATCGCGAGGAGGAGCGCAAGGAACTTGCGGCCAGAGTGCTGGAACGCAGCGCGAACTACGAAGCAAGAAATCCCCCTCGAACGTCCATGCTCCCCACCATCGCAAGATAGTTGTTGCAAGGGCGTGGTACGCGCGGAACTTCCCCACGCCCTCGTTCTGCACCAGCCCCCGATTGTTCTCGACATCTCGCCTCATCACCGCGCTTCCGCGAGGATGATGACGAATACTACTCCCAGCCCCGGCTTCTCTTCCGCCTGATGACCGCCGAGCAGCAGAACCTGCTCTTTGAGAACACCGCCCGTGCCATGGGCGATGCGCCCAGCGAAGTCAAGCTTCGCCACATCGGCAATTGTCTGAAGGCCGATAAGTCATGCGGAGAAGGCGTGGCCAAGGCGCTGGACATCCCGATGAGCACGGCTGCCACGAAGGATAGCTTCAGGAATACAAACCGCGCATCCTTTGCCGCTTGGACGGCGTGTGAGCCCCATACTCCCAGAGTCTCCGGGGCTTTACTCTTCCCCGCATCTCCTTTCCTCCAGCTTCAACCGCACGATCTCCGGGCTCCGCGCGCCCGGAGCCCCCCTTCCTGGCGGCTGCTGAATCTCCACCTCATGTACTGAAGCAGATTTGCGATTTGCGAGAAGAAAACCGCTGCCCAGAAAACCCGAAACGGAAGAGTTCCCCCTGGCTCAAAAAACGTAGCTGGGAAGGCTCCGGCAGACTGTATCCGCAACTCCAAAGAACCGATCACCTTGATGAACCAAGGAGTCAGCAGATGCAGCTTTCCATGCAGAGCCGAATCGCACTTTTCCTGATCGCGCTGATTATGGCAGTCGCGCTTTCTTCCCTTCCGCTCTATGCCGCCGACGAAGCCGAATACACGATCCGGGCCAATGCCAATGAAGTGCGGCTCGTCTTCGCCGCCTCGGACCGGCAGGGTCATGTCGTCAAGTCACTGTCCTCGAAGGACGTTGCCGTGGACGACAACGGATCGATCATTCGCCAATTCCGCAGCTTCCGCACCGTGTCGCAGAGTCCTCTGGACCTGGTGATCCTGCTCGATGCCAGCGACTCCGTAGCGTCGCAGATACCGGAAGAGATCGACCGGGTAAAGAGCTTCATCGCAGATTCGGCTTGGGGAGAGCGGGATAGGGTGTCGATTCTTGCCTTTGGAGGATTGCGGCCGCAACTACTATGCGAGCGCAATTGCCGCGCAGAAATAACCGAAACAAAGCTCAGCGCCCTGCGTGCCAACGGCGCAACTCCGCTCTACGATGCGCTCCTTGAGGCCTCGGAGATACTGAAGCAAAGTCGTGATTCAGAGACCCGTCCGGCGATGATTCTGCTCTCCGATGGCGCGGATACGATCAGCCGGCATTCTATGACGGACGTCTTGCAGGCGGCTCAGAATCTGCAGTCGCCTATCTACTCGGTCAACTCCCGTCCGGTGAAATCCTACCCTGGCAAGGGAGATATCGTGTTGGACTACCTCGCCGCCAGCACCGGCGGACTCAGCTTTGCAACGGGACAGAACGTTGCCGCAATTCTCCACATGATTCTCGAAGATCTGCACGGCGGATATGTGCTGACCTACGAACTGCCCGAGCGATCCACAGGTCAACATTCGGTGCGCATTCTCCCCACCAGTGATCCCAAGCTTCAGTTCCGCTCACGCCGCTCCTACAACGATATCGCCGATGAGGATGAGTAGGACGTAAGGATGCGCGCCGCCGAACGGCGACGGTCAGGCAGTTTATTGAGGAGCGCTGTCGGAAACGAGTGTGGCGGCCGTGTCGATAGCCTGGGTCATCTGCGGCAGAATGCCGAGTTCGATGTAGATGGGGCGGAGAGCGCGGCGGATGGACCGAAGGAAGAAGAAGTACGCTCCCGCGGCGGCAATGCAGATCAGTCCGCTGATGGCCAGGGCGCGGGGAGCTCCGAAGCGTGCGGCGATAGCTCCGCCGAAGAGCGAACCGAAGGGCGTCATGCCCATAAAGGCCATCGTGTAGTAGCTCATCACGCGACCGCGCTTGGAGGGATCGGCGATAGTCTGCAGAATCGTGTTGCTGGAGGCCATGTGTGTCATCATGGCAAAGCCCGTGACCATCAGCATGGCGACCGAGAGAGCGAGGTTGCGGGAGAGTGCAAACACGAAAATTCCGCTGCCAAACAACAGCGCGGCGAGGCCGATGCGACGTCCCAGTCCGATGATGGAGCGGCGCGCGGCCATGATCAGGGCGGCGATAAGCGCGCCGACTCCGGTGGAACCCATCAGCAATCCGAGGGTGTGCGCGCCACCGTGGAAAATCTGCCGCGCGAAGATCGGCAGCAGGACAGAGTAAGGCATGCCAACCAGGCTGACAATCGCGAGCAGAAGCAGAATGCTGCGAATGGGCACCGATCTGGAAACGTAACCGAATCCTTCGCCGAGCTCGCGCCAGAGATTTTCCTCCTCCCGGCGGCGCGGCGCAGCCGCTGCGATCGTCATCAGCAGCAGGCTAAGAATGACGGCGCAGTAGCTGATGCCGTCGATGGTAAAGCACCAGGCTTCCCCGAAGCCCGCGATGATCAGGCCTCCGATGGCAGGGCCGAGCAGGCGGGCGGAGTTGACCATCGTCGAGTTGAGCGCAATGGCGTTGGAGAGGACGGAGCGCTCTTCCACCATTTCGATCAGGAACGCTTGACGGGCGGGAGTGTCAAAGGCATTGATGACCCCCTGCATAACGCTGAGCATGGCGATGTGCCATACCGCAATACGTCCGCTGAACGCCAGGGCAGCCAATGTGAACGACTGCACCATCGAAAGAACCTGGGTCCAGACCAGGGTGCGATGACGGCTCCAGCGGTCGATCCAGACTCCGGCGAAGGGGCCGAGTAGGAACGTGGGAACCTGTCCCAGAAAGCCGATCAAGCCGAGCATCCACGCTGAACCGGTGAGGCGGTAGACCAGCCAACTGGTGGCGATGCGTGTCATCCAGGTGCCGATCAGTGAGAGGCTCTGACCGCTGAAGAAGAGGCGATAATTGCGACGTCCGAGTGCCCGCAGTAGAAAGCGCCAACTGCGTGCAGGTTGAGCCGGAGAGGACATGGTCACCTGATTGAATGATAAAGAGAAACACATTTTCTGGTGCTAGTCCACGTGCGGGCGATGAGTTCTGGGGTGAGCGCCGGGCGTGGGCTTCTAATTATCTTTGTATTTGCATCTAAACGTAGATAGCCGCGGAACAGACTCCTGGTTTTCTCTTGTGGTATAAGGGGAAAGCTGGTGTTCGTGGGGTTGCCGTCATGGGTTCGATCTCGAAGTGGGTAGCGTTTCTATGTCTATTGCTGATCTTGTGCTCGGCGGTAGCCGTGGTTACGCACCATCATTCGGACGCCTGCGAATCCGTAAAGTGTACCATCTGTGTCGCTGCCCATTCAGCGTCTCCCACGCTCCCGGTGCTCTCTCTGCGGACCACCTTCCTGGCTCTAGCCACCTTCTGGGCTGAGCCGGTTGTTTCCACCAAACAGCGCTTGATCGCCTTCGCGCTCACGGTTCGTCCGCCTCCACAAGTCTAGCTTTCGCAAGAGTCGACTTTTATTTTGCATTTGCTCTGCAATCGTTCGATTTCTGGAGGCAATTCATGCGGGCTTTCCGCAGGAGACCGCTTGCCGCGGCCTTTCTCGCTATTCTTTGTATGGCGCTCAGTCTGAGCGCTTACGCCGCGCAATCAGGAACTTCAACATCGATTACCGGCACAGTGCTGGACCCTACTGGTGCGGTAGTGGCCAATGCCACGGTCGAAGTTCGGAATCCGGTAAGCGGTTTTTTTCGCTCCACGCTGACCGACAATGCCGGAAAATTCACCTTCGCAAATGTTCCTTTCAATCCATACCACCTGACCGTGAGCGGAGAGGGTTTCGCACCGTATGTGCATGACGTCGATGTCAGGTCGGTGGTTCCCATTTATCTGACCGTCAATATGAAGGTTCCCAACTCCTCCGAGTCGGTAACCGTGGAGGCCGGCGCCGAAGACCTGTTGGAAAATACCCCCACCTTCCATACCGACGTGGATCGTGACCTGATCAGCAAAATTCCATTAGAGAGCGCTTCGTCGTCGGTGAGTTCGCTGGTGACGCTCGCCTCACCGGGCGTCTCTGCCGATTCCAACGGCCTCTTCCACGGTCTCGGCGATCACGCCGAAAACTCATTTTCGGTGGATGGACAGCCGATCACGGATCAGCAGAGCAAGGTTTTTTCCAATCAGATTCCTATCGATTCGATTCAGTCGATGGAGGTGATTTCCGGCGCGCCGCCGGCCGAGTACGGCGGCAAGACCAGCCTCGTCATCGACGTCACCACGCGCTCCGGCCAGGGCATGACCACGCCGCATGGAAGCCTCACCAGCGAGTACGGCAGCTTTGGTACCTCAAATGTAGCCTTCAACGTGGGCTATGGCGGCAAGAAATGGGGAAACTTCATTGCCGCCAATGGCATGAACACCGGCCGCTTCCTCGATCCTCCTGAATTCGTCGTCATGCATGACAAGGGAAACGAAGAGAATCTCTTCGACCGCGTGGACTTTCAGCTTTCTCCCGCAGACTCCCTCCGTCTCAATCTGCAATTCACGCGCTCCTGGTTCCAAACGCCGAACTCCTTCGATCAGCAGAACGCCACGGCCTGGTCCGGCGTGGTAGTGAACAATGGCGGACTCGGCCCTGACGGCTTAGTCGTCGGCCCCGCGGACCAGCGCTCGCAGATCAAGACCTTGAATGTTGCGCCTTCCTGGACCCACCTGCTCAGCGACACAACCCTGCTTACCTTGGGTGCCTTCGTGCGCCACGATCAGTACAACTATTATCCGAGCGCGGATCCCTTCGCCGATCTTGCACCAGATCTACAATCGGAAACGGTAGGACAGAGTCGAAGCTTGACTAACGCCGGGCTCCGTTCCAGCCTCTCTTACGTGAAGGGTATCCACAACCTCAAAGTCGGCGTCAACTATGAACAAACCTTCCTGGACGAGCACGACAGCCTTGGCATCGTCAATCCAGCCTACTTTACGGACAATCCAACCCTTCGCTCTCTCCTTCTGCCCTATGATCTAACTCGCGGAGGTGGGTTGTTTACCTTCAACGGCCATACCGACGTCAAAGAGTTAGCTCCGTATATTCAGGATGCGATTACCACCGGACATTGGAATTTCAACCTTGGTATCCGTGCCGACCTCTACAATGGCCTGACCACCCATCGCGAAGTCGAGCCTCGCCTCGGTCTCTCTTACAACATAAAGCCAACCAACACCGTTCTTCGCCTCTCCTACGCGCGAACCATGGAAAGTCCCTTCAATGAAAACCTGGTGCTCACCAGTGAAGGATGCGCGAACCCTATCCTGAATCCGCTGCTCTCCTGCTCTGCGCTTGGCCTCACCCCGCTGAGTCCGGGATGGCGCAACGAGTTCCACGCTGGCTTCCAGCAGGCTTTGGGAAAGTACATGGTCTTCTCCGGTGAGTACATATGGAAATACACCCACCACGGCTTTGACTTCAGCGTGCTAGGCAATACCCCGATTACCTTCCCGGTAGAGTGGGAGCGATCCAAGATTCCCGGATACATGGGCCGCCTCAGCGTACCGAACATCCACGGCTTTTCTGCCTTGGTCGTCTTTTCCAGCGTGGCCGCGCGCTTCTTTACCCCGCAGGTTGGCGGAGCCGGAGCCACGCCTGGTCCCGTGGGAGTCTTCCGCATCGACCACGACGAGAGATTCAACGAGACCACCCACATTCAGTACCAGCCCTGGAAGCGCGGCCCCTGGATAGGCTTCAATTGGCGCTACGATAGCGGACAGGTGGCAGGCCCGGTGCCGTGTGCGGGCGGCAACTGCGCCAACGGTCCGGCGGGCAGTAATTCGGTTGTCGACACATCCATCATCAGTCCGGATCAGCAGTTTCAGGGTGGACTGTTTTGCGGCACGGTTCGTGCCACTCCAACCACCCCGATCAGCTCAAGCCTGGGCTCCAATCTATGTCCGGCCTCGCAATATGGTTCTACCCTTCTTCGCATCCCGGCCCCCGGCGCCGAGAACGACGACCACAACCCGCCCCGCATTCAGGCGCGTAATTTGTTCGACCTTTCGCTGGGACACGACAATCTGCTGCACGGAGACAAGTACAAGTGGAGCGCCCAGCTCACCATCATCAATCTGGCCAATAAGTATGCGCTTTATAACTTTCTCTCCACCTTCAGCGGAACCCACTACGTCACTCCGCGAAGCCTAACGGCGCAGTTGGGCTTCCACTTCTAGCCAATCCGCACCAGGGCTCCGCTTGCCACATGGCCGGAGCCCCTGTTTTCGCGTCCAATCCGGCGCCCAGCCGCCCGAAGACAAACCTAGCGGCGCAGGCGCGGGTGATCTACACTCAAAAGCGTGCGCGCCGGTGATGATGGCCTATACGGGAATCCGGGGAAACGCGAAAAGGGGCAGGATGGAAGAAGGCAAGTCAGTCGAGCGGCGCACTGCGGTGGAGATGCGCAACATGTTTCCGCATTTGTATGACAAGTTTAGCCGGGAGCAGTGGGCCAGGCTGCGTGCCAACATGCCTCTCGAGATCAGCGACGAAGACCTGAATGCTTTGCGCGGGTTGAACGACCCGGTCTCGCTGGACGAAGTGGAAGAGATTTATCTGCCGCTCGGGCGATTGCTCAACATTCACATGGCGATGGCGAGCGGACTGGTGCGGGTCAAGGATTCCTTTCTCGGACGCCCAGGTTACCGCCCGACATACATCATTGCGGTCACTGGCAGCGTCGCCGTGGGCAAAAGCACCTTCTCGCGCGTACTTGCCGAGGTGCTCTCGCGCTGGGCCGATCATCCGCCGGTGGAACTGGTCACCACCGATGGCTTTCTCTATCCCAACCAGGAGCTTGAAAAGCGCGGATTGACGGAGCGCAAGGGCTTTCCTGAGAGCTACGATTTGCGCAAGATGTTGGAATTCATGATCGCGCTCCGCCTGGGAGCGAAGACTCTGAAGGTTCCGGTCTATTCCCATGACAGCTATGACATTGTTCCCAACGAGCTGCTGGAAATCCGCCGTCCAGAGATT